>Ga0182014_10000064_pt1 | contig 101541 bp, 95 predicted proteins | sample 612S2DmetaG_FD_120489 | JGI IMG/M metagenome (GOLD analysis project Ga0182014, IMG submission 120489) | Permafrost microbial communities from Stordalen Mire, Sweden - 612S2D metaG | ecosystem: Environmental > Terrestrial > Soil > Wetlands > Permafrost | place: Sweden: Stordalen | collected... | reverse complement strand
TACTACGGGGGCGGGATCCCGCCCTGGTGGTCGGCCACCCAGATCGCGCCGGCCTTCCTCCACACCATCGAGGCCTATGCCGGCACCGGCGGGCCCGATGCGGTCAGCGGGTCGTCACTGCCGGCCCTGCTCGGCGGCAGCTCCTCGGGCGGGACGGGTGGCGGCACGACCACGACGACCACGTCGACCCCGGACACCTCGACCACGACGGACCCCTCCACCACGACCACGTCCACCACCAGCCCGTCCACGACCACCACGACGACGCCTCCCGGCGGAGGGGCCGGCACCGGCTACCGGATGGTGACGTCGGCGGCCCAGGTCTTCGCCTATGGCGCGGACGACTCGTTCGGTCCCAACGGGGCCCTCGACCTGAACCGGCCGATGGTGGGAATGGCGACCACCCCGGACGGTGGGGGGTACTGGCTGGTCGCGGCTGACGGAGGGATCTTCAACTTCGGCGACGCGTCGTTCTACGGCTCCACCGGTGGGATGGGCCTCAACGCACCGATCGTGGGTATGGCCGCCACGCCTGACGGCAACGGCTACTGGTTGGTCGGCGCCGACGGCGGCATCTTCGCGACCGGAGACGCCCACTACGAGGGCTCCACCGGTGCGCTCACCCTCAACAAGCCTGTCGTGGGCATGGCCCGCACCCCGGACGGCAGGGGCTACTGGCTGGTGGCCTCCGACGGTGGCGTGTTCGCGTTCGGCGACGCCGCCTTCTACGGTTCCACGGGCAACTTCCCCCTCAACCGGCCCATCGTCGGCATGGCCGCGACCCCGGACGGCAGGGGCTACTGGCTGGTGGCCTCCGACGGCGGCATTTTCGCCTTCGGCGCCGCCGCCTTCTACGGGTCGGCGGGCAACCTCGAGCTCAACCGGCCCATCGTCGGCATGACGGCCACACCCGCCGGCGGTGGTTACTGGCTGGTGGCCTCCGACGGCGGCGTGTTCGCCTACGGCGACGCCTCCTTCTACGGCTCCGCCCAGGGCACGGCCGCCGGTCAGCCCGTCGTCGGCATCGCCTCCTGACCCGCCGCCACCGGCCGCGCCGCCGTACCGTCACGCACTGACGCCGCCGGTGGTACGCCTGCTGTGTAGGGTGGCCGCATGGCCGACCAGGAGCAGTTCTCCGACCTCGCCATGGAGTACATGTCGGCCCTCTACACGGCGGCCCTGCGCATGACCCGCAACCCGGCCGACGCCGAGGACCTCGTCCAGGAGACGTATCTCAAGGCCTACCGCGCCTTCGGCTCGTTCGAGACGGGCACCAACCTCAAGGCGTGGTTGTACCGGATCCTGACCAACACGTACATCAACACGTACCGTGCCAAGAAGCGTCGGCCCGAGATCGCCGACGTGGAGGACGTCGAGGACCTCTACCTCTACCACCACCTGGCCGGCGATCCGTCGGCCGGGCTCGGCAGGAGCGCCGAGGACGAGGCGCTCGACCACTTCACCGATACGGACGTCAAGGCCGCCATCGAGTCGTTGCCGGACACGTTCCGCATCGCCGTACTGCTGGCCGACGTCGAGGGATTCTCGTACAAGGAGATCGCCGAGATCACCGACGTGCCCATCGGCACCGTCATGAGCAGGATCCACCGTGGAAGAAAAGCCTTGCAGAAGGCGTTGGTCGATGTCGGAAGAGCACGCGGACTCGTCGGGGCCTCCGACGAGTCGAGGTAGTGGGGAGACTGCCGATGGGACATGAAGGAGACGGCGTAGCGGGTCCGGCACCGGACCGGGTCGCGCCCGAGCCACCTGCCGGCTTCGTCAGCTGCGACCAGACGATCGAGCGGCTCTACTACTACCTCGACGGCGAGCTGACCGAGCAGCGGAGGATCGAGATCTCCCGGCACCTCGACCTCTGCGGCCCCTGCGTCGGCGCCTATGGGTTCGAGCAGGAGCTGCGCAAGCTCGTTGCCAACCGCTGCCAGGACCACGTGCCGGATGCCCTGCGTGACCGGGTCGCGAGGGCGCTGAGCGAAGAGAGCGCCGCTGCGGCCGACTGACGGCGCTGCGGTGGCGGGACCACCGTCACGCCGCACCTCCCTACACTGGTCCCCGTGACCCTCATCGACTCCGCCCCACTCGCCGCGGACGACGTGCCGTCGGATGCCGGCGCCGTGGGGTGGGAGACCGCGGAACGGGTGGCCGCCTGGGTGGGGGGTCGCGCCAAGATGCCCGCGCCGTATCGCCCGGACCTGCTCCAGGAGGAGTTCGCGGAGCTGACCTCCCAGGCCGAGGAGCTCGTTGCCGACTCAACGGGGCTGCGCTCGGCCGCCGGTCCGGCGCGCGCCCGGGTCACGGACCGTGCCGGGTGGGTGCACGCGAACATCGCCAGCTTCCAGCGGCTCCTCGGGCCCCATCTCGAACGACTGGACCCGACCCGTCTCTCCGAGTCGAATGCCGTGCTGGCCCGACTCGCCGGCCCGTTGGCCTCGGTCGGTCGGACCGCCACCGGCGCCCAGATGGGGGTGGTGCTGGGTTGGCTCTCGACCCGCGTCCTCGGCCAGTACGACCTGCTCCTGACCGAAGAGGCGGCCGACGACCAGGACCTCGTCTACTTCGTCGGACCGAATGTCGTCGCCCTGGAGCGTCAGCACGGCTTCGAGCCGCGCGAGTTCCGCCTATGGCTGGCGTTGCACGAAGTCACACACCGCTGCCAGTTCACCGCCATCCCGTGGATGCGCGACTACTTCGTGTCACTGGTCGAGGAGGGGATCGGCTCGCTCGAGCCCGATCCCGGCCGCCTGGCCGCCTCGCTCAAGCGGATGACCGACGAGATCCGGGCGGGGCGCAATCCCCTGGACGACAACGGTGCGCTCGGCCTGGTCGCCACCCCGGAGCAGCTGGAAGGCCTCCACCGGATCCAGGCGCTCATGTGCCTGCTCGAGGGCCACGGTGACGTCACGATGGACCGGGCCGGGGCCGCCGCCATCCCGAGCGCCGCACACTTCTCGAGTGTGCTGCGGGCGCGGCGAAAGCAGGCACACGGCCTGTCCCGCCTGCTCCAGCAGCTCATCGGGATCGAGGCCAAGCTGCGGCAGTACGAGGAGGGCGAGCGCTTCATCGCCGCCGTCGAGGAGTCCGGAGGACCGGCACTCCTCGACAACGCCTGGCGCGGACCCGAGTGGCTGCCCTCGCTCGAGGAGATCCGCGATCCCTCGGCGTGGATCGCCCGCGTGGGCACGGCGCCGGCAGTCCTGCGCTGAGCCGATGACCGGACCGGCCGAGCGGCTGGCCGACGATCCCGTCGTGGGCCGGCTGCTGGCCCGTTGCACGTTCCCCCCGTCGGGTGCGCGACTCGTCTGCGGCGTGTCGGGTGGTGCCGACTCGCTGACGCTCCTGGTCCTGGCCAGGGCCGCGGGTTGTGAGGTGACCGCCGTCCATGTCGACCACGGACTGCGACCCGGGTCGTCCGGCGAGGGCGACGTGGTGGCCGCCGCCGCCGCCCGGTTCGGCGCCGACTTCCGTGCCGAGCGCGTACATGTGGACGACGGGCCCAACCTCGAGGCCCGGGCCCGGGCGGCGCGCCACGCCGCTCTCGGCGGGGGAGCGGCCACCGGGCACACCGCCGACGACCAGGCCGAGACGGTCCTGGTCAACCTGCTGCGGGGCGCGGGCGTGCACGGGTTGGCCGGGATGCGCGCCGGCACGGTCCATCCGCTGCTCGACCTGAGGCGCGACGAGACGGTGGGCCTCTGCGCCCACCTGGGACTCGTGCCCGTGGAGGACCCGTCCAACGGCGACCCCCGCTTCCTGCGCAACCGGGTGCGGGCCGAGCTGCTCCCGCTGTGCTCGGACATCGCCGGCCGGGACGTGGTGCCGGTACTGGCCCGCCAAGCCGGTCTGCTGGCCGGCGACGCCGACCTCCTCGACTCGCTCGCCGCCCTCGTCGATCCCACCGACGCCGCTGCGCTGGCCGACGCGCCGACCGCTCAGGCCCGCCGTGCCGTGCGGGGGTGGCTGAGCGAGGAAGGGCCGTACCCGCCCCCGGCCGATGCGGTCGAACGGGTGCTCGAGGTGGCCCGGCTGGAGCGGCGGGCCACGGAGGTCCCGGGCGGCGTCCGGGTGACGCGGTCCCACGGACGGCTGTCGCGCGGCCCGATCGCGGGTCCCGGCACTCCGGTACAGTCGTGACGTGACCGACCCCGGGACGAACCATCCAGTCGACGGCGCGCGCCTGGAGGACGGGGACGAGGTCGGCCGGGTCATCGTGTCCGAAGCCGACCTGCGGGCCCGGATCGCCGAGCTCGGTGCCGCCATCACCGCCGACTACCAGGGGCGACCGCCCCTGCTGGTGGGGGTCCTGAAGGGCGCCTTCATGTTCATGAGCGACCTGTCCCAGGCCATCCACCTCCCTTGCGAGGTCGACTTCATGGCCGTCTCGTCCTACGGCAGCGCCACCCGCACCTCGGGCGTGGTGCGGATCGTCAAGGACCTCGACCTCGACCTCCTCGACCGCCATGTCCTGGTCGTTGAGGACATCGTCGACTCGGGGCTCACGCTGAGCTACCTGCAGCGCTATCTCCTGGCCCGCCAGCCGGCCAGCCTCGAAGTGTGTGCGCTCCTGGTGAAGGAGGGGCAGCAACGCACCGCCCTCGACCTCCGCTACGTGGGATTCACCATCCCGGCCGACTTCGTGATCGGCTACGGGCTCGACGTCGCCGAGCGCTTCCGCAACCTCCCGGCCATCTATGCCTACGAAGGCCCGCGTTCCTGACCCCGGTCCGCGGACGACCCGGTCTGCGGTCCCGACCAGGTAGAACGGGTGGCCAGACCCCGGCCGAGGGCCCGACGAACGGAGAGGTGACCGGACGATGAGCGTGGACACGAAGCGGATCGAAGCTGCCGTCCTCGAGATCCTGACCGCCATCGGCGAGGACCCGGAGCGCGATGGGCTCCTCATGACGCCCGGCCGTGTCGCCCGGATGTACGAGGAGCTCTTCGCCGGGTTCCAGGAGAACCCCGCCGACCACCTCGAGGTGACCTTCGCCGCCGATCACGACGAGATGGTGATGGTCCGAGACATCCCCTTCGCCTCGCTGTGCGAGCACCACATGGTCCCGTTCATGGGCCGGGCGCACGTCGCCTACATCCCGGGGCCGGATGGGCGGATCACCGGCTTGTCGAAGCTCGCCCGTCTGGTCGACGGCTTCGCCAAGCGGCTCCAGGTCCAGGAGCGGATGACCTCGCAGATCGCGGACGCCATCGAGCTCGCCCTCGACCCCAAGGGGGTGCTCGTGGTGGTCGACGCGGAACATCTCTGCATGTCCATGCGGGGCGTCAAGAAGTCCGGGACGTCGACCATCACCTCGGCCGTGCGGGGCCTGTTCCGGAGTGACACGTCCACCCGCTTCGAAGCCATGCAGTTCGTCCGTGGCCGCTAGGACGGCGGTCGCGCCCGTCTTCGCCCTGGTTTACGCTGGTGGCGATGCCCGACCCCACGACAGCGGACCCCACCACACCGGATCGGGCCCTGGTCATGGGGATCCTCAACGTGACCCCTGACTCGTTCTCCGACGGTGGCCGCTGGCTCGACCCGGACCTGGCGGTCACCCGGGGTCTGGAGCTGGTCGCCGAGGGTGCCGACATCGTCGACGTCGGCGGCGAGTCCACCCGTCCGGGGGCCGCCGACGTGCCGGCAGCCGAGGAGCTCCGTCGGGTCCTGCCGGTGGTGGAGGCACTCAGCCCCCACGTCCGGGTGTCGATCGACACCACCAAGGAGTCGGTCGCCGAGGCGGCCGTGGGCGTCGGAGCGACCCTGGTCAACGACGTTTCCGCCTCGCTCTGGCCGGTGGCGGCGCGGTGCGGCGTCGGCTGGGTGGCCATGCACCGCAAGGGGACGCCGGCCACCATGCAGGACGATCCCCGGTATGACGACGTGGTCGCCGAGGTGCGCGACCTCCTGGCCGACCGGGCCGCCCGGGCGGCGGACGCCGGGGTCAGAGAGATCTGGATCGATCCGGGCATCGGTTTCGGCAAGACCCTGGACCACAACCTCGAACTGCTGGCCGGGCTCGACGCATTGGTTGCCACCGGGTGGCCGGTGCTGGTCGGGACCAGCCGGAAGGGCTTCCTGGGAGTCCTGGGGGCCGGCGCCGACGGCGTGCCGGCACCGCCGGACCAGCGCCTGCCGGGCTCGCTGGCCACGGCCACGTATGCGCTCCACCGGGGTGCGGGTATGGTCCGGGTACACGACGTGGCCGCAACGGTGCAGGCCGCCCTCCTGGTCGGCCGGCTGCGGGCCGGCGCCCCGGGCACAGGATCGACGCTGGAGACGGAGGACGGATCGTGAAGGGCAAGTGGGCTGCGGGTATCCCGCCACGGAACTTCACCTGGGTGATCAAGGACCGCCTCGCCATGAGCGAGCGCCCGGGCGGGTTCGCCCCCAACCACCGCAAGGTGCGGCGCCAGGAGGAGATCATCTGGCTCCAGGTCCAGGGGTTCAACCGGGTGGTGTCACTGCTCCCGTCCTCACACAACCTGCAGGCGTACGAGGAGAAGTCCCTGGCCAGCGTCCACTATCCGCTGCCGTCCTCGGGTGACGTCCGGGGCATCCTGACCGAGGTCTACCGCGATGTGCACGTTCGCCTCGCCGGCGGCGAGCGGATCCTGGTGCACCAGGAGGAGCTGGGCGACCGGGTGTCGGGTGTCATCGCCGGCTACCTGCTGTGGTCGTCCCGACTGCCGACCGGTCCACAGGCCGTGACCGTGCTCGAGCATCTCACCGGGCACCCCATGGGGCCCTCGGGACGCGAGCTGGTGGCCGTGGCCGGGCAGCTGGCTCCGGTGACCGGCCAGCCCGGTACCGGATCGACCCAGACGGCCTGATGCCGGGCGACGGCGGTTCCGGCGATCGCATCGAACTGCGTGGCCTCCGCTGTGTGGGCACCCACGGGGTGCTGATGGAGGAGCAGGAACGGGCCCAGCCGTTCGAGGTGGACCTCGACCTCGACCTCGACCTGCGGCCCGCCGGTGTGTCCGACAGCCTCTCCGATACCGTCGACTACGGGGCGGTGGCCGATGTGGTGGCCGCCACGGTGTCGGGCCCCCGCTCCTACGCCCTCCTGGAGGCCCTCGCCTGGCACGTGGCCGACGCCGTCCTGGACGTCGACCACCGCATCCGCGTGGTGACCGTGTGCCTGCGCAAGCTGCGCCCGCCGCTGGCCGTCGACATCGACACCGTCGGTGTCCGGGTGGGCCGCACCAGGTGACCGTCCCGTCGGCGGCACAGCCGACCCGCCGTGCCTTCCTGGGGATTGGTTCCAACCTGGGCGATCGTCGCTCGCACCTTCGTCGGGCCGTCGACCAGCTGCGTGCCGGCAGCGTCCCGGCGGTCACCGCGGTGTCCCAGGTCTACGAGACCGACCCCGTCGGCGGCCCCGACGACCAGGGGCCGTTCCTGAACCTGGTCGTCGAGCTCGAGGTGCCGGACGGGATCGACCCCTATCGCCTGCTGGAGCAGTGCCACCGCCTGGAGGCCGCCGCAGGCCGGGTCCGCACCGTCCGGTGGGGGCCGCGCACGCTCGACGTCGACGTGGTCTGGATCGACGGGATCATCCTGGACGACCCGGCCCTGACCGTGCCCCACCCGCGCTGGCGCGAGCGTCGTTTCGTGGTGGCTCCGCTGGCCGAGCTCGCTCCCGACCTGGTCGACGGGCACGACCTGGAGGCTGCTGGCGGCGAGGTGCGGGTAGTGGGTAGTCTCTGATCTGAAGTTCCTGGATTTCCTGTAGCGAACGGCACCCCCAAGGGGCCGGAACGTCGAAAGGGGTCTCGTGACCACATTCCGTATACTCGGGCCGGGCCGTGCTGGCCGGTCGTTGATGGCAGCCCTCGAAGCTGTCGGGGGCTACCGATCGTTGGGGGCCTGGGGCCGTGACCGCTCGCCGGTCGACGCCGCCGACGGTGTCGACATCCTGTTCATCGCCACCCCGGACGACGTCGTCGCCGAGGTCGCCGCCCAGGTGCGCCCCGTGCCCACCACCGTCGTCGTGCACCTGTCGGGCTCGCTGGGACTCGACGTACTGGCCGGGCACCCCCGACGCGGCTCGCTGCACCCGCTCGTGCCCCTGCCGACCCCGGCCATCGGCAGCGAGCGCCTCCGGTCCGGCGTGACCCTCACCGTGGCGGGAGACCCCGTGACCCGGACCGTCGCCGAGGACCTGGGGGGCAACGTGGTCGAGGTGGCGGACGCCGACCGCGCCGCCTACCACGCCGCCGCCGTGATCGCCGCCAACCATCTGGTTGCCCTCATGGGCCAGGTCGAGCGGGTGGCGGCCACCGCCGGGCTCCCCCTCGACGCCTTCGCCGGGCTGATGCGGGCAGCCAGCGAGGACGCCTTGGCGCTCGGACCCGGCGCGGCGCTGACCGGGCCGGCCGCCCGTGGCGACTGGGAGACGGTGGAGCGCCACCGCTCCACCATCACCGGCATGCCTGGGCACCGCACCGAGCTCGCCGCCTACGACGCCATGGTGGGGCTCGCCCGGCGGCTCAGCCTGGACACGGCCGTCGAGTTCGGCGTCCCGTCCGTCGAAGTGGACGGTCAGCTGTCGTTCGGCGTGGTGGCGCCCGCTGCCGAGCAGGTGGCGTGAGCCAGACGACCACCGCAACCGCACCGCTCGTCACCGGTACCTTCGCCGGGCTGTCGACACGCCTGGACGACGAGCGTCGGGCCGGAAGGACGGTGGGGGTCGTGCTGACCATGGGCGCCCTCCACGAGGGTCACGCCTCGCTCATCGGCCGCGCCGCCGCCGCGTGCGACGTGGTGGCCGTGTCGGTGTTCGTCAACCCGACCCAGTTCGCCGACCCGTCCGACCTGACGAACTACCCCCGGACGCTGGACGCCGACGTGGCGCTGGCTGCGGCAGCCGGGGCGCACGTCGTCTTCGCCCCTCCGGTCAACGAGGTCTACCCGGAGTGGCCCACCCCGCCGGCCACGACGGTGACGGTGCGGGCACTGGTCGACCGGTGGGAGGGGGTGGCGCGGCCCGGGCACTTCGACGGGGTCGCCACCGTGGTCACCAAATTGCTGTCGGCGGCCGGACGGTGCCGGACCTACTTCGGCGAGAAGGACTTCCAGCAGCTGGCCGTGGTGCGCCGGGTCGCCCGGGACCTGTCGCTGCCGGTCGAGGTGGTCGGGTGCCCGACCGTGCGCGAGCATGACGGCCTCGCCATGTCGAGCCGGAACGTGCGCCTGTCGCCCGTCGAGCGAACGGCGGCCGTGAGCCTGTCCCGGGCTCTCGGCACCGGCGCCGACGCCCTGGCCGCAGGTGCCGGGACCGCCGGTGTCGAGGCGGCCATGGCCGCTGTCGTGGCCGAGGAGCCCCTGGTCGATCTGGACTACGCCGTGCTGGTGGACGCCGCGGAGCTGGAGCCGGCCGACGCCGCGGCCCCAGGACCCCTCCGGCTGCTCATCGCCGCCCGGGTGGGCCAGGTGCGTCTCATCGACAATCTCGATCCTCGGGCCTCGCGGTGACGTCGTCTGCCCCGACCTCCGGGACGCTCGACGTCCTCGTCCTCGGCAGCGGGGTGGCCGGATTGTCGGCCGCCGTCCGCCTGGCAGCGCCACTGAGCCCGACCGGCTACGGGGGCGACGGCGGCGGACTCCGGGTCGGTGTGCTGACCAAGGCCGAGCTGTCCCAGTCCGCCACCCGGTGGGCCCAGGGCGGCGTGGCCGCGGTGCTGGGTGGCGACGAGGACTCCACCGACCTCCACCTGGCCGACACCCTGGCCGCCGGCGCCGGGCTGTGCGATGCCGATGCCGCGCGGGTCCTGGTCGACGAGGGGCCCTCCCGGGTCCACGAGCTGATCGCCATGGGGGCCGTGTTCGACCGCCAACCGGGTGGCGCGCTGGCACTGGCACGCGAGGGCGGCCACTCGACAGCCCGGGTCGTCCACGCCGGCGGCGCGGCCACGGGCGCCGAGGTGGAACGGGCCCTCGTCGATGCCACACGGGCGTCCGCCGCCGCCGTGCTCGAGGAGTGGTTCGCGCTCGACCTCCTGGTCGAGGGCGGACGTTGCCGCGGCGTGGTGGCGATGGCTCTCGACGGTCGCGCGGTCGAGGTGCGGGCCACCCACACCGTGCTGGCCACCGGCGGTGCCGGACAGGTCTTCTCGGTCACCACCAACCCGGCCGAAGCCACCGGCGACGGGCTGGCCATGGCACTGCGCGCCGGGGTGCCGGTGGCCGACGTCGAGTTCATGCAGTTCCACCCCACGGCCCTCCACCACCCGGCCATGCCCCGGCCGTTGCTGTCCGAGGCCCTGCGGGGGCACGGCGCCCTCCTCCGCGACGCCCGTGGGGAGCGGTTCGTGGACGAGCTGGCCCCCCGAGACGTCGTGAGCCGGGCGATGGCCGAGCGGATGCACGAGCAGGGCGTCGACAGTCTGTGGCTCGACGCCACCCAGCTGGCCTCGTTCGACTCACGGTTCCCGACCATCAGCGCCGAGCTGGCCGCCATCGGGCTCGACCCGGCGACCGACTGGCTGCCCATCGCCCCGGCCGCCCACTACCTGTCGGGCGGCGTGCTCACCGACCTGTGGGGGGCGACGGCACTGCCCGGCCTGTGGGCAGCCGGCGAGGTGGCCTGCACCGGGGTCCACGGGGCCAATCGACTGGCGTCGAACTCGCTGCTCGAGGGCATGGTCTTCGGCGCCCGTCTGGCCGAGACGATCCTCGACGGCGGCACCGGGCCCACGCCGACCGGGGTCCTGGCCCCGGTGCTCGAGGGCCGGGTCGAGGCCGTCGACGCGCCACAGCCGCCCGCCTCGGGCGCCGGGCGTCCCGACCTCGACGGGCTGGACGGACTGGACGGGTCCGGGGCGCCGGCCGATGTCGCCAAGGCGCGCGACCTGTTGCAGCGGGCCATGACCGACGGGGCAGGGGTCGTACGCAGCGCCGGATCGCTGGCACGGGCCGGACGCGTCGTGGCCGTGCTGGCCGATGCGGTGTCGTCGGCCCCGGCCGACCGGGCCGGAGGCGAGCTCGCCAACCTGCTCACCGCGGCGCGCAGCGTGCTCGCCTCGGCCACCCTGCGCACCGAGACCCGGGGGGCCCACGCCCGGAGCGACTTTCCTGAGTCCTCCGAGGCCTGGCGCTGCAGGATCGTCCACGACGGGTCCGAGCGGGGCACGGTGCTGGCCCCGGCCACCGGCGACCCGCAGGACGACACCGCCGGCCGGTCGCCCCGGTGACCGCGTCCGACGCCTGGGTCCCTGTGCTCGACCCGCCCCGGGCCGCCGTGGTCGAGGCGGTGACCCGGGCCATCGCCGAGGACGTGCTGCCACTGGGCGACCTGACCGCCGGTCTCGTCCCGGCCGACCGGCGGGCCACCGTGGACGTGGTCAGCCGCGACCTCGGGGTGCTGGCGGGCCGGGCCTGTGCCGTCGAGGCGTTCGCCCAGATCGATCCCGGGGTGACCGTGGACTGGCGCCTGCCCGACGGCTCGGCCGTCGCCCCGGGCGACGTGGTGGCAACCGTCGAGGGCCCGCTCCGGTCGATTCTCACGGCCGAGCGGACGGCACTCAACTTCCTGGGCCACCTCTCGGGTGTGGCGACGCTGACGCGTGCCTATGTCGAGGCGGTGCAGTCCGCCAACCCGGCCACCCGGGTCCTCGACACCCGCAAGACCACGCCGGGCCTGCGGTCCCTCGAAAAGGCGGCCGTGCGCGCCGGCGGCGGCCACAACCACCGGGGGAGCCTGTCCGAGGCAGTGCTCGTCAAGGACAACCACCTGGGTGGGGCGACCATCACCGAGGCCGTCACCCGGGCGCGGTCGCAATGGCCCGGGAGGATGGTCGAGGTGGAGTGCGACCGGCTCGAGCAGGTCGACGAGGCGGTGGCGGCCGGAGCCACCGTGGTGATGCTCGACAACATGGGCCCGGACCAGGTCGCCGAGGCCGTGGCGCGCGTCCGGGCCGCCGGCTCCGACGTGCTGATCGAGGTGTCCGGGGGAGTATCGCTCGCCTCCGCTCCGGCCCTGGCCGCAGCGGGGGCCGATGTGCTGTCGGCCGGGGCCCTCACCCATTCGGCGCCCGTTCTCGACCTCGGGCTCGACCTCCGCTACTGACCCGGCACCGGCCAGGCCGGTGCCCACCTGAAAGGAACGCCATGCTGCTTGCCATCGACGTGGGGAACACCGAGACGGTCGTCGGCCTCTTTGCCGACGACCCTGCGGCACCCGTCGACGAGTCGGTCCCCCGCGACGGCACCGAGCCCGCCGGACTGGCCCACCACTGGCGGCTCTCGACGGTCGACGTCCGCACGGCCGACGAGCACGCCCTCCTGCTGACCCAGCTCCTCGACCTCAACGGCTTGGACATCGACACCGCTGTCTCGGGCATCGCCGTCACGTCGTCGGTGCCCCTTGTCACCGCCAACCTGCGCCAGATGGCGTCCCGCTGGTTCGACGTGCCCGCCGTCGTGCTGGAGCCCGGTGTGAAGAGCGGCATGCCGATCCTCTACGACAACCCGAAGGAGGTCGGGGCCGACCGCATCGCCAACGCCGTGGGTGCCTACGACCTGTTCGGAGGCCCGTGCGTGGTCGTCGACCTCGGGACGGCCACCACGTTCGACGCCATCTCGGGAGCCGGTGAGTACCTGGGCGGTGCGATCACGCCCGGGGTTGCCATCAGCCTCGACGCCCTGTTCGCGCACGCCGCAGCACTGCGCCGGGTGGAGCTGGTCGAACCCCGCAGTGTCATCGGCAAGTCGACGGTCGAGTCGATCCAGTCCGGTGCCCTCTACGGGTTCTCCGGCCAGGTGGACGGCCTGTGTCGCCGGTTCGCCGCCGTGCTGGGCGAGTGCACCGTGGTGGCGACGGGTGGGTTGTCCGAGCTGATCTCGCCCTATTCCGACGAGATCGAGTACGTCGAGCCGTGGTTGACGCTGCACGGGCTGCGCATCATCTTCGAGCGCAACGTCCAGAAGGCGTAGTCGGCAGGCTCCTCGAAGACGGGCGAGTGCGGCACGTCGACAGACACGTGCTCGCGAGGGTTGCCCGTGCCCGGGTCAGAACGCCAACTGCACCCTTCCGTTGGCACGGCACCGCTCTCGCGTGTCCGAATTTGCTCCTCTCCCGTGCCCTCGTAGAACGTGATCGGGGAGGAGGAACCGGAGTTCGCCCTCCGGGTGCGACGGCTGATGGGTGCGGGCCGCCACAAGACGATCGCAACGATCCGCGCTGACGGATCACCACGGATCTCAGGAATCGAGTGCGAGTTCACCGATACCGATCTCCGCTTCGGCTCGATGACCGGTGCACGCAAGGGGGGCGGACCTGGAGCGTGATTCCCGGTTCGCTCTGCACGGCCCGACCTCCCTCCCCGAGGAGGGCAAGGAGAAGGACCGGCCGGGTGAGGCGAAGGTGGCCGGACGAGCCATCCGCACGGGCCCGGTCACGGACGAGGTCGATGACGGACCGGACGGCGAGATGTTCATCGCCGACATCACCGAGGTGGTCATCACTGGGCTGAACGCCGAGGGTACCAAGCTGGTCATGGAGTCATGGACCCCGGACCGCGGGTTGCAGACGGTCGAGCGGGACTAGCAGTCGGTCCCCTGGCGAGGACCACATCGAGGGCGATCGGGCTCGCCGCGGCCCGCTACGTTGGCCCTGTGAGCAGTCCGCAAGTTCCCGCTGGCGTAGTGCACAAGCTTCCACGAGACCTGCGCGAGGCACTGATCGCCGATCGCACGGCACTCGACGCCTGGAGGGACATCACACCCCTGGCCAGAAATGAGTTCATCTGCTGGGTCGAGGACGCCAAGCAGGAGACGACCCGGGAACGCCGCATCCGCCGGACCCGGGAGGAGCTGGAGGAGGGCAAGCGCCGGCCCTGCTGCTGGCCGGGCTGCTCACACCGCGAGCGCACCGGAAGGCAGCCGTCGGCAGGGCGCCCGTGAGCCCTCGGCCGCCATCGACCGGGGTCAGGGGCGGTGCCAGGCGGGCAGCCCTCTTCTGGAGGAAGGGTGGACAGCCGAGTACGGACTCCCTCGTCTCGTGCGGTCTCGTCTGCAGTTGGCGGACCGGTGACGACACGGTGGTGAGCGTCAGCCGAAACGCAGTCGGCTGACCGTGGACAGCGAGCACCAGTAGACGGTCGCATCCCACCCGAGGGCGGGAAAGACGGCGGACTGCAGCGGTCCTTCGGTGTCGGCCCGGACCAGCTCGGTGCCCGTGGCGATGTCGACCACCACCACCTGCTCGACCATCCGGTCCCGGTCGTGGTCACCGGTGACAAGGGCACCGCTCCTGGGCAGGAGCAGCAGGTGCGAGGCATGGTCGTGGTCCCGGCGCCAGCGCGGGGTGAGGCCTCCCTCGTCGTCGATGTCGAACGCGGCCATGACCCCGTTGCCGCTGTCGTAGCCGACGGCGATGCGACGCTCCTCGTCCACGACCGGCGGATTGGTGATGAGGCCACCTTCGGCCTCGCAGACAGCTGCCGAGGACACCGAGCCGTCAGCCAGGTCGACCCGGATCAGCTGGAGGGGGCTGGTCGAGATCCCCTTGCCGCGGAAGGAGCCGTCGAAGTTCGTCGACCCGTCGCCGTTGTCGAGGAACCAAGCCGCCCCGAGGGCGAGCACGCAGTCCCAGCCGTAGGACTGGCCCTCCTCGGTCAGGTACCTGGCCCGGAAACCGGGGTCGGGCACGAACCGGCCGTCCCAGCCGACACGGAGCAGGCTGGTGTCGCCCACCACGTAGACGTGGGCGCCGTCCGAGGAGATGCGGGCGATTGAGGGTTCGGGCAGAGCGAGACGGTCGACGATGGTCAGGCCGTCGGGCTCCAGTGCCAGCAGCTCGCACGGCTCCCGCTCGTCGGGGGCCACCGGGGCCCCCGGCAGGGATCCGGCGAAGTCCTTCGTCACCAGCGTCCCGTCGGGAAGGATCACGAAGCTGTTGTAGGGACGGTCACGGGGCAACTCGCCCGAGGCCAGGACCGTGAGATCCGGGGCGAGGCGGTGGGCATGCCTGCCGAAGACAACGTAGAGCGAGCCGTTGGCATGGGCGGCGATGCCGCCCGGCCACATCCGACCACCGGCCAGGGGCCCCGAGTCGGCCACCGTCACCAGGGTGTCGGGGTCGATCCGCTCCACCGAGCAGGTCACGTCGGGGCCCATGCCGTTGCGGAGCAGGAAGACCTCGCCCGGGTCCCGGGTCACCACCATGGTCACGAGCGGATCCGTGCGGGACACGACGTCGACCGGTATCCCGGCCCGGATCTGGGGTGCCGGGCTGGAGTCGGCCGGAACGCCGAGCCGACGGGGACCACCGTCCTCGCCGGGCCACGGACCCGACCAGTAGCCGGCGTTGGCATCGGCGCTCACACCGGCGCCTCGAGAGTCAGCCGCTCGCTCCGAGCCTCGGGCTGGGAGTCCCACAGGTCGGCGACGAGGTCGTTGCGCAGGGGGCGGGCAGCGGGGTCGTCCCACAGGTTGACCTGCTGCAGCGGGTCGTCGACGAGGTCGTAGAGCTCACCCTCGGTCCCGTCGTGACTGGTGCCGGGCTGGTAGGCGGTCACCACCCAGCGGTCGCGCATCATGGTCCGGAGGTGGACGTCGACACCGAACAGCTCGCTGTCCCACTCGGTGAGCACCTTGTCGAAGCCGCGGGCCTCGGCGTCAGCGTCGTCGACGGGCAGGGGTGCGCCCTGCATCCACTCCGGCGGCTCGATACCCGCGATGGCGCAGAAGGTCGGGGCCAGGTCGACCAGGCCGACCGGGCGGTGCACCACCGACGCGGCGGGAGTGCCGTCCGCAGCACCAGCCCGGGACGAGGGAGCAGGACGCCACACCAGCGGCAGACGCATGAGGGAGTCCACGTGGTAGGGGCCCTTGAAGAGCAGGCCGAAGTCACCCTGGAGCTCACCGTGGTCGGTAGTGAAGACGACGTCGACGTCGTCGCCCCAGCCGCGCTCGGCGACCCGGGCCAGGACGCGTCCCAGCGCCTCGTCGATGAGTTCGACCTCGACGGCGTTGCGGGCGTTGACCTCGCGGACCTGGTCGGCCGTCAGGGTCGCCGGGACCCAGTCCGCCGGCGCCTCGTAGTTCGACACCAGCGTCCCGTCGTACCAGGCCCGCCAGTGGCGGGGCTTGCCGTCGATGATCGCCTCGCGGGTGGACCGGTCCTCTGGGTACCCGGCAGGCAGGGGGACCTCGCGCCAGTCGATGCGGCCCACCTCCGATTCCGGCGGGTCCCACGGGTGGTGCGGGTCGGGGAAGCTCATCCAGCAGAACCAGTCGTCATCGGCGTCGAGCGAGTCGAGCCAGTCGATCGTCCGGTCGGCCACCCAGTCGGTGTGGTAGATCCCGCGGTCGATGGGGTTGACCTTCACCTGGGGCGCGTCGGTGTCCCCGCCGGCCTCGGCACTTACCTGCAGGTGGTCGTCGATGGCCCGGCAGTACATGCCGAGCGCCTCAGGATGGTTGTGGACGAGCCACTGGGCGTAGTGGAGCGGCCCCATGGCCCCGTGGCTGGCCGTCTCGAAGTGCTCGAACCCGCGTCGCGAGCCGCCGTGGGGCGTGGTGCCGATGGTCGACAGCAGGTTTTCCTCGAAGCGGAGGAAGGGATCGAAATAGGGCTCGAAGTGGGACTTCCCGACCAGGGCGGTGCGGTAGCCCGACGTCCGGAGGACCTCGGCCACCGAGGGGGCGTCAGGCGGCAGCGGCACGCCGTTCATGAAGACCCCGTGGGTGGTCGGATGCTGGCCCGTCAGGATGGTGGAGCGCGACGGCATGCACACGACGGACTGCGGGTGGGCCCGGTCGTAGCGGACGCCTTCGGCTGCCAGACCGTCGACCACCGGGGTGCGCGACAGGGCGCCACCGTTGCAGGCGAGCGTGTCGAAGCGCTGCTGGTCGGTGGTGACCAGGAGGATCTTGCGGCCCATCAGCGGGCTCCTTTCGACGGATTCCCGAGCGGGGAGCGGGACGCTGGGACCCCGAGCGGGGAGCGGGACGCTGGGACCCCGAGCGGGGAGCGGGACGGTCGACTGCGGGTCATCGGCACTCCTCCACACCGAGTACCTCGGGGAGATTGTTGAGGGCCGCCCGGGCCGCACCGGCGATCACCAGGGCCAGGACGGCGGGTTCGGAGTCGACGCTGTAGACGGTCAGGCACGTTCCGTCCCCCAGGTCGTGGACATCGATCGTGCTCAGGTGCTCGACGAACAAGGGTGAGGTGATGCGGTACTGGAACCGGCGCTGCTGCGGGTCGATGGTCAGCAGTCGCTCGGGCATCGGCAGCCCTGACCTGGTCAGGATCGTCCGCTCGTCGCCCTCGACGACGCAGGACTCGACCCCCTCCCACCACTCGGGCAGGCGCACCGGCGCGCCGACCAGGTCCCAGACCTTCTCGGCAGGGCAGCGGAGCCGGATCGAATGGCGCATGCTGCCGCGTCGGGCGGTCATCGGGTACCTCCGGTGGTGAGCAGTGCGGTGAGCGACACGTTGAGGACCGACCGGACCTCGTCGTCCGCGAAGCCGCGGTCCTCGGTGAGGAGCTGGTACGTCTCGTAGCTGGTGAGCGCGTCGACCGATGCCAGCGCTGCCTCGGCGCGGTCGTCGTCGAGTGTGGCGAGTTCGGGGGCGAAGAGGGTCTGCACCTGGCCCCGCAGGAAGCGTCGACCCTGGGCCAGGCTCTCGGCCAGACGGGGTTGGAACGGCGCACGGAGCCGTGAGACCTGGGCGGCCTTGCCGAGCGTCGCGAAGAGCCGCAGCCGCTGCTCGACCAGGGCGGCCACGCGGTCGAGGAACGGGTCACCGGGTGCCGCCTCGACCGGCAGCACGGGCAGCACCCGGGCCTGCTGTCGGGCGACCGCCTCGCCGGCCAGGTCGTCGGCATCCTCGAAGTAGCGGAAGAGGGAGCGGGGGGAGATCCCGGCGCGCTCCGCGATCTCGTCGGTGCTCGGTCGTAGGTTGCCCTCGGCGTAGAGGTCGAGGAGGGCGTCGACGACCGCCTCGCGGTTCAGGGCACGGCGTAGCCGGCGCCCGTCCGTCTGTGCCGGCTCGCCCCCGCTCACGACCCCGGCGCCGAAGGCCTCGCCCGGGTCTGCCGGCCAGATCGACTCCGCCGATGCCTCGTCAGCCGCTCGCGGGGCGCCTGGGCGCGATCGCGCGTCCGTCATCGTTGCGATCCTACGATCCGGCCAGGGTGCAGATGTCGCCGACGGCAGGGTCCACCCGGCCGTCCAGGACATCCCGGTAGACGGCCTCCACGGCCTCGGGCCCGGCGGCGTGACGGATGGTCAACCACCCGTCGGTCCAGGGGACGAACCGTCCCCAGGCGGCGGCGACGGCCTCCTCGAAGCCTTCGCGGCCCCAGTCGGAGCGGCGCTTGGCGATCTGGACCGGTGCGAAGAGGAACTCCGGTGAGGGCCCGGGCAGGCCGCCCTCGCCCGAGGCGCCATTGTCCCAGTGGGTGTCGCCGACCACCATCGAGTAGCGGAGTCCGTTGCCCAGATGGGTGTGCACGGCGTGGGTCACGTCCTTGCGGCCGGCCACGTCGACGTAGACGGTGGGCGTGTCGATCAGGTCGGTGACGGCGTCGTAGGTGAGGACGGTCGGGTAGCAGCCCAGGGATCGGACGAATTCGACGTTCCCGGCTGAGGTCAGCCCGACGACGTCGACGCCGGCCCGGTCGGCCAGGAGGAAGGCGGCCCCGATGGCCGTCTTGGACGATGCGCTCGAGACGACCGCGGTGCGGGCCCCGTAGAGGTCGTGGTCGCCGAGGAAGTCGTCGACGACGAAGGAGGTGACGAACAGGGGCCACAGCAGCATGTGCTGGTCCTCCCGCTCGGGCGAGTAGACGTGGTCAGCCGTGGTGACGGCGTAGCGGGCGTAGACCGAGGGAATGGCCTCACGGTGCGGCTCGATGTCGGAGAACCCCTGGTCGTCGATGCGGCCGGGGGTCACGACCAGCTCGTCGGCCAGGGGGAAGTAGCCGTAGACCCGTGTGCCTTCGGTCACGCCCGGAGTAGCCGACTCCACCACCTCGCCGAAACCCCAGACCGGTACACGGCCCCACGACACACCGTCCTCCTCCACCCCCGGAAAGCAGTCCCAATAGCGCATGAGGTCGCCGTACACGGCGTAGGTGATGTTGTTGGCTGACATCCCGAAAGCGTCGACCTTGAGCCGAGCCTGCCCGGGGAGCAGGGGGGCCGACGGGCGGGTGACGGCCCGGACGTGGTGGAGGTCGGACCGGTCGACGTCGAGTTGCATGGCGGCTCGCTTCCCTCGGCCGACCCGGCGGCGTCGGGACCGGGTGGCGGCGACGTGGTGGCCGCAGCGGTCGGGAGCAGGCGAAGCTCCCGGGGGGGCCGGTGCACCCGGGCCGGGTGCCAAGCCGCCACGATAACAGTTGACAGTGATTATGACAAGTGTTTACATTGCCGGGTAGCCCGGTCGTCGGGTCGCCGGAGGGAGCCACCGTGTCGGATGCGCTACGGGCAGGAGTGACGGGTACAGACGGAGGTGCGGGCGTCCTGCTGCTCGACTCGCTGCAGCGGCGCATGCACGCCCTGTTCTCCCTCTACTACGACGCCGTCGCGACCATGGACCTCGACCAGGTCAACCACTTCGAGCGCGAAGGCGTGCTGCCCATCGCCTTCAGCCTGTTCCACATCGTGAACATGATCGACGCCTCGTTCCTGCTCATGACGGGAACCCCGCCGATCTGGGATGCCGAGTGGGAGGCGAAGGTGCACCCGGCCATCGCCGACCACGGGAAGCACAGGACGGTGGAGGAGATGGTCCACCAGCGCATCGGTGACTACGAGCAGTTCCAGGCCTACATGCGCCAGGTCTTCGACCGGGTGGAGGCCTGGCTCGCCGACCTCGACCCCGAGGAGCTGACCCGGTTGGTCATCCCCCGGCCGTTCCCGGAACAGATCGCCAGCACCTACAGCGCGCGCGTGGCCGGCCCCGACGGGATCACCCTCCTCGATGCCACCGAGTGCTGGATCTACCAGCACGGGCTGCGCCACATGGGGGAGATCGAGCTGGCTCGAGGCCTGGTGGGCCTCGGGGGCATGACCTCCTGATCCGCCCCCGGCCCCGACGGTGTCGGAGCGGACGGCCCAGTCACTCGACAGGCTCCGCTCCTCACAATTCCCTCACATCTGTCTCATCCAACCCACATCTGTCGCGTGCATCCTTGGCGTGGTGCCGGACCGACCGGCCGCATCAGGAGGTGGCAGGACCATGCGACGCAGGACCCACATGGTGACCAGGCTGGCGGTGGCGGCAGTGGCCGCCGGTGCCCTCTCCTTGGCGGTGTCCGGGGCAGCCGGAGCAGCGGCACCCGCCCTGACCGCCTCGACGACCGCCCCGGCGGCGCACGGCGCCGCGACGCCGGCACGGGCAGGCCGGTTGGCCCACTTCTCGTGTTCGCGAGCCGACAAGGCACTGACCCGGATCCGGACGGCCGAGGCCGGCATCGCCGCTGGTCTGCCGAAACTGCACGCCGCGGAGTCCAAGGCGACCGCTGCCGGCAACTCCCGCCGGGCGGCCCGCATCCAGGCCCGGATCACCCGGTTTGAGCGACCCGGGGTGACTGCCAGGCTGCAGAAGCTGGCATCGGCCGTTGAAGCGAAGTGCAGCGGCAGCGTCTCCTCGACGACCCCGTCGACCCCGTCGACCGGAGGCTGACCACCCGACCCGGAGCGGTACGACGGTCACCCGGGCGGGAATCCCGGGCCCCCGGGAACTCGCCGTGACAACCGGGAACTCACCGTGACAAATTGGACACAATGTCCCTACATCTCACGGGCACAGCATCCGATGGATGAGGGTACGAGTGGGGACTCCGCGGGAGTCCCCACCGGAAGAGGAGCGCATCGGCATGTCGAACGTGAAGGCCCTGGCGGCAAAGACCGCCGTCTGTCTGATGGCCGTTGGCTCGCTGGCCGGCGGTGCGTCCGCGCTGGCCGCCGCCACCCCGGCCGCCGCCGCCACCCCGGCCGCCGCCGCCACCCCGTCCGCCGCCGCCACCCCGTCGAAGCAGGCCAGCGCCTACGCCGCGGCCGTCCACCAGCAGGCCTGCCGGCGCCTCCAGCACTTCGAGTCGGGCGCCGCCCGCAACCAGGCCCACAGGACCGCCCTGACGGCCAGGTTCGAGGCGCTGGCGGTCGAGGCGCACAAGCACGGCCACGCCAACCTCGCCAAGTATTGGCAGTCCGCGGTCAACCGCCGCGACGCCGCGGCGACGAGGACGAAGACCCGACTGGCTGCACGTGTGAAGCGGATGTCCCAGCACCTGTCGGACAGCCGCTTCATCTGCTGACCGCCCGGAGCCGTCACTCCGGCGGGGTGACCCGCTAGGCCGTCGGTAGGCCGTCGACCATGCTGTGCGCGAGTCTGGCGAGCGCCTCGGCCAGCTGTGGCGACGGGCCGGCCAGGGCAGCCGCCGCAGCCTCGTCCGCATACGATCTGGCGACCAGGACGGACTCCGCGATGGCACCGGACCCGGCGACGATGGTGCGAGCCTTCTCCTGCTCGGGCAGGCCCAGCGGTTGGCCCAGCAGGTCACGTAGCTCGGGCCCGTGGACCGGGTCCGCGAGGGTCAGGAGCACCGGGAGCGTGTAGATGCCCTCGGCCAGATCCTGGCCGGCGGGCTTGCCGAGATCGGCCTCGCTCCCCACCACGTCGAGGATGTCGTCGCGGACCTGGAAGATCATGCCGAAGCAGCGACCGAACTCCGTGAAGCCGTCGACCTGGGCGCGGTCGAGCCCACCCGTCAGGGCCCCGATCCGGCACGACGTGGCCATCAGCGACGCCGTCTTGCCCGAGATGGCCGACGAGTACTCGTCGCGGCTGCGGTCCACCCGGAAGGCGGCGCGCACCTCGGCGACCTGGCCCTGGCACAGCTCGCCGAGGGTGGCGGCCAGCAGCGCGGCGATCTCGACCCCGAGCCCGGCGGCTATCTCGGCCGACCGGGCCAGCAGGAAGTCGCCCGCCACGATGGCGACCAGATTGCCGAAGCGGGCGTTGACGCTTTCGACGTTCCGTCGCATGGTGGCCTCGTCCATGACGTCGTCGTGGTAGAGCGAGGCGAGGTGGACCAGCTCCACAGCAACGGCGCCGAGAAGGTCCTCGCGGGTGGCCGCGGCAGTGCCCGAGGTGGCCGTGGCCAGCGCCAGCACTGGGCGGAGGCGCTTGCCGCCCGCCGCCAGGAGATGTGTGGTGACCTCGTCGAGGAAGGCGTCGCCGGTCACGACGGACTCCACGAGCAGGGGCTCGAGGAGGGCGAGTTGATCTTCGAGTGCGGGGAGTCCCAGGAGTTCGACGACGTTCACTGGCTACAGACGATAGGTCAGACTGCCGATGACCGGTACATGCCCATCGGCATCGGGGGCTGTGGGTGCGGTCGGCACCGCCACCTGTAGACTTGGCTTCCAGTTACTGACCGCGGATGGAGGCGGTGGAGTGTTCGAACGATTCACAGACCGAGCTCGACGAGTCCTGGTGTTGGCACAGGAGGAGGCGCGGCTGCTCAACCACAGTTTCATCGGCACCGAGCACATCCTCCTGGGCCTGATCCACGAGGGTGAAGGGGTCGCGGCCAAGGCGCTCGAGTCCCTCGGCGTCTCGCTGGAGGCCGTGCGCGAGAAGGTGGAGGAGACGATCGGTCTGGCCGGAACGGCCCCGACCGGCTCGCCGCCGTTCACCCCCCGCGCCAAGAAGGTCCTCGAGCTCTCGCTCCGGGAGGCCCTGCAGCTCGGGCACAGCTACATTGGCACCGAGCACATGCTGCTCGGACTCGTCCGCGAGGGTGAGGGCGTCGCCGCTCAGGTGCTGCAGAGCCTGGGTGCCGACCTGCCACGGGTGCGTCAGCAGGTGATCCAGTTGCTCTCGGGCTACCAGGGCAAGGAGAACGTCGGCGGCGGCCAGACCGGCAACCAGCAGACCGATGCGCCGACCGGCTCCGCCGTGCTCGACCAGTTCGGCCGCAACCTCACCGCCCTGGCCCGCGATCACAAGCTCGACCCGGTCATCGGGCGCGAGAAAGAGATCGAGCGGGTCATGCAGGTCCTGTCCCGACGGACCAAGAACAACCCGGTCCTGATCGGCGAGCCCGGTGTCGGCAAGACGGCGATTGTCGAGGGACTGGCCCAGCGCATCGTGGCCGACGAGGTCCCCGAGACGCTGACCGGCAAGCAGCTCTACACGTTGGACCTGGGCGCACTGGTGGCCGGCAGCCGCTATCGCGGCGACTTCGAGGAGCGCCTCAAGAAGGTGCTGAAGGAGATCCGCACCCGCGGCGACATCGTGCTGTTCATCGACGAGCTCCACACCCTGGTGGGTGCGGGTGCCGCCGAAGGTGCGATCGACGCGGCCTCCATCCTCAAGCCGATGCTGGCCCGCGGCGAGCTGCAGACGATCGGTGCGACCACGATCGACGAGTACCGCAAGCACCTGGAGAAGGACGCCGCGCTCGAGCGCAGGTTCCAGCCCATCAAGGTGGAGCAGCCCAACGTGACGCTGACCATCGAGATCCTGAAGGGGCTGCGGGACCGCTACGAGTCGCACCACGCGGTCACTATCACCGACCAGGCCCTGGTGGCTGCGGCCAACCTGGCCGACCGCTACCTGGCCGACCGGTACCTCCCGGACAAGGCCATCGACCTCATCGACGAGGCCGGCAGCCGCCTGCGCATCCGTCGGATGACGACCCCCCCGGCCTACAAGAAGCTGGAGGAGGAGGTCACCCGCCTGCGTGCCGACAAGGAGGCCGCGATCGAGAAGCAGGCCTTCGACCAGGCCAAGAAGCTGGCCGAGCAGGAGAAAGACCGCCTTGACGCCAAGGAGGCCATGGAGGCCGAGTGGCGTGCCGAGGGCGTCGACCTGTTCGACGTCGTCGACGAGGAGGTCATCGCCGAGGTGCTGGCCAACTGGACCGGCATCCCGGTCTACCGCCTCACCGAAGAGGAGACGGCCCGACTGCTCCGCATGGAGGACGAGCTGCACAAGCGGGTGATCGGCCAGGAGCAGGCCATCGCTGCGCTCGCCCGCTCCATCCGCCGGACCCGGGCCGGTCTCAAGGATCCCAAGCGCCCCAGTGGCTCCTTCATCTTCCTGGGCCCGACGGGCGTGGGGAAGACGGAGCTGGCCAAGACGCTCGCCGAGTTCCTGTTCGACGACGAGGACGCCCTGATCCAGCTCGACATGTCCGAGTACATGGAGAAGCACACGGTGAGCCGCCTGGTCGGTTCGCCCCCCGGGTACGTCGGGTACGAGGAGGGCGGCCAGTTGACCGAGGCCGTGCGGCGCAAGCCGTTCTCGGTGGTCCTCTTCGACGAGGTCGAGAAGGCGCACGCCGACGTGTTCAACACCCTGCTGCAGATCCTGGAGGACGGTCGTCTGACCGATGCCCAGGGCCGCTCGGTCGACTTCAAGAACACGGTGCTGATCATGACGTCCAACCTGGGAACGGCGGACCTCCGCAAGACGTCCGTGGGCTTCGCCCAGAACTCGGGGGCCGTGACCTACGAGCGGATGAAGGCGAAGGTCAACGAGGCGCTGAAGGCGCACTTCCGTCCCGAGTTCCTCAACCGGATCGACGAGGTCGTGGTCTTCCACGAGCTGTCCAAGGTCGAGGTGATCGAGATCGTGGACCTGATGATCCAGCGGGTGTCCAACCAGCTCGAGCTTCAGGGTCTGAGTCTCGCCCTGACGCCGGAGGCCAAGACGTTGCTGGCCGACAAGGGCTACGACCCCCAGCTCGGTGCCCGACCCCTCCGCCGTGCCATCCAGCAGATGGTCGAGGACCCGCTGTCGGAGCGGATCCTGTGGAAGGAGTTCCGAGTCGGCCAGACCATCTTCGTGGACGTGGAGACCATCACGCCCGAGATGGCCGAGGCCTATGACGTGAGGGGGGCGCCGCCCCTCGTGGTGGGGGACTCGCAGCTGACCTTCACGGCCATCGAGGGAATCGAGCCTCCCCCGATGGAGCTGGCCGGAGCGGATTCCTCCGCCGACTGACCTACGGCTGAGCGGAGCGACCCGCGACAGCGTGCGAACCGAGGCCCCACTCTTGCGGTGGGGCCTCGCCGCGTGTCGGGGCCGTCCCGTCCGACAACACAGGTGGCCGACGGACCGAGTGGGCGGCAACGCAAGCGAAACCGAGGTTGCAGTGGCCGTTTCGGGACCTTCGGCTCTAATGGAACGGTGACGATCCGCGCTGTACTGGTTCTTGGCGGGGATTCTCCAGCGGCAGGCGACCCGTTCGTCGGTCCCAGACCCTGCGCCCGATCGGTCCTCCCCCCGGACCCGGATCGGGAATGCAATGCCCCTCCGGCCCCCCGGAGGGGCATTGCGCGTACCGGGCCGTGGCGACCACCACCCCGTGCCTCCAGCTCGAGCACCCTGGCCCGCCCGGCGGCGCGATCGCACCGGATGGCACACCCGGTCCCTACCATCGGTGCATGGCAAAGACGGCCAAGCGCCACCGCTGCATCGACTGCGGCTCGACCACCGCACGATGGGCGGGCCGGTGCCCCACCTGCGGCGAGTGGAACACCCTGGTCGAGGAGTCGGCACTGGGTCCGCTGGTCCGAGCCGTCGACGAACTCGACCTGTCCGGGCTACCGGTGCCGCTGTCCTCGGTCGACGTCTCGGAGGCGGCGGCAGTGCCGACCGGCGTCGAGGAGTTCGACCGGGTGCTGTCCGGAGGCCTCGTGCCCGGCTCGGTCACCCTCCTCGGTGGCGAGCCCGGAATCGGCAAGTCGACCCTACTGCTCCAGGTGCTGGCCGCCCGTGCCGACGCCGGTCACCGGGTACTCCTCGTGTCGGCCGAGGAATCGGCCCACCAGGTCCGTCTGCGCGCCGAACGGCTCGGACCGATCCCACCGGGGCTGCTGATCCTGTCGGCCACCGATGTGGGTCAGGTCATCAACGCCGTGGTCGAGTCCGAACCCGAATTGGTGGTCATCGACTCCATCCAGGCGGTGGCGGTGGGACCGGCCACCCCGGGTGAACGTCGGGCCACCGGGGTCCCCGGGTCGATCGGTCAGGTGCGAGAGTGCGCGGACCAGCTCGTCGGCCTGGCCAAGGCCCGACAGGTGGCCACCGTGTTGGTGGGACACGTCACCAAGGACGGCTCGCTCGCCGGTCCGCGGGCCCTCGAGCACATGGTCGACACCGTGCTCAGCTTCGAGGGTGACCGTCACCACGCGCTCCGCCTGTTGCTTGCCGTGAAGCACCGGTTCGGCCCGACGGGCGAGCTCGGCCTGTTCGAGATGGGGGACCAGGGTCTGAACCGGGTCGACGACCCGGGCCGCCTGCTGCTCGGTGACCGGCTGACCGGCGTGCCCGGCGGGGTGGTGCTTCCCGCCCTGCAGGGCCGGCGGACGCTGATGGTCGAGCTCCAGGCGCTGGTGGCACCCATGGGACAGGCCCAACCCAAACGCTCTGTCGTCGGCCTGGACGGCGGTCGGCTGGTGATGACACTCGCTGTGTTGGCCCGCCACGCCGGGCTCCCGATGCACGCAGTCGACGTGTTCGCATCGGTCGCCGGTGGCATCCGGGTGACCGAGCCGGCGGCCGACCTAGCTGTGGCCCTGGCTGTCGCGTCCGCCTCGACCGGGGTGGCCCTACCGGCCGACCTGGCCGCCGTGGGCGAGGTCGGGCTGTCCGGCGAAGTGCGCCAGGTCACCAATCTGCCGCGTCGCCTCGAGGAGGCGGCCCGACTCGGTTTCGGCCGGGTCGTGGTGCCGGCCTCCGCTCCCGACGGACCGCCGGGAGTGGAGCTCATCCGGACGGACACGGTGGGTGAGGCGGTGGGCCGCTTCGGATGTCTCGACGCTCACGGAGGGTGACGCCGGCACCCCTGTGGCCGCGGACGGTGCCGGGTACGATTCCGGGGTGACCACACGGCAGAACGCGGCCATGAGCGATGCACTGGCCATGGTGGCCCCGGGCAGGCCCCTGCGGGACGGTCTCGACCGCATCCTCCGGGCCAAGCGTGGTGGGCTCGTGGTGGTCGGCGACGGGCCCGACGTCCTGTCGATCTGCTCCGGCGGCTTTCTGCTCGACGCCGAGTTCAGCCCCCAGCGCCTCTCGGAGTTGGCCAAGATGGACGGTGCGATCATCCTGGCCTCCGATGCGTCCCGCATCGCCCGGGCCAACGTCCACCTGATGCCGGATCCGTCGATCCCGACCACAGAGACCGGTACCCGGCACCGGACGGCCGAGCGAGTGGCCCGATCTATCGACGTGCCCGTCCTGTCCGTGTCGGCAGCCATGTCGGTGATCGCCGTCTATCGCAACGACCTCAAGCACACGGTCCAGCCCACCGGTTGGCTCCACGATCGCACCGATCAGGCGCTGGCCACCATGCAGCGCTTCCGCAGCCGGTTCGACGTCGCTCTCGGGAACCTGTCGATCCTCGAGGTGGAGGACACCGTGTCGGTCGGGGACGTCGTGCATGTGATCCAGACCGCGGAGATGGTCCTGCGAATCGGCGAGGAGGTCGACGGCTACCTGGTCGAGCTCGGCGAGGACGGCCGGCTGGTCAGCCTGCAGTCGGCCGAGCTGTCGGACGGGGTGGCCCGGGCTCTCGACCTGGTCATCCGCGACTACGCCATGATGACCCGCGACGAGGCCGCCGACCGGCCGGCGTTCGAGGAGTGGGTGGTCCAGCAGCTGGCGGACCTCACCTCGGATGAGCTGCGCAACCCGATCCGGGTGGCGGCGGTCCTGCGGCTTCCGGCCGTCCTCAACGACACCGAGTCAGGCATCGAGCCCCGCGGCTACCGCCTCCTGCACCACCTGCCGCGGTTGTCCGACCTGATCATCGAGCGGGTGGTCGACCGGTTCGAGAACCTCCAGCACATCATGCGGGCCTCGATCGCCGAGCTCGAGCAAGTGGAGGGGGTCGGCCAGGCCCGCGCCGCCTCGGTCAAGGAGGGTCTGGCCCGCCTGGCCGAGGCCAGCATCTTCGAGCGCTACCAGTAGGCACGGGTGTCCGCCGGACCTCCGGACGGCGCCTGGCGGCCCGCCGGAGGACCTCCCCACAGCTGGTAGAATAGGTTGCTCTCCCCAGCAGACCGGATGTCGCTCACCAGCCCCGGTTCCGCACCGCAACGCCAGGAGGAACGGTGTTCGACATCGGTGACAAGGTCGTCTATCCGCACCACGGCGCGGCAGTAGTCGAACGACGCGAGACCAAAGAGGCCTTCGGCAAGAAGCAGGAGTACCTCGTACTCCGGCTCGCCTACGGCGACCTCACCCTCATGGTGCCGGCCGACAACACGGACGGTGTCGGCCTGCGCGAGGTGATCAACGACGAAGAGGTCGAGGAGGTCTTCGCCGTGCTCCGCAAGAAGGAGGCACGGATGCCGACCAACTGGTCCCGTCGCTACAAGAACCACTCCGAGAAGCTGCGGTCGGGCGACATCTACCAGGTGGCCGAGGTCGTGCGGAACCTGTCCATCCGCGACAAGGACAAGGGCCTGTCGGCCGGCGAGAAGCGCATGCTGAGCCGGGCCCGGCAGATCCTGGTGTCCGAGCTGACCTTCGCCCTCGGGGTCGACGAGGAGACCGCGGAGGTCCGCCTCAACGAGGCGCTGCCCTGAGCCGAGCGGGGCCCGTCTGGGCCATCGTGGTGGCCGGCGGCTCGGGCCGTCGGTTCGGCGGTCGCAAGCAGTTCCTCCCCCTTGCCGGGCACCCGGTTGCGTCCTGGTCGGTGCGCGCCGCCCGGACGGTCGCTGACGGTGTTGTCCTGGTCGTGCCTGCGGGCGGTCCCGAGGACCCGACCGGGGCCCTCGATGCGCTGCCGGCAGCCGGGGCGGAGGGCGATGCCGCGCTCGGTGCCACCACGGTGGTGACCGGCGGCGCCACGCGGGCGGACTCGGTCCGGGCGGGACTGGCGGCCGTGCCCACCGATGCGGCGGTGGTGGTTGTGCACGACGCCGCCCGGCCCCTGGCCGGCGCAGAGCTGTTCGCCGCCGTGGTCGAAGCCGTCCGGTCGGGGGACGTGGACGGCGCCGTCCCGGTGGTGCCGGTGGCCGACACGCTGAAGCGGGTCGACGAGGGTCGTGTGGTGGCGACACTGGACCGCGGCGACCTCGTGGCGGTCCAGACCCCGCAGGCCTTTGCCGCCACGGCGTTGCGTGCCGCCCACGCCGCAGGCGGCGACGCGACCGATGACGCCGGCCTGCTCGAGGCGGCCGGGCTGACCGTGGGCACCGTGCCGGGAGACACGCGCAATCTCAAGCTGACGCGTCCGGAGGACCTGGCCCTTGCCGAGGCGCTACTGGCGGGGGCGCCGGCATGAGCGACGCACCGGCCCTCCGGGTCGGCCAGGGAATCGACGTCCACCCGTTCAGCGACGATCCCGAGCGTCCACTGGTCCTCGGGGGCGTGGTGATCGGCGGCGAGGGGGTGCGCGGGCTGGACGGTCACTCCGACGCCGACGCAGTGGCCCACGCCATAGGCGACGCGGTGCTGGGCGCGGCGGGACTGGGCGATCTCGGTGGTCATCTGCCGGACACCGACCCGCAGTGGGCGGGGGCCGATTCGATCGAACTCCTCCGACGTGTGGTCGGGCTGGCGGCGGCTGCGGGCTGGGTGCCTGTCAACGCCGACTGCACCGTCGTTGCCGAGCGGCCCCGCCTCGCCCCGCACGTCGCCCGCATGGCCGAGCGCCTGGGCGGCGCACTCGGCGCTCCGGTCAACGTGAAGGCCACGCGGGCAGAGGGACTCGGTGCGCTGGGTCGGGCCGAGGGTATCGCCTGCACCGCAGTGGTGCTGCTGACCGCGGTGCCCGGTGCCGGGCGTCCGGATGGTTCCGAGCAGTCCGGGGGCACGGCTCCCGGGGACGGGGAGGTCCGATGAGTGCGGCTCCGGCAGGCGGCGGCAGGGGGAAGCGCTCACGTGCACCGGCCCCGAAGGGCGGCGCACGTGGGGGATCCAAGCCCACGGGACGCGAGGCCAAGGCGGCCTGGATGAAGGCCAAGGATGCCTCGGGCGGCCGCGGCGGCAAGGGTGTGTCGCCGGCGAAGGGTGCCGGCCGCGCTCCGGTCAACGACCGCGGCCGGGGCCCGGGCGGGGCCAAGGAGGCTCCGGTCCGCCGTGGCCCGAAGAACGTGGGACTCGGCGGCGATCAGGTCGAGGGCCGGCAGGCCGTGCGCGAACTGCTGAGCGCCGGACGTCGACCGATCACCACGCTGCTGATGGCGGAGGGCATGGACGCCGCCGAGATCCTCGACGACATCGAGGCGCTGGCCGCCAAGCGCCGGGTCAAGGTGGAGTACGTGTCCCGCAAGCGGCTCGATGCCGCTACCCGGACCGACGGCTCACAGGGCGTCGTCGCCCTCGCCCGGCAGATCGAGGAGACGGCGCTCGACGACCTCTGCCAACCCACCAAGCGGGGTCGGGTGCCGTTCCTCCTGGTCCTCGACGGAATCACCGATCCCCACAACCTCGGCGCGGTCCTCCGCAGCGCCGAGTGCGCCGGCGTGACCGGCATCGTCCTGCCCCGGCACCGTTCGGCCCACCTGTCGCCCACCGTGGCCAAGGTCGCCGCCGGCGCCGTGGAGTACCTGCCCATGGCCCTGGTGGCCGGGATCCCCACCGCGCTGCAGCAGCTCTCGGCGTTGGGCGTGGTCACGGTCGGGCTGGTGGGGGAGGCACCGACGTCGCTGTACGACCTGCCGCTGGGCGACCAACCGGTGGCGTTGGTGCTTGGTTCGGAGGGGTCGGGCCTCGCCGCGCTCACCAGGCGCCGGTGCGACGAGCTGGCGGCCATCCCGCAGCACGGGACGCTCTCGTCGCTCAACGTGGCCACGGCCGGCGCCATCGCCTGCTTCGACGTGTCCCGGCAGCGCTCGGCCGCCGGCAACTAGGCCGCCGGGACGGATCCGACGGTCAGACCTCCTCGACCGTCACGCCTTTCCAGAAGGCCACGCGGTCGGTGATCTCCTTGGCGGCGTCCTTGGGCTCCGGGTAGTACCAGGCTGCGTCATCGTTCCGGGTGCCGTCGACCACCACGGTCCGGTAGCTCGCGGTGCCCTTCCACGGGCAGACGGTCTGGGTGCCACTGGGCTCGAAGTACTCGTCGCGCACGTCCGCCGGGGGGAAGTAGTGGTTCCCCTCGACGACCACTGTCGCATCGCTCTCGGCCAGTACAGCGCCGTTCCATGTCGCTCGGATCGTCATGCCGCGTACAACGCCGTGAGAGACCGGCGTGTTCCCGTAAGTCCAGGGGCGCCGGCGACGCTCAGGGGCGTCGGGCCAGGGTGAGGACGAACTCGTCGTCGTCCGCCACCCAGGAGTCCTCCACGGCCAGGCCGCACGCCTCGAGCTCGTCGCGCAGGGCATCACGGGAGAACTTGGTACTCAGCTCGGTCAGCATCTCCTCGCCCGCAGCGAAGTCCACCTCGAGGTCGAGGTCGGCCACACGGACCCGGCAGTCGTCGAGGGAGCGGAGCCACATCTCGATGCGGTGGTCGGATTCGTTCCACCGGGCCACGTGCTCGAACCGGTCCGGCGCGAAGTCGGCGCCGAGGTCGCGGTTCAGGACGTGGAGGACGTTGCGATTGAACTCCGCCGTCACCCCTGCGGCGTCGTCGTATGCGGCCACCAGGCGCCCCTGGTCCTTGATGACGTCGGTGCCGAGCAGCAGGCAGTCACCGGGGCGCATCGTCCGGGCCAGGCCGTCCAGGAAGGCGGCCCGCTGGTCCGACGTGAAGTTCCCCACCGTCCCGCCGAGGAAGGCGAAGAGCTTGCGCCCGGGACCATCGAGCTGACCGAGGTGCTGGTGGAAGTCGCCCACGACGGCCCGCACGGTCAGGCCCGGGTACTCCTCGGACAGGGCGGTCGCCGCCTCCCACAGGGTGGTGTCGCTGACGTCCAGCGGCACATAGGTGCCGAGCCGGCCGCTGTCGCGCATGGCGTCGAGCAGGACGCGGGTCTTGTCGCAGGTGCCGGCACCCAACTCCACCAGGACGTCGGCCCCCGCTTCGGCCACTATGTCCTTGGCATGGGCCTCGAGGATGGAGCGCTCGGCGCGGGTCGGGTAGTACTCCGGAAGACGGGTGATCTCGTCGAACAGCCGGCTGCCTCGGTCGTCGTAGAAGTAGACCGGCGGCAGCTGCTTCGGCACGGAGGTCAGGCCGGACCGGACGTCGGCCTCCATGGCGGCCCGCAGGTCGGCCGGGGTGAGGTGCACGTCGATGGTGGGGGGGATCACGGTGTCCATGGGCTCCGGTGGGGTCGGGGACGTACGGGCTCGGCGGATCTGCCGTCCCGGTCGACGGGTCAGTCGTTACGGGCCAGTCGCAGCCCGCTGAAGGCCCAACGGGCCGAAGGTGGGAAGAAGTTCCGGTAGGTGGCCCGGACGTGGTCGGCCGCCGTGGCGCACGAGCCGCCTCGGAGGACGTACTGGTTCACCATGAACTTGCCGTTGTACTCGCCGACGGCCCCTTCGGCGGGGGCGAACCCCGGATAGGGGCTGTAGGCGGACGAGGTCCACTGCCACACGTCACCGAACGGTGGGGTCGAGCCGCCGGTGGCCGGCGAGGGATGGAGGACATCGGTGTCGAGGAGGTTGCCGGTCGTGGTCGTCTCGGCTGACCTGGCGGCGCTCACCACCTCCCACTCGGCCTCGGTCGGCAGGCGGTGGCCGGCCCACCGGGCGTAGGCGTCGGCCTCGTAGTAGCTCACGTGGCACACCGGACGGGTCGGATCGACCGGCACGTCACCGGCCAGGGTGAACTCGCGCCGGCCGTCGTCGCCGCGGGCCCAGTAGAGCGGGGCGTCCCAGCCGCCGGACTCGACGGCGCCCCACCCGTCGGACAGCCACAACTCCGGTCGCCGGTAGCCGCCGTCATCCATGAATGCGAGCCACTCGCCGCAGGTGACGGACCTGTCCGCCAGAGCGAACGACTCGAGGTGGGTGAGGTGGCGGGGGAACTCGTTGTCGAACCCGAACCCGCCCCCGGCGTGGCCGATGGGGACGGTCCCGCCCGGGTGCGACGACCAGGAGGTGGGGGCGCCGTCGCCTGGGCCCGGGAGCTCCAGCGGGGCGTAGGCGGGCAACATCGGGTTCCGGGACAGCACGTGCTTGATGTCCATGATCAGCAGCTCCTGGTGCTGCTGCTCGTGCTGGATGCCGAGCTCCACCAGGGCGGCCGTGGGGCGGTCGGGCCCCCGGTCGAGGAGCTCGGCCATGCCGGCGTCGACATGCCGGCGGTAGTCAGCCACCTCGACGATGCCGGGCCGGGACACGAGGCCCCGGTCCGGTCGCGGGTATCGGGGGCCCGCCCCGAGGTAGTACGAGTTGAAGAGGAAGCCGAACCCCGGATTGAACAGTTCGTAGCTGGGCAGCGACGGCGCCAACAGGAAGGTCTCGAAGAACCAGGAGGTGTGGGCCCGGTGCCACTTGGTGGGGCTCACGTCGGGCATCGACTGCACGGTCTGGTCCTCCGCCGAAAGGGGAGCCGCCAGTTCCTCGGTGAGTCGACGGGTCGCCTCGAACCGTTCGGCCAGCACCTGGTCGTCCACGGTGGTCAGGAGGTCGGACATCCCCGCTCCTTCCGGTTCGCCTGAGGGATCCACGGTCACCGTCCCGGCGGGCCGGTCCGGGACCACTGAGAACTTACCCGGAACGGTCCCGGATCATGCCGTTCACCCCATCGACGCGTTCGCCGACATCCGGGTACCCCGTTCAGCCAGGGCCACGGACTCGGCGGTCAGTCCGACCTGCGGACCCGGTGGCATGCAGGCTCGGCAGGGCCGACGCCGGACCTCGTTTGCTACCGGGCGGTGCCGGGTAGGGGCACGTCAGACGATCGAGGAGGTCAGATGCCCACGCCCGACGACCACACCGAGCCCATCGACGACGGCGCCGAGGCGGAGCGCACCCCTCACGTCCCCGATTCGCCGCCGACCGACGGCGAGACACACGCTGCTGACGTGTTCCTGGAGGAGCAGGACCCGGCCGACGTCGAGCGGGTAGCTGCGCACCACCGGGAGATGGACAGGATCGGGGCCGAGGCGAAGGGCGAAGGCGAGATCGCCTGAGCGGGCGTGGGGCTGCTGCGGGTGGGTCGGTAGAGGCGGGATCGCCGAGCGCTGTCGTGGGACCGATGGGACGGCGTCCTCGAGGGAGCAGCACGGGGCCGGGTCCCGCGTGCCGGCGGTCGACGGCGGTCGTCTCGCGCGGCCGTAGGGTACGGCGATCGGAGCCGGCGGTGGGAATCGAACCCACGACCTGACGATTACAAATCGTCTGCTCTGCCAACTGAGCTACACCGGCGAGGCCTCCGGGCTCGGAGCGTCCGGAGCAAGTGTACGGGCAGCGACGGGCCTCACGGGAGTGCTTGCTTATCGACCCGGCAGTTGGCAGGCTGACGCGAGTGGACGATCCCTCGGCGCCCGAACACCAACCTCCGGAGCGTTCGGGGCCAGGAGTACCCGTCGACCGGGCGGCCATCCTGCTCGGGCTCTTCATCCTGGCGACTGTCCTCCTCCTCGGCAGGATCCACAACGGGCCACCGCCCTCGTCGACCGCCGCGTCCGTGGTGTCGACCACCACGACGACCGTGGCGGGCGGGTCGACGACCACGACGACGGCCGCTCCTGCCACCACGACGACCATCCCCAAGGCCAAGAGCGACGTCCCGGTGCTGGTGGTGAACGCTTCGGGCAAGACGGGCGCCGCGGCGACGGTCACCAATGAACTGCAGGTGGCCGGCTGGAGCGTCCAGACGCCGATGAACGCCACGGCCAACGTGTCCACGTCGGCGGTGTACTACGTGTCCGGGCAGAAGGCCGCGGCCGATGCCGTGGCCACCACGCTCCACCTGCCCGCGTCGGCCGTGCTCCCGTACACGACGGCTGCTCCGGTCAGCACCATCGGCACGGCCGAGGTGCTGGTGGTCGTTGCGCCGGACCTGGCGACGTCGGCGTCCGCCGCGACGACCACGTCCTCGGGCACCTGAGCAGTCCAGCGGTGCCCGCCGGGATCGGACCCGACGCCCTGCCCGTCGGGGCAGAGGTCCTGCTGTCCCCGTTGGTGGTCGACCCGGGACGGACCGCGCTGCTCTGCGACTTCGACGGCACCCTCGCGCCGATCGTCGAGGACCCGGCCTCCGCCCGACCGCTCGGGATCGTGCCGGCACTGCTCGCCGGACTGGCCCGCCGGTTCGCCACCATGGCCGTCGTGTCCGGTCGACCTGCGACCTTCCTGGCTGACCGGCTGATCCTGCCGGTGGGTGGTGACGACGGGGGAGGCGGTCCTGCACCGCTGCGCCTCGTCGGGCTCTACGGGATGGAGTCGGTGGACCGCGACGGGAACGTGCGCCCCGACGAGCGCGTCGCTCCGTGGCTGGCGGTGGTGGCCGAAGCAGCGGACCGGCTGCGCGACGGCGCACCCGCCGGCGTCCTGGTGGAGGTGAAGGGATCGGCGGTCACGGTGCACTGGCGGCGGGCGCCCGACGCCGGCGGTTGGGCGACGGCCCGGGTGGCCGAGGAGTCCGACCGCACGGGCCTCGTCCCCCATCCGGGCCGGCTGTCGGTCGAACTGCGTCCTCCGCTGGCGATCGACAAGGGGACCGTTGTCGAGCAGCTGACCAGCGGGTGCTCGGCGGCCTGCTTCCTCGGTGACGACCTCGGTGACCTGCCGGCATTCGCCGCTCTCGGTCGTCTGGCTGCGATGGGGGCGATGACGACGGTGGGTGTGGCGGTGCAGGATGCCGAGACGGCGCCCGAGGTGGCCGCGGCGGCCGACCTGGTGGTGGACGGCCCGGAGGGAGCAGTGGCCGTCCTGGCCTGGCTGGATGCCGCCGGAGGTGCGACGGGCCTGCGATGACGGCCCGGTCGTCGCCACGACCCCGCCGCCCGCGCCAGCGGCCCGGTAGCGTCAGCGGGCGGCGTCCATCTGGTCGGCGAGCCAGTCGGCCGGGCTCCGCGCCAGGATCGCCTCACGCAGCGCCCGTGCCCGTGCCGCCCGCTCGTCGGGGCCGAGTGCCAGGGCCTCGGACAGCACGGTGGCTGTCCCGGTCACGTCGAAGGGGTTGACCTCGAGGGCGCCGACCGCCAGCTCGTCGAACGCACCCGCCTCGCGTGACAGGGCCAGGACGCCGTCACGGGCGTTGATGACCGGTCCCTCCTTGGCCACGAGATTGAGCCCGTCTCGCACCGGGTTCACCAGTAGGACGTCGTAGCGGGTGAGTGCGGCCAGCGAGCGGGGGTAGTCGTCCTCCACCTCGAGGACGACCGGTGTCCACCCCGGTGTGCCCCATCGCTCGTTGATGCGGGCGACCGTGGTCTCCACCTCCTCCTGGTACGCGAGATACTCCGGAAGGCCCTGGCGCGTCGGGTAGGCGAGCGCCACGAAGACCACCCGCTCCCGGTGGGCCGGCTCACGCTCGAGCAGTTCGTCGAAGGCCCAGAACCCGCGCAGCAGGTTCTTCGACAGTTCCATGCGGTCCACCCGCACGATGACGGCGCGGTCGCTCCCGCCGACGGAGTCCTCGATCCGGGCCAGGGCCGGGGCCACGTCGGGTCCGGCGGCGGAGGCCCGCAGCCGGTCGGGGTCGATCGACAGCGGCGAGACGAACGTGGCCGTGCCGGAGCCGTCGATGCCCGCGGTGGCCAGGCCGGCCCGGTAGGAGGCCGCCCAGCGCTCGGAGTGGAAGCCGCATGCGCCGAACCGGGCCATCGCCGACAGGAGCTCGTCACCCACGGCGGTGGGCAGCATGCGGAGCACCGACGGGTCGGCGAAGGGCGTGTGCGAGAAGTGGACCGTCGACAGGTCGGGACGCAGGTCGGCCAGCGCCGGTGCCATCAGGGCGAGGTGGTAGTCCTGGACCAGCACCCGGGCACCCTCGGGCGCCACCTTCGCCACTCGCTCGGCCATCAGACGGTTGTAGGTGCGGTAGCCGTCCCACGCGTCCATCCACCGGTGGTCGGTCCGTGGTCGCCGGGCCGAGTCGAACAGGTGGTGGTGGCAGAACCACAGGGTCGCGTTGGAGACGACGTTGTAGGCCAGGTTGTAGACGTCGGGCTCCGGTTCGACCAGTTCGATCCGGAGGCCGTCCGCCGTCATCAGGCCGTGTGCGGCGGCCAGGCGGTCGGCTTCGCTCATGGACGAGGCGACCCAGGTGGCGCCCGTTCCCTCGACGAGTGGGTAGAGCGAGCCGGCCAGGCCCCCTCCCGAGGCCGCCGGAACCGGACGGCCGTCCTCGAGTCGGAAGGCGAGGGGCCCCCGGTTGGAGACCAGGACGACATCGGACGTCGAATGGTCAGGTCCGGAAAGGTGGCCGCCAGGGGTGGGAGCGTCGGCGGGGGCCATTCACGGACGCTACCCCGTTGACCCCTTCCTGGCCTGCGCGTTTCCGGTTGCGCATGGCGGTTCGGCTTGGAGCTTGACAGGTAGTGAGTGAGCACTCACAATGGACCGCATGATGGTATCGACCCGGATGACCGCCTCGGAGCGCCGCACCGCAGTCCTGGCGGCGGCCATCACCGAGTTCGCCCGCGCCGGATACGCGGGCACGTCCACCGACGCCATCGCCAACCGTGCCGGCATCTCGCAGCCCTACCTGTTCCGTCTGTTCGGCACGAAGAAGGAGCTGTTCATCGCCACCTACGAGCTCGTGTCGGACCGCATCATCGCCGCGATGACCCGGGCCGGCACCGGGCTCGAGGGCGAGGAGGCCCTGGCGGCCATGGGCCAGGCATACATCGAGCTCCTCGAGGACCCCGAACTGCTCCAGGTGCAGCTCCACGGATTTGCCGCGGCTCCCGGTGACCCGGACCTGGCCGCCACGTGCCGTCGCACCTTCGAGGTGCTGTGGCAGCTGGTTCACGAGCGGACCGGGATCACCGACGACGAGATCCGTCAGTTCTTCTCGATGGGGATGATGATGAACGTCATATCCGCCATCGACCTCCTGTCCATCCCCCAGCACTGGGCCCAGAGCTTCTGCCCGATGCCCGAGAAGATCACCGCCATCCAGGCGGCCAGCCAAGCCATCAGGGATCAGCGCGTCGCCGAGCTGACCACCGTCAAGGAGGAATCCGCATGAACCAGTCAGTCGTCCCCCTTTTTTTGACCCAGCAAGGTAGTGATCGCTCACAACTCATCGAGTGGTCCACGGTCAAGGACCGGCGCCGGAGCTGGTTCCCGGCGGCGCACCGCTCCACCCGGGCCTCCGACGGAGGGTCTCCTGACGGGCTCACGTCCGACGTGGCGGCGTCCGGTGGAGCTGCTCCGCCGGCAGTCGGTGCGCATGCGCCGTCCGGTGCGGCGACCCCGGCGCCCGACTCCCGCCCGAGGTCGCGGGCTGCGTGGGCCGTGGTCATCACCGGACTGGCGCTGTTCATGGCCTCGCTCGACAATCTCGTCGTCTCGACGGCGCTGCCCGTCATCCGCGTGCACCTCCACGCCGGCCTGTCGGGCCTCGAGTGGACGGTCAACGCCTATACGCTGACGTTCGCCGTCCTCCTGCTGTCGGCAGCAGCTCTCGGCGAGCGATTCGGCCGTCGGTGGATCTTCGTGGCCGGCATCGCCCTGTTCACCGCGTCATCCGCGGCCGCCGCGCTGGCACCCAGCATCGGCATGCTGATCGCGGCCCGGGCGCTCCAGGGCGCCGGCGGGGCGATGATCATGCCACTGTCGCTCACGTTGCTGAGTGCGGCCGTGCGGCCGGAGCGTCGCAATGCTGCGCTCGGCATCTGGGGTGCCATCGGCGGCTGTGCAGTGGCCATCGGCCCGCTCGTCGGTGGGGCGGTGACGAGCGGTTGGGCCTGGCAGTACATCTTCTGGCTCAACGTGCCCGTCGGCCTGGCCCTGCTGCCGATGGCCCGGTGGCGCCTGTCCGAGTCGCGCGGCGCCGCCGACCCACTCGACCTGGCCGGAGTCGGACTCGTCAGCGTCGGGCTCTTCGGGGTCGTGCTCGGCCTCGTCCGGGGCAACGCCCACGGGTGGACGTCGACGTCCGTCCTCGCCTCGTTCGTCGTGGGCACGCTGATGCTCGCCACCTTCGTGGCCTGGGAACTGCGGATCGACCACCCGATGCTCGACATCCGGCTGTTCGCCCACCGGGGCTTCACCGCCGTGAACCTGACCGCACTGTTGTTCAGCTTCGGGATGTTCGGCTCGATCTTCTTCCTCACGCAGTTCCTCCAGACCGTCCAGGGCTACTCGCCCCTGGCGGCGGGCATCCGGGTCCTGCCGTGGACGGCCATCACCATGCTGCTGGCCCCGGTCGTGGGGCAGCTGGCCGAGCGCTGGGGAGGCAAGCGCCTGGTGGCGACCGGTCTCGTCCTCCAGGCGACCGGTCTGGCCTGGCTGGCCTCGATGCTCACGCCCACCACCCCCTACGGCGACATGGTGGCCCCGTTCGTCCTGTGTGGCATCGGCATGACGCTGTTCTTCGTGCCGCTCGCCTCGGTGGTCCTGGGCACGCTTCCCAAGGCGCTCGAGGGTGTGGCGTCGGGTGCGAATGCCGCCTTCCGTGAGCTCGGTGGCGTCCTCGGCATCGCCGTCCTCGGCGCCGTGTTCAGCTCGAGGGGTGGCTACGCCTCTGCCCAGAACTACGTCTCCGGTCTGGTGCCGGTGGTCGGCGTGGGAGCTGCGGTGGTGGCGGTCGGCGCACTGTGCGCACTCGCCCTGCCGGGTCGCCGACAGCTGCGTGCGCCGGTCGACCTGGCCGACGTGCCGGTGCTGGTGGGCGAGCCCGCGGCGCCGGTGGTGGCCTGAGGGACTTCCCGTCCGGCCCGGTCAGTCGCCCTACACGAGCGGCGACCGGGCCAGGGCGGCGGCCAGGATGTCGGTGGCCTGTGGTCGGAGCTCGGACAGCGGTCGGTTCCGGTGGACCCGGACACCGAGGTCGACCTGTGCGACGGTCTCCACCCCGAAATGGGAGGCGGCGTCGATCAGGAGTGCGAGCTCCACGGCATAGCCGTCGGCCGGGACGCACTTCTCGAAGACCCAGCGTGGTGCCGCCGTCTCGCCGGCCAGTGGCTGTCGGATGACGGCCAGCGCCGGATAGAGGAGATCGATCACAGGTCGGGCCATGAGCTCGGTCACCCGGCCACCACCGTCGGGTGCCCCGTTGAGGGGCCGCTGGTAGAAGCCCTTCACCACCGTGGTGGTGTCGTCCGTCAGCAGTGGTCCGAGGAGTCCGGTCACGAAGTGGGGACCGAAGTTGGTGACGTCGCCGTCGATGAAGGCGACGAGGTCACCCTGGGCCTCGCGCAGGGCGACCCGCATGGCTTGGCCCTTGCCCCCACTCGGGGTGTCGCCACCGATGACCCGGGCACCCGCCCGGGTGGCGATGGCGCCGGTGTCGTCGGTCGAGCCGTCGTCGACGACGATGACCTCGTCGACCAGGGGGAGTCCTCCGCCGCCGGCGGTCAGGCCGGCGACGATGCTGTGGACGATGGGACCGATCGTTGCCGCCTCGTTGCGGGCCGGGATGCAGACCGACACGGTGCGACCGGCCTTGGCTGCGGCCAGTTCCGCCGCGTCGAAGTCGCCATGGGCGAACACCCGGGCCTGCTCGTCGTCCGGGACCCGTCCTGGCATCCCTCCATCTTCCCTCACCGGTCAGCCGGTCGTCGCGGGCACCGCATGCCTGGGAGCGTAGGGGGAGCCGTCGACCGGGCGGGCTGAGACCACGTTGACGCGTCCCGGCGCAGTTGGCCTACAATGGACCCCATCATCCAGAGCAGCTGAGGGACCGGGCCCTGTGACGCTGCGGCAACCAGAGCACCGACGTCCACCCCAGCGGGGGACGTCGGTTCCAGGTGCCAATGCCCGAGCGATGAGGAGACTGCTGTGGACTTCGTTTCAGGCTTGCGCTGTCGTGAATGCGGCCGCACCTACCCTGCGGAGGCGCTCCATGTGTGCGACTTCTGCTTCGGACCCCTCGAGGTCACCTACGACTACGAGCGGGTGGCCGCCACCATCTCGCGTGAGCGGATCGAGTCCGGGCCACGGTCGATCTGGCGCTACGCCGACCTCCTGCCGGTGCGTGACGCCGCCCCGGTGGACCTCGGTGCAGGGTTCACACCCCTGGTCCGCGCCGACCGCCTGGCCGCCGAACTGGGTCTCGGCGAGTTGTGGATCAAGGACGACACGGCCAACCCGACCGGCTCGTTCAAGGACCGGGTGGTGTCCGTCGCTCTGACCAAGGCCCGCCAGCTCGGCTTCAAGGTCGCCGCCTGCGCCTCGACCGGGAACCTGGCCAACTCGGTGGCCGCACATGCCGCCCGGGCGGGCATGGACTCGGTCGTGCTGATCCCGCACGACCTCGAGAAGGCCAAGGTCACGATGACCTCCGTCTACGGCGGTCGCGTGTTCGCCGTCCAGGGCAGCTACGACGACGTCAACCGGCTGTGCGCCGAGCTCACGAGCGAGCAGCCCGAGTGGGCGTTCGTCAACGTGAACGTCCGCACCTACTACGCCGAGGGCTCGAAGACCCTGGCCTTCGAGGTCGCCGAACAGCTCGGCTGGCAGGCGCCCGACCACGTCGTGGTGCCGATCGGCTCGGGCAGTCAGCTCACCAAGGTGGCCAAGGGCTTCGCCGAGCTGTACACGGTCGGTCTGCTGGACGAGGAGCCGTCGGTGCGGGTGTCCGGCGCCCAGGCCGCGGGGTGCTCGCCGGTGGCGACCGCCTTTGCCGAGGGCACGGACGTCATCCGGCCGGTCAAGCCGGACACGATCGCCAAGTCGTTGGCCATCGGGAACCCGGCCGACGGCTGGTATGCGCTGGACACGATCCGCCGTTCCGGTGGTGCCTGTGCAGCCGTGACCGACGCCGAGGTCCTCGACGGCATCCGCCTGCTGGCCCGCACGGAGGGGATCTTCGCCGAGACCGCCGGCGGGGTCACCATCGCCACCCTGGCCAAACTGGCCGCCGAGGGCGTCATCCGCTCCGACGAGCGGGTGGTGGCGATGATCACCGGCCACGGCCTGAAGACGGTGGAGGCGCTCGCCGACGTGGTCGGCCCGACCGCGACCATCGCACCCACACTCGACTCGTTCGCCGAGGCCATGGCGGCCGACGCAGCATCCACCCTGAGGAGTTCCCTGTGATCAAGGTCCGTATCCCCGCGCAGCTGCGCACGCTCACCGGAGGGGTCGGTGAGGTCCCGATGGAGGGCGCCACAGTGGGCGAGGTGCTCAAGGGCCTCGACGCCGCACATGCCGGTTTTGCCGAGCGGATCTTCGACGCCGACGGCGGTCTCCGCCGCTTCGTCAACGTCTTCCTCGACGAGGAGGACGTGCGGTTCCTCGACGGGCTCGGCACACCGGTCACCGACGGCCAGACGCTGTCGATCGTGCCGGCCGTCGCCGGAGGCTGACCCCGACCGGCCGTCGGGACGGCCGACGAGGCCGCCGACGGGCTCACCGGTACACTGGGGATCCACGCTGACCACCCAGGAGCGACCATGACCTCGAACCAAGGATCCACCCCCGGCGCCCCCTCGGGGGGCAGGCCCACCGGTGGAACCGCCACGAGGACCCGGACCACGGGCGGGTCGTTCGGCACCATGTCCAACTTCAACCGGATGGCGACCACGTTCGTGGGGGACACGGGGACGACGCCCGCCCCCGCCAACTGGAAACAGCAGCCCGACGGCAACTGGTGGCTGTGGGACGGCTCCACCTGGCATCTCCAGCCGCAGGGCCCGCCACCCGCGCCCCCCGTGGCGGGCGGCACGTCACGGTTCACGGCCGACGGCGCACTGAACAAAGCGGGCCTGCTGGGCCTGATCGCCCTCGTGGTGGGTGCGGTCGCCTACATCGCCAACGCGCCGATCGGCCTCGCGTGGATCGGCATGTTCGTCGGGCTGGGCGTGGCGCTGTGGTGCTCGTTCTCGCCGCGCCGTGCACCGGTCCTCGCCCCGATCTTCGCCGTGGTGGAAGGCGGCGTCCTCGGAGTGATCTCCAGGTTCTACGCCGGGCAGAGCACACACGTGGTCACCCTGGCGATCGTCGGCACCGTGGCCGTCGTGGCGGCCGTGTGGGCGGTCTACCGCACCGGGCTCGTCCAGGTCGGCCCCCGGTTCTTCAAGATCACGCTCGTGGCCGGTGTCGGCATGATCGCCGTGATGCTGACCGCCATCCTGACGGGGTGGGGCCTCAGTGGCATCGGCGGCTTCCTGATCTTCGGCGTGCTCTACCTGGTCCTCGCGGTCATGAACCTGTTCGTCGACTTCAGCTTCGTCGACCGGGCGGAGGCGGCCGGGCTCGACGCCGACGCCGAGTGGTTCTCCGCGTTCATGCTCCTGCAGTCGTCGATGATGGTCTACCTCGCCCTCCTGCGGATCTTCGGCGGGCGCAGCTGACCCTCCAGCGGGGGAGCGCGGGCGACCGAGGGCCGTGTGTGGCTCAGGCCGCCAGGCCGTGTGTGGCTCAGGCCACGAGGCCGTGCAGGATGAAGTCCACGGTATCCGCTGCGGTCCGTGACCGGTCCTGGGGTGCCGGCTCGCCGGCCCGCACCGCCATGACCCCGTAGACCTGCTGACCGATGAGGGTGGTGGCCAGGTCCGGATCGATCTGACGGAGCTCACCGCGCTCGATCCCTTCGACGACCAGGTCGCGGATGAGCCCGGCGATGGCGAGACCGATGAGGGCGAGCTCGCTCCCGACGGCCTCGGCGCCGCCCGTCGGCGCGCCCTGGGTGACCAGGGCGAGACGGAAGAACGCCGGGCTGTCGTCCACCCGGGCCAGCATCTCCTCGATGAGGCGTGCCAGCCGGTGGGACGGGTCACTGTCCTCTCGCCACGTCTGGGCAACGGCCTCGACGAGTTGGCTGTGCATGCGCTGCAGGCAGGCGCGCAGTAGCTCGTCCCGGTTGGCGAAGTAGACGTAGACCGTCGAACGGGCCACGCCGGCCTCGGAGGCGATCTCGTCCATCGAGACGTCGGTCGTGCCGCGCTCGCCGAACAGCCTGCGGGCGACGTCGATGACCTGGTCGCGACGGAAGTCCCGGATGACCTCCTTCAGATCGTCGGAGGTCCTGCGAGCGACCACCTATCCGGCGATGCGCGGGCCGGCGGGAAAGGAGATCGGGATGTGCTTGACGCCGCTGATGAAGGCTGACTGGAGGCGCTGGACGTCGCCCGAGAGTTCCATGTCCGGCATGCGGTCGAGCAGGTGCTCGAACATCACCCGGATCTCCATGCGGGCCAGATTGGCCCCGAGGCAGAAGTGCGGGCCCCCGGCGCCGAACGCCATGTGCGGGTTGGGATTGCGCGTGATGTCGAAGGTCTGCGGATTCTCGAACGCCAGCTCGTCGCGGTTCGCGGAGATGTGGAAGAACACCACCTTGGAGTCGGCCTCGATCTTCTGGCCGCCCAGTTCGATGTCCGACGTCGTCTGACGCCGGAAGTTCATCACCGGGGTCACGTACCGCAGCATCTCCTCGACGGCGTCAGGCAGGAGTGAGCGATCGTCGCGCAGCTTGTCCCACTGTTCCGGGTTCTCGAAGAAGGTGGCCATGGCACCCGAGATTAGGTTCCGGGTCGTCTCGTTCCCGGCGACGGTCAACAGGAGGAAGAAGAGCTCCAGCTCGAAGGACGACAGCTGCTCGCCCTCGATCTCGACCTGGGTGAGGATGCTCATCAGGTCGTCATGCGGGTCGATGCGCTTCTTGCCGAACAGCTCTGACGCGTAGGCGTAGAGCTCCATGGAAGCCATCTGGGCGGCCTCTCCCGCCGTCTGGTACTCGGGGTCGTCGGACCCGATCATGCGGTTGGACCAGTCGAACATCCGGTGCCGGTCCTCGTTCGGGACGCCGAGGAGCTCGGCGATGACCACGAGCGGGAGCTCGGCGGCGATGTCGGTCACGAAGTCGGCCGAGCCCTGCTCGATCACCGAGTCGATGATGTCGTCGGTGGCGACGTGGATTCGCTCGTGGAGCTGGTTGACCATCCGGGGGGTGAAGCCCTTGTTGACCAGGCGCCGGTAGCGGGTGTGCAGCGGCGGGTCCATGTTGAGCATGACCAGCTGTTGGGCCACGAGGTCGTCCTCGGCCAGATCCCAGAGGTAGGTGGCCTTCCTGGCCGACGAAAAGTGCTCGTAGTCGCGATTGACCTGCGTGGCCTCGGCGAGTGTGGTCACGGCCCAGAAGCCCGGGCCGTCCTCCTCGTCGTGCCAGGACACCGGGGCGTTCCGGCGCAGGAAGGCGAACCACTCGTGGGGCACCCGTTCGGCGAAGACCGTCGAGTCGAGCAGGTTGATGTCGTCGAAGCTGATCCCGCTGATGTCCAGTTCCGTCTGACTCATGTCGGACGCCCCCTCCTATTGATCGGACACGGCGTCCGAAAAAGAGGATCGTACGTCCGACGTAGGGGGGTGTCAACGCCCGATCGCCCTTCGGCGGGTGCCCTGGGGAGTGGAATCGGGGATCTGGAGGCGCTACGTCGGGTCCGACGGCCCTAGGTGACTGCCGTGACGGTCGACGGCTACTCCGACCAGTCGACCGTGCCGTCGATGATGATCCGGGGCTCCTCGGTCAGGACGACCTCGAGGCAGTCGGTGTCCAGGAACTTGGCGATGTCATCCATCATGGCGGGGAAGTCGTCCTCGGTCATGTGGGCGTAGTACGCGTCCATCGACGCGAACCACTGCACGGTCACGCCGTCGTAACCGGAGCGGTCGTCGTCGTCCCGGTAGTCACTGAGCGGGCGCGGGTTCTGCTCGTAGCGGATGACGTACTTCGCGGCGCTCGAATTGGCGATGAGCGGGCCGTGGTGGTCGCGCCAGTACTCGTGGAACTCGGCGGGGGTCAGCCCCTCCTTGCGACGGAGCAGGCAGGTCAGCTTGATCATGGTCGGTTCCCTTTCCCGGTGGCGGGTGCCGGTGACGGTCGTGGATGGTCCCCGACCCGGACCAGAGGTTGCCCTGCCCGGCCACCGCGGGCAAGCCCGTCGGCTCAGCGGATGGTGGCGCAGAAGATGTCGGCGATGTAGGACAGGCCGATCGGCTCGTCGTGGCTGTCGGCGAGGTCCGCCACCGCGCCGAGGATGTCCTGCCGGCGGTCCTCGGGGAGCACGGCGATGTAGCTGCGGGACGCCACCTGCTCGACGAAGGCGACCCGGTCGAGCTGTTGGACGAACCGGAGCCTGGTGCGCTCGACCGGTCCGAAGAGCTCCGATGCGTCGATGACCGGTCCGAAGTCCTTGCCCACCGGGTACGGCTGGTGTACGTCCCACTTGCTGATCCGTGTGAGCTCTGCGACGAGGGGGTCCGACTCGTCGCGCTCGTTCCAGATCAGACAGAGGCCGCCTCCGGGACACAGTACCCGGGCGATCTCGGCCAGGGTCGTGGGGCTGTCGAACCAGTGGAACGCCTGGGCCACGGTGACGGCGTCGAAGGAGTCGTGGGCGAACGGCAGGTCCTCGGCGGTGGCGCCGACCTGGGACGTGCCCGGCACCGCCGAGGCGAACACCTCGCGCATCGAGGCCGACGGCTCCGACGCGACGACCGTTGCACCCCTGGCCACCAACTCACGGGTCAGTTTGCCGGTGCCTGCCGCGATGTCGAGCACCCGACGGCCGGGCCCGATGCCGAGCGCGGCCGCGAGGTGGTCGACCGTCTCGTTGGTGTAGCCGGGACGCGCCCGTTCGTACAGTGCCGAGCCGGAGGCGAACCCGGACCGTCCGAGGAGGCTCTTGTCGGCCAGGACCCGGTTGACCTCGGGCCCCAGACCGTCACCCAGGGCTGCGGCGTTGTCGTCGCTCACAACTCCATCGTAGGAGGAGGGTGCCGTCGGTGCCGTGTGTCCGACGGCGGGTCGGATCGTCGGGGATGCCGTCGGTCAGATACCGTCGCGGGGTGAGCGCAGCGAGCCCGTACCCCGACCATGGGGCCGATGTCCCCGTGACACCCGGTGTGCGCCCGCCGGTCGCTGGCGTGTCGCCGCGTCCGGTGGCCACCCCGACCCGCGACCTGCGCCGACTCCGCCATCGCGTGCTCCATGCGCTCGTCCACGGTGGGTGGGACTGGATGACCCGCCAGGGCGCCACCGGTCCGGGCGACCGTCTCGCCGATCGGTTCGGGGCGTTCGGACGCGGCAGCTGCCTGGCCTTCCCGACAGGGGCGATCTTCGGCGAGGAGTGGATCCGCATCGGCGAGGACACGCTGGTCGGTCCGTACGTGAGCCTGTCGGCCGGCATGGTCCCGGGCCAGAAGATGGTGACCGACCCGGTCGTGCGGATCGGCGACCGGAGCATGATCGGCCGTGGGAGCCACATCGTCGGGCACTTCTCCATCAAGATCGGCAGCGACGTCCAGACCGGCCCCTACGTGTACATCACCGATCAGAACCACGGCTACGAGAACCCCGACGAGGTCGTCCACGTCCAATGGCCGCACGACGTGCCCGTGGTCATCGGCGACGGCAGTTGGCTGGGGACCGGCGTGGTGATCCTGCCTGGCACGGAGCTGGGCCGGAACGTCGTGGTGGCCGCCGGTGCAGTGGTTCGCGGCACGTTCCCGGACCACTGCGTGATCGCCGGTGTGCCCGCAAGGATCGTCCGTCGCTACGTGCCGGGCTCGGGCTGGGTGACAGGGCCGGAGGCGGCGGACACGGACGGCGCCGCGCCCTCGAGCTGACCGGTGGATTCTGCAGCGGTACCGGCAGCGGTATCGGCAGCGGTGGGCTCCGGTTTTCGGATCGTCGGGTCGACCAGGGGATCGAAGCCGTCCGAGTCCTCCGACTGATCTGAGCCGTCCGGCTGGGCCGGGCCGTCTGAGCCGTATGGCTGGGCCAGGCCCTCGGTCGGGTCTGACGCGGCTGGGACCGGCAGGGGAGGTGCCGGGTAGGGGATGGTGCCCAGTCCGTAACGACGGACGATCTCCGACGCCTCGCTCCGACCGATGGCGATCAGGTGCTCGGTGGTGGAGAAGTCGTCGAAGTCCCGGGTGGCGCCCTCCGGCCCGACGCAGAGGATGACCTCGACGCCCTCGGGCAGGTGGGACATGTCCCGGACGAAGCGGGCGTGGATGGCGATGAGGAGGGCATTGACCATCCCTTCCACGGGACGCTTGGACGGCTGGGGCGTGACGATCGGCGGCGAGCACAGGAGCACCACGATGCGCGTGGCGCCGGCGTCGATTGCCCGCTGGATCGGGACGTTGTCGACCACGCCGCCGTCGATGTACCGCTCGCCGTCGATCTCGACCGGGGGGAAGATGGCCGGCATGGCCGAGGAGGCCAGGATGGCGTCGACGGCCGGACCCTGGGTGAACCATCGCTCACCTCCGTCGGTCAGTGAGGTGGCCACCACCTCGAGCGGGAGCTCCGCTTCCTCGAGCCGCTCGTGGGGAAACCCGTCGGTGATGATCTTCTGGAGCCCGGAGTTGGCATAGACGGCATCGCGCTGCTGGAGGTAGAGCCACGGCCCGTGCAGCCGACCCTGTGGGTAGACGTCCTCCCGGCGGAGCCCCAACCAGATCTGGGCCATGCGCTCGACGCCCTCCCGGGTCGGGTCGGCGGCGAACCCGGCACCGTTGATGGCGCCGACCGATGCGCCGTAGACGCGGTCGGGGACGAACCCGTGCTCGGCCAGGACCTGGAGCATGCCGATCTGGATGGCGCCCCGCGTGCTCCCGCCGGCCAGGACCAGGGCGGTCATGTCCTGGTCGGGCTCGTCCTCGTCGTCCTCGTCGGGTTCGGCTGCAGCGGTGTCGCCGGCATCGGTCGATCCGGTGGACCGTCCGGCGAGCCATGTCGCCCGGGAGCGGCGTGCCTGGCCGACGGTGAACCGCAGGGTGAGGACGACGAGGGCCAGCGCAGCCACTACGAACACGGTGAAGACGACGGCGAAGAGAGGTGACGAGGACGCGACGGTCATCACGGGAGAGGCTACCGGCGCGGCCCGGATGGCACGGGTCGTGTGACACCCGAGGTCCACACTGTGGCCATGAGAACGACGACGGCCCCGAGGGGAATACGACCGGTACGGGGCGGGGCACCTCGGGACAGGTCCGGTACGAGGGGAGACGGTGCGACGGACTGGAGCGGTCCGTCCCGCCCATTGGCCGGAGCCGGACTGCTCGAGCGCCTGCGGATGACCGGTCGGGCACGTCCGGGCGCCGACCCGGAGTTCGTCGCCGACCTGCGTGCGTTCGTCGAGGACGGGCTCGACGACGTGGCGGGACGGACCACGGTCGACAGCGGTCGGCTGGTCGTGACCAAGGACCGCCTGACGCGGGCGCTGGCCTGCCCGGTCCACCGGTCGGTCGACCGGTGGACCGGGCAACCGGACGACCGGCAGCACGGAGGGGCCGACGGACAACAGGACGGGCGCTCGTTCACCACGCCCCTGGCCTGTGGCGCTCTGGTCGGTGCCCTGTTCCGGCAGGTGGTGATCGTCGGCACCGTCGACGATCCGATGGACGACGCCCTCGGGGCACTCGCACTGGACGATCACCAGGCACCGTTGGTGGCGTGGATCGAGGCGATGCCGGCGGCCGAGCGGTCCGAACTCCGGGCCGAGGTCGACAGGCAGGCAGGAGGTCTCCTGGAACGGTGGCCGTCCTTCGAGGCGTCGTGGCTACCACGCACGAACGAGACGGTGCGGGTCCCCGTGGCCGGGGGGGCCGTCGAGCTCTGCGCACGTGTCGACTTCGCGGTCGGCCGCCCGGACCGCGACAGGGCGTCAGTCGCCCTGGTCGACGTGGTCACCGCTTCCCGCCGGCCCGAGCACCGGGACGGCCGACGGTTCGACGCCCTCGTGGAGACCCTGCGGAGCCATGTGCCGCCGTTTGCCGCGGCGACCTACTACTCCCGCACGGGTGAGTTGGACGTGGATCCCGTCGATCACGAGTTGCTGATTGAGGCAGCGCGACGGACCCTGGCCGGTGCACGCGTGCTCCTGGGCGCAGTGCAGTCCGCGAGCGACGGCTCGTCGTGTGCGGTGTGCCGCGCCCTGCTCCGTCGCCCTCCGGTGGTCGTCGCCCTGGACACCGTCGACCCGGTCGGCCCGGATGCCGATCCGGCCCGCACCGGAGGGCCAGACCCGGTCGCGCCCGTTGTCGCCTTCCCCGAGGGTGTGGCGGCATGACCCGGTTCGAGGGGAACCCGGGCACGGCGCTGCTCGCGAAGGTGTCCGCCTTGGTCCCTCCCGAGGCGCTCGACCGGGTGCGCGATCGGCTGGCGGCCGGGCTCGACGACGCGGCGGCCGGGCTCGACGCCGGTGCCCACCTGGAGATCGGCCTGCCGCAACTCCGGCGGGCGCGCTACCGGTCCGAGCTGCTCGGTCTGCCCGACGAGCCCTTCGCCTGGAAGCCGGTGTTCGTGCGCCGGTCACTGGGAATCGCCTCGCTGCGGGCCTGCGCCGACGGGCGGTTCCGCGGGCCGGCGGAGGCCGTGGGACCGGTGGCCGATCAGGCGGTGGAGGACTGGCGGCGGACGGGTTGGAGGACGTTCCACTGGGAGCCCTGGTACGCCGGGCTCGGCGCCGGTGGACGGGCGGCAGTCCTGGCCGAGGCCGCCACGTGGGCCACGCCGGTGTGGAGCGCACTCGACTGGTCCGCGGTGGCACCGGTGGCCGAGCTCGGACGGCCTGACGACCGCTGGCCCGTGGCCTGCGTCGCCGGCGTCCACCTGCGCGGCCGGTTCGAGGCCCGCGTCGCGGTGACCGGACCGGGAGGCACCCCAGGTGGCGCATCGGCGCTGTTTTCGGTCGCCGGGGGGCGACCGGGAGACGGATGGCACGACGAGCTCGCGTTCCTGGCCATGGTGGCCGGGTTGGCGTCATCGTCCCGGGTCTTGCCGGCGCGGGTGGTGGGTCTCTGGCCCGAGGCGGGGGCGCTGCGGGTGGCCGAAATCGACGTGGCGGCACTCACCGGTGCGGTCGACCGGGTCGTGGACACCGTGGCGGTCACGGTCGATGCTGCAGTCGTCCCGGTGTCCACGGGCGCCTGATCCCGCCTGATCCTCCGGACCGGGTGGGGTCCGGGGTGCCGGCGACCGCGATCAGAAGAGGGCCTTGGCCGCCTTGGTGTCCGGCTTGCCCGCAGCGGTCAGGGGGATCTCGTCGACCAGGAGCAGCTGGCGAGGGACCTTGTAGCCGGCCACATGACTCCGGCAGTGGTGGCCGAGGTCGTCGAGGCCCAGACCCCCGGCACCGTCCCGCAGGCGCACCACGGCGGCGACGCGCTCGCCGAAGCGCTCGTCGGGCAGTCCGACCACGATGGCGTCGTAGACGTCGGGATGGGCCTTGACCGCAGCCTCGACCTCCTCCGGAAAGATCTTCTCGCCACCGGAGTTGATCGAGGCCGAGCCACGACCGTGCACGGTGATGACCCCGTCGGGAGCGATCGACGCCAGGTCCCCCGGCACCGACCAGCGGACCCCGTCGGCATCGGTCGGGAACGTGGCCGCCGTCTTGGCATCGTCCTTGTAGTAGCCGACCGGGATGCGCCCGGTCCGGGCAAGACGCCCGATCCTGCCGTCACCCGGGGCGAGGGGGCGGAGGTCGTCGTCGAGCACGGCGGTGTCGTCGCTCATGACGAACGTGGGACCGCTGGCCCCGACCTCGACCGCACCCTGGGCACCGGCCTCGCTCGAGCCGAACCGGTCCATGATCATGGCGCCGGGCAGCTGTGCGGCCAGGTCCGCCTTCACCGTGGCGGACAGCATGGCGCCTCCCGACCCGATGACCAGGAGGGTCGACACGTCATAGGTGCCCGGTACCGCGGCGGCCAGGGACTCGGCCAGCGGACGGGCCATGGCGTCCCCGACGAGCGCCGACGAGACGACGCCTTCGTCACCGATCAGTCGGAGGATCCGGTCGGGATCGAAGTGGTGCTGGGTGTAGAGCACGGTCGTCCCGGCCATCATGAACGCGTTCCACATGGCCCACTGGGCGTTGCCGTGCATGAGCGGACCCACCACCAACATGGGGATGCGTCCGGTCTCGTCGGGATTCAAACGGCCGGCGAGCTCGTCGGCCGAGTCGATCGGTTCGGCACCCCAGCCGCCTCCCCCCATGGCGGCAAAGAAGATGTCCTCCTGACGCCACATGACGCCCTTGGGCATACCGGTGGTGCCTCCGGTGTAGAGGATGTAGAGGTCGTCGGGCGACCGGGGGGCGAACCCTCGCCCGTCGTCGGCCCCACGCAGTGCGTCCTCGTAGCGGGTGGGCACGGTTCCACTCGCACCCGCCACCGGGTCGGTGTCAGGTACGCCGTCGCCGTCGTCGATGACCAGGAGGTCGAGGGGACGGTCGCGGGCCGCGCCCTCCAGCGAGTCGGCCACCAGTTGGGACAGCTCCTGCTCGTAGACCAGGGCCTCGAGATCGGCATTGTCCACCACGTAGCGGAGCTCGGGGGCGACGTAGCGGAAGTTGAGGTTGACCGGGACGGTGCGGGCCTTGTAGCAGCCGACCATCGACTCGACCCACTCGGCCCGGTTGCGGGCCAGGATGCCGACGTGGGCACCGGGCGCGAGGCCCACGGACTCCAGGTGATGGGCGAGACGGTTGGCCCTGGCGTCGAGTTGGCGGTAGGTGAGGCGTACGTCACCCGCAACCAGCGCCAGGCGGTCGGGCACGGTGTCCACCACCAGCTCGAACAGGTCGGCCAGGTTGAACTGTCGGTCGGTCACGTCGTCTCTCCTCTGTCCCCGTGTGGTCCTGCGGTGCGCCCGGGCGCACTCGGCCGGGTGCGCCCGGGAACGGCCCGACCCCCGGTCGCTTTGCCGCACCTCCGCGTCCGTAGCATGCTGCTCCAGAACCCGGAACGGTAGCCACTCCGGCCGCCGCGGGCACCGCACGACGACGACGGGTGGCACCAGCGACCCAGGGAAGGACGACCAGTGACCGAAGCCACGGGAACCACGGCGGGAATTGCCGGCTACACCGCACTCGTGACGGGAGGGGGAAGCGGCATCGGGCTCGGCACCGCGACGCGGCTGGTGCGGGACGGCGCGCACGTGACGATCTGCGGCCGCACCGAGGACAAGCTGGTGGCCGCGGTCGCGGGGTTGCAGCAGGTCGCCTCGGAAGCCGACACAGCGGGGTCGGCAATGTACGTGGTCGCCGATGTGACGGTAGAGGAGCAGGTCGCCGCCGCCGTCACCGAGGCCGCCGGACCGCGCGGGCACCTCGACATCCTGTTCGCCAACGCCGGTGGCTCGCACACCATGGGTCCCATCGCCGAGGCCGACCTCGAGGGTGTCCGGGCGACCGTCGACCTGAACATGATCGGTACGTTCCTCTGCATCAAGCACGGCGCACCGCTGATGGCAGCCGGCACCGGGGAGGGCGTCGGTGGCACCCCGGCGCCCGGTGGCTCGATCATCGGCATGTCCTCCGGGGCCGGCCACTTCCCCCACCGGTACCTCTGGGCCTACGGCTCGGCCAAGGCGGGCATCGACATGATGTGCAAGTACGCGGCCGAGGAGCTGGGCCATACGGGGGTGCGGGTCAACACGGTGCAGCCGGGGATCGTGGACGACGAGCTGATGTCGTTCATCACGGCCGGCGGTCCGCTGCTCGACGACTACCTGGCGGAGATGCCCGTCAGCCGCCTCGGGACCGTCGAGGACATCGCCGCGGCCGTGCGCTTCCTCGCGGGGCCCGAGTCGGGCTGGATCACCGGTGAGGCACTGGCCGTCGATGGTGGCCACCACCTTCGCCGAGGTGCCAACTACGGGCTGCTGTTCGGCTGAGGCCGCGAGCTATCGCTCCCGCCGGGCGCCCGGTAGCGTTGTTGGTGCAAGACCGTCCGGAGCCACTTCCGTACGGAGTTGCGTGCGCCCGTGGGCGTCCCGGAGCAACCGTCCGGACCGCAGGCGCACGTGGGGGTCAGCACCGCACCGGAGGTTTCCATGTCGCGTCCATCCCATGTCCGCCCGGCCGTCCGTCGCGCCCTGGCGGCGGCACCGATCGTCGGCGTCGGGCTCCTCTTTGGGCTCACGGTGGCCACCGCTCCCGTCGCGGGTGCCGCAGGCTCGTCGACGTCGGGTGCCCAGCCCTCGGTGGTGCTCACCGTGCCCACCGCCCTGCACCACGGTTACCGCCACGGCGCCGTGCCCCGCAAGACCCGCGATGTGCGGGGCGTCGAGGCACTGGGGTTCGCCCCGCAGGTGCCCGGCCAGGAGGCGGTGCGGGCCGCGAGTCGCAAACTCGTCAAGTACGGCGGAGGCCTGACGGCGGGCGGGCTGACGGGTGCCGGGGTCACCACCGGGCGGCCCAAGGTGTACCTGGTGTTCATGGGTGACCAGTGGGGGACGGAGTCGCCGAGCGCCGGCCAGGAGCATTTCAGCGCCGACGCCGCCGGATTCGCCCCTGCCCTCCAGACCCTCTACGCGGGCCTTGGCACCGGAGGCGAGAAGTGGAGCGGGATCATGACGCAGTACTGCGACGGCGCTCCGGTGGGTGCCACGGTCTGCAACGAGGGCGACACCCAGGTCCCGTACCCGACGGGTGGGGTGCTCGCCGGCATCTGGTACGACACCTCGGGGACGGCCAGCTCGCAGGAGGCGGTAGGCCTGACCGGCCACCAGTTGGCCACCGAGGCCGAGGCCGCCGCCAGTTACTTCGGCAACACGGATCAGGCCTCCAATCGGGACGCCCAGTACGTGATCATGTCGCCCTCCGGCACCGACCCCGACGGCTGGGCCGATCCGCGGAGTGGTTACTGCGCGTACCACGACGACACCCACGACTCCTCGATCGACGGCGGCGGCGCGGTGGCCGGGCCCATCGTCGCCTTCACGAACCTCCCCTACGTGCCCGACGCCGGATCCAGCTGCGGTGCCGGCACCGTCAACAACCCCGGCATACTCGACGGCGCCACCGAGGCGGCGGCCCACGAGTACGCCGAGACGCTCACCGACCAGTTCCCGGAGGGGAGCCCTGTCCCCGGGTGGATCACCAGCGGCGGATCCGAGGTGGCCGACCTCTGCGCTTACGTGTCAACCGGTCCGGGGGCGATGTTCGACCTGGTCCTCGGCGACGGCACCGTGGCCGTCCAGGGCATCTGGTCCAACAAGGACGCCGCGTGTTCCGACGGTGAGGCGAACTACACGTACACGCCGGTCGTCTCGGCGATCTCACCGGCCCACGCAACCGTCGGTTCGTCGGTGACGGTCACCGGCGCGAACCTCGGCACCGCCACCTCGGTGCTGTTCAACGGTGTCGCCGGGACCGTCACCTCGGACGCCCAGGGCGCCGTCACGGTCACCGTTCCGGCCGGGGCGACCGACGGCGTCGTCACGGTCGTCACCACCTTCGGCACCGTGTCGTCCGTCGCCGTCTTCCACGTGGCACCCACCATCACCTCGTTCGCCCCCACGGCGGTCGCCCGAAGGGGCACGCTGGTCATCACGGGGTCGGGTCTCGGCTCGGCCAAGAAGGTCGTGGTGGGGGGCAAGAAGGCCGTCGTCACTGCGGACAGCGCGACCCAGATCAGTGTGACCGTGGCGCCGAAGGCCGTGGCAGGGTCGGTGTCGGTCACCACGAAGTACGGCACCTCGAGCCTCGCCGGACTGACCATCAGCTGACGCCCGCGCCGCCTCGGCCAGCGTGCGGAACCGGCCGGGTTGCTTGCCGGCGCGGCCACCTGACGCGTCCCGGCCTGACTACCGGCGCCCGACCGGGTGACGGTAGCGTGACCCGGGTGACCGTGCCCAGGGGACGTCGATGACCGGGATGGGCGGCCCGTCGGGGCCGGGCGACTCGTCCATCGTCTCCGAGTTCCACCATGCGCTGGCCGCCCAGGGCGCATTGATCCTGGTCCTTCTGGCCGTCCTGTTCATCGGATGGAACCAGCTCCGGTCGATGCAATACCGCCGGGCCGCTGCACGGGGTGAGCCGTTCGGACAGGCCTCGCCGGACCTTCCGCCGGAGCCGTCCGGCCGTAGGTTCCTCCGCATCGCCTTCGGTCTGTTGTGGCTGTTCGACGGCCTGTTGCAGCTTCAGTCGGGCATGCCACTCGGGCTCCCGTCCGGGGTCATCCGCCCCGCGGCGGCCACGTCGCCCGAGTGGGTCCGTCACCTGGTCGACAACGGCCTGAACCTGTGGACGAACCATCCGGCAGCCGCTGCGGCGTCCACGGTGTGGATCCAGGTGGGCATCGGGATCCTGCTGCTCGTGGCACCCCGCGGGCCGTGGAGCCGCGGGGCCGGCGTCGTCAGTGTCGTCTGGGGACTGGTGGTGTGGTCGTTCGGCAACGCCTTCGGCGGGATCCTGGCCCCCGGCCTGACCCTGCTCTTCGGCGCGCCCGGCGCCGTGCTGTTCTACGTGGTCGCAGGTGTCCTCGTCGCCCTGCCCGACCGCATGTGGGTGGGTCGCAGGATCGGGCGGCTCACTGTCGGGGGGACCGGCGTGCTCCTGCTCGGCTTCGGGGTGCTCCAGGCCTGGCCCGGCCGGGGGTTCTGGCAGGGTTCGATCGGCTCGACTCCCGGCACCCTCACGGCGATGGTCGACCAGATGGCGCAGACCTCGCAGCCGAGCCCGCTGTCATCCATCGTGTCGTCGTTCGCATCGTTCGACCGCTCCCACGGATGGGGCGTCAATCTGGTGGCGGTCGTCGTGATGCTGGCCCTCGGCGGCGTCCTACTGGCGATCGCGGTGGGCGCCCGTGGCGATCGCGGTGATGTGAACGGGAGCATCGGCTCAGGTGACGGAGCCGGAGGCGGCGGGATCGGTGGTGCGTTCGGACGACTCCTCGACCCATCCATGATCGTGCTCGCCGTCGTCTGCGTGGCCGACTGGGTGCTCATCGAGGACTTCGGCTTCTGGGGCGGGGTCGGGACCGACCCGAACTCGATGCTGCCCTTCCTGTTCGTGGCCTTCGGCGGCTACCTGGCACTCACCCGGCCGTCGTCACCGGCAGGGGCGGACGCGGCCGGCGTGGGCGTGGCGTCGACGCCCGTCGCATCGGCCGCCCGCTCGGCTGAACCAGCCGTGGAGCCCGAGGCGACGCCCGTCGCTGCCGGGTCCTCCGTGGCGGCCGACGCACCGGCCCCGGGTCCCCCGGCACAGCGGTCCTGGTGGGAGGGGATCGACTCCCGGCGTGCCGGCCGGATCGCCGCCACGGTCGGTGCGCTCGGGATACTCCTGGTGGGTGTCGCCCCGATGGCCGCCGCCGCTGCCAGCCGATCGGCAGATCCCCAGATCGCCATCGCGGAGGACGGGGCGCCGAACGTCACGTCCGGTCCGGCCCCGGCCTTCAGTCTCACGGCACCCGACGGCGCCACCGTGTCGCTCGCCTCCTTGCGCGGCTCCACCGTGGTCCTCACCTTCCTCGACCCGGTCTGCACCACCGACTGTCCGATCATCGCCCAGGAACTGCGCGTGGCCAACACGCTCCTCGGCGCGGAAGCGGCCAAGGTCCGCTTCGTGGCGATCGTGGCCAACCCCGTCTACCGCTCGACCCAGAACGTGATCGACTTCAATCGCCAGGAAGGGCTCGACGCCCAGCCGAACTGGCTCTTCCTGACCGGGTCGCTGGCCCAGCTCCAGAAGGCGTGGAACGACTACGGCGTGACCGTGCAGGCGGCGCCGGCAGGCGGGATGGTCGCGCACGCCGACATCGTCTACGTCATCGACGCGCACGGTTCGGTCCGGCGCATCATCAACGCCGACCCGGGGTCAGCCGACTCGTCGACCGAGTCCTCCTTCAGCGGCCTCGTGGCCGCACAGGTCACCCAGGTCATCCACCAGTGAGCCGCCTGGCGTGGCTCGTGGTCGGCGGCCTCGTCGTCATCGCGGTGGTGTTGGTGGTGCTCCTCGTGTCGGCGTCGGGCACGCCGACCGTGACCGTCCCGACGGTGCCGCTCCAGGGCCCACCGGTGCCGTCGTCGTCGACGACCCCGGCCCTCGCCACCGCTGTCCTCGCCATGGGTCAGTTGTCGGACCCGGCGAACACGTTCTACGAACTGTTCGACCGGCCGTCCGGTGCGTCCGGCTGGACGCTCGCCACGCCGCCCGGGGTGGCCGATAACGGCGGGCTGGTCGTGGGCCCGTCGTCCAACGGTGCCGTCACCGCCGGTTTTCTTCCGGCGGCCGACCTCACGTTCTCGGTGCTCGCCACCCGACCTGCGGGCTCGACGCAGTGGTCAGCGGGCGACGCGCCCGGGACATTGGCCGCCGAGCCGGACGCGCTGGCCACCGGCCCGTCCGGTCAGATCGCGGCAGTGCAGTCCGGGACCGGCACGCCCGTGGAGGCCCAGGCGCCGGGCGCGACCTCCTGGCACCGTGTTACGACAGCTGCCGAGCTGACCGGCGCATCGGGCGGTTGCCGGGTGACCCGGATCAGCTCAATAGCCGTCACGGCGTCCGGTGTCCCGTACGTCGGCACCCGGTGCACCGGGACCGAGGTCGGGATCTTCGTCCCGGATGACCCGTCGGCAGCCTCGACACCGGGGCTCACCGCTCCCACGGGCGGCTGGGCCCGGCTCGGCCCCACCCTCGGTGCGTCGGGCGTGTCGGCCACCACCGTCCTCCGTCTCCAGGCCGACGGTGGCGGTGTCACCGGCATGGTGGAGGGGAGTGGTCCGGGACGCTCTTCGCTCGTGGGCGTCTGGAGCGCGACGGGCTCGGGCATCGTCGCCTCGTCGCCACTGACCGTCCCGAGCGGTTGGTCGGTCCGGGGGACTGCGACCGGTGGCGCAGGCGGCACCGGCAACCAGGGGATCGCGGTGCTTCTCGGGTCGTCGTCCTCGTCCTCGCTGCGAGTCACCGGCGTGGCCGGTCCCGGCCGACCGTGGGTGCCGTATGCCACGCCTCCTGCCGGGACCACGGCCGTCGCACTCGTGGGCGACGAGGTCGACGCCTTCGTGCCGTCGAGCTCCACCCTGCACGTGTGGGCCGCCAACGGCACGGGGCCCTGGCACCAGGTGGCCCACCTCACCGTCCCGATCCAGTACGGCTCGTCGAGCTGAGCCCCGGTCGGCGGCCCGCCCGGGAGGGGGACCCGGCCCGCCACCGCTAGCATCGGGCCGTCACGGAAGGACGGCCCGATGGAGCTCCCCCAGTTCTGGCAGATCACCCCGATCGCCATCGGCGCCCTGGTCGTCGGGACCGCCCACGAGGTCGGTCGCCAACGTTTGGCACGGCGCCAGACCGATGCCCACCGACGGGCACGCTGGCACCGGTCCCTCGCGTTCTACACAGGCCTGGTGCTGCTGGCGCTGGTCGCCTCGGGCCCACTCAACCGCTGGTCGATGTCGTGGCTGAGCATCCACATGGTCATGCACGTCCTCGAGATGTTCTACCTGCCGCCGCTGCTGATCCTCGGGGCACCCTGGGTGCCGCTGCTGTTCGCCACTCCAGCGGGCCGTCGGCGACAGTGGCTCCGGTGGTACCACCTGTCGAGGTCCGGTGCCCTGCTGCGTGGCCCGGCCGCCGTGCTCACCAACCCCGTCGTCGCCATCGTCCTCTTCAACGGGACGATGATCCTGTGGCACCTGCCGGCGGTGTACGACTGGGCGTCATGGCACCAGTGGGCGATGGACTGGGTGATGGCGCCGATGTTCGTCGTCACCGGCTACCTCTTCTGGAGGGTCATCCTGCCGTCGCACCCGGTCGGGCCGCGTGGCTCCACGAAGATCCAGGTGGCGGCCGTCGTCGTGACGGCGTTCGAGATGCTCGTGCTGGCCATGTCGATGGCCATCTTCACCAAGACCCCGTGGTACTCGATGAACATCGCCATGGACGGACCGGTCGCCGCACTACGTGACCAGCGCTGGGGTGCCGGGATCCTCTGGATCTGCGGCGACTTCTGGGCCGTCCCCGCACTCGTGCTCATCGCCTACCGCCTGTACGGTGCCGAAGGCGGCGTGTCCGCCTCGTTCGAGCGGGCACTCGGCAGGGTCTGATCCTCCAGGGCCCGGTGGCCCGAGCGTCAGCCGACCCCGTCCTCCCGGGCCTGACGGCGCTCGTCGGCCTCCATCGTGCGTAGGTAGGCCTGCCAGGCAGCGAGCTCGGGGTCGTCGACCGTCGGCGCGGGCGCGGAGCCGGCGCCCACGGCGGCCGGGTCGTCCGTGGTCGTGGCGGCGTCACCGACCGGCTCCGCCGACCGGCGCCGGGATCGGCCGCCGTCCGGGTCGTGCAGCAGGTTCCACCACATGTACACGGCGAACACGGCGAAGATCGGCCACTCGAAGACGTAGGCCCAACTCAGTGAGTTGCCGCCGAGTGCCCGCCCCACCTCGATGATGAAGGCACCGATGCAGAGGGTCAGGCCGGCGGCCAATGTCAGGTGCAGCTTGACCGCCGACGCCCCGCGCAGGCGCCCGTCGTCCGTGGCGTCCGCCTGATCGGCGGGCACGTCGTCATCGTGCCGTGGGGCCACGGCGTCACCCTACCGACCATCGTGGGAGATGCGGGTACGCCGCCGGATCCGGGTCGGGAGCGCGCCACGGCCCGAGCGCCAACGCCGGTTGCGGGTTGTGCACCTAAGAGATGGATGAATTCCTGCTGTGAATCGGCTATGAAGTGTCGGGGGAACGGCATCCGGGAGTGGCCCGGGTGACGAGTCGGCCGAAACCGACACGCCCGAGGGGGACCCGTCGTGGCCCTCCGGACGTGCGTCTGCGGGAAGTGAGGGTCGTGACAGAGCCTGAAGCGTCGACACAACCAGGGGGGACGGCACCAGCCGATCCACCCTCGACGAGGGTGAGGCCATTGGGCATCCTCCTCACGTTCGTGGTGGCCCTCGTGGCCATCGGTGGGGTGGCCGCCTTCTTCATCTCGCAGAGCTATACCTCGCCGAACTACCCCAACGGGGTCCAGGTCGCCCAGCCGCTCGGCACCGCGGTCGTCAACGGGCAGTCGGTCCCGCACGTCGCCCTCCAGTTCCAGACCTACCCGGACTCGACCGGATCGGTCGCCGGGAAGCAGGTCCATCCGAGTGGCAACCCGGCCTGGCCCGCCTACGGCCTGTCGAACCAGTACCAGGTGCCGGCCCACTCGCTCGTCACGGTCACGATCCGGCAGTACGACTCCGGGGGCTCGCTGAACAACCCGTGGTTCGCCAAGGTGAGCGGCACGGTCGGGGGTGTGGCCACGTTCACCTCACCGGACGGCAAGACGGTGACGACGAACCACGTCGACCCGGACAACATCGGCCACACCTTCACCATGCGCAGTGCACCGGGGGTCGACTCGGCGTTCTTCCTCAACGTGCCGCTGCCGACCAACGCTAACCTGCCCAACAACCAGACCAACCCCGACGCCGGGCAGTACTACACCGTCAAGTTCAGCTTCCTGTCGGGCGCTAAGGGGGTCTACGCCTGGAACTGCGAGTTCCCGTGCGGACAGATGGTGGCCAGCTTCGGTGGCGTCATGGGTGCCTACGGATTCATGTCGGGGTTCGTCCATGTCGTTTGAGGAAGAAGTAGACGAGATCGAGGCGAACACCCTCCTCGGCGGCGCGCCGTTCTTCTCGCGGCCCGGCGGGAAGATCTTCATCATCTGGCTGGTGTTCACCGTCATCGGCGTGCTGATCGGGTTCTATGCCCCCCATCACCTCCTGCCGGTCATGCAGTCACCCGAGGGTGGCGACGTCTGGGCGACGATCGTGTTCTTCACGGTCCTGGCCGCTCCGGTGGCGGCACTGGTCTACGCGATCGCCTTCTACAGCCTCTTCGCCTGGCGACACCGCTCGGAGGACCCCGACGTGCCGCCGCCGGACGCCGAGCCCCAGCGGGGCAACGGACCGGTCACGGTGGTGTGGTTGGCGGTGTCCACCGTCCTGGTGGTCGTGCTCCTGTTCTGGGGCATCGCCGTGTGGAGCGCCCAGCAGGTCAGCCACCCGAACGCCTTGCAGGTGAACGTCACCGGCCAGCAGTGGCTCTGGACCTACAGCTACCCGGGCACGGGCGTGGAGACCCGGACGCTCGATCTGCCGGTCAACCGTCCCGTCCAGTTCAACGTCACCTCGGTCGACGTGACCCACGGCTTCTGGCCGGCAGTACTCGGCGTGCAGGTCGACGCCAACCCGGACGTCGTGACCGTCATCCGGACGACGCCCAACAAGCTGGGCAAATTCATCGTGCAGTGCAGTCAGCTGTGCGGCCTCTACCACGCCTTCATGAACAACACGGGCGACGTGGTCACCTCGCAGCAGTTCGACACGTGGCTGCAGAGCAACGGCGCCACGCCGACGGCCGCGGCGACGGCCGCCGGCACGTCGTCCAGCGGGTCGACCACCGCGATGGGTAAGTAGCGGCGGAGGGACGGTCATGAACTCCGACGGCAGTATCTCAGGACGCAGCACCGAAAGGGTACGAACGTGACGACAGCTGTGGCTCCACCGCTCCTCGAGGACACCCAGCTCGGGCCCAAGGCCGGTGGCTTCTACCGGTACCAGAACATCTGGACGGGCCTCGGGTTCGGCATCTTCCTGGGCTTCGTCGCCTGGCTCGTGTCCCACGCGACCGTCCAGGGCTCCAACTGGGGTACGGACATGGTGGTCACCTGCACCATGGTCGCCTGGGTCGTGGGCTTCAACATCGGGATGGGCACGTTCAACGCCCCGATCCACTGGATACTGGGCCACGACCAGACCCACGAGGACGAACTCTACGCCGCCGGTGTCGGCCAGGGCAGCTCGCGCTACCTGAAGTTCTGCACGGACCACAAGGTCGTCGGCACCCAGTACCTCGTCCTGGTGATGGTGCTCTTCGGTGTGGGCGGCACCCTGGCCATGATGATCCGCACCCAGCTGATCACCCCGCACTCGTCGTTCCTCGACCCGCAGACGTACAACGCCATCGTGACCATCCACGGCATGGTGATGATCATCGCCACCATCATCATGGTGTCGGGCCCCTTCGCCAACTTCATCATGCCGATCATGATCGGCGCCAAGGACATGGCGTTCCCCCGGCTCAACGCCATGAGCTTCTGGGTCGTGGTCTCCGCTGTCCCGTGCCTGCTGGCGACGTTCTTCCTCGGTGGCGTCAATGCCGGCTGGACCACCTACGCCCCGCTGTCCGTGCAGGCACCGGCGGCCATGGACGCCTTCGCCATGACCATCATCACCTTCGTGGTGTCGGTGACCGTCGCCGGGGTCAACACCATCGTGACCGTCGTCACGATGCGGGCCAAGGGCATGACCATGGGGCGTCTACCCATCTTCACCTGGGGGACGGTCGTCGGCGGGGCCCTCGGGCTCTACGCCATGCCGGCCTTCCTGGCGGTCATGACCATGATGATCACGGACCGGGCGACCGGCACCTCGTTCTTCGTCCCCGAGGTGGGCGGGTCGCAGTGGCTCTACGAGAACATCTTCTGGATCATGGGCCATCCCGAGGTCTACGTCATCCTCCTACCGCCGGTCGCGGCCGTGTTGGAGATCGCCAGCACCTTCGCCCGTAAACCGGTGTTCGGCTACAAGGTGGCCATCGCCGGGTTCGTGGCCATCGCCGCGCTGTCGATCATGGTGTGGGCGCACCACATGTTCACCACCGGATGGGCGCCCAACCTGGCCGCGCCGTTCATGCTCACGACCGAGCTGATTTCGATCCCCACCGGCATCATCTTCCTCTGCACGATCGGGACGTTGTGGAAGGGCAGTATCTGGACCCGATTGCCGATGTGGTTCGTCTACCTCTTCGTCTGGAACTTCATCATCGGTGGTGTGACGGGCATCTATCTGTCCGACGTGCCGGCCGACCAGTTCTTCCACGGCGACATGTTCGTGACCGCCCACTTCCACTACACGTTATTGGGCGGCGCCATGATCGGGGCGACGGCTGCGGTCTGCTACTGGTTCCCGAAGGTCAGCGGCCGAATGCTCAACGAACGGGTCGGCAAGGTGGCCTTCTGGATGATCGCCATCGGAATCCAGGTGACGTACTTCGGCCAGTTCTGGGAGGGCTTCCAGGGCATGGCCCGCCGGATCGCGTACTACAACCCGCACTACGAGACGGCCAACCAGATGTCGACGGCCGGCGCCTACCTGCTCATGGCGGGGTGGCTCGTGTTCCTCTACATGATGATCAACGGCTGGCGGCACGGGAAGATCGCCCCCGCCAATCCGTGGCACGCGAAGACGCTCGAGTGGAAGGTGCCGACCCCGGTGCCGCTCGAGAACTTCCTGGTCGACCCCGTTGTCACCTCCGATCCCTATACCTATGGCGAAGGCGTGCCGGACGGGCAGGAGGTGCCGGAGTCGGCGCCCGCTCCCGAACCGGAGCTGGTGCCGGCAGGCTCGGCCCCGGGTGACCAGATCGATGCCGGAGGAGCGAGCTGATGTCCTTCACCGAAACCGACCACGGGTCGGAGGGGCACGGGGCCCACGGCCACGGCGCAGCCGTGCCCGGTGCCGAGAACCCGGGTGGCGAGCACGAGACGGCCTTCAAGAGGGACCAGAAGGAGCGGCTGATGCTGTGGCTGCTCATCGGTGGTGACGGGCTGTTCCTCGTCCTCGAGCTCTTCACATGGTTCTATCTGCGGGCACTCAACACGAGCGGCCTGTGGAACGGGGCCAAGTGCTCGAAGGCCAACCCGTGCACCGACGGCCTGGGGAACCCGATCAACGGGCCGATCCAGAAGGCGGATCCCAAGCACGCCATCATCATTGCCGCCTGCACCGTGATCGCTGCGGGGTTCGTGTGGATCGCCGAGTCGGCGGCCCGCCGGGACGCCGGCAAGCGGGCCGTGTCGACGGCAGCCGGGGTGGGCTTCCTGTTCCTCCTGGTGGCGCTCGGCTGGCAGATCTACCAGTTCCAGGTGCTCCCGTTCACGACCATCGACGGGGCCTACGCCTCGACGTACGAGTTCTTCATGGGCTCGACGCTGGCGCACCTGATCCTGCTCGGCTTCATCATGCTGGGGCTGTGGATCAGGGCGTCGAAGGGCCGCTATGCAGGTGCAACCTGGTACCGGGTGCGCCTGATCCGGTTCTTCGCCGTGTGGATCGCCGTGTCGACGGTCATCCTGGTCGCCGTCGGGGCGCTCTTCTACTGATCGCCGGCTGACCGGCACTCGTCCCCTTGGAGACCGCTCCCAGGACGAGTGCCGCCTTGCGGCCGTATGCCGGCGATTGCTCAGCCGCCGGCGATGGTGCTCAGGGCTCGAAGCGGTAGCCCATGCCGGGCTCGGTGATGAAGTGGTGCGGCCGGGAGTGGTCGTCCTCGAGCTTGCGGCGCACGCGGCCCATGAGGACGCGCAGGTACTCCGTCTCCGTCTCGTACTGGGGTCCCCACACCTCGTGGAGGAGCTGCCGTTGCGACACCAGGCGGCCCGGGTTGCGGATTAGCACCTCGACGATGTCCCACTCCTTCGGCGTGAGGTGCACCTCGGCGCCGTCCTTCACCACCCGCTTGGTGTCGAGGTCCACGGTGAAGCCCTCGGCCTCGACACGGGGGTCCTGGTCGGCGCCGGGTGCCCGGCGGAGTGCGGCCCGGATGCGGGCCAGCAGCTCGTCCATCCCGAAGGGCTTGGTCACGTAGTCGTCGGCCCCGAGGTCGAGGGCCTCGACCTTGCTCATCGACTGGTGGCGGGCCGACAGGACCAGGATCGGGACCTCGTTCCACCCCCGGATGCCCCGGATGACCTCGACACCGTCGATCCCGGGCAGGCCGAGGTCGACCAGCACCAGGTCGGGGTGCCAGTGGGCCACCCGGTCCAGGCCCTCCTCGCCGGTGCGGGCGCCGGTCACCTCGTAGCCACGGGCGCCGAGGCTGATGGTGAGGGCCCGGAGCAACGACGGGTCGTCGTCGATCACGAGCACCCGGGACCCGGCGGCGGTCCCTTCCGGCGCACTTCCGGGCGCGGTCACGGGCGCACCTGTGCATCGTCCGCCGCAGCCTCGGCCGCATCATGGTGCGCTTCCTCGGCCGCTTCCTCGGCCGCTTCCTCGGCCGCTTCCTCGGCCGCTTCCTCGGCCGCTTCCTCGGCCGCTTCCTCGGCCGCTTCCTCGGCCGCTTCATCGGCCGCTTCCTCGGCCGCTTCCTCGGCCGCTTCCTCGGCCGCTTCATCGGCCGCTTCATGGTCCTCGTCCTCGGAGCGGTCGGGGACCACCACATCCGCCTCCAGGTCGGCGTCGATGATCGTCGGTGTCCGGTCGACCGGCACGGGCAGGCGCACCACCATCGTGCACCCGCCTCCCGGGGTGTCCTCGAGGTCGAGCTGACCACCCACCGCTTCGACGAAGCCACGGGACACGGCCAGACCGAGCCCGACCCCCGTCCGGTTGTCGGTGTCACCGAGCCGCTGGAAGGGCAGGAACACGAGGTCCCGGTCGGCCGGTCGGATGCCCGGCCCGTGGTCGACGATCCGGAGATCGACCCAGTCGGCCACCCGACCCACCTCCACCCGGACGGACTTGCCCGCCCCGTGGAGGAGTGCATTGTCGACCAGATTGGCGACCACGCGCTCGACCAGCGCCTGGTCCGTCTCGATCAGGGGCACGGCGGCGTCGACCGACACGCCGACCCCGTCGGCACGCGGCCCGAGGCTGGCCAGGGCACCGTCGACGAGGTCACCTACGTCGGTCGGGCGGGACAGGACCTCCATGGACCCGGTCTCCAGCCGGCTCATGTCGAGGAGATTCTCCACCAGCTGACTGAGCCGGTCGGCTTCGTCGTCGACGGTGTGTAGCAGGATGGCCGTTTCGTCGGGCCCGAACTCGAGCTGGTCGGAAAGGAGGCTCGAGGACGCCGCCTTGATGGAGGCGAGCGGCGTCCGCAGATCGTGGCTGACGGCGGCGAGCAGGGCGGACCGGAGTTGGTTGGCCCTGGCAAGGGAGTCTGCCTCCGCCGCCTCGGCGTGGAGGCGGTCGCTCTCGAGGGCGGTCGCCAGCTGGGCGGCAAAGGCCGCCAGGATGTCCCGGTCCTCGGCGGACAGGCCGGGACCCTGCAGCGCCAGGACATCGTCGTCGGTCAGGGGGAGTGTCAACGAGGCACCCTCGGGGGAGGCGACGGGGTCGGGGCCGGCCGACGCGACCGTTGTCCAGTCGCGTCCCGCGTCGCCGACCCGGCGGAGGATGGCGGCCGACTCCAGCCGGAAGGCGACCATCAGCTCCTCGAGCAGGGCGGGCATCGGATTGCCCTCGGGGGAGACCAGGCGACCGGCGACCCGTGCCAGCATCCGGGCGTCCGAACGCGCCTGCACCGCGGCGGCCGTACGCCGGGCAGCGATGTCGACCAGGACGCTGACCACGCCTGCGGTCACGAGGAACATGAGCAGGGCCAGCACGTCCCGGGCGTCGGCGATCGTGAAGGTGTGGACGGGGGGCGCGAAGAAGTAGTTGGACAGCATGAAGCCGGCGATGGCGGCCAGAGCGCCCGGCCACACGCCGCCGGTGGCGGCGATCGCCACCACCAGCACCAGGTAGGAGCTGAGCGCGGTGGCCAGGTCGGCGTGCGACCCGGTGGACGTCAGCAGGAGGGTGAGTAGGGGGAAGCCGACCACGCCCAGGAGCACGGCGGCGATCCGGCGACGGGTCGAGAGGGGGGAGAGCAGGCGCAGACGGCGACGGCCGTCGGGGGCCGGACGGCGGCTGTGCCGGTCCTCCGACGGGGTGGTGCCCTCCTCCAGGTCCTCGGAGGCGTCGGTGGCGATCACGTGCACGTCCAGGGCGCCGCCGGCCGCACGGATGACCGAGTTGATGACCGACCCCCGGATGAACTCGGACAGGCGGCTTCGGTGGGTCGCGCCGAGGACGAGCTGAGTGGCGTTCTCGGCGCGGGCCACCTGCACCAGTGCCGGGGCGACGTCGGAGCCGACCACTTCGACATACCGCCCGCCGAGGTCGTCGAGCAGGGCCCGGTTGCGCCCGAGCCCCTCGGAGCCGGCATCGGCCAGGCCGTCGTCGGTACGCACGTGCACCCCGACCAGCTCGGCCTTGGTGCGCATGGCCATGCGTGCGGCCCGGCGCACCAGCACGGCGCTGCCCGGCGCCCCGGTCAGCGATACCACGACCCGTTCCTTGGTCTCCCACGGCCCAGCGATGTCGTGGCGCTCGCGGTAGTCGTGGAGTTCCTCGTCGACCCTGTCGGCCACCCACAGCAGGGCCAACTCGCGCAGTGCGGTGAGGTTGCCCGGGCGGAAGTAATTGCCGAGCGCGGCGTCGATGCGCTCCGGCGGGTAGACGTTGCCGTGGGCCAGGCGGCGGCGCAGGGCCTCGGGGGCCATGTCCACGAGCTCGATCTGGTCCGCCGCTCGCACCACCCGGTCGGGCACGGTCTCCTGCTGGGCCACCCCGGTGATCCGCTCGACCACGTCGTTGAGCGACTCGAGGTGTTGCAGGTTGACCGTCGAGATCACGTTGATCCCGGCCTCCAGCAGGGTGTCGACGTCCTCCCACCGCTTGGTGTGGGCCGAGCCTGGGATGTTGGTGTGGGCCAGTTCGTCCACCAGCACCAGCTCGGGCTTGCGAGCCAGGAGTCCCTCCAGGTCCATCTCCTGGAAGGTCTGATCCCGATACTCGACCGTCTTGCGGGGGACGACCGGAAGGTCCCGGAGCTGGGCGTCGGTCTGCGGCCGTCCGTGCTCTTCGAACCAGCCGACCACCACGTCGGTGCCGCGCTCCCTGCGCCGCCAGCCCTCGTTGAGCATGGCGTACGTCTTGCCGACCCCGGGGGCGGCCCCCAGGTAGAGCCGCAGCTTCCCCCGTGCCACGCGCCCTCCTACCCGGCCAGCCGGCGCCGCATGGTCATCAGGCGCTCAGTCGGTCGAGTGCGAGGTTCAGGTTCAGCACGTTCACTCCCGGGTCTCCCAACACCCCCAGGCTACGCCCCGTGGTGTTGGCCGCGATCAACTGCTGCACGGTCGAAAGTGGCAGGTGCCGGACCCGGGCCACGGTCGGCGCCTGGAGGTCGGCGTTGGCGATCGAGATGTCGGGGTCGAGCCCGGATCCCGATGCGGTGACGGCGTCCACGGGGACCTGGGCGTTTGGAGCCAGGTTGAACTCGGAGCGGTAGGCGATGGCCCGCTCGGGCACCGTGTTCGGGTCGCAGACGTACGTGCCGTCGCTGTTCTTGGCGTACTTCTGGCCCAGGGTCGGGGAGACCACCGGAGCGGCCACCGACGTCGTGTCGACCGGCACGCAGTACGGGTCGGCCGGGGTGGCGAACGGATTGGTCTTGGACGGCGACCCGTCGAGGCCCACCGAGTTGACGCCGGGGATGAAGCCGATGAGTAACGGATTGGACGGGCCGAGGTTGGACGCCTCGGACACGGTGATGTTGTCGGTGGCCGAGGAGGTGACCGCCTCCGACGGACGGGTCTGGAAGTACTTGGGGATCGGATTCCCCTTGCTGTCGGTGAAGGCCTGGCCGATGAGCGACGAGCCGACGTCCTTGCCGTTCTGCTGGACGAACGACCCGTTGGCCTGGTGGCCGAATGCCGCTTCGCCGATCCCGGTGAGCGCCAGCCCGTAGGCGAATCCGCAGACGATGGTCATCACGATGACCATGCCGATGGCGGTGAGCAGTTGACGACGCATTACTTGACTCCCAACGCAGTGATGATCATGTCGATCAGCTTGATGCCGATGAACGGGATGATGAAGCCCCCGAGTCCGTAGATGAGCAGGTTCCGGCGCAGGACCTCGGCAGCACTGGCGGCCCGGAACTTAACGCCCCGCAGGGCCAGCGGGATGAGCGCCACGATGATCAGGGCGTTGAAGATGACCGCCGACAGGATGGCGCTGTGGGGTGAGCTCAGGTGCATGATGTTGAGGGTGTGGAGCGCGGGGAACACGCCCACGAACATGGCCGGGATGATGGCGAAGAACTTGGCCACGTCGTTGGTGATGGAGAACGTGGTCAGCGATCCCCGCGTGATCAGCAGCTGCTTGCCGATCTCCACGATGTCGATCAGCTTGGTCGGGTTGGAGTCGAGGTCGACCATGTTCCCGGCCTCCTTGGCCGCCTGGGTCCCGCTGTTCATGGCCACGCCGACGTCGGCCTGGGCCAGGGCGGGCGCATCGTTCGTCCCGTCACCGGTCATCGCCACCAGGTGGCCCCCGGACTGCTCGGCCTTGATGAGGGCCATCTTGTCCTCGGGGGTGGCCTCGGCGAGGAAGTCGTCGACGCCGGCCTCGGCAGCGATGGCCTTCGCGGTCAGTGGGTTGTCCCCGGTGATCATGACCGTGCGGATGCCCATCTTGCGCATCTCGATGAACTTCTCGGCGATGCCGGGCTTGACCACGTCCTTCAGATGGATGACGCCGAGCACCCGTGGCCCGTCGGCCACCACCAGCGGCGTGCCACCCCCGTTGGAGATGGTCTCCACGATCGGGGCGAGGTCCACCGGGATCGTCCCGCCCTGGGCGATGACCCACTGGCGGACCGAGTCGGCTGCACCCTTGCGGATCGACCGGCCGTCCACGTCGAGGCCGCTCATGCGGGTCTGGGCGGTGAAGGGCACCAGTTCGGCACCCGGCACGTCCTCGGCGACCTGTCCGTAGTGGGACTCGGCCAGCTCCACGATCGAGCGGCCCTCGGGGGTCTCGTCGGCCAGGCTGGACAGCATGGCGGCGGCGGCCAGCTCGTGCTGCTCGACGTCGGGCATCGGCACGAAGACGTCGGCCCGCCGGTTGCCGAAGGTGATGGTCCCGGTCTTGTCGAGCAACAGGGTGGAGACGTCACCTGCGGCCTCGACGGCACGCCCGGACATGGCCAGTACGTTGCGCTGGACCAGGCGGTCCATGCCGGCGATGCCGATGGCCGACAGCAGCGCGCCGATGGTGGTCGGAATGAGGCAGACGAGCAGGGCCACCAGGACGATGATCGACTGGGGGCCGCCCGAGTAGATGGAGAAGGGCTGGAGCGACACCACGGTGAACATGAAGATGATGGTGAGGCCGGCCAGGAGGATGTCCAGGGCGATCTCGTTGGGAGTCTTCTGGCGGCTGGCGCCCTCGACGAGGGCGATCATGCGGTCGAGGAAGGTCTCGCCCGGCTTCGAGGTGATCTTGACCACGATCCGGTCAGACAGCACCCGGGTGCCGCCGGTGACCGACGAGCGGTCGCCCCCGGACTCACGGATGACCGGTGCCGACTCGCCGGTGATGGCCGACTCGTCGACGGTGGCGATCCCCTCGACGATGTCGCCGTCACCGGGGATGAGCTGGCCCGGCGTCACCACACACAGGTCGCCGAGCTGGAGCTGGCTCGAGGCCACCTCGACGATGTCGTCGCCGCGCTGCACGTAGGCAACCGTTTCGGCCCGGGTCTTGCGCAGGGTGTCAGCCTGGGCCTTGCCCCGTCCCTCGGCCACCGCCTCGGCGAAGTTGGCGAAGAGCACGGTGAACCACAGCCAGACCACGATGCTGAGGGCGAAGACGTTCTCCGAGCTCGAGGACGAGCCGAAGTCGCGGATCAGGTAGAAGGTGGTCAGCACGCTGCCGAGCTCGACCACGAACATGACCGGGTTGGACTTCATGTGCCGCGGGCTGAGCTTGACGAACGAGTCGATCAGTGCCCGACGGACCATCGTGGCGTTGAAGGTCGCCGAACGGCGCTTGGTGCTGCCCGAACCGACCTCCTGTTGGGGGGCGTCCGGGACTTCGAGTGTGGATGTCATGTGACTCCTTCTCAGAACTTTCCGACGAGGTGCTCGACGATGGGACCGAGGGCCAGCACTGGGAAGTAGGTGAGGCCGACGATGAGGACGGCGATGCCGGCGAGCATCACGGCGAACAGCGGGGTGCCGGTGGGCAAGGTGCCCGCCGACGCCGGGATCCGCTGTTTGCGACCCAGCGAGCCGGCGATGGCCAGGATCGGCACCATCAGGGCGAACCTACCGACCAGCATGCAGAGGCCGAGCGTCGTGTTGAACCAGTTGGTGTTGCCGTTGAGGCCGGCGAAGGCCGAGCCATTGTTGTTCGACGCCGAGGTGAAGGCGTAGACGACCTCGGTGAGGCCGTGAGGTCCCGAGTTGTAGATCGAGGTCAACGACGACGGCATCACCACGGAGATGCCGGTGAACAACAGGATCACGAACGGCACCATCAGCAGGTAGAGGACGACGAGCTTCATCTCCTTCGCCTGGATCTTCTTGCCCAGGTACTCGGGCGTTCGCCCGACCATCAGCCCGGCGATGAACACCGCCAGGATGGCCATGATCAGCATGCCGTAGAGGCCGGACCCGGTGCCACCGGGACTGATCTCCCCGAGCTGCATGTTGAACAGGATCGCGCCTCCGCCGAGCGGGGTGTAGCTGTCGTTGGCGGAGTTGATCGATCCGGTCGAGGTGCTGGTCGATGAGGAGTTGAAGAGGGCGGAGATGATCGGGCCGTCGCGCACCTCCTTGCCCTCCATGTTGCCGCCCGGCGAGGTGGACGTGATCGCCTGGGAGACATGGGCCTGGGCGACGTGGATGTTGCCGTGGGCCTCGAGCGGCATGACCAGCAGGGCACCGATGGCGAACAGGCCGGCCATGGCGCCGAGGACGGCATAGCCCTGCTTGCGGTCCTTGGCCATCTTGCCGAAGGTCCATGCCAGCGCGAACGGGATGGCGAGCAGCAACCAGTTCAACAGCATGTTGGTCAGCCCCGTCGGGCTCTCGAAGGGATGGCCGGCGTTGGCGTTGAAGTACCCGCCACCATTGGTCCCCAGCTGCTTGATCGCCTCTTGCGAGGCCACCGGGCCTCCGGCGATCCCCTGGGACTGGCCGGTGACGGTGGTGACCATGTGGGCGGCGTGCAGGTTCTGCTCGGCCCCCTGGGCGATCAGGATGACGGCGGCGACGGCGGCGACGGGAATGAGGACGCGGATGACGATCCGGGTGAGGTCGGCCCAGAAGTTCCCGAGGGTGTTCGACTGCTTCCGGATCAGGCCGCGGATGAGTGCCACGGCCACGGCGATACCGACTGCCGCCGACACGAAGTTCTGCACCGCCAACCCGGCCATCTGGGTCAACTGGGACATGGTGTCCTCACCGGCGTAGTTCTGCCAGTTGGTGTTGGTGAGGAAACTGACGGCGGTGTTGAACGACAAGGCCGGTGGCACTGCGGCCAGATGGTCCGGGTTGAGCGGGAGGTGGGCCTGGAGCCGCTGCATGCCGTACAGGACGAGGACGGAGATGAACGAGAAGGCCAGGACCGAGATGGCGTAGGTGGTCCACCGCTGCTCGCTCTCGGGATTGACTCCGGTGACCTTGTAGACAAGTCGCTCGACCGGTCCGAAGATCCGGTCTCCCGGGGCCTTCTTGTTCTGGAAGACCTTGGCCATGTACGACCCCAGCAGCGGAGTCGAAATGGCCAACAGGACGACGAGGACGATGACGTCGATGACGTTCTGCGACATCAGAGCTTCTCGGGGGCGACGAGGGCGTAGATCAGGTAGGCCGTGACGATCACGGAAAGGATCAATCCGACCAAATTGTCGTAGCTCTTCATGCCGGGACCTCCTCGGTGGTGGTGGTGTCGGTCTGGGTGGTGTCGGTTTCGGACTCCGCTGTCGGGCCTGTGCCCGCGGGCTCGTCCTTGCCGACGACGCGCTCGCAGATGCGGACGAAGCCGACCATGAGGGCGAAGAACGCCACCAGGATCGCTACGAAGAGAAGGTCAACCACGGGAGCCTCCTGAGGTGGGGTCGGCAGCGGAGTTTCGTGTCACCTGGCCACGATCACACGTGCCGCCGAGCGCGTGAAGAGGACTTTGTGCCTTGTTTACGCCCTCCCGCAGGATGTTTACGGTGCTGTTACGCCACAGGGTGGCGCGACGTCCCGGGGGTGGGAGGGACCGACGGACAGGGTGGAGGCTCGTCAGGCGGGGGTCGGTCGATGGGGCACGAGGTTGACCCGGAGGCCCGTCGTCGCCCGATCCGTCCGCAACGCCGGTCGTTTCCTCAGGGGCGCCGTACTGCCACTCGGCCAGCTCGACCCACATGTCGCCCCGACCGAGGACGGAGGCCAGGTGCCGGTCGTGGAACTCCGGCACGTCGCTCTGGACGCCCACGCAGGCGGCCCGGCAGGTGGCCCGCAGGCGGCCCGCAGGCGGTCGCGCGTGGCATCAAGGTCCTCGACGGCGATGGTCACGTAGTCGAACCCGGGGTGACGTGAGGCGCCCACGGGGCCATGGTTCGGCCCGGGGCCCGGCCGGGCCCGACCGACCCTCTCGGTCCGGCTACCGGGTGTGGAAGGCCTGGGAGACGTCGACGCCGAGATCCGGGATCGGCCGGTCGGTGACGAACCGGTAGAGGATCGTCCGCATGTACATACCCGCTGCGGACGCGTACATCGCCACCCCGAGGAGTGCGGCGAAGCCGAGCACGGCGAGGGGGAACCCGACCAGCGGGAGGTTGGCGATGGAGACCACGATGCCGAGCGCCATGACGGCGACGGCGGCGAGTGAAAGGCCGAGGAAGAGGAAACCGAAGCGGAGCCCCCCACGGGCGACGGTGCCGAACCGCTGCCGGAGGATCGACGCGGACCGCTTGAGCGCCTCGATCGGTCCGACATCCTCGAAGGCCAGGACGGGGACGACCATGAACGTGGCCACGGCCCAGGCAAGGCCAGCGGCGACGCCGATGATCCGTCCGATCAGGCCCAGGCGCTCCTCGAGCATGCGGATGACGGTGCCGACGACAGCGGACAGGATCGCCCACTTGAAGATCGCGCCCTTGCGCTGCCAGGCCTGGCCGAGCGCACCCCCGACGGTCGGATAGCGCCCTTCGATGCGGTCGGCCGCTGCAAAGCACAAGGCGACGTTGAAGATGAGCGTGGAGGATGTGGCGACCACGCTCGCCACGGCCAGGGCGATGAAGATGGCGATCCCGGAGTGGTCGGCCACGACCGCCACGGGCACCGTGATCACGGCGAAGGTGACGAATGCCGTCGCTGCGGCCATGAAGGGCAGCCAGATCATCTGGCGGTCCTGCCGGAACAGATCCAGCGACGCCTTGAGGATCGCCTTTCCGGTGGGGTTGCTGCCTGCCATGGTGCCCGCCGTTCGGTCGTCGTGACATCGGGTGTTGTCGCATCGACATTCCCGGCGGCCCCCTTGAGTGGGCCCCCGGTCGCTGCCAGTCCACCACGGGGCGGCACGCCGTGCACCGAGTTGGCCATCGGGTGGGTATGCCGAGGGCAATGGTCCGTCGTTTCTCGCCACGACGAGGGGCAGCCCTGTGCAAAAGTGGTCATTGACCTGCCCTTCCTCGCATTGTGGCATCCCTCGCTAGACATGGGTCTTCTGAATGTTGAACCGGGGGTCACCTTGGGGGTCAACGCTCATGTCGAGCCTCCATGGAGAAGCTGCACTGGATGTGGCCGATGGGGAATCGGTCATGGGACGCCGTTGAATGGATCCGGGAGCAGTCCCCGGCTCGATCCACCGATCCGTTCGATGGGGTGGGGTGGGTGCCGATCTCGGCGATGCGGGACATGGCTGAAACGGGGGCTCGTTTTGCTCGTTCTGATTCGAATGAACCGGACCCAGATCGCCGACGTTCCTGTACGTCACTAACCATGTCAGGGCCTTTGGCCCTATTCCGTTTCCTGTCCTCAAGAAGCCTCGGGCGATGTCGATGCTGTCCTCAGGGTCCATCGCGGCCCACGAGGGTGGTGAGCGCAAGTGGCTCAGTCGGCCAGTCAATCCGATCCGTTCACGGAGTTCGAAGGGAGGACGTGGCGGGCGTGGACGTTCGTGGTGATCGCAGTCGCCGTGTTGGTCATCGGCCTGGGGGCGTCGGCGGTGGGGGCATGGACGGCATACCGTTCCGCAGTCCGCACCGAAGTGACCGCAGCCAAATCGCAGGCACAGGCTCAGTCCGCAGCGCTGGGCGCCGCCCTGCGGCGAGACCTGGACTTCGTGAATAGCCAGAATGCGTTGTTCACCTCCGTGCCCCTCCTGACGAATAGGGAGCTCGGCGCTTGGTACACCACGCTCGACGTGCAGAACCGCTATCCGGGGACCATCGGCTTCGGGTTCGTGCAGCAAGTCCCGGCGAGCGACTTGGCGGCTTTTGGTGCCATCGTCATCGCCGACCCGCTCAACTACGGGACGATCACCGCTCCCTACGCGGTCGTCCCGCCGTCACCGCAGGCTGAGTACTGCTTGCAGCGCTACTCCACCGTGTTGAACCTCAAGCGATTGGGGGCGATCCCGCCCACCTTCAACTTCTGCAGCCCGACCATTCCGGGTGGTGCAGCATCTCCACTTCCGGCGATTCTCGCCGAGGCACAGGTGAGCGGGCAGCCAACGGTCCTTTCCGCGGCCAGCTATCCCTCGACCAGGAGTCTCGGTGACCTGGTGATCGTGTTCGACCCGACCTACTCGTCCGGGAGCGTCCCGACCACGCTGGCCGCTCGCAACGCACAACTCGTCGGCTGGACCATCGGCACCTTCAGCGGACATTCGCTCCTAGACTCCGTCCTGGGCCCGGCTCGGTCTACGTCGAAGGCCGCGATCGTTCAGCTGGGTGCCTTCGATAGCACCACCGTGGTGGCATCCCAGGGGACCCTGCCTGCGGGAACTGCGGCATTCTCGCTGGTCCAGACCACCACCGTTGACCAGGGACAGTGGAGCATCCAGATCACGGAGGCGCTACAGGGGAATCCGTGGAGCCAGGCTCTGGTCATCGGAGGCCTTGGCCTCCTCGTCGCCGTCCTGCTGTTCGCCGTGTTGATGGTCTTCGGCCGCTCACGTGCACGAGCGTTGCGCTTGGTCGACGAGCGGACCGGCCAGCTCCGATTCCAGGCGTTGCACGACGCCCTCACCGGCTTGCCGAACCGGCCGCTGATCCTCGACCGCACCGAGCAGATGCTCGCCCGAAGCCGCCGAACCGGGGAGCCGGTCGCCGCCATGTTCCTCGACCTGGACGACTTCAAGGAGATCAACGACAGCCTGGGACATAGTGCCGGAGACCAACTCCTCCGCAGAGTCGCCGAACGCCTCACCGCAACTGTGCGGGGCGCGGACAGCGTCGGGCGCCTCGGAGGCGACGAGTTCGTGATTCTCGTCGAGGGAGCCAGTATGGCGTCGAGTCCCGAACTGGTGGCCGAGCGCCTGCTCGACGTCCTGCGGGAGCCATTCCACCTCGGCAGGGACCAGACGCCCTTCATTGTCACTGCCTCCATCGGGGTCGCCCGAGGCCCGCGGCTGAACGCCGAGGAACTGCTGCGCGATGCGGACGTCGCCCTCTACCAGGCCAAGGCGGCGGGCAGGAACTGTTTCGTCATGTTCGAGGCGCGCATGTACCAGCTGGTCTCTGATCGACTGGAGCTCGAGATGGACCTACGTGAGGCGGTCGGCACCGACCAGTTCTTCCTCGTCTACCAGCCAACCTTCGCCATCGACGACGGTGCCACCACCGGGCTCGAAGCCCTGATCCGCTGGCAGCACCCCACGCGCGGCGTGATCGGACCCCCTGAGTTCATTCCGATCCTGGAAGCGACGGGCCTTATCGTCCCGGTGGGTCAATGGGTGATCAACGAGGCGTGCCGGCAGGGTGCGGCCTGGCATCGTCAGGGCCTGCCGATCGCCGTGTCGGTCAACGTCTCGGCCCGGCAGCTCGAAAGCGGAACACTGGGCAACGATGTCGCTCGTGCGTTGCACGAGACGGGAATGCCCAGCGACCACTTCATCATCGAGGTGACTGAGAGCACGCTCATGCGTGACGTGGCCGGTGCCGTCGCACGCCTCGATGCCCTGAAGGGGCTGGGCGTGAGGATCGCCATTGATGATTTTGGGACCGGCTACTCCTCGCTCTCCTACCTGCGCCAATTCCCCATCGACATCTTGAAGATCGATCAATCATTCATCGCGTCACTGACCACGAGCAGCGAGGCCGGGGCGATCATCCACACGCTCGTCCAGCTGGGCAAGACCCTGGGACTCGAAACGGTCGCCGAAGGCATCGAAGAGCCCGGTCAGCTCACTCGTCTCCGCGACGAGAATGTCGAGACGGGTCAGGGCTTCCTCTACTCGAAGCCCCTTCGCACGTGTGACGTAGCGCCCTTCCTCGACGCCAACCGCGACCGGCAGCCAGGATCAGCGACCTCCGCCGTGTGAAGTTGTCGCAACGCACGCAATTCCCAGGTTCGAATTGGCTGCCCCATGGGTCCGTGGACACGTTCGGTTCCGGACGACTCAAGTGAAGTGTGCAGAGCGCGCACGTGAAGCTCTGACCTGGGAATTCAAGTCCCAAGCCAACCCTCGTCACCCTGCAGGAACCCTGGTGTAACCGATTGCTGAGCAACCACAGCTTCGAAGGGATGGCGGCAGAGGATGGCCCACGCCTCAGAGGCTGGTGCGTATCGCTCGAATCAATGCTTCATGCCCTTCGGCGCCAGCTCTCGCGAAGGTTGCATGCGCCCGGAACGGCACGAGCTGGGTACCGCCGATAGCAGATGAGGCACCCAGGTGTCGTCAATGGCGGCACAGGCATTACTTACGTCAACAGAGTTGGTACTTGACGGCTGGACCGGGTTCAGCGTCCGAGCCGCTCATCGCGCGGAACTAGTACGCAGTGCGTACCACCGTAGATCGTGGGCATGCACTTGTTGCAGTGGATGCAGAGCGAGTCCTGGTCCTGGCCGGCCTGCCACTGCTGCACCAGGTCCGGCTCGCGCAGGAGCGCACGTCCCATGGCCACGAACTCGAACCCGTCGTCCATTGCTTGGCGGACGGTCGCCATCGAACCCACCCCGCCGAGCAGGATGAGCGGGAGGTGCAGGGCAGCGCGGAACTGACGTGCGTAGGGGAGGAAGTAGCCCTCTTCGAACGGATAGCTGTGGAGAAAGTGGCCACCGACGAGCTTGAACGCTCGTCTGATGGGACGCGGCATGATCTGAGCCATCTCCGCGACCGGGGCTTCGCCGCGGAAGTAGTACATGGGGTTCTCCAGGGAGCTTCCACCGGTCAGCTCCAGGGCGTCCACCGTCCCGTCCTGCTCGAGCCACCGGGCCACTTCCACGCTCTCGTCGAGCCAGAAGCCACCGGGGACACCGTCAGACATGTTCAGTTTGGCGGTGACGGCCATCCGTTCGCCGGCGGCCTCACGGACGGCTGCCAGGACCTGTCGGGGGAAGCGTGCTCGATTCTCCAGGGATCCGCCCCATCGGTCGGTCCGGGTATTGAGCTTGGGCGACAAGAACGAGCTCAACAGGTAACCGTGGCCGAGGTGCACCTCGACTGCATCGAAACCTGCGTCGGCCACGTAGCGGGCCCCGTCGGCGAATGCCTGGGTGATCCGAGCGATCTCGTCCTCGCTTGCGGCGAGCGAGCGCCGCATGGCGAGGGGGTTGAGTTGACGGGTCGGGCCGATACTGGGCAGTCCGGTGGCTGCGGGATTCGCCACCAGGCCGGCGTGGCCGATCTGCGCCGACACCAGTGCGCCTTCGGCATGGACGACGTCGGCCAATCGGGTCAGGCCCGGGACCGCCTCTTGCCGCAAGAGCAGCGTGCTTCCGTCGGTGCTCCCCTCGGGAGAGACGGCGCAGTAGGCGACCGTGGTCATCGCAATCCCGCCAGCGGCAATCTGCCTGTGGAATTCGACGAGCCGGTCGGAGACCACCGTCTCCCGAGTAAGTCCCTCGAAGGTGGCCGCCTTCACGAACCGGTTCCGCAACTTCAGCGGACCGAGGTCGGCCGAGGAGAAGGGGTCGATGGGTGGTGGCGACGTTGTCATGGTGGCAATCCTGCCAGAATGACAGTTGTTGGACTTGGTCTAGTACTCTCGGCCGCTGGAGCGAGTGGCAGGCACGACACGTGCGTTTGGGGTGCGCGTGGACGGGATGCCGATCCGGAACGGGGTGAAGGTGGACTTCGACGACACGCCCAAGGAAGCGGCAGTCCGTGAGGCGGCGCGCACCTGGCTCGAGCAGAGCGCTCCCCGACGTGAGGCCGGGACGCTGGCAACGAGGCGAAAGTGGCGCGACGCGGCGACGGAGGCACAACTCCGGCACGTTCGCGCTTGCAAGGAATGGCAACGGAAGCTCTTCGACGGTGGATGGGCGGGCATCACCTGGCCAGCCGAGTACGGGGGCCGCGGTGGGACGGCGATCGAACAGGCGATCTTCAACCAGGAGATGGCGCGATTCGAGGTTGGGGCCGGCGCGCTGGCGGTTGGGGTCGGAATGGTCGGCCCCACGTTGATCGAATGGGGCACCGACGAGCAGAAGTCCAGCCACCTGCAGACGATCCTGAGTGGTGACGAGGTGTGGTGCCAGTTGTTCAGTGAGCCAGGGGCCGGCTCGGACCTCGCTGGCCTCCGCACCAGGGCGGAACTCGACGGCGACACCTGGGTTGTCAACGGGCAGAAGGTCTGGACATCGCTCGCCCAGCACAGTGACTGGGCGATCCTGCTTGCCCGAACCGACCCCGACGTCCCGAAGCACAAGGGCATCACCTTCTTCCTCGTCGACATGACCAGCCCCGGCATCGACATCCGTCCGCTCCGGCAGATCGACGGTGTGGCTCACTTCAACGAGGTGTTCCTGACCGACGTCCGGATCCCGTCTTCGCAAGTCGTAGGGCCGGTCAACGAGGGGTGGCGCGTCACCCACTCCACACTCCAGAGCGAGCGTGCACTGATCGGCGGTGGCGAAGGTGTCCGGTTCGAGGACCTGCAGGCGCTGGCGCGCTCCACCGGGCAGTCAGGCGACCCGGTCCACCGGCAGGAGCTGGCCAAGGCCTACATCCGTTTCGAACTGCTGCGCTTCCTGGGGCTCCGGGTCCAGACGTCACTCAGCCGAGGGCTCGCGCCCGGATCCGAGAGTTCGGTCATGAAGCTGAGCTACTCCCAGCACACCGCAGCGCTCACCGACCTGGCGCTCTCCTTGGAGGGCGCGGCGGGGATGCTCGGGATCGAGGGTGCGCCCGACGGCGGATACTGGCAGCAACAGTTCCTTTCCCAGTGGGCGGTCCGCATCGGTGGCGGCACCGATCAGGTGCAGAGGAACATCATCGGGGAGCGCGTCCTCGGACTTCCACGGGAGCCCGATCCTTCCCGCAATGAGCCGTTTCGCCGGACCGACGCTTGACCTTCGGACCTGCCGATGGCGCCGAATTGGTGCTCCAAGCTCGGCGGTCGTGCCATCCGACCTGGGACGATCGTCCAGAAGCGAAACTAGTTGACTGAGTCCTACAACTATTCTAAGGTGCCTGCATGGCCACCAATGTTCACGATGGCACGGGCGACGAGCTTGCTGCTATCGAGCGTGCGCTCGAGCAACTCCTTCGCCTGTACGCGAGTCGCAAGGTGCATGCCCGTCGCTCGGCGGCCGCCGGCGTGATGATCACCCAGCAGGGATACCTCCTCCTGCGCCGGCTCCAAGAGGACGGGGACCTCCCGATGGGTGAGCTGGCCAGGATCACGCAGATGGACCCTGCGGCAGCGGGCCGCCAGGTGCGCCAGCTGGAGGAGGAGGGCCTTGTCACCCGGACCAAGGGCGAGGATGACGGGAGGGTGGTCGTCGTGACCGTCACTCCACGGGGAGCGGCCGTACGACAGCGACTGAGCACGGTCGGCGAGGACCACATGTCGGATGTTCTCGCCGACTGGCCACCCGAGGACCGGGAGCAGCTGGCGCTCCTCCTGCCACGATTCGTCGAGGGACTTCGCAGCGTCCCGTTCCGCTCCTCGCTCGACGAGATGGCCTCCTGATGTACCCGTCGGACGTCGGTGCCATCGACCTGATGATCGGCTTCCCGAGCCGGGATGCCGAACGCCACTACGACAACTTGCGAGCGATGGCCAAGGATGCAGAAAGCCAGACGATGGCGTTTCCGGCCGAGTACATGTTCAAAGACGTGCCCAACCAGCTCGATGACGGGCGTGACCCGGTGGCCGAGACGGTCGAGGCCATGGACCGCAACGGCGTGGCCGTGGGACTGGTCAGCCTCGGCAACGAGTCCACCCGTGCCGCGCTCGAGCACCACCCGACGCGCTTCGTCCCCAGCCTCGAGGTGGACCCGAACGACATCGGCGGGGCGGTGCGACGCATCCGTGACGCGCATGCCGAACACGGGATCAAGGCGGTGACGACGTTCCCCGCCGGGTGCAACCCGCAGGTCTCGGTGAGCGACCGGCGCTACTACCCGATCTACCAGACGTGCGTCGATCTCGACATCCCGATCGTGGCCAACGCAGGCATTGCCGGGCCGCGGGTCCCGTCAGACTGCCAGAACGTCATGCACTTCGACCAGGTCTGCTTCGACTTCCCGGAGCTGCGAATCGTGATGCGCCACGGCGCCGAGCCGTGGGAGGACCTTGCTGTCAAGCTGATGCTCAAGTGGCCGGGCCTGTACTACATGACTTCCGCGTTCGCCCCCAAGTACTACCCGCGGGCGATCATCGACTATGCGAACTCGCGCGGTGAGACCAAGATCATGTATGCCGGCTACTACCCGATGGGCCTGAGCCTCGACCGGATCTTCGCCGAGATGCCCGACGTGCCGTTCCGTGACCACGTGTGGCAGCCGTTCCTGCGGGAGAACGCCGAACGCGTCTTCGGACTGGAAGTGAAGCCATGACGGTCCAGCGCCGCATTCCGTATGCCGGGAGCGTCCACGACGAGCGGGAGATCGAGGCCGTGCTCGATGTTCTGCGTGGAGGCTCCCAGGCGCTCCGGATCGGCAAGAACGTCCGTGCCTTCGAGCGAGGGGTGGCCGAGCTGTTCGGCAAAGGCCGGGGCATCATGTGCAACTCGGGATCTTCGGCGCTCTACCTCGCCGTCGAGCTGCTCGGACTGGAGCCGGGCGACGAGGTGATCACGTCTGCCGTGACCTTCTCGACCGATATCGCCCCGTTGGTCCGTGCCGGCATCGTCCCGGTCCTGGTCGACGTAGAACCCGACACGTTCAACATCGACGTCGGTGCCATCGAGTCGATGATCGGGCCCCGTACGCGGGCAATCCTCGTTCCCAACCTCATCGGGAACGCCCCGGACTGGGACGTGATCCGCGACATCGCCGACCGGCACGACCTGCGGGTGATCGAGGACTCGTGCGACGCACTGGGGACGACGCTGCGCGGCACGCCTACCGGGCTCCGATCGGACATCTCGGTCACATCGTTCGCCCTTAGTCACATCATCACCGCCGCCGGCACCGGGGGAATGGTCTGTGTCGACGACCCCGATCTGGCCGATCGCTGTTTGCTCCTCCGTCGCTGGGGACGGCGTTCGGAGGTGCAGCTGTTCGGTTCCCAGAAGGGGAGTAGCTCGCGGTTCTTCTCGGAAATCGACGGCGATCTCGAGTACGACAACCTATTCATCTTCGACGAGGTGGGGTGGAACTTCGAGCCCTCCGAGCTGTCCGCCGCGTTCGGCGTGGTGCAGCTGGAGAAGCTCCCCGACAACCTGGCCCGACGTAAGCGCAACTTCGATCGACTGGTCGACGGGTTTTCGAAGCGCCCTGACGTGTTCAGCCTCCCCCGGACGACGGAGGGCGTCGACACGGCGTGGCACATGTTCCCGGTGATGATCCGCCCGGCATCGGGGGTCCGACGCTCCGAATTCCAGGAGCACATGGAGAGCAACGGCATCGACACCCGCATGGTGTGGACCGGCAACGTGACCCGCCAACCGGCGTTCGCTTCGGTCGAGTGGAGGCTCCCCGAAGGCGGGCTTCCCAATTCCGACCGTGTGATGGCGCAGGGCCTGGTGCTCCCCTCGAATCAGGGCCTCGACGACGACGACGTGGACTACATCTGGACGACAGCGGAGGCTTTCCTGCAATGAGCGACGACACCAACGACGAACACCTGGTGCTCATCTCGGCCGACGGCCACGCCGGTGGGAACCACGACCAGTACCGGTCGTATCTGGAGGCCAAGTACCTGGACGAGTTCGACGCCTGGCGGGCGAAGTACTCGAATCCGTTCAAGGACCTCACGAGCACCACAAAGGACCGGAACTGGAACCAGGAGCGGCGGATCTCCGAGCTCGAGGACGACGGAGTGGTGGCAGAAGTCATCTTCCCCAACACGATCCCGCCCTTCTTCCCCACCGGGGCGGTCATCGCCCGACCCCCGACGCCCGACGACTACGACCTCCGCCTCGCCGGCATCCGGGCCCATAACCGGTGGCTGGCGGACTGGTGCGGCGAGTATGCAGATCGTCGGGCCGGCATCGGGCAGATCTTCCTGAACAACCTGGACGACGCCATCGAGGACGTGAGGTGGTGTCACGACCACGGACTCCGTGGTGGCATCCTCGTCCATCCTGTCCCGGATGACATGAAGCACCTCAAGCCCCTGTACGCCCCCGACTACGACCCCCTGTGGGGAGTGTGCCAGGAGCTCGGGGTCGTCGTGAACTCGCACTCGGGCGGCGGCGGGATGCCCGACTACGGTCCGTACTCGGCGTCAGGGCTCCTGTGGATCGCCGAGAACCAGTTCTTCTCTCGGCGGCCGGTGATGCAGATGATCGTGGGCGGGGCGTTCGAACGGTTCCCCGAACTGCGGTTCGTCCTCACCGAGCAGGGTGCGTCCTGGATCACCCCGATGTTGGCCAATCTCGATTCGTACCATCGGCAGATGGCACGAATCGGTCGAATCGGCGAACTCAAGTACGACTCCGACGACGTGCTTCCACTGTCCCCGAGCGAGTACTTCCGGAGGAACTGCTGGGTCGGTGTGAGCTTCCCCTCACCGGTGGAGGCCGCCGCACGCTTCGACATGCCGCCGGACCGGTTCATGTGGGGAAGCGACTATCCCCACGACGAGTCGACCTACCCCGAGACGCGCGAGGGACTGCGGCGCGCCTTCGTCGGCGCTCCGGCCGACGATCTGCGTCGGGTGCTCGGTGGCAATGCCGCTGCACTCTATGGATTCGACATTGAGCGACTCCGGCCGATCGCCGACAGGGTGGGCCCGACGATCGGTGAGCTCGCCGTCCCCTACGAGGGTGTGCCCAAAGGGAACCGATCGCCGGCATTCTCCAGGGCCTGACCACTGTTCAACTAGGTGTGCCGGCCTGATGTTCGGCCTACGCAAGGGGGATGCATGAGTTCGAGGATGCGCCGATTCGACGGGCGGAGCGCGATCGTGACCGGGGCGAGCCGCGGGATCGGGGCTGCCGCCGCGCGACGTCTGGCTGCGGAGGGTGCAGACATCGTGATCACGGCCCGAACGCTCGACCATCATCCGACCCTTCCGGGCTCCCTACGCGAAACGGCCGACGACCTGAAGCGATTCGGAGGTCAGGTCCATGTCATCAGCGCCGACTTGAGTGACCCCGCTGACCGGTCGACGATCGTGCCGCAGGCGACTGAGCTCCTCGGACGTCCGGTCGACATCCTCGTCAACAACGCCGCGGCCGCCATCTACCAGCCGCTCATCGATTTCCCGCTCAAACGCAGGATGCTGACCTTCGAGATCAACGTGCACGCACCCATGGACCTGGCCCAGGCGGTCCTGCCCGAGATGATCGAACGTGGCGAGGGCTGGATCGTCAATGTGTCGAGTGCTACTGCTCACCCGTGGGAGCCACCGTTCACCCTGGGCTCGCTCGGCGCCACAACTGGCATCTACGGGGCATCCAAGGCTGCACTCAACCGGATGACCAACGCGCTCGGCGCCGAATGTGCCAGCACGGGGGTCCGTATCAACACGGTCGAACCGCGTTCGGCGGTACTGAGCGAAGGGGCGGAGTCCCTCGTGGGTGCCACGCTTACTGCGGACCAGATCGAGTCCATGGAGGAGATGGTGGAGGCCCTGACGGCGCTCTGTGCGTGCCCTGCAGATCGAACCGGCCTGTCTCACGTGAGCCTCGACCTGATCGCCGAGCTCGGGATCGAGGTCCACGACCTCGAGGGAATTCGGCTGGACGACGCCGGAGGGGCGCTGGGCCGGAGATGACGCAGTTCGACCTCACGGGTCGGACCGCCCTGGTCACGGGAGCGGGTCAAAACGTCGGCAGGGGTATCGCCCATGCGCTCGCTGCACAGGGCGCCACGGTGTTGGTGAACGATGTCCGGCCGGACCGGGCGATCACGGTCGTCGACGAGATCGGCGCGTCGGGTGGACTGGCGAGGTCGGCCGTGTTCGACGTCACCGACCTGGACTCGGTCATGACGGTGCTCGACCAGGTGGGCCCCGTGGACATCCTGGTCAACAACGCCGGGAACGGCGGCAGCGGTCCGATGACCCCGCAACCCTTCGTGGCGATGCCGCCGAGCGCCTGGGAGGGGCCGATCCGCGTGAATCTCTACGGGGTACTGCACTGCTGCCACGCCGTGGTGCCGGGGATGTGCGACCGGGGTTGGGGTCGCGTGATCACCATCTCGTCGGGTGCCGGAACCGCAGGGGTCGCGATCGGTGTGTCTGCCTACAGCGCCGGGAAGGGCGCCGGGATCGCCTTCACCCGCACGCTGGCCCTGGAAGTGGCGAGGCAGGGTGTCACTGCGAACTCGCTCGCGATCGGGCTGATGGCCGTTCCCGACCCCACGGTCACTGAGCGGCTCGCGAGGTCGATCCCGGTAGGCAGGATCGGCACGCCGGAGGACGTCGCGGCAGCATGCGTGTGGCTGGCGTCGGAGAGCTCCAACTGGGTCACCGGTCAGACGATCGGGATCAACGGTGGGTCCGTGACATCATGACGGGCCGCAGTCGTCGGGGCCGCAAGCGTGCTCTCCGCTCCATTATAATAACGATGTGATGACACCCCGGAACTACCAACTGGCCGAGCTATTCGACGCGGTCGCCGATGCGGTTCCGGACCGGCTCGCACTCGTCGCGGGCGAGCGCCGGCTCACGTTCGCCCAACTGCAGGAGCGGGCCCGACGATTCGGCAACCACCTCCGCGACCAGGGCGTCGGCCCTGGTGCGACGGTCGGCATCTACGCGCGCAATCGAGCGGAGTGGATCGAGGCCATGCTCGGCGCCTACGCCGTCCGGGCGGTGCCGGTCAACGTCAACTTCCGTTACACCGATGAGGAGCTGGCCTACATCCTCGACGATGCCGACACGGTGGTCCTCGTGGTCGAGCGGGGGTTCCTTCCGATCCTCGGCAAGGTGCGCGACAGACTTCCGACATTGCGTCACCTCTGCGTGCTCGACGACGAGACGGACCCGGTCGAGGTTCCCGACCCGTCGGGCGCTGTTTCCTACGAGGCGGCGCTGGCCGCTGCCTCGGCAGCGCCCTTCATTGACGGACGTTCGGACGACGACCGCTACATCCTCTACACCGGTGGTACGACCGGCATGCCGAAAGGTGTGATCTGGCGCCACGAGGACATCTTCTTCGCGGCGTTGGGTGGGAACGGTTTCGGCGGCAGCCCGGTGACGGCGCCCACCGAGGTCGTGGAGCGGATCGCTGACGAACAGACTCGCATGGTGACTCTCATCATCGCCCCGATGATGCACGGTGCCGCCCAGTGGGTCACCTGCATCACCCTCTTCGGTGGAGGCGAAGTCGTCCTGTCCACGGCCACTCACTTCGATCCTCACGAGATCTGGTCGCTGGTGGAGCGCGAGCGGTGCAATAACGTCACACTGGTTGGGGACGCCATGGCCCGTCCGCTGGCCGAGGCGCTCGGTGACGGCACGGTGACCCACGACACGTCGTCGGTGGCGGCCATTGGCTCTGGTGGTGCCATCTTTTCGGCTGCGGTCAAGGAGCAACTCCGCTCCCACCTCCCAGGTGTCCTCATCGTGGACTCGTTCGGGGCATCGGAGACCGGTGCCGGTGCGTCGCAGCTGGACCCGTCCACCGGTCCGAGGTTTCCGGCTAGCGAATGGACGGCAGTGCTCGACGACGAGCTCCGACCGGTCGTGCCCGGGTCAGGCACGGTCGGCCGCCTGGCCCGTCGTGGACACATCCCGGTCGGCTACCACAAGGACGAGGTCAAGACCGCGTCCACCTTCCGGACCGATGCCGACGGTGTCCGGTGGGCCGTACCGGGAGACCACGCATCGATCGACGAGGACGGCATGATCACCCTCCTGGGGCGGGGGTCGAACTGCATCAACAGCGGCGGCGAGAAGATCTACCCCGAAGAGGTGGAGTCGGCGCTGAAGCGCCACCCTGACGTCTTTGATGCCGTAGTCCTCGGGGTGCCCGACGATCGGTTCACCGAGCGTGTCGCCGCGATCGTGCAACCCCGACCCGGGCGGGCGCCGACGGTCGAGGAGCTGCGTGTCCACTGCCACACGGTGATCGCCGGCTACAAGGCGCCCCGAGAGGTGCTCCTGGTCGAGACCATCACCCGCCTGGCGACAGGCAAAGCCGACTACCGGTGGGCTCGGGAACAGCTCGCTGCACGGTGATCGACCGCATGGGTCTTGCCGACACCGGACAGACGACGAACAAGCCAACGACCACGATCAGACGTACCGACTCCGGTCACTCGACCGACTGAACACTGAGGAGTAGCGATGCCCAAAACAACCAAGGCTGCCGTCCTGTGGGGCGTAGGGGAACCGTGGTCCATCGAGGACGTGGAACTGGACGATCCGCACGCCGGTGACGTCCTCGTCCGCATGAAGGTGGCTGGACTCTGTCATTCGGACGAGCATGCGGTCACCGGCGACCTGCCGTTGCCGCTACCGGCCATCGGTGGCCACGAAGGGTCGGGAGTCGTCGAATCCGTCGGTCCAGGGGTGACGTCGGTGGCCCCTGGCGACCATGTCGCGGTCTCGTTCGTTCCGAGCTGCGGCAGGTGCCGCTGGTGCTCCGGTGGGATGGGCTACATCTGCGACGACGGGGCGAAGCTCTTCGATCTGGGCATGATGAGCGATGGGCGGGAGGCACACCACAGCAAGGGCCACGCCGTCGGTCGGTATGCCCAGGTGGGAACGTTCGCCGAGTACGTGCTCTGCAGCGAGAACTCGGTGGTGCGGGCCGAAAAGGACCTCTCGTTCGAGGCCCTCGCCCTGGTGAGCTGCGGCGTGGGGACCGGGGTGGGCTCAGCAACGAACCGCGCCGGCACCCGACCCGGCGACACCGTGGCCGTCATCGGCATCGGTGGCATCGGCATCAATGCCATTCAGGGGGCGAAGGTGGCGGGCGCGGCACGAGTGATCGGAATCGACCCGATTGCGTTCAAGCGTGAGAAGGCCGTGGAGTTTGGCGCCACACACACCTTCTCGTCGGTCGAGGAGGCCATGGCTGCCGTGCCGGAACTCACGTGGGGAGTGATGTGCGAGCGAGTGATCCTGAGTACCGGCGTTGTCACCGGTGACCTTCTCGACCCGGCACTCAACCTCACGGCCAAGGGTGGCACCCTCGTGGTGACCGGCCTCGCTCCGATGATGCAGCAGGACGTGAACCTGAACCTCTTCATGCTCGCCATGCTCAACAAGGAGGTCAAGGGGACGATCTTCGGGTCGGGAAACCCGCGCGAGGTCATCCCCCGGCTGCTCACCATGTACCGCGAGGGCGTGTTGAAGATCGACGAACTGGTGACGGCGCGCTACTCGCTCGAGGAGGTCAACCAGGGCTATCAAGACATGCGCGACGGGAAGAACCTTCGCGGCATCCTCGTATTCGACTGACACCCACCGATGCCCCGGACGGTGCCTTCGTGGTGTCGGGCGAGTATTGCCGGGGTGGATGTCGCCGGGAGACGCCCGACGACATCGAATCAGGGCTCCGGCCAGCTCACGCATGAAAATCTAGGACACATCTACGCTATAACAACGTTATGAGGTGGACTCCGAGCACAGTGCTCCCCAGCACCGCTGCGCCGAATGCAGACCCCACTGGCCTACCTCCGTCCCTCATCCGACCCTTGACCACCGACCACGAGGTGCACCATGACGACTGACTCCATCGATCTCGCGACCGTTCTCACCCCCGTGGCCCCGCCGGTCATCCGTGACGCCGTCTACCGGGAGGACGAGTACGAGCGAATGCTCGACGTGATCAAGCGGAACGGGCCGTGGAAGGGCATCATCGCCAACCACTTCTCGTCGGTCGACGAGGTGATCGCCACGGTCACCGGGAACATCCCCGCGGACCACGGGCTCACGCTCGACGACATCGCTGACGCCACCTTCCGGGGATTCTTCGCAAAGAATTCGGTGTGTCTCTATCCGGAGCTCGAGGACATCTTCTACAACAGCAGGTTCATCGAGGAGGTCAAGTCGTACTGGAACGCCCAGTACGCCAAGCCGACCCTGATGCTGTTCAACATCTGTGGCCCCCACAACACCAGCCTTGCGCCCCACCTCGATGCCGTGACCTTCCGAGGGGTCCGGATCGAGAACACGCCGGTGTGGTTGCAGAACATGATGGGCAAGTCCGGGCTCTTCACCGAATACCTTGTCAAGATGGCGCAGGTCATCACCTGGTGGTACAAGGGTGAGCCGGGCGGATTCACCTACTGGCCCGACGGACCCTTCGGCGCTCCCCAGAATCTGGCGACACCGATGTGGAACCGGGGAGTCGTGGTGCAGAACGAGTTGATGTTCCACCGTGGTGACCCGGTGGGCCCACTTGAAGACCGTGTGATCGACGGACTGAAGCATCGGTCGCTCTTCGGGTACGACGAGGCCTCGGACAGTTGGGAGATCACGACGGACGGCGACGTGGTCAAGCGCTACCAGCCCGATCAGATCCGGCTGCTCGTGCACTGGAATGCCGAGGTGTACAAGGACCGCGAGGAGATGGAGAAAGCAATGGACCACTCCGACGACCTCACCCATGATCGCGTGATCGAGACCTTCCTGGCCGATCTGCGGGGCCGGGGCATCAAGATCGCCGATCCGACCGACCCGCTGCGCGACGTCGAATTCATGCAGACACTGATGAACGTGTACGACGTTGCACCCACGCAGGACTGGTTGACGGAGCCGAGCTGAACGACCTCGTCCACCTTCACCCGTTGATTGCCGGTGGTCGACCCGGCTCTCCGAACGTGGACTGTCGCCACACCCGGACGGCCTCGGACCAGCGTCGGCTGAGCAGTGTCCATCTGTAGCCCGATGACGAGAGGAACACCATGCCCATCGTTGAACTCGAGCGCGACGAACCATCGATCGCCCGGATCGTGCTCAACCGCCCAGACCGGCTGAACGCGATCAATTTCGACCTCGTCGGCGAGCTCCACGATGCGCTGGATGCCGTCGCCCTCGACGACACATGCAAGGTCGTCGTCCTGACGGGACGGGGTCGCGGCTTCTGCAGTGGCCTCGACCTCAAGGACTGGGGTGGACTACCCGACGTGGGTGGGCACTCCCACCGCCGAGCCGGATCGACCGGGCAGTCGTACATGTCATCCCTTACATCCCACCTGAGGGACACGCCGCAGATCGTCATTGCCGCCGTCAACGGCCTCGCCTTCGGCGGTGGCTTCGCACTCAGCCTCGCGTGCGACCTGCGGATAGCAGCCGAGTCCGCCTCGTTTTGTGCGGCCTTCATCCGTACTGGGTTGACCGGCACGGACATCGGGATCAGTTACTTCCTGCCGAGGTTGATCGGGGCGGCTCGCGCGTTCGATCTGATGGTGACCGGACGGACCGTCGACGCGAGCGAGGCCGCCGGTATGGGTATCGTGTCCCGGATGTTCGCCGACGACGAACTGGTCGACGGGTCGATGGAGCTCGCCCGTACCATTGCGAGCTATACCGCGACCGGCCTCCGCATGACCAAGGAGGTTATGTGGGCCAACCTCGATGCCTCCAGCCTCGACGCGTGCCTCGCATTGGAGAATCGCAACCAGGACCTGGCCGGCCGGACCGAGGAGGTCCAGGCGTACATGCGCGCCTACCGGACGCGGTTCGGACCCGGCGATCGAACCTGAGCCGGAGCGCCGCACCGGAACGGCCGGTGGGGAGTGCGGCCAGACGTCAGGTAGGTCGGATCGCGGAGAGGGTCGGCGAACTCATCGCGTCCAACACGATGCCGAGCTCGCAGATCCGAAGGCGGTCACCCTCCTGGCGTACCCTGCCCCGAACGATCCCACCCGGGAGGGATGCCGGCATCTCGTCCACGATGTGGGTCACGTCGACGTACATGGCAAATGGGGCGTCCCCATCCCGGTCACCCGTGAAGTGGACGTTTGCGCCGTTGTGCCTCAACGGATACGGACTGTTGAGCCGGTGGTCGATGTGCCACGCCATCACGTCCGCACGTCCGTGCAGGTCGGCCCGGACGAACTCCGCCCATGCCACCTCGTCGCTATCGGTGCGGGCCGTGAACCGAACGTCCTCGGTCAGCAGCTGCTCGAGGACGTCGAAGTTTCCCTCGTCGTAGTTGAGCCACCACTTCCCCATGAGGTCCTGGAGTTCGGCTGGAGAGATCACGATGCACCACCTCGGGCTGGGAGAACACCGTTATTATATAGACCTCGCCGATGGCCGTCCACCATCCGGAGACTGTCGCCCGCAGCACCGCCCGACTGCGTCCTCGGCGCCTAGGGCCGTGCCTGTTCACCCGACGCCGTCGGCGCCGCGCTGGCGGCGAACAGCTCCGATCCGGATCGCTGGAACAGCTGGAGGAGCAGGGTACCGATCGTCCGTGAATCCGGCACGGGGAGGTCGAACGCCTCGAGGAGGCCGAGTCCCAGTTCGGTGCACCACACGAGCGTGACGAATCGCCCAACCTCTTGTGCAGACGATGCAGTCGGCGTGGCGAGCCTGCTCGTGCACTCGGCGACCCAGCGTTCCTCATGTCGGAGCGAGACAGCTCGGAGCCGCTCGTGGACATCAGGTTCCGATCGAGCGGCCGCGGCACCTTCGATCAGCAGTGCCCGCAGGCGCGCCCGCAGGTCGAACCGGTTGACGTGGAACATGATGAGGCCGCCGGGCGATACCGGTTCGCCTGACGCGGCGGGTAGATCCTCGAGATCACGATCGAGGCGTGCCTCGATCGCCGCTACCAGTAGCGTCGCCTTGCTGTCGAAGTTCCCATAGATCGAACCGGTCGTGACTCCGGTTGAGCGAGCGAGGTCACGCACCGTGGAAGTCGCATAGCCGCGTTCGGCGAAGAGCTCGATCGCTGCGTCGATGAGCCTCTCGCGTGTGGCCGACTCATCTGCCAACCCGAGCTTGGTGGAATCCGTGGGGTCGGTGGCCCGGGCGGCCGTTGGCGCCGGAAGGGGATCGAATGTCGGCGCCTGGTCGCCACCTCCTGCGAGCGACTCGAGGTAACCACCGATCACTTCGGCGAGCCATTCCGGCTCCGCTCGGACGGCATCCTGCGCTTCGAGCACACCGATTCCCAGCTCCGATGCCCAGAGCACCGTCACGACGGCGCCCATGTCGATCTCGGGATCGACATGGGCGAACGTCTGCCATGCGCGGTAGTCCTCGATCCATTGGTCGATCAGCGCCTTGAGCGTCGGGCGTACACGCTCGCGGAGTTCGGTGTCGGTTCGTGCTGCGGCACCGGCCTCGAGGAGAAGGGAGCGCATCTCGGCCCGTTCGGGCATTCGCAGGAAGCTCTCGCGGACGACGTCCGGCAACCACTGTCCCGGCCGGGAACGCTGGGACCGCTCCATGTCCTCGAGGACCCGTGCGCCGAGGACCTCGGCGAGCAGGTCCGCCTTGTTCCGGAAATTCGAGTAGATCGCTCCAGTGGACACCCCGAGCTCCGCGGCGAGCTGCCGCAGGGACACCTGTGCGTACCCCTGGGAAGCGAAGAGGGTCGCGCTCAGTTCGAGCAGCCTCGCCCGGTTCTCCCCCGGTTCGGCGCCTGAGGCGACCGGTGGCATCAGGGGCACCCGACGCCGGCTCGAGGGGCATGCGATCGAGCACCATGAGCTACGGCGACCGGTTCCTTGTCACCGCATAGAGCACGACGTTGGAGCACGCACCCGATCCTACTGAAGGCGTCGGAGCCACCACATCTCCGGGACCGTGGCGCGGGGATCACAGAGCCAGGACGCACGAGTTGGCCCACCCGGCACCGGACAGATGCCGGGCGATGCAGGCACCGCATCTGAGGCCCACACGGGAGCTGCGCACCGACGCGCTTACTTCTGCATCCCACCGCAGACAGCGATTTCATCGCCGGTCACATAGGAGGATGCCCGACTTGCCAGGTAGATGACCGGTCCAGCGATCTCTGACGCGTCGGCGACCCGACCCATTCTGGTTCCGCTGGCGATGAGCTCACGGAATCCCGGCTGCAGCCGATCGGCACCCGCCACCATCTCGGTTTCGAACGGCCCCGGGGCAAGTGTGTTCACTCGGATGCCCCAGGGCGCCCATTCCATGGACATCGACTTCGTGAGGTTGACCAGGGCAGCCTTCGAAGCACCGTACGCACAGATGCCCGGTCCACCCGAATAGGCAGCCATCGACGCGATGTTCACGATGCTTCCCCCACCGTGGTCGCGCATCACCGGTGCGACGCACTGGGACATCCTCAGTGGACCTTCCACGTTCACGGCGAACACCTTGTGCCAGTACTCGAGCGTCATGGTCGACGGGGTCATGTGGGTGGGATTGATCCCCGCGTTGTTGACCAGGACATCGATGCGCCCCAGTCGCTCGGTCACCTGCTCCACGAACCCGGCAATGTCGTCCCACTGACCCACATGGCATGCCAATCCCAGGGCCGGGCTCCCGGTCGACTCGGTGACCTCCCGTGCGACTTCATCGCACAGTTCCTGCTTCCGGCTGCTGACCACGACAGAGGCACCGGCCTCAGCCAGTCCTTGGACCATGGCTCTGCCGATGCCCTTCGTCGAACCGGTCACGACGGCGACGGAGCCGTCCAGTCTGAAGATCTCGCTGGCGTGCATCGACCACTCTCCTGTTCGTCGTCCTCGACCCACCGCAGGTGGCGGCGCATCGATGGCACCGTTGGACACGGTACCGCCGACAGGATATAACAACGTCATCACACAGTTGGCGGGCGATGCCGTGACTCCCGCCCCGTTCCGAGCTCCAACCGGCCGCCGGAACGTGCGGTTGCACGCAGTCAGAGTTCGACGTCAGTGGCAGTCGGGATCAAAGGGGAAAGCCGGATCGTGCATCGCATTACGCACCAATTGGAGAGCGGGCACCCGACCTGCACACGGGCCACCCGGGAGGATTGCCGTGGAGCCGCAGCACCGAGCGACCCGGCTCCTCGGCCTGGCGGTGCCGGCTCCCTCACCGGGTCAGCCGAGCGGAACCCGTCACGTGCGAGCGGATCTGCAGGTCAGAGCGTTGTCGGGCCGCGGAGCGGACACCGGCACGACTGCTGGAACTGGACGCCTTCCCGATGACGGATACCCACCCTGACGAAGGAAGCCGATCCGACGACGCTGTATCCGACGAGGAGGTCACCGAGCGCACCCTGTTGTTCCTCGAGAAGAGTCGACACCTGGCCGCCGATCAGATTGCATTCCGAGGTGCCCAGTACGACGCCGGACTCGCGATGATCCACTTCCCAACAGGTCTCGGTGGATTGGGCGGCACCCGGGCCCAGCAGGGGGTGGTCGACAAGTTGCTGCGAGCGGCTGGTGCCGAGTGGGAGGACCTCCGGGTCAATCCGATCGGGATCGGAATGGCCGCACCCACTCTGCTCGTCTACGGGTCCCCAGAAATGCAGGAACGTCATCTTCGGAGGATCTTCACCGGAGAGGACATCTGGTGCCAGCTCTTTTCGGAACCGACACATGGTTCGGACGTCGCCGGCATCCCTTCGAGGGCGGTTCGGGACGGCGACCAGTGGCGGGTGAATGGCCAGAAGGTGTGGACGACACTTGCCCATGTTGCGTCGTTCGGCATGCTCCTCACCAGGACGGACCCTGACGTCCCGAAGCACCGAGGACTCACCTACTTCGTCATCGACATGCGTGCCCCCGGTGTGGAGGTCCGCCCTCTCGAGCAGCTCACCGGTGAAGCAGAGTTCAACGAGGTCTTCCTAAGCGATGTCTGCATCCTTGACGACCAACGACTGGGAGAAGCCGGCAATGGCTGGCGGGTCGCATTGACCACCCTGATGAACGAGCGCGTAGCACTTGCCGGTGGGCCGGCCGCGAGGGGTTCAGGTCCCATCGAGGATCTCGTGGCCTGCTGGCAGGAGCGGCGAGGAGACTTGGGATCTGAGCAAACGGTGGTCTGGCGCGACCGGATCACCCAATTGTGGATCGAAGCAGAAGTCGGACGCTTGACCAACCTGCGCGCGAAGCAACTGGCGGTAGGTGGGAACCCGGGGCCTGAAGGTTCCGTGGTCAAACTCGCGTCCGCTGAACTCGGCCAGCGGATACGGGAAGCCACGTTGGATCTGCTTGGGGCCGGAGGCATGCTTCACTCCGCTGGGTACCCCCATCAACGATCGTCGACGGCAATGGCTAGCCGTTCGGGGCGATTTCTCCGGTCCCGGGCGTACACCGTCGAAGGGGGGACCTCGGAGGTGATGCGCAACATCATTAGCGAGCGAACCCTCGGTCTTCCAGGCGATGTGCGCGTCGACGTCGATATTGCCTGGAAGGATGTCCCCCGGTAGCGCGTCACCCGGTGGAGCACCGCGACGGAAGTTGGTCGGTTACACAGAGAGGCGACCGTGGACCGCAGCTCCCCGGAAGAACTCCTGGATGGGCGGGCACCGCGGACGATTTGCCACCATTGGCCGGGCCGCCACGTCGACGTCGAGGGGTCTGTCCGGCAATGAGGCGCACCCATGGTCGGACAGCGATACCGGGAGGAGCTGGGCATCGTGCCCAGCGGGCCCTGGGGAACTACCCATCCGACGAGGTGGGTCACATTCGGACCTCAGACCCGAGCTCCGGGCCGGGGTGCCCGCCTGTGGGGCGTGGTCCGCAGCCCGCTGGGGCTGTCCTCCCGACCGCGCCTCGCCGTCGGGTCGGCGGCCGGAAGGGGGATCTTGGCGCCGATGTGCTGGACAGCACGCCGAACACCCGTTATAACAACGTCATTAGAATACGCTGCTGTGGGTGCTCGCCGAGTGCCGACTGCGGCGTTCAGGTGTCCGGCGCGGGGAACGTGCCGGACACCGGTGCACTGCTGGCGCCCGCAGCGACGAATCCCGACAGGGATCGAACACGTCGGGCCATGACCTCGAGGGGGAGACGTGACCGGATCTCGAAGGCGTTCCATGGCGGCGGCGGGTGCACTGGTACTGGCGCTGAGCCTGCTCGCCTCGGCCTGCAGCTCCACCAACTCCAACTCGTCCCAGACGACGGCGAGCACGTCGAGCTCGAGCTCGGGTTCGATCCCGGCAAGTGCGTTTTCGGATCACACGGGGATCACGAAGACATCGGTGACCGTCGGGAACGTCTCCACCCTGACGGCGGGTTTGTTCAAGGGTGCGGCTGTCGGGACCGAGGCCTATGCCGACTACGTGAACTCCACAGGCGGCGTCAACGGGCGCAAGCTGGTGGTCAACGGCTACGACGACAACTTCCAAGGTGCGGGGAACGGACAGGCCACTCGACAGTCAGCACAGCAGGACTTCGCACTGGTGGGTGGGTTCTCCATCGAGGACAGTTACGGGGCCACTGTCCTCGCCACGCAACCTGGGGTGCCGGCCGTCGGCGAGAGCATTTCGCTCACCATGAACAAGCTGCCCAATTACTTCAGCGCTGTGCCCCAGCAGCCGGGCTTCCAGCAAGGCGTGCTGCAGTACTTCAAGAAGAAGTACCCCGACGCCATCCACTCGCTCGGCACGCTGATCGGTGACCAACCGTCTGACGCGACGTCGTGGGCTGGCGACCAGTACGCACTCACCAAGACCGGGTACGCGGTGATTTACAAGTCGACCTACGGCGTGACCCAGACCGATTTCACGGCCAATGTGATCGCCATGAAGAACGCCGGCGTCAAGATGGTCCTACTCGACCAGATGGCGGAGAATTACGCTTCCGCATTCCTCAAGGACCTCACGCAGCAGAACTTCCACCCGATCGTGCTCCTCGGTGCGGCGGCGTACACCAACAACCTGGTCCAGGACTCTGGCGGAGCGACGGCGGTCGACGGCTACTACCTCTCGCAGGCCTACTCGCTCTACCTCGGGCAGGACGCCCAGCAGGTGCCGGCAGTCAATACGTTCCTGCACTGGGTGCAGGTCGCCTCTCCTGGCTTCAAGCCCGATCTCTTCGCTCTGTATGGGTGGGTCTCGGGGGAGCTGTTCGCGCAGGCCCTCAAGAATGCCGGATCGAATCCGAGCCGGGGGAGCGTGCTGCAGGCGCTCTCCAAGGTCACGACCTTCAACGCCCAGAACCTGATCGCTCCCACGAATCCCGCGGCACGAACCATCAGCAACTGCTACCTCCTCGCGAACATCGTGAATGGGAACTTCCAGCGCCTGGATGATCCGTCGATCCAGAGTTCCACCAACGGATTCCGGTGTGACTACACCTTCCTCTCGCCCAGTAAAGCGGGATAGCAAACCCATCGATGCGGTAGTGCCTTGCGAGTGAGCTGAGTGGCCGGTAGGCGCGATTCTCTTGCGAGGCCTGCTGGCCATGAGCCCTACAGGCCTGTCGCCCATGAAGAAGCGCACAGGTGGGATCCCGACCTGTGGTGATTTGGCCGCTTGCGACGGATCGGCAGACGATGACTGGAGTCGACATTGAGGGAACAACGGCGAGGACGGAGAATCGCCATGAGCGAGGAGGAGAGAGACGAGTTCCTCGCTGTTGAACGCATGTGTCGGGTCGGGACGGTCGACTCGGATGGTGCACCACACGTTTCGCCGCTCTGGTTCGCTTGGGACGGGACTGCGATCTGGCTCAACTCGATCGTCGGTTCCAAGCGGTGGGCGAACTTGATGCAGGACGGCCGGATCTCCGTCACGGTCGATGCTGGTGTCGAGTTCTCCGAGTTGCGCGGGGTTGAAATCACAGGCACGGCTGAAGTCGTAGGAGATGTGCCCCGAACTGACGGATATCTCGAATCGGTGCGTGAACCCGAACAACTCTTCGGTGAAAAGTATCTGGGCGGCACCTTCCGTGCCGACGGTCGTCACGCATGGTTGCGGATCGTCCCAGAAAAGATCGTCTCGTGGGATTTCCGCAAGATGCCAGTCCCATGAAACCAAAGTGACTACTTCTGAGTTCCGGGGTGTGACATGCGGGTGATGGTGACGGGTGCGACAGGATTTGTCGGCGCCCACACGACAGCGGCGCTCTTGGAGGCCGGACATGATGTGACGGCGCTCGTGCGAAGTCGTGAACGGCTCGACGAGTCGCTGTCGATCCTGGGTGCAACGGTCCCGGAAGTTGTGGTCGGTGACATGGTCGATGTCGATGCTGTTGCCGCTGCACTCGATGGGGCGGACGCCGTTGTCCACTGCGCTGCGGTGGTGTCCCTGGACCGACGCGATGGAGCGCTGATGTCGTCCATCAATCCGACAGGCCTACGCAATGTGGTCGCACAGGCCGTCGAACGAGGACTCGATCCCATCATCTATACGTCGAGCACCAGCGCCCTCTTTGACGTGGGTGCCGGCATGCTGACCGAACGCAGTGAGGTGACCTCGACACGCCATCCCTACGGTCGATCGAAGGGGAAATGCGAACGGATCGCCAGGCAATTCCAGGCGGATGGGGCGCCGGTGGTCATCACCTATCCGAGTGGCATCCTGGGGCCGGCCGCCGGAAGTGCCCTCGGCGAGACGTCGGTGAGCATGGCCGGCTTCGTCGCCGCGGGGATCATGCCGACGCGGGGCGCTGCCCTGTCATTCATCGACGTGCGCGACCTGGCCGCGGCCAACGTGGCGTTGATGGAGGCGGGCCGAGGTCCGAGGCGCGTGATGTGCGGGGGCACGGTGGTGACGATGGAGGAGCTTGCCGTCCTGTTGCGGGAGATCACGGGCCGTCGGTTCGGGATCGCTCCGGTGCCCCCATCGACACTGCGCGCCACCGGTCGTGCACTTGACGTACTCGGACGAGTCGTTTCGCTGCGAACACCGATGACCGAGGAGGCCATGACGCTGGTAACGCAGTGGGTGGGGACGGATGATCGAACGCTTCACGAACTTGGTGTCCACCCTCGCGACCAGCGTGGGACGCTCGAGGATTCGATGCGTGCCTGGCAGGAGGCAGGACTCATCAAGTCGCGCCACATGGGCCGGCTGGACGAAACGCCAAGACGTGTGACACCGGTTGCCACCGGAAGCCGGTTCTCACGGGTGAAGGTGCCGGGTCGCGTGCTCGCCTCCCGTCCGTTCCGGGCGATCGCCCCCAGAGTGCTGCCTGCGGGTCATCGATTCGTGCTCCGAGTGAGTCGGGGCCGGACCATGCTCGACTCGGAGCCGCAGCCGATGCTGATGTTGCGGAGCACCGGCGCCAAGAGCGGCCTGGAGCGTGAGACGCCCATGGCGACGGTTCCCGTGGACGGCGACCGGTTCCTTGTCGTCGGCAGCAACTTCGCGCGGGAGTCGCACCCGGCGTGGACCCACAACCTCCTCGCCAATCCGAAAGCGACAATCGTGTTCCGGGGAACAACGATCGACGTGACGGCGCGGCTCCTGGTCGGCGACGAGCGGGCGGCCCGATGGCCCGAACTGTTGGAGTGGTATCCGGGTTGGGCCGACTACACGCAGGTCACCGATCGTGAGTTCCGGATCTTCGAACTGATCTCGCGGCAGGCGTAGCTGATCCGATGCATCGATGATCATGAAGGATGTCGATGGGCGAGCTTCCCGATTCCGGCGACGGAACCTGCACGTCCGCCTTCGTCTCCCCGGACGAGACCACGTCCGCAAACGACGCCATCCTCAGCATCGACAACGGCGCGACGACTGGCTGACTGCGTTGGCCCGCCCATCGTGCATCTTGAGAGCTACCTAACGCCTCCGAACCTTGGGGGCACCCGAACCCGATCCAAATGGCGGGCGAAACGAGAGGAGAACCCGGCATGGGCGTCTACGCCGTCACAGGTTCCGCATCAGGAATGGGCCGCGCCGTCGTAGTCAAGTTGACTGCGGCCGGACACCGAGTCATCGGCGTCGACATCCAGCAGGCCGACATCACGGCAGATCTCTCGACTCCGGAGGGGCGGCGCCATGCCACCGACGGTGTCCTCGCCGCCACGGACGGGCGCCTCGATGGGGCAGTCCTCGCCGCTGGCCTGGGACCGTCTGCGGGACCTGTCCGGATCCGGCTCATTGCCCAGGTCAACTACCTCGGTGTGGTGGAACTCCTCGAGGGGTGGCGATCCGCACTTGCCGCAGCAGGCAATGCAAAGGTCGTAGCGTTCTCGAGCAACTCTACGACCACGATTCCGGCGGTGCCACGGCGCACGGTGAACGCCTTTCTGTCGGGTGACATCGACAAGGCTGTGCGATCCGTTCGGTTCTTCGGGCGAGGCGCTCCAGCATTTGCCTATGCCGGCTCGAAGATCGCACTGAGCTACTGGGTGCGTCGTACTGCCGTGACGCCGGATTGGGCCGGAGCAGGTATCCGGTTGAATGCCCTGGCCCCAGGGGCCATCCTGACGCCGCTCCTAGAGCGCCAGCTGGCAACACCCTCCGAGGCGAAGGCTGTCCGCTCGTTTCCGGTGCCGATCGGTGGATTCGGAGACCCCACCCAGCTTGCGGACTGGGTCGTGTTCATGCTCTCCGAGTCCGCCGACTTCCTGTGCGGCAGTGTGGTGTTCGTCGATGGCGGCTCTGACGCCTACTTCCGCGCATCCGATTGGCCCAAGCCCGTGCCGCTTCACCGCCTCGGCAACTACTTGCTGACAGGACTTCCGCAGATGATGGGCACACGACACCCCCAGATATAGCGATTGAGCTGGGAGAACGGCCGCGGACGGCCGATTGAGGCGTGTTACTACGCGAGTCCTTGACCTGGGACTACG
>Ga0182014_10000062_pt1 | contig 103594 bp, 98 predicted proteins | sample 612S2DmetaG_FD_120489 | JGI IMG/M metagenome (GOLD analysis project Ga0182014, IMG submission 120489) | Permafrost microbial communities from Stordalen Mire, Sweden - 612S2D metaG | ecosystem: Environmental > Terrestrial > Soil > Wetlands > Permafrost | place: Sweden: Stordalen | collected... | reverse complement strand
TGGTGTGGGAGCCGAAGTCCTCGGGGCCGCTCGAGCAGCACCCGTCGCGGTAAAACCCGGTGAGCGGCTCGAAGCCGCACGGTTGCAGCTCTTCGCCGAGGACATTGCGGTACGCCACAGCACACAGCCTATGCGAGCTGGGGACGGCGGAACTGAGAGCGCGGCGCGTAAGGGGCGTCACCGGGAGTGCAGCCCACGCCCAGATGGGCGAACGACGAGGCCGAGGCAATATAGAACCCGGCGTTGCCGTGCCAGTTCTCCAGGGAGACGTTTTCACCGAAGAAATTCACGTTGTCGGCGTCGATGCGGACGGCGCTCAGGCCCGAATTGGAAATGCGGACGTTGGACGCCTGGACCATGGCGTAAGCGGCCGGCGCCTCGACCCAGATCCCGTTGCCCGTGGGGACGCCGGGCCCGGTGGGCGACTGCACGGTCACGTTGACCATCTGGATGGTGGCGGCGGACCCCTGGGCGCCGGGCGAGCCGATGTGGACCCCGGTCACGCACCGGTCGAAGTCAGCGTTCATCAGGTGGACTTTGTGAGGGATGCCGGTCGACGAGCTGGACAGGCTCAGGCCTTTGTTGTAGTTGAAGGCGAAGATGTTGCTGAGATGGGGGTTGTCACAGCGCAAAAGGCATATGGCTGTGCCGTTGGCCAGCTGGTAGGCCGCCACGGTCGTCGTTGTCGGTTGGTAGTAGGGCCAGAAATGCACGGTGTCGATGTAATTGGTGTCGCGCGACCCGTCGATGACTATCCCGTACTGGACGGGCTGACCGAATATCCGCCTAACGGAGGCTTGCGCGGCGTTGTTTATGTAGATCCCGCCGTAGGGGTTATAGAGGCAGATGTCCTCTATCAGGGCATTGTTGGCCCCGACCAGGATCATCGGTTGGGCGCTCACCGGTGGCCCCGCCGTGCTCTGGTTGGGGACGTTGAAGCCCAGAGATTTGACCGCGCCGCCGCTGCCCGAGACGGTCACGGGGCTGAAACCGGCCCCCGCCTCAACGAAAATCCAGCTGCCGGCGAACGTGTTGACCTGTGCGCCGGGCGTGTTCCAGCCCGCGCCCTGCAGCGTGAGAGCCGGGGGGACGGCGAGGCTGGAGGTGACGAGGTACTTGCCGGCCGGGAAATACACGGTATTACCGGTGGGAGCCGACGTCGGGCCGGCTGCGCCTATCGCCTCGGTGATGGCGGCGGTGTCATCGGTCCTGCCGTCACCGGTGGCCCCGTAATCGCGGACGTTATAAAAAGGGCTCGAGCTCGTAACGGTCATTTTTCTTGCTCCTCCTCGGGCTGTGGGGCCACGGCGGCCCGATGGGACGGCGGCGGGGACTTGAGCCCCGCACCGGTCATGGCCAGGACGGTGCTCGACGCGGCGGGCGCCTCGGGCCATTCGAGCCACGCCGCATAGGCGATCGCGGCCGTCGGCTCGACATCGATCCCTTTGCCGGCCAACGCCCGACGGGCAGAGGCAATGCCCGGTTCGGTCGCCGTGATCACCGTCCCCCCGCTCTCGGAGACAGCGTCCAGCATTTGCTCCAGACGGGCGGGCTCGGCGATGGCGATCCCTTCAGCCGCAGTAGCGGCGTCCCCGCCCGGGCGGGCCGCTCCAGTCGCGTAGGCCAGCGGCGCACATCGCTCGGCCTGTACGGCCACCAGCCGGGGCGGGTGCCGGATGAGCCCGGCCGCCGCCAGTTCCTTGAAACCGATGCTCGCCCCGATGAGCAGGGTGCCGTTGCCCGCCGGGACCAGGACCGTGGCGGGCAGGTGTCCCCCGAGCTGTTCCCACAGCTCGAAGGCGAAAGTCTTGGTCCCGTGGTGGAAGAGCGGGTTGTAGACGTGGCTGGCATAGAAGGCGCCGGTGGCTTCGACATGGTCGATGGCGGCCGCGGCGGCCTCGGCACGCGAACCGGCCACGCTGTGCACCGTGGCCCCATAGCCCTGCAGCTGCGCCACCTTTTTTTTCGATGTGGCGGCGGGGACGAACACCTCGGCGGCTATACCGGCGCGCGCCGCGTAGGCGGCGATGGAGGCGCCGGCGTTGCCGCTGCTGTCGGCGACAAGGCGCCGCACGCCGATCTCGGCTGCCTTGGCCACGAGCACCACCGAGCCCCGGTCCTTAAACGAGAGCGTCGGCATCAAGAAGTCGAGCTTCAGCCGCAGGCCATCATCGATGGCGACCAGGGGCGTGGCGCCCTCTCCCATCGTCACGTCCTGCCAACCGGTGGCCGAGGCGGAGAACGGGAGAGCCGTGCGGTAGCGCCACAACGACCAGGGCTGCGCCCCGAGGCCAGCAGCCCCGAGATCGGCAAAGGCGCCGTCGGGAAGCTGAAGCTCCAAGTCGAACAGGCCTCCGCACCGGCACCTCCAGGCGCCCTCGTCGAGGGCCGCAGCCGCACCGCACGCCCGGCATCGGAAGTAGGTGCCGGGGATGCTCACGGAGCGGGCTTCTTGGCCCGGCTCGGGGCCACCCGGGGCGGCTCGCCCGGCATTTTCGGGTACACCGGCGGCCACGGTGCGTCCGCCAGGCCGGCAGCCCGGTCCCGTTCGTGCAGGGCCAGCACCGCGGCTAGCGACTGGGGCTCCTCGGTCATCGCCGCCCACGGGTCGCCCACGTTGGCGACCCGGGCGGGCACGTTGGCGATAGTCAGGTCGTCCGGCGCGATGGACCAAAGCTCGTCCCAGCGGAACGGCGTGGAAACCTGGGCGCCGGGGCGGGCCCGGACCGACCACGCCCCGAAGATGGTCTTGTGCGGGGCGTTTTGGTTGAAGTCGACGAAAACCCGTGCCCCCCGCTCCTCCTTCCACCACGCCGCGGTGATGAGGTCGGGCCGGCGGCGTTCGAGCTCCCGGGCCACGGCCACGGCGGCCGCCCTGACGTCGAGCGAGGTCCACCGGGGTTCTAGACCGGCGAAGACATGGATGCCCCGGTTGCCGGTGGTCTTGGGCAGCGCCACCACGCCCAGTTCCTCGAAGAGCTCGTGCACCTCGTGGGCGGCCTCCTGGACCATGGCAAAGCTGACCCCCGGGGTGGGGTCGAGGTCGATGCGCAACTGATCGGCGTGGTCGGGGTCGGCCGCCCGCGAGGGCCATACGTGAAAACCGAGGCAGGCCAGGTTGACCGCCCAGAGCACGTGGGCCAGGTCACGGGCGACCAGGGCCTGCGAGGTGGTGCCGTTGGGGGTGGACACGACCGCCGTTTCGAGCCATTCCGGGTGGTGCTCCGGTACGCGCTTTTGGAAGAACGACGGGCCGCTGGCGCCGTGAGGGAAGCGCTGGAGCAGCACGGGGCGGCCACCCATTGCCCTCATCAGGGGCTCTTCGACCGCCTGGTAGTAGCGGACCAGGTCCAGCTTGGTCTCGCCCCGCTCGGGGAAGAGGACCTTGTCGGGGCTGGTGATGGGCACTTCGCGCCCGGCGGCTTCGACGACAGTCCCCTCGCCGTCGGGCTTGCTGACCACGGCGCCACTGTACGCCGGTGGCGGCCCAGAGCTTTACAGGAAGTCGATGGGCCGGAAGGCGCCGTCGAGGACGGACGACACGGGCCCCATGCCGAGGATCTGCTCCAGGACGGTGGCGTAAACCCGGCGGAAGTCCGTGGTGAAGATGAGGTTCTCGTAGGGGTCGAGCTTGGTGAAGCTCGGGGTAGCGCCGTAAAAGCCGCCCTTCACGGCCGGTCCGACAGCCAGTACGACGCTGGCCGAGCTGTGGTCCGTCCCGAGGCTGGCGTTCATCTTGGGCGTGCGGCCGAACTCGCTGCAGATCACGATCACGGGGCTCTTGCCCGGGGCCGCCTTCGGGAACGCGCTCATGAAGCCCGTGACGGCGGCGTCGAGGGAGGCGAGCATCTCGGCGTGGGTGTTGGCCTGGTTGGAGTGGGTGTCGAAGCTCGACCAGCTGACGCTGTAGACGCTGGTGGGCAAGCCGTAGCTGATCAGCTCGGCCACGATGTCGAGCTGGGTGCCGATGTCGCCGGGGTCGCTGCCCGCGGGGGCGGCCGGAGGTTGTTCGTGGCTGAGCGCGTCCGCCGCCTTGGTCCCTATCAGCATGAGGTTGCCGCCGGAATTGGCTTGACCGGCCTGGAGGGCGGGCTCGCCCGGGAAGCTCTTCATGAGCTGTTTGTAGGCGCCGGAGAAGGCGGGGTTCTGGCCCGGGAGCTGGGCATTGGCCTGCGTGGAGTCCACCACCGAGCTGGCTTGCTGGTTGTAGCCGACCAGGGCAGGCGGAAGGGTGGGGCCGACCGAAAGGGCGCGGAACGGGTCGGTGCCGGTGGCGTCGAGCCAACGGCCCAGCCAGCCGGCGTCCGGGTCGGCGTCGAGGCGGGCGGTCTGCCAGATCGTTTGGGAGGCGAAGTGGCTGAAGTTGGGGTGCGGGTACTCGACCCCGCTGATGACGGCGACCTTTCCCTCCTTCCACAGCGAGTGCAGCCCGGCCAGGGAGGGGTGGAAGCCGAGCTGGCCCGACCCGTCGTCTCCCAGCGGGAGCACCTGGTCGCCCGGGATGGCCAGGGACTGACGCCAGTCCCGGTAGATCCCGCTCTCGTAGGGGATGACGGTGTTCAGCCCGTCGTTGCCCCCGTAAAGGGTGCAGAGCACGAAGGGGCCGTTGCGCGGGACGGTGGACGCCGACGCCTCGGCCATGCTCAACAGCGAGCTCAGGCCGGTGAAGCGGACAAGGCCGGTCGCCACGCCGCCGCCGAGCACGCCGGTGAGGAACTGCCGACGGTCGAGTGTCAGGGGCACGGGGTCTCCTCTATCAGTTCATTGCGAATTCAGGGGACAACAGAGCGAGGGTGGCGATCTGCTGGGCCGGCCACGCGCCCGAGCTTTGGCGTAGCGAAAGGGCGAGCGAGGTGACCGCGGAGCGGGTCCGGTCGGAGACGTCCGGCAGGCCGATCAACGAAAGTGCGGCGGTGACCTGGTCGGCGGGGTGGCCGTCGGCGTTCTCCAGGGCGGTCAGGTTGGCCACGCCGGCCAGGCTCGACGCCAGTTGCATGTACCCGGCCGCCGCGCCCGTCGATTGCCAGTACTCGTTCCAGCCCCAGCCGCCCACCGAAGGCGGGGCGAAGGGGACCTGGCCTATGGCGCCGAGCAGGCCCTGCAGCGTGCCCGGCGAAAAGGGCGCCGTGGTGAGCCCGAGGACGCGCAGGGCGCCGACCAGGAGCTCGATGGGCTGCTTGACCAGCCCCTGCATGGACTGGGGCGAGACAAAGGCGGGGTGGTTGAACATGGCGTCAAGGAGGTTGGTGACGTTGAGGTCCTTGGCATAGCCGTGGACAAAGTCCTGCACGATCGGGTTGGAGGGGGTGACCGGGTAGGCCAGCCAGGTCCACAGCCGGGAGATGACCCAGCGGTGGGACGCCGGCTCGTTGGTGACGATATGGACGATGTCCTCGCCCATGAACCGCCCGGTCCGGCCCAGGAAGTGCTTGACCCCGTTGTCGTGGTCGTAGGAATTGAAGAAGAACCCCCCGGACACGGTGTCGAGCTCCCAGCCCGTGAACGCCCGGGCGCCCTGGATGACGTCCTCCTGGGTGTAGTTGCCGATGCCCATCGTGAAGCGTTCCATCAGCTCGCGGGCGAAGTTTTGGTTGGGGGCGTCCCTGTGGGAAGTGTCCGTGTCGAGCCAGATCAACATGGCCGGGTCTTTGGCCACGGCCTGGACCAGCGTCTCGAAGTTGCCCGCCCCCAGCGTTCGGAAGATGTGGTTCTGGGCGTACATCATGGAGGCCCAGCCGACCTTGGTTATGGACGTTGGGAACTGGCAATGCAGCAGCAGGGTCAGCTTCTCCCGCAGCGGGGTGTCGGTCACCACCATCCGGCCCAGCCACCAGTTGACCAGGTTGGAGTACTCCTGCCAGCCGTTGTAGTAATAGCCGGGCACGTTGGACTCGGGCAGAGTGGTCAGATGGGGGAGGGGGACGGCGTCCGCCGCCGGGCCCGGCCCTGTCAGGCCGGCGAGCAGACCGTCAACGAGCTCGGTCCAGCTTTTGCGAGAGAGGTCATCGAGCTCGGCCGGGGTTGCCCCGAAACCGGCCCGCCGGTAGAGGTGCGCCACGAGCGCGGGGTTCGTCGCCACACTTAACATTATCGACGCTGTGAGGCCGACCTAACTCGCAGTGTGGTAATTTCCGAAGAAACTGAAATTGGCGCGCTTGCGGCCCGGGTACCGCGCCCGCTGGGGGCGACCACGGCCTTGTGGCACTCTGGCGAGCATGGACATGGCCTTGGTGACCGGAAGGTCGATGCCGAGGCCCGACGTAGAGATGCCGTTCCTCGTGGCGGCGCTCGAGGCTCGAGGTGTGAAAGGCCACGTGGTGGTGTGGGGAGGCCCGTTCGACTGGTCGACGGTGCCGCTGGTGCTCGTGCGCTCGCCGTGGGACTACGTCCGCCACCTGGACGCCTTTTTGAGCTGGGCGGAGGAGGTGGACCGGGCGACGGTGCTGGTCAACCCACTACGCGTCCTGGCCTGGAACAGCCACAAGAGCTACTTGGCCGAACTGGCCGGCGCCGGCGTGCCGACGGTCCCCACATCGGTGGTCCCCCGGGCCGCCTCCGGCGAGGCCCGGGGCTCCGAGCTGGCCGACCACCGGGGCGAGGTGGTCATAAAGCCGGCGGTGTCGGTCGGCGCCATCGGGGCCTTCCGGGGGCCGGCGGTCTCCGCCGAGGCGGCCGAGCACCTCGCCGGGCTTACGCAAGAGGGCGATGCGCTGGTGCAGCCGTTCCAGCCCACCGTGCTCGAAGAGGGCGAGATCAGCCTGGTCTACCTGGGGGGCTCGTTGAGCCACGCCGTACGCAAGGTCCCCCTCGGGGGCGACTACCGGGTCCAGGCCCGTTACGGCGGCACGGTGCGCTCCCATCGACCGACCCGTCGCCAGCGTGACGTGGCCGAGGCCGCCCTGGCCCAAGCACCGGCCCCGGTGAGCTATGCCCGGGTGGACATGGTGGGCGACGACGACCCGCTCGTCATGGAGCTTGAACTGATCGAGCCCGAGCTGTTCCTGCGCTTCGGGCCGGGGTCCCCAGGGCGCTTGGCCGACCACCTCGTCGGCTTGTTGCCGGCGGGGTAGCACTGCTTGGACCACCGCAGGCCCTGACCTGGACGGATGGGCCGGAGAGCCAACCGGCGGGGGTGCGTTGCGGGGAGGCGGCGGACCGGCGAGAATTCTCGTTCTGATTCCGATCCCTTGGGAGGACATTTGAGAAAGCAAGCTGCTGGAGGACTCGCCGCACTGTTGTCGACGTCCGGTCTACTGCTGGGCATGATGGCCAGCACGCCGGCATCGGCCACGGCCCACCTCGCGAACGCCACTGGTCGCACGCTCGTCATCGACAACTCGTTCGAGCTCGTGACGGCCGACCCTGGTCACATGTTCGAACCGACGGGAGAGCTCGTCTGCAACGCCCTCTACGACACGCTGCTCACTTTCAACGGCGGCAACTTCAAGACCGTCGTACCCGACCTGGCCACTTCGTACCAGACGCTTGACGGGGCCCGGAAGTTCGTCTTCCACCTCAACCCGGCGGCCAAGTTCTCCGACGGCACACCCGTCACCTCGGCCGATGTCGTGTGGTCGCTGACCCGGCTCATCAACTTGAAGGGCAACCCGTCGTTCCTGCTGGCCGGGGAGACGATCACCGCCGACGGGCCCGAGACCGTCGTCATGACGTCGGCGCAGCCCAATCCGGGCCTGCCTTACATCCTGCCCAACCCGGCCACGGGCACGCTGGAACAAAAGGTGGTGGCCGCCCAGGGCGGCACCGACGCCGCCGACGCGGCCACCAAGGACACGGCCGAGGACTGGCTCAACGCCAACTCGGCCGGTTCGGGGCCATACATCCTCAAGTCGTTCAGCACGACGTCCCAGGTCGTCCTGGTGGCCAACCCCAACTACTGGGGGCCCAAGCCGGCGTACTCGACCGTCGTCCTGCGCAACACGGCGACGGCCGCCGTCGAGAAGCTCGATGTCCAGCGGGGCGTAAACGAGATCGCCATCGACCTCGACCCGAGCCAGACGACCGGGATGAGCAATGTCCAGATCAAAATGGGCCCGTCGCCCAACGTGATGTTCCTTTTCGCCAACGACAACCCGAAGATCTCCAAGATCACCCCTAACCACGACTTCCAGATGGCGCTGCGCTACGGGATCGACTACGCCGGGATGTTGCAGCTGGCCGGCGCCGGAGCCGTCCAGTCGCCGGGGGTCATCCCGACCACCTTCCTCGGCGCCCTCCCGGCCCGGGACGACGCCAAGTACGACCTGGCCCAGGCGCAGGCCTGGTTGAAGAAGTCGGGGCTCGGCCACCCGTCGCTGAAGCTCACCTACCCGACCGCCATCACCGTCAACGGCCTGAGCTTTGACGATGCCGCCGCCCGGGTGGCGCAGTACATCAGCCAGATCGGCATCAACGTCACGCTCCAGCCCCAGTCCGTCGAGATCGGCCTCGGCACCTATCGGGCCGGGACCGAGGCGCTCGGGCTGTGGTACTGGGGCCCGGACTTCCCGGACCCGAGCGACTACCTCGTGTTCGCCCCCGGGCACCTCGTCGGCCTGAGGGCCGGGTGGACGGCGGCGGAGGCCCCGACGATCGCGGCGTTGGCTAACAAGGCCGCGGCCACGACGGGCATTGCCGCCCGCCAGGCCGTCTTCGAGCAGTACCAGGAGGCCCTCAACCAGAACGGGCCGTTCATCCCTCTCCTCCAGCCGGCTGAGGTCGTTGTCGGCACCACGGGGCTGAAAAACCTGCAGGCGAACGGGCTCTGGCTCGTCGACCTTCGCAACCTCGGTTAGCCGTCCCCCGTACCGGCTAATTGTCAGCAGTGCAGGGCAGGGACCGGCGCTCAGCCCGGCGGGTTACCCCCGCCGGGCTGGGCCGGTTCCTGGCCCGGCGCCTGGGGATCGGTGCGGTCCTCGTGGTCGGTATCACTCTCGTCGCCTTCATCCTCACCCACCTCGTCCCGGCCGACCCGGCCACCGCCAACCTGGGCCAGAGCGCCCTGGGCGACCCGGCCATCGTCAAGGCCTTCTATCACGAGTACGGCCTCGACAAGCCGGTGCCCGAGCAGTACCTCATCTATCTCTGGAAGCTCCTCCACGGCAACCTCGGCATCTCCGAGCAGAGCCACCGGGCCGTAGCCACCGACCTGTCCCAGTACGTACCGGCCACCATCGAACTGGCCCTGTTCGCCATCGTCGTCTCGATCCTCATCGGCGTCGGTCTCGGCGTGCTGGCTGCGGTGCGCCGGGGGCACCCGGTGGACAGCGGGCTACGGGTCGTCAGCCTTCTCGGGGTCTCCATGCCCACCTTCTGGGTGGCCCTGTTCGTGTTCTACATCTTCTTTTTCCGCCTTGGGTGGCTCCCTTCGGGAGGAAGGCTGAGCCCGGGGCTCTCGGCGCCGGCCAAGATCACCGGCCTGTACACCGTCGACGCCCTGCTGCACGGGCAATGGTCGTTGTCCGTGAACGCGCTCGAACACCTCGTGCTGCCCGGCATGGTGCTCGGCATCTTCACCGTCGGGACCGTCACGCGCTTCACCCGCGCTTCCGTGCTCGAGGTCATCAACCTTGACTACGTGCGCGCCGCCCGGGCCAAAGGCCTGTCGGAGTGGACGGTGATCAGGCGCCACGTGATGCGGCCGGCGCTGCTCCCCATCGCCACTGTGGCCAGCCTGGCGTTCGGCAGCCTGCTCTCGGGGACGGTACTGGTCGAGAACATCTTCTCCTGGCCCGGCATCGGCGAGTACGCCTACTTGAGCGCCATAAACCTCGACCTTCCGGCGATCATGGGCGTCAGCATCGTGGTCGCCATCATCTACATAATCACCAACCTGCTCGTAGACCTGCTCTACAGCGTCCTCGACCCGCGGATCGAGCTGCGGTGAGCACCGGAGGCGCGCTCCCCCTCGACGCCGGGCCTGTCCCGGTGCCGTCCGACCAGGACGGCGACGTTCTTACCCGTCAGGACCGGGCCGCCCTCCGGCCCCCGTGGCGCCAGCCGCTGGCGGTCACCGGGGGAGCCATCATCGTGGGCTGGGCCCTGGTCGCCATCTTCGCCCCCGAGCTGGCGCCCCACCCGCCCAACCTGCAGTTCGGCCCGCTCAACGCGCCGCCCTCCCACGTGTACCTGTTCGGCACCGACGAGCTCGGACGCGACGTCCTCAGTCGCGTCTTCTACGGCGCCCGGCTGTCGCTGCCTCTTGCCGCCTTGCTCGTCGCCGTGGCGATGACCATCGGCTCCGTCCTAGGGGCCACGGCCGGGTTCTTCGGCGGCGTCGTCGATGCTGTCATCATGCGCATCGCCGACCTCGTGTTCGCTTTTCCGGGCATCATCCTGGCCCTGGCCGTGGCGGCGGCCCTCGGTGCCGAACTGCGCAACGCCGTGCTCGCTGTGATCGTCGTGTCGTGGCCCTCGTACGCCCGGCTGTCCAGGGGGCTGGTGCTGGCGGCACGCTCGTCCGAGTACGTCACCTCGGCCAAGCTTTTGGGCTCATCGGCCTGGCGCACGATGTGGGTGGAGCTCCGGCCCAACATCGCCGGGCCCATCTTCGTCCTCGCCGCCCTCGACATCGGCAACGCCGTGCTCCTTCTCTCTGGGCTCTCGTTCCTCGGCCTCGGTGCCCAGCCGCCGACGGCCGAATGGGGTTCGATGGTCGCCGAAGGTGCCCAGAACTTCAGCAGCTACTGGATCGGCCTGTTCCCCGGGCTCGCCATCCTCACCGTCGTGCTGGCCTTCAACTTCGTCGGCGACGCGCTGCGGGACATGCTCGACCCGCGCACGGCCCGGATGATCCGCAAGTGAGCGCCGACGGCCGTCCCACGGGCACGGGCGCCGTGCTCGAGGTCAGGGACCTCTCCGTGGCCCTGCGTACGTCGCACGGGATCCGCCGGGCCGTCAACGGCATCTCCTTCTCCATCGGCCAGGGGGAGATCCTCGGGATCGCGGGGGAGAGCGGCTCGGGCAAGACCCTCACGGCCCTGTCCCTGCTCGGCCTTTTGCCCCTCGGTGCGCGGACTTCGGGGAGCGTCCGCTTCGAAGGGCGAGAGCTTCTCGGGCTCAGGCGCCGCCAGCTGCGCGAGGTCCGGGGCAAGCAGGTGGCCCTGGTCTCCCAGGACCCGGCCACCTCGCTTCACCCATTGCTCAGGATCGACGTCCAGATGACCGAGCACGTCCGGGCGCACCTCGGTTTCTCCAAGGAAAAGGCCCGCGAGCGCGCCATCGAGATGCTGACGGCGGTGCGCATCCCCGATCCGGAGTCGGCGCTCTATGCCCACCCGCACCAGTTTTCCGGCGGCATGCGCCAGCGCATCGCCATCGCCATGGCGCTCGCCTGCGAGCCTCGCCTGCTCGTAGCCGACGAACCCACGACGGCGCTGGACGTCACCGTGCAGGCCGGGATCCTGCGCCTTCTTGACCGCCTGCGGCGCGAACGGGGCGTGTCCGTCATGATCATCACCCACGACCTGGGGGTCCTGTCGAGCATTTCCGACCGGATCTGCATCTTGTACGGCGGCCGGGTGGCCGAGTATGGCGTGACCCCCGAGGTGCTCGGCGCTCCTCGCCACCCTTATACCGAGGGGCTTATGCGGTCATTGCCCAGCTCATCAGCCAGTGGTGCCGCCATGGTGCCCATCCAAGGGTCGCCCCCGAGCCTCGACGCCATGCCGGACGGCTGCACCTTCCACCCGCGCTGCGAATGGGCGCGCGAGTCGTGCCGCACGGTCGTCCCCACGCTGCGCACCGTGGACGGCGGCCGGCGGCTGGCGTGCGACGTCGACCCCTTGGCGGCCGCCGTGGCCGGTCCCGCGCCGGTGGGCCGCTCATGACGGCGCTGCTCGAGCTCAGCGAACTGGACGTCTCTTATTTCCACCGGGGCCGCCCGCCCGTGCGGGCCGTTATGGGCGCGTCGCTGACCGTCGACGCCGGAGAGATCGTCGGCCTGGTGGGCGAATCGGGTTGCGGGAAGTCCACCCTCGGACGGGCGGCCGTCGGCCTCGTCGCCCCCAGCGCCGGCGAGGTCCGCTACCGCGGGGAACCGGTGGAGATAGTCAGTCGGTCAGCCCGGCCCCCGAGGCTTCGCTCCCTGCAGATGGTCTTTCAGGATCCTTATGCCTCGCTCAACCCGCGGCGCCGCGTAGGGCGCCAGATCGCCGACGCCATCCGTCTCGGCACCGGGGCCAAGCTCGATGACGAGGCGGCGTCGTCCCGGGTGGCGGTCCTGTTGGAGCGGGTCGGCCTGTCGGCCGCCGTCGCCCACCGCTACCCGCACGAGTTCTCCGGCGGGCAGTGCCAGCGCATCGCCATTGCCCGGGCCCTGGCCACCGAGCCCAGCTGTGTGGTGGCCGACGAGCCCATCAGTGCTCTGGACGCCTCCGCCCAGGCGCAGATAGCCAACCTGCTGGCCGGCATCGTGACCGAGTCCGGGCTCGGGATGCTCTTCATATCCCACGACCTGTCGGTGGTGCGCAAGATCGCCGACCGCACCGTCGTGATGTACTTCGGCCGGGTGGTCGAGACCGGGCCTACCGGGCGCGTGTGGGCGGAGCCGGCCCACCCTTACACCCGGGCGCTGATAGGCGCCATCCCCAAGCCTGGGGCGGGGTCGGCACTGCCGTCCGAGCTGCCCGGGGACGTGCCCGACCCGGCCCGTCCACCGACGGGCTGCCGTTTTCATCCCCGCTGCCCGGAAGTGATGGACCGGTGCCGGACCGAGGACCCGGCCCCCGTCCAGGTCGAGCCCGGTTGGCAGTCGGTCTGTTGGCGCAGCCAGCCCCGTGACCGCACGGCCGGGCCGGTGGCGTCCCGATGAACCTTCACGACCTCCAGGGCAGGGCCGATGACCTCGACCGGCGTTTTTGGGCGTGGCGGGCGGTGCAGGCGCCGCGCTCGAGAGACGACCTGCCCCGGCTGGACCGGCCCGTGGGCTGGTCCCCGGCCTGGAGCGCGGGGGACGTCACCACCTATCGCGACCGCTTGGGTGCCTTCGCCGCCGAGCACGCGGCTCTCCTCACCGCCTTCGCCGCCGAGCACGCTGCCCTCCGGAGCGGTGAGGCTGGTCTTCTCAGCGATGAGGCTGGGCCTGAGGCCCGCCGCACCGAGGTGGACATCCGCCTCATCGGTTCGGCCATCGCCCGCGCCCATTTCGAGATCGACGTCCTGCGGCCTTGGCAGCACGACCCGTGGTTCTATCTCGACCAGACCGTCGGGACCATCTACGACCTGCTCCTACCGCCTCCGCCGGTCGACGACAGGCGCTGTGGCGAGCTCATGGCGCGGCTGGCGTCGTTCGAGGCCACCCTGGAGGCGGGCCGGCGCAATTGCACCGGGGAGCTGGCGTCGGAGCTGGGGGCGATGGCGCACGAGGTGGCGCCCACGGCGGGTGCCGACCTAGTCCGGAGCCTGGCCGAGCTCACACCCTTCGTCGGCGCCCAGTGGCCCAGCCGGATCGAACGGGCCGGCCGGTCCGCCGCCGCCGCCCTCGATGGCTACGCCCGGTGGTTGGCGAGCGCACTAACGGGGGCACGGCCCCTGCGGGGAGCCGGGGAGCTGTCGTTCGCCCGGTACGTCTACGGGGTCGCCCTGCTCCCCTTCACGCCGACCGAGCTCCTGGCCGTGGGCCGGCAGGAGTGGGACCGCTCGGTCGCCTTCGAACTGTTCGAACAGCACCGTGTGGCTGACGCCCCCTGGCCTCCCCTGCCCGTCAGTGCCGCCGCTCAGGCCGGCGCCCAAGCGTTGCTCGAGGGTGAGGTCCGGAGCTATTACGAGGCCCACAACCTGTTGAGCCAGCCGGTCACGCTGCGCCATTACCTGAACGCACCGCGGCCGACCTACCTGGAGCCGCTCCGGTGGCTAGGCGTAAGCGACGACCTCACCGGCCCCGACCGCCTGGACGAGGACAGCGTGAGTTACGTCCCCGTGCCGGGACCGGACCTCCCCTACTTTTACCGGGCCAACGCCGCCGACCCGCGTGCCGGCATTGCCCACGAGGGAGCGCACTACCAGCAGCTGGCCCTGTCCTGGGCCAACCCGCGCCCGGCGCGGCGTCACTTCTATGACTCGTGCCCCAACGAAGGCCTCGCTTTCTACAACGAGGAGATGCTCACCCAGGCGGGGCTGTTCGACGATGCCCCCGTGACGAGGCGGATCATCTACAACTTCATGCGGCTGCGCGCCCTGCGGGTCGAGGTCGACGTGCGCCTCGCCCTCGGGGAGCTGTCGATCGACGACGCGGGCGCCTTGCTCGAGCACAGGGTCCCGATGGACCCCGAGACGGCGAGGGCCGAAGCCGCCTTCTTCGCCGCCACCCCCGCCCAGGGGCTTTCGTACACGGTGGGCAAGCTGCAGCTCACGCGGTTGCTGGCGGACGTGCGTACCCGGGAGGGGCCCTCGTTCTCGCTGCGCGAGTTCCACGACTGGCTCTGGCGCAACGGCAACGTCCCCTTCGCCCTGCTCCGTTACGAGCGCCTCGGGGACCGGTCCGAGCTCGAGCGCGCCGACGAGCTGCGGGCCCGCTACGACACGTAGGCCTCGTCTTACTGGGTGTGTCCGGGCCACCAAGGGCGCCAAGCGGGCGGTGGCTGTCGACGTCACCGGGTTGCCGCTGGCCGCCACCGTGCTACCGGCCTCGACCCATGAGAACGTCACCACCGAGACGCTGCTCGACCTGCTGCACGACCAGGGCCAGGCCGAGCGGCTGCAGCTTGTCCTGGTGGACCGGGGCGTGACCACACGGGCGGCCAGGTCGCTTGGCAAGCGGGCCGCCTTGGAGGTACGCCGGGTCGGCCATGACAAGGGACGGCACAAGTTCGTGCCCCTGGCCTACGCCTGGCGTGTTGAAGTCGCCCACGGGCACCTGCTCCGTAGCCGGCGGCTGGCTCGCTCCTTCGAGTGCACGCCCGAGTCGGCCAGTGGCTGGCTCCAGGTCGCCTGCCTGGTGGCCGTGCTCGACGCGCTGGCCCCCAGAATAGGGACACACCCTGTTAGTGCCCGGCCGTCGCCTCCCGGATAGCCGGCAGCACTCGGGCCCCCAAGAGCTCGAGGCCACGATCGGCACTTGTCCCGTGCGGCGTGCCGAACTCGACCCGGTCCGCCCCCGCCCCGAGGACGGCGATGGCGTGCTCGGCGACGGCACGGGGTGTGCCGGCGAAGGCAAAGCAGTCGAGGAGCCCGTCGGGGACGAGGGCCGCTGCGGCACCGGGCCCCGATGCCCGCAAAACCCGTCCGAGATCGTCGAGCAACCCGGGCGGCATCTCGACGGTGGGGTCGAGCCGCCCGACGACATCGAGGTACATCGCCACTTCCTGGCGGGCTTGGGCCCGGGCCAGGCGGCCGTCCTCGTCGACCACCGTCACTGCGCCGATGACGATGCCGGCGCCGCCCCCCGTCCGGCCGGCGGCGGTCGCGCCGGCGTCGGCCCACCCTTGCACCAGCGGGACCATGGCCGGGTTGGCCGACCCGCCCACCTTCACCTCGTCGGCGATGGCCCCGGCTATCTCGCACAGTCGGGGCCCCCAAGTCCCGATGAGCAGCGGGAGCGAGCCCCGAAGCGGTCGTCGCTTTAGGGCGGCGCCCGGTGGGAGGACAAAGTGGGCGCCGGCCACCCCTGTCCGGTCGCCGCTCAATAGGGCGGCAACGATGGCGGCGGCCTCGGCGACCGTCCCGGGGCCCGTGCGCTGGTCCGTCCCGAGGTCGCCCAGCCAGGCGCCCCGGCACAGCCCCAGGTACGCCCGCCCCCCGCTGGCCAGGTCGAGCGCCGCCATCTGGCCGGCGATCTCGACGGGGTGCAGCATGTAGGGGTTGAGGCAGGCCGGCCCGAGAGCGACCGCCGAGGTGGCACGGGCCATGGCGAGCAGGGCCGGGAGCGGGGGCGGGAAGTACAGGTCGCCGAAAACGCTCAGCACGTCGAAGCCGTAGTGCTCGGCTCCGGCGGCCAGCCGCTCGTACTCCCTGGGATGTTTGTCCGACTGGAAAGCGAGGCCCACGCGCGCCGGGCCCAGGGTCACGTGAGCTCGCCTTCGTCGAGAGTGGCGCGCCGGAGCCGGTCGATCCTCATGACCAGGCGCTCCTCCGGGTCGGGGCAGCAGGCCAGCGCCTCATGCCCGAGCCAGTCGTCATCGGCCAGGGCGCGTTGCTTGGCGGCGAGCATGGGCAGCACGGAGGCCAGCGCATAGATGCAGAAATGCCGGCCGGCGGGGACCGTCAGATGGCTCGAGTCGGTCAGCTCGAAGTAGTCGCCCACGACCAGGCCGCACACCGAGCGGCCCTCTATCGACTCCACCGTGACACGAAGGTCCCAAAGCTCCATTCTCGTCTCCTACGACGTGCCCGTCTTCTACGACCGTGGCGCCCGGGCCCGCAGTCGGGGTATGACGTGACGCCCGAGGAGCCCGACGGCCCGCAGCGGGTCGGGCCCGAGAGGCGGCCCGAACGACAGATGGGTGGCCCCGTGGTCTAAAAGTGCGCCGCACCGGTCGGCGACGTCGTCGGGCGTCCCGGCGATGCCGAGCCTGAGCATGGCCGGGGTGATCAGGCCGGCAGCCTCGGCCGTGCTCCCTCTCAGCTGGGCGGCGGCCGCCGGAGCGAAGTCCTCCCGGGCCAACCCGGCCCGCTCCAGCAGATAGGGCGCGAAAGCCCCGCCGTAGAAGGCGAGCTTCGCCGCCAGCGCGGCATCGGCGGCGTCGCCGTCTTCGTCGACCGAGACCCAGACGCAGGCCGGCATGTCGACGGCTCCCGCCGGGCGCCCCGCCCGCGTGAGCCCCTCTTCGACCTGGGCCCGCGCCACCGGGTAGTGCTCGGGCGGGTACAGCAGGGCCAGGACGCCGTCAGCCACCTCGCCCCCGAGCGCCAGCATCTTCGGGCTCATGGCGCCCAGGTAAACCGGTACCCGTTGCGCAGGGGGAGGGCGGAGGTAGGCGTCGTCGCCCCAGGCCCCGGCGCCGGCAGTGCCGGCGGGCGAGGAGCCGTCGAGCAGCGCCCGGCAGGCGAGGACGGCCTGACGTGCCCGGCCCAGGGGCTCACGTTGCGAGATCCCCGCTCGTCGGAGGAACTCCGCCGCTCCGGCGGCCACGCCGAGCAGAGCACGGCCCTGCGAGAGCTCCTGGAGCGTAGCGGCGTGCATGGCCAGCTCCACGGGGTGGGCCGAGTACGGGTTGAGCACCCCGGCGCCGAGCATGATCCGGCGCGTGGCGGTGGCCGCCGCCGCCAGCATTACGGGGGCGGAGCGCAGGAACAGGTCGTGGGACACCCATAGCTGGTCGAACCCCGCCTCTTCGGCGGCGACGGCGAGCTCGACGAACGTCGTCGTGGCCAGGTCGTTGTTCAGCCGCAGGCTGGTGCGAAAGGGTATTGTGCCGCGACCGGTCACTATCGAGGGAGGAACGCCGTTGATGGCGACAAGTCAGGCGAGCTGGTTGGCCAATGCCAACGTCGTGGACGTGGAGGAGGGCCGGCTCCTGGTCGACCGCAACGTCGAGATCGTCGACGGCGCCATCCGGGCCATTTCGTCGACGCTCCCACCAGGCCAGTCGGGCGTCATCGACGTGGGGGGCCGGTTCGTGCTCCCGGGCCTGATCTCATGCCACACGCACCTGTCGATCGTGTTCCCCATGTCGGCCACCGATCCTACCGAGAACCCCGCGGCCACGGTCCTACGAGCGGCCAAGCGTGCCCGCGACGCGCTGGGGGCGGGCATCACGACCCTGCGGTGCGTCCATGAACAGCACCGGGCTGACCTGTGGTTGCGCGACGCCCAGCGCCGAGGTTGGGCCGACGTGCCTCGCATCTTCGGCGCCGGTCAGGCGATCACGACGCCGAAGGGCCACGGGGCCGGCGCGGCGTGGGCCGAAGCCGAGGGCGAAGAGGAGTTCTACCGCGCCGCTATCGAGGAGCTGGAAGCCGGGGCCGACCACGTGAAGGTCGCCATCAACGGGGGCCTGGCCCGCGAGGGCGAGGACATCTCCGGCTCCGAGATGACCGACGAAGAGCTGAACGGCACGGTGCGGGCAGCACGCGAGCACGGCACCTACGTGGTCGCCCACTCGGGCGCTTCGACCGCCATCCGCCAGGCCCTGGCCCGGGGCGTACGTTGCTTTGAGCACGCCTACGAGCTCGACCCGGGCACGGCGTCACTGCTGGCCGGACAAGGCGCCTACATCACGCCGACGCTCGTCGTGACAAGGTGCGAACAATGGATGCGGGCCAACGGCTTCGCCGAGGCGAGCATCGCCACCGCCCGGCGCGTCGCCGACGGGCACCTCGAAAGCATCAGGCACGCCATCGCCGCCGGAGTGCCGCTGCTATGCGGGACGGACCTGCCCCCGGCTGACGACGTCGGAGGGCTGCCGGCAACGGTGGTGGAAATGACGCTGCTCGAAGGGGCAGGGTTGTCGCGTCTCGGCGCTCTGCAGACCGCGACCACCAACCCGGCCCGGCTCATGGGGGTGGAGGGCGAGATCGGGCAGGCCCGCCCAGGCTTTCGCGCCGACCTCGTCGTCGTGGACGACAACCCGCTGGACGACCTGGCCGCGCTGGGCAGCGTGCGACTAGTGCTCCAGGGTGGCCGGCCAGTGAAGCAGGCGCTGTGACATCGCCGCCGGCGAGGGACGCCAAGACGGCAGGAGAGGTGGTCATGGAGTTCCTGGCCTGTGGTGGGCGCCGGGACTTCTCGGGCGCCAGGGAGCTACTGGACGCCGACGTCACCCGGACCGGCGCCGACGGCGACGTGAAGTCGGGCCGCGACAGCTACGTCGCCTACCTCGAGAGCGTGCTCGGAGACGTGCGGGACTACCGCTACGAGGTCCGCCGCACCGCTGTCTCCGCCGACGGGCTCGCTGTCATGGTCGAGATCGACGAAGCTCTTACCCAGGCCGACGGCACCGAGCTGGCGGTCAGCGAGGCGATGGCCTTCGACCTCACGGCCGAGGGCCGCATCCGGCGCATCTCTGTCTACACGAAGATTTGACGTCGGCAGCTAGTTACCCGCAGGCCTCCAGTACGGTTGCCACCGGCACCCAAGACAGCTGGGCCCCGAAGGGAGAACGCGATGGCAAGCGAAGGACTTCATGAACCGGCTGAGCTTCTCGGTCCGCAGACGATCGACTACCACCGCGCCATGACTTCTCTGTGCGAGGAGCTCGAGGCGATCGACTGGTACGACCAGCGGGTCAAGGCGACCGGGGACGCAAGCCTGGCCGCCGTCCTGGCCCACAACCGGGACGAGGAGAAGGAGCACGCGGCCATGACACTGGAGTGGCTGCGCCGCCGTGACGCTGCTCTCGACGCCAACCTGCGCAAGTACCTGTTCACTACCGCACCGGTCACCGAGGTCGAGGCCACCGCTGGGGGGGCGGACGGCGGCGGGGGACCGGCGGCCCCCGGGGGCCTGGGGATCGGGAGCCTGAGGGGGCAGGAATGACCGACCATCTTCACCGAGAGCTCGCGCCTATCTCCGAAGCAGCGTGGGAAGCCATAGATGCCGAGGCCAAAGCCCGGCTGACGACCAACCTGGCGGCACGAAAGCTCGTGGATTTCGTCGGTCCTCACGGCTGGTCGTACTCGGTCACAAACTTGGGACGGACCTCGCCCATCCCCGGGCCGTCCGAAGGTGTCCACGCCGTGCAGCGCCGCGCCCTGCCCCTGGTCGAGCTGCGAGCGGAGTTCACCGTAGCGCGGCTCGAGATCGACGACTTCGAGCGCGGGGCCACCGACCTCGACCTCTCCCAGCTGGACGCGGCGGCGGGCCAGATAGCGCAGGCCGAAAACGTGACCGTCTTTCATGGTTACCCGGCTGCCGGGATACAGGGGATCATCGAGTCCACGTCACACGACCGCGTACTGTTGGCCGAGGACGTCGAGAGCTATCCGAGCGGCGTCGCCCGGGCGACCGACTTGCTACGCCAAGCCGGCATCGCCGGGCCCTACGGGCTCGCCATCGGCCCCGAGCTCTATACGCGAATCATCGAGACCACCGAGCACGGGGGCCATTTGCTCCTCGACCACCTCCGCCAGATCCTCGGCGGGCCGCTCGTGTGGGCGCCGGGAGTGGAAGGAGGGGCCGTGGTCAGCTTGCGGGGTGGGGACTACCTTTTCGACTGCGGCCAGGACCTGTCCGTCGGCTACCTCGACCACGACGCCGGCACGGTCCGGTTGTACCTCGAAGAGAGCTTCAGTTTCAGGGCCCTCGAGGCCGATGCCGCCGTGGCTCTAAGTTTGGGCGCCTAGGCCGGGGCAGGCTCGGCGACCGGGTTGCTCCCGGCGCCCACCGCCTGGGCCGGGTCGTGGCTGCGCTGGCTGCTGGACTCGAAGTCCTTCGTCCTTATAAGGGCCAGGGCGCCCACGGCTGAAACCAAGGCCAGCACCCCTCCGATGAACAGCACCACATCCAGGCCGTGCGCGTACGACGCCAGCACGGCGTGCGCCAACTGAGCCCGGTGAGCGGCCGGCGCGTGCGCCAGTAGCTGGGAGCTCTCGCCGCCCTGGATGGCTTGGGACAGGACAGGGATCTGAGCAGCCAAACCGTGCACCGAGCCCAGGTCGCGGCGCAACTCGCGAGTTACCTCAGAACCGAAGATGGAGCCCAGGGCGGCGACCCCGGTGGAGATGCCGACCTGGCGGAACGTGGAGTTGATGCCGGAGGCCATCCCCGCCCGCCGGGGCTCGACGACGCCTACGGCGGTAGAGGCCAGCGGCGGGTTGACCATCCCGGCCCCGACACCAGCCACGAGGAAACCGGGGATAAGCACGGTCCATGACGACGAGGCGCTGAGCCGGGCCATCAGGAACAGGCCCACCGCGACCAGTAACAGGCCCCCGCCGATCAGGAGCCGCACGGGCACGCGCTGTGTCAGCCGACCGGAAATGGTGGCGGCGACCATGAGCCCGGCAGAGATGACCAGGAGGCGCACGCCGGTCCCGAGGGCGGAGTAACCCTCGCCATCTTGCAAGTAGAGGACGATGTAGAGCAGGAGCGCGAACAGCGACGCCGATAGCCCGAAGGCGGCGATCGCCCCGCCGTCGAAGGTGTGGTTGCCGAACAGGGCCAGGTCGAACATGGCGCGGGCGCTGCGACGTTCCTGGACCACGAAAATGACCAGCAGCACGAACGCCAGCGCGAAGCACACCAGGACACCGGTTTGGGTCCACCCTTTCTCACCCGAGCGGATGAGGGCGTACACGAGCGAGATCAGCGCCGCGGTGAACACGGCGAAGCCCACCCAGTCGGGTTGCCGGGCGCCCTGTTGGCGGGACTCATCTACCCGCGAGATCGTGACGGCTACGGCGAACGCACCGATGGGCACGTTGACGAAGAAGATCCATTTCCACGACAGGCCTGAGGTGAGGATGCCACCGACTACGGGCCCAATGGCCACCGCCGCTCCCGTGATGGACCCCCATATGCCGAAAGCCACGCCGCGCTCGCGGCCCTGGAAAGCCTGGGCCAGCAGTGCCAGGGACGTCGAGAACATGATGGCCCCGCCGATGCCCTGGCCGGCGCGGGACAGGATGAGCCACTCCGAAGACTCGGCCAAGCCGCAGGAAAGCGATCCCAGCGTGAAGGAGACCAGGCCGATCGTGAACAGGAGCCGCCGGCCGAACAGGTCCGCCAGCGAGCCGGCGGTGAGCAGGAGGGAGGCCAGTGTCAGGGCGTAGGCGTCCACCACCCACTGCAGGTCGGAGAAGCTCGAGTGAAGGCTTTTCTGGATGTCGGGCAGGGCCACGTTGACGATCGTCACGTCCAGGAGGAGCATGAAGGTCCCCAGGCATACGGCGATCAGCGTCCACCATTTCTTGTCCATCAGTTCAGGCTCTTCCCCTCAGCTTTTGCCCTCCACCTTAAGGCTCTCGATGGGGGCGATGCTAGAGGGCCGGGCGCCGTTTTCGGCGATGGGCTGGTCAGGGCGGTCAGGTGCCCTTGGTCAGCCCTTGAGCCCGGCGGTGGCGATCCCTCCGCGGATCCCCCTCTGGACCAGCACCAAGAGGATGGCGGACGGGATGGCCGCGAAGATGGCTGCCGCCATCAGGTCGGGCCACTGCGAGGTGTACTGCCCCAGGTACTGGTAGATGCTGAGGCTGATCGGTATGACGTTGCCCGAGGTATTGAGGGTCAGGGCGAAGAGGAAGTCGCCCCAGGAGAACAGGAACGAGAAGAGCGCTGCGGCCAGGATCGCCGGACGACTGAGCGGCAGGACGATACGCACCAGAGACCCCAAGAGCGTGGCCCCGTCCACATAGGCGGCTTCGAGCAGTTCATGCGGCAGGCTGATCATGAAGGCGCGGATGACGAGTATGTCGAACGGCACGCAGTATGTGGAGTCGGCGATGATCAGGCCGGGGTAGCTGTTGAGCAGGTGGATGTCGGCGAAGATCTTGAAGAAGGAGATGCCGAGCACGATGCCGGGGATGGTCTGGGTTACCAGGAGCACCAGCGTCACCAGTCCTGTGACCCGGAAGCGGAAGTTGGCCAGGGCATGAGCCGCGGGCACCGCGATCAACAAGGAGAGCACGGTCGAGCCCACGGCGATGATGAGGCTGGTCAGTAGGGCGCCGCCCTGGGTGCGCAGCACCTCCGAGTAGGCGGCGAAGGTTGGGGTGGGGGGGAGAAGAGTGGACGGGATGGCGTAGGACTGCTGCAACGTCTTTAGGGACGTAACCACCGCCCAGTAGATCGGCAACAGCATTATGGCCACGATGACCAGCCCGCCTAGGAGGTTGACCCCCGAGATCGTGGACGAGCGACGTCTGGACCGCTGAGCGCTCATCGGCGCAGCTCTCCCCTGTAGCTCCGCACGTAGCCCAGGGCGCACACGAGGGAGATAAGCATCATGAGAGTGCCCACGGCCGCGCCCTGGCCGAAGTCGAGGTTGGTGAACGAGAGGGTGTACGTCCAGGTGGACAACAGTTGGGTGGCGTTTATCGGCCCCCCGCCGGTCAGGATGATGACGACGTCGAACGCCTTGAGAGTGTAAATGAACCCGAGCACCAGGACGACGGCGATGACCGGCCGCATGACGGGCACGGTGATCGACCGGAAGGTCCGCAGCCGCCCGGCGCCGTCCACCCTGGCGGCCTCGTAAAGCTCTTTGGGTATGTCCTGGAGCCCCCCGTGCAACAGCAGCATGTTGAACGGGATGCCGATCCAAATGTTCGCCAGCACGACGACGGGCAGGGCCAGGTGCGTGTTGGTGAGCCATTCGATGGGCGAGTGGATCAGGCCGACGTCAGAAAGGACCTGGTTGATCATGCCGCTGTTCGGGTCGAACATCAGCCGCAGGATGAGCCCCGTCACCACGCCGGGGAGCAGCCAGGGTATGAGGATGAGGGATCTCAGCAGGCCGCTGAGAGGGAACCGTTGCGTGAAGAACAGCGCCAACAGGAAGCCGATCCCGAACTGCAGCACGAGGGAACCGGCCATGAAGATCGCCGTGTGGGCGATCACCCCCGGCAGCGTCGGGTTTGTCACGGCGACCCGGTAGTTCGTAATGCCCACGAAGCTGGCCGTGTTCTGCAGTAAGCCGATGACGCTGGACTGGCGGACGCTCAGCAGGATGTTATAGGCGATCGGGTAGACGAACAGCGCGAGTACGTAGATGATGGCCGGTAGCAAGAACAACCATCGCTTGCCTCGGCTTACGCTGCGCAGCCAGAGCCCATGGCCGCTTCCGGGAGCCCGCGGCGGCCGGCGGTGCTGCCCGGGGCGTACCGTTACGGCCCCTGATCCTGTCGTTGGCACCTATAGCCTCGCTGCTCAGCGCACCGGCAGTTGTGCGCCGTCGCGCAGGTACACCGGGATGTGCTCGAGGGGGGCGTCGGCGTCGGCCCACGTGCCCCCGGCGATGGTCTGTCCTGTCCACGGGTCGGTCCAGGTGGCGCCGGCCGGCAGGTAGACCCGCCGGGAACGGGCACCGAGCTCGGTCACGGGGGCCACGAGCACGGAGGGCCCGAAGCAGAACTGGTCGTCGACGGCCCAGGCCTCGGGATCGTCGGGGAAGTCGAACCAGACCGGCCGCATGGGCGGCACGCCCTCGCTGGAGGCCAGTGCCATCTGCTCGAGCACGTAGGGCTTTATGCGCTCCCGCAGGGCCATGACCTCGACCAGGATCTCGTAGACCTCCTCGCCGTAGGACCAAACCTCGTTGGGGCCGCCGGACATCGCCTGGGACAGAGGGGCCCGGGGCAACCGGTCGCCGTGCAACCTGAACAGCGGGCACCACACGCCGTACTGGAACCAGCGCACGATCAGCTCCCGGTAGGTGGGGCTCGAGGGGTCACCGCCGTGGAACCCACCTATGTCGGTGGTCCACCATGGGATGCCCGAGATGGCCACGTTGAGCCCAGCCCTTACTTGCGCCGTGAGCGACTCGAAGGTGGCGGTGATATCACCGGACCACAGTGCCGCCCCCCAGCGCTGGCTGCCGGCCCAGGCCGAGCGGATGAGGCTGACCACCTCGGTCTCGCCCACGGCGTGCATGCCCTCATAGACGGCGCGGGCGTGGTCGGTGGGGTAGCGGTTGAGCACCTCGGCCCCCGGCCCCGCGGCCAGGCGCAGGTTGTCGACATGGCCGGGCCTGATCTCGGGCTCGCACGCGTCCAACCAGAAGATCTTGATGCCGTAGCGGTAGTAATTGGTCGCCAGCTGTTCCCAGAGGTAGTGGCGGGCGTCCTGGTTGGAAGAGTCGTAGAACGAAACGGGCACGCGCACGGCCGAACCCCGGTCGGGCCAGTCGGCGTGGTGGGGCGGCCCAGCCTCGCTGGCGATCAGGTAACCGGCGTCGAGCATCGGCTGGTAGTTGGACGACAACAGGCTGACCGAGGGCCACACCGAGACCATGAGGCGGGTGCCCATGGTCGCCAGCTCGTCCACCATGGCCTGGGGGTCGGGCCACTCGCTGGGCTCGAAGCGCCAGTCGCCGAGCTGGGCCCAGTGGAAGAAGTCACAGACGATGACCGATAGGGCCAAACCGCGGCGGTGGTACTCCCGAGCTACCTCGAGAAGCTCGTCTTGGGTGCGGTAGCGCAGCTTGGACTGCCAGAAACCAGCCGCCCAATCCGGCAACATGGGGGCGTGGCCGGTCACGCCGGCGTAACGGGCAGCTATCTGTGCAGGAGTACCGGCCGTGACCCAGTAGTCGATCTGGCGGGCGCTGTCGGCAACCCAGCGGGTGGCGCTGGCCCCGAGCTCGACCCGGCCCACAGCCGGGTTGTTCCATAGCAGGCCGTAACCGCGGTTCGATACGACAAAGGGGATAGAGACCTCGGCGTTGCGCTGCACCAGGTCGACCACCAGGCCTTTTTGATCGAGCCGGCCGTGGGTGTGCTGGCCCAGGCCGAAGAGCTGCTCGCCCTCGTAGGAGGCAAAGCACTGTTCCAGGCGCTGGTAGCCGTTGCCCCGGGCCGTGAAGTTGCGGGGCCCGGGCCACCAGAAGTGGATGGGTTGTTCAGCCAGTAGCTCCTCGCCCGTCTCGGTCCGCAGGAACCGGAGCCGTCCCTCCGCGTCCACCTCGGCGGTTATGGCCCCGACGCTGATACTGGCGCCGCCGTCGACGATCTTGACCGTGCCCGAAGCCGCCGGGCGTTCGGCCAGGGCGCCATGGTCATCGATGAAATGGTCCAGGGCGGCCCGCACCCGCAGGCTGTCCGGCCCCCACGCTTCGATGCGCACCACCTCGTGCCCGGAGCGCCAGGTTAGAGCACCGGCCTCGTCGACGAAGGGCGCGGTCGGGATTTCGTCGTCAGCTTTGGGGAAAACGGAGGGCACGGGAGTCCTTTTTGCGGTCGAGGGCGAAACGAGGACCGGGGTGGCCCTGGGCGTAGGGTAGCCCTTGGAGGCATGCCGCTACGAGAGCCGGGGGGCACACGTCCTGGCGGACGATAGGTGTACCCCGAGGCTCCCGCATGCGTGCCACAGACCTACGTACTTATGAAATTATGAAATGTGGTACTGAGCCAGGGCAGTCTTCACGGCCGTCTCAGCGGTGTCGAGAGCCTGGGTCGGGGTCTGCTTGCCGAGGATGACGGCTTGTACGGCCGTGCCCAGGGCGCTCTCGATGGCCGAGTACGCCAGCCCCACTTCACCGGTGCGGGACCGGGCGTGCTCGATCTCTTCGGCGAAGATCTTGTCCTGAGGGACCTTGGCCAGCAGTTCGGCCGAGACCGATTCTTGGCTTGCTATCTCGCCGTTCTGAGCCGCCCAGCTGTAGGTACTGGCCGGAGAGGTTAGGAACTCCAAGAGCTTCAGGCCCAACGCCTCGTTGGCCGGCGAAGACTTGGGGATGACCCACACCTCGCCCCCGAGGGGAGCAGCGGCCGACATTCCCATGCTCGGGACGGGGATTTTGGCGATGCCGTAGTCCAGGCCCTTGGTGGCGTTGAAAGGTTCCAGCTCCCAGGGGCCCATGATGATCATGGCGGCCTTGCCGCCCATGAAGTCCACCGCTGTGTTGTTCTGTTGCTCGTCTACGACCGAGGTGGGCAGGGCACCTTCCTTGGCCAGCTCCTGGTAGAGCGTGAGCGCCTTTATGCCTCCGGCGTTATTGACGTGCTCGAGGTCTCCTCCGGCGGTCCAGAAGAAGGGTAGGAACTGCCAGACTGCGCTGCCGGGCACATTGTCCGCCGCCACTTCGAAGCCAGCCACGCCGTTGCTCGTCAGCGCCTTGGCGTCAGTCACGAGCTGCGCCCACGTCGCCGGCGGCGACATTATGTGCGCGGCCGAGAGAAGTTTCTTATTGTAAAACAGACCGATCGTATTGTTGCCGAAGCCGAGCCCGTACTGCACTCCGTTGTAGCTCCCAGCCGCTATCGCTCCCTCGGTCAGGCCCGAGGTCTTGACCCCGAGGCTGGCCAGTGGGACCAGGTCGCCGGCCCCAGCCAGCTCCGGCACGACTGGGTTGTCCATCATCAGCAGGTCGGGGAGCTGGTGCGAAGCCGCCTCGGTCAGGGTTTGGGACGCGGCGTTGGCCGAAGGGAAAACGTCGCGCTTTACGGTGAAGCCCGAGTTAGCCTTTTCGAACTGGCTTATGAACTGGACCATTTCGGTGTTGTCACTTGCGGTGTAGTAGTCCTGCTCGGTGATCGTGCCGGGTTTGGCCGGCGGCAGTATCGAGGTCGACGCCACCCTGTGAGGCGACGCCATGGCCGTCACCGGCCCGCAAACCGTCACCAGCAGCACGGCGGCGGCCGAGGCAGCCAGAGCCGAACGTCCCTTTACTCGTTTGACTGTCAGCATTTCCTTATAACCCCTCTCTTGTAATTGGTGTAGCGGTGTGTGTAGATCCCGTGTTGGTCACATCACATCGACCAAGGATTGTTTGGTGGGTGGGTTGAACGTCTCGCCCAGCACCACACAGGCCGCGCCCCGGGCCCATTTCGTACCGTCGACCGGTTCGGAGACGAGTACTACCTCGGGAGGGGTCTGAGAGAACGTCGACGCGGCAATGGCTTTGCGGACAGGTCCGAACCGCCACTCGCCGGCGGGGACGCCCTCGCCGCTTATTACGACGAGACGGGGGTTGATCACATTGACGAGGGCGGCCATGCCCCGGCCGAGGTGCTCGCCGGCCCGGGTGAGGACTTCCCGGCTGAGCTCGTCGCCCCGGTCGGCGGCCGCCCCCACCTGAGCAATGGTCAGTCCCTCGCCTTGCGCGGCGTCACGCAATGATGTCGCCGTGCCCTGGCTCACAGCGGCGCGGATGTCCCGCAGGATCGCCCTGTCGGACGCCCAGGCCTCCACACACCCGTTCCTGCCGCACGTGCACGCCGGGCCACCGTCCTCGAGCTGGATATGGCCGAACTCGCCGGCTGCTCCCTGAGCGCCGCGATGAAGTTGGCCGTTGACCACAATGCCGGCCCCGATCCCGGAGCCCACGACCACGACGATGAAGTGGTCGACCCCGTGGCCGAGACCGAACCACTGTTCGGTCGCCGTCAGGGTGTTGGCGTCGTTCTCCAGGATGACCGGGAGGCCCAGTCTTTGCGAGATGGGCTGGGCCAGGGCCACGTTGTGCCAGTTGAAGGTGTTGGAGTACAGGCACACGCCGGTGTTGGCATCGATGGCGCCGGCCACTCCCACACCTACGCCGATGATGCGGTCCGGTGCCACCGCTGTGGCCAAGATGGCGGTCTGGACCGCTTCGCAGACAGCGGCGATGACGACTTCAGGTTCCCGGGGGGCGGGCGGGGGGGTCGGTCCGGCGGTGGCCGCCGCTCGCTCCGGCAGGGGGGTCACCTGGGTGTAGATGACGGCGGCCCGTAGGTCGGTCACCACCAGCGAGATGGCGTGGCCCATCAGTTTCAGGCCGATCACGTAGTTGGCCTTGTCGTTGAGGCGGAGCAGCGAAGGGGGGCGACCGCCGCTAGAGATGCCCTGGCCGACCTCCTCCACCAGCCCCCGGACGGTCAGATCGGCCACGATCGACGAGACGGTGGGCCCGCTCAGTCTCGTCGCCCTCACGAGGTCGGCCCGGGACATCGTCGGGTGGGCCCGGAGCATGTTCACCACCAGGTTGCGGTTCATGTCCGCCATGAGCTGCCAGTCGCCGCGGCGGATACCCTGTCGGGAGAAAGTATCTTCGGAAAGATTCATAAGAAAGTCAGACGGAAGCTTAGGTAGGCGAGCGCGACGTGTCAAGGCGGCGCGTGCTCGCCTGAGCGAAGGCGCGCCCGTCCCGTCTGCGCGCCGGTGGTGCCGGCCGGGGCCGCCGGTTTTCGTTCTGCCGGTTTAGATGTGCCGGTTTAGATGTGCCGGTTTAGATGTGCCGGTTTAGATGTGCCGGTCCGGCACGACGAGCACCTTGCCCACGGCACCGTGCTCTACCGCGTCCTGGGCGGCGGCAATGTCGTCGAGGGGGAACAGGTGGACGGGCAGGGCAGTGAGCGCCCCCGTGACCAGGGCACCGTTTGCCCAGGCGACGGCCTCAGCCAGTTCCGAGGCGGGCACCGAGTAGAGCAGCACGAAACGGAACATGACGTTGGCGTTCATAAGCCGGCGGGTCGGGAGCACGGGGTCACTGGGCTCGGCGGCGTACACGACGATGAGCGTCCCCGGCCCGGAAACGGCCAGGTCCAGGTCGAGGTTGGCGCCCAGGGCCAGTTCGACGATGCGGTCCATGCGGGGGGCAAACGACTTGAGCAGCTCCGTAGCCCCAGGCTCGCGGTAGTTGACGGCGAGGTCGGCGCCGGCGGCCCGGGCCATCTCGGCCTTGTCCTCCGAGCTCACGGTGGTGGCCACCAGGGCCCCGGCGTGTTTGGCCAGCTCTATGGCGAAGTGCCCTACCGCGCCGGCACCGCCGGCCACGAGCAGCCGGGCGCCGGCCAGCGCTTCGGGATGACCGCCCAGGCAGATGGCGGCGGTGAGGGCGGGGACGCCCAGACAGGCCCCGAGCTCGTAGGAGGCACTGTCGGGCAAAGGTATGGTGCGCGCCGCCGGCACCACGCAGTACTCGGCCGCCGTCCCGTAGCGGTTGGCGTAGGCAGCCTGGTAAATCCACACGCGTTGGCCTAAGGCGCGGTCGGTGACCCCCTCTCCTAGGGCGTCTATGGCCCCGGACCCGTCGTGGTGAGGCACCTGGAAGCTGGCCGGCGCCCCTCCAGTAGCTCCCGAGCGCGTTTTCCAGTCGGTCGGGTTTACGCCCGAGAAGAACACCTTCACCCGGACCTGCCCCGGTCCCGGTCCCGGCGTGGCGATCTCCTCGACCGACAGGACACTGGACGGCCCGGTCCCCCGGTACAAGGCAGCCTTCATGTCTTTGAGCCTCCTGACCTCTTGGTTGTCCACAGGGTACGCCACGGCCACCCCGGCGCGCCCTTCCGCGCCATGCCCCGGGGGCCACGGGGGGCCGGCCCGGGGTGGGCAAGAGCCGGTGTAACCTCGTGTGGGTGTGCCCCGGAGTTGCGGACCCCGGTCCTGGTGCGCCCATAAGGGTCCTCCTCGTCGAGGATGACCCCGGCGACGCTCTCCTGACCAGCGAGCTCCTTCACGACTCAGGCTTCTCGTTCAAGGTCGAGCCCGTGCGACAGCTGGCTGACGCGCTGGCTCACCTCGAACGTGGCGTCGAATGCGTCCTGTTGGATCTCGGGCTGCCGGACGCGGGCGGGCTCGAGGCCCTCGACCGGATCTTGGCCGCGGCACCGCGAACGGCGGTGATCGTGCTCACGGGCCGGGCGGACCGGGACGTCGCCCTCGACGCCGTAGCACGGGGAGCCCAGGACTACCTGCGCAAGGGCGAGATCGACCGGGAACTGTTGAGCCGCTCCGTCCGCTACGCCGTCGAGCGCAAGCGGTCAGAAGAGGCGGCCCGCCAGCTCCTAGCCCGAGAGCTGATGGCGGCCGAGAGCGCCCGCCTGGAAAGAGGGCTCTTGGCCCGGCCGATGCTGGCAGAGTCCGGTCTGAGGTCCGCCGCCCGCTATCGCTCGGCCGGCGGGTCCCTTCTCCTCGGCGGCGACTTCTACGACGCCATCGAACTGCCCGACGGGTCTGTGCGCCTCGTGATCGGCGACGTTTCCGGCCACGGCCCCGACGAGGCTGCCATAGGAGTGGCGCTGCGGATCGCCTGGAGGGGGTTCGTGTTGGGAGGGGTGGGGCCCGAGGCGATGTTGCCCAACCTGCAGGCGCTCCTGGACGCCGAGCGCCACAACGAGGACCTGTTCGCCACCGTCTGTGACGCGACCATCGCACCGGACCGCCGCTCCGTCGCTCTCAGCCTGGCCGGTCACCCCGGCCCGATCCTCATGGCAGAGGACACGCGCCAGCTCAGCGCCAGCGCCGGGCTCCCGCTCGGCCTTTTCGAGCCGGTGCGCTGGGCCACGGAAGTGTTCGCCCTGCCCCCACAATGGACGCTCATCTTCTACACCGATGGGATCGTCGAGGGCCGGACCCGGGACGACCGGTCGAGGCGTCTGGGCGTTCGCGGCCTCATGTCCCAGTTGCGGGGCGGCGGGTGGCCGAGCGACAACCTGGGAGAACTGGCGGACAAGCTGCTCGCTGTGGCCGAGGAGCAAAATGGCGGGCCGCCAGAGGACGACATCGCCCTCTTCCTCGTGGCGGGAGCGGGGTGAGCGACGCAAACTTGCCCGGGCCAAGGCGGCCGAGGCTCACTCGCCAGCCCCTGGCGCTCCGTCTGGTCCTCAGCTTCTCGGTCCTCGGCATCTTGGCGTCGGTGACGCTCGCCACCGCCGCCTGGGCCTACGTGAGACAGGTCGACGCCCGCAACCATCTCGTCGACGTCGTCGACCAGGCCCGGCTCGACGCGCAGTTGCTGTTGTCCGATTACGTCGACGAAGAAACCGGAGTGCGGGGCTACGTCCTAAGCCACCAGGAAAGTTTCCTCCAGCCCTACACGTCCGGGGTGGCGAGCGCACAACAGGACCTTCGCCAGTTGGGTGCCCTAGTGGCGCGTGACCGCCCGAGTGCCCGCTTGCTGGCGCCGGTCGAGAAGGCGGTCGCTCTCTGGCGGTCCCAGTTCGCTCTACCGGCCATCGCCGCCACGAGCCGCGGCGACACCGCTTATGCCTCGCCGGTCGCACTAGATCTGGGCAAGGCCGACTTCGACCGCCTGCGGGCTGGCTTCGCCGCCCTCAACGGTGCCCTGCGCTCGAGCGCCGCCTCGAGCATGTCCACCCTGGACGAAAGCCAGACCGCCTTTTTGTCATTGGGGCTCACGGTGGTGGCGGTCCTGGTCATCGCCAGCGCTGGCGCGACGTGGGCTCTTCGCTCCTGGGTCACCGAGCCACTGGCGGACCTACGAGCCCACGTCAGGGAGGTGGCCGGGGGCGAGCTCGACCACCCAGTCAGCGCGTCGGGTCCGCCGGACCTGGCCGAACTGGCCGCCGACATCGATTCGATGCGGCGCCGGATCGTCTCGGAGGTCCGCTCTCTGGCCGAGGCGTCAGAGGCCCTCAGGGCTGCCAACGAAGACCTGAGCCGTTCCAACCTGGAGCTCGAGCAGTTCGCCTACGTCGCCTCGCACGATCTCCAGGAACCGCTGCGGAAGGTGGTCAGCTTTTGCGAGCTGCTCAGTCGACGCTACGGCTCCGAACTGGACGACCGCGCCCGGGAGTACATCGCCTTCGCCGTGGACGGGGCGACCCGCATGCAGGCGCTCATAAACGACTTGCTCGCTTTTTCCCGGGTCGGGCGCAGTACTTCGAAGTTCGAAATAGTGCCACTGGACGAGGTTTACCGCGATGCCCTGGCCAACCTCGCTACTGTGATCGCCGACGCCGGGGCCAGGGTCACCTCCGTCGGCTTGCCGAGCGTGCAGGGGGACAGGTCTCTTCTCACGGCTCTGTTCCAGAACCTGATAGGCAATGCGGTCAAGTTCAATGAAAATCCCCGACCGTTGGTCGAGATAAACGCTCGCCACGAGGGCGACATGTGGCAGTTTGCCATAACTGACAATGGCATCGGGATCGAGCCTCGTTTTGGCGAGCGTATATTCGTCATCTTCCAACGCCTGCACGGTCGCGACGTGCACGGGGGCACCGGGATCGGCCTGGCTCTGTGCAAGAAGATCGTCGAGTTCCACGGCGGGGAAATCTGGCTTGACACGGGCTATTCTCCAGGTGCCCGCATTTGCTGGGCCCTGCCGACGATAGGAGCTGAATGAACGGCATCGACCGGCGCACCCCCCTGGAAATCCTGCTGGTCGAGGACGACCCGGGGGATGTGGCCATGACGAGGGAGGCCCTCGGTGAGTCGAAGATGCACGTCAACCTGCGGGTCGTCACCAACGGGGAGGAGGCCGTCTCCTACCTCCGCCGCATGCACCCTTTCGAGCAAGCCCAGCGCCCGGACCTCGTACTGCTCGACCTCAACCTCCCGCGCCTGAGCGGGCGGGAGGTTTTGGCCATCGTCAAAGCAGACCCCGACCTCCTGCGGATCCCGGTCGTCGTCCTCACGACCTCGGAAGCCGAAGAGGACGTCGGCCGTAGCTACGATCTGCACGCCAACGCCTATGTCACCAAGCCGGTAGGTTTTGCTTCCTTCGTGTCGGTGGTCCGCCAGATCGACGACTTTTTCCTCACCATCGTTCGCTTGCCGGGGCGCTGAGCGTCCGTGCCGCGGCTATGGCGCGACCGCCTGTAGCGCGGGGGCGAAGTCGCCCCGGTCAGTGACGAGCACGTGGGCCAGGCCGAGCCAGTCCCTGAGCCGGTGCAGCTCGGCCAGGGCCGCTTCAGCCGTGGCGCCATGGCCGTGCCCGGGCTCCGCATAGGCTCCGGCGACTACGAGGGCGCCGGCCCGACGATCGGATTTGAGGTCGAGGCGGGCGACGAGCTCGTCACCGTGGAGCAGGGGCATCACGTAGTGGCCGTGGAGGCGACGGGGCGCCGGCACCTAGATCTCTATGCGGTAGTGGGCCGGGCTCGCTTGTGGTCCCACGGGGAGCGGTCAGAACCGGGCGATCTCCGCCGTCGGGCCCATGACGATGGCCGGCCGCAGGCCCGGTGCTAACCAGCGCAAGGCACGGTCAAGCTCAGCCAGGGGCAGCGCCACGCAACCCGCGGTCGGCATGCCGATGTCGGCGTGAAGGAAAATGGCCGAGCCCGCATAAGCGATCACGGGACGGGTGTTGTACTCGATCACCGCGAAGCTGGGATAGGCGGCCGTCTCGGTCCACAGAGCTTCGCTCGCTCCGCCGAACGGAGGCGCCTGGCCACAGGGGACATGCTGGAACGTGTTGTAGCTTGAAGACGTTGGGCCCTCGTCCCACCAGTCCCCGCAGACAAGCCTGTGATAAGGGTAGGTGGTCCCGGGGTTGGGGGCGTAGCCGTACATCTCGGGGCCGATGCCGTAGATACCGGTGGGAGTTGTCCCGTCGCCCTCGCGGTGATGGTCGGAGAAACCGTTGCGACCGATGAACGCCGTCCACGGGCCCCCGGCCGTGGCCCAGCAGCCGTCCGCCCTCTGCCACAGCTCGACGGCGGCGACCACGCTCGAGTAGTTCGCGGCCTGCACAGTGAGAAGTTGACGTGCCAGGCCGGTCCGCGACATCCTGGCGGCCAGGTTGTCGGGGCAGCCGCCGCCCCGGGCGGCCTGCGCCGCGCCGGTGGCGGACTGGGGGGCGAGGGGTACCGAGGCGGCGGCGGCGGTGGACAACGAGCCGGCAGCCATGACGAGCGTGCCGGCGATGGCTGTGGCGGCTCGTGCCACCCTCGTGGCCCTAGCCTTGGGCGTCATGAGCCTCGCAATCACAAAAGGGACGATCAAGCCGCATGGTCGACCAAGACGCTACCCGGCTCCGGGCGGCCTCCTGCCCTCAATGGTCGCGCTCGTCTTGGTGGCCCGGCTCGTACTCGTGGCCGGGCTCGTGCTGGTGGGCTCGGTCGCATCGGCGACCGGGCCCGCATCGGCGACCGGGCGCACGACGGCCCCCCCTTTTGCTTTCAGCGTGAGCCCGGTGACCGCCGGTAGCGTCCCCTATACGTGGCGCCAGGGATGCCCGGTGGGGCCGGCGCAATTGCGCATGTTGCACCTGGGCTATTGGGGCTTCGACGGAAAAGCGCACACGGGCAGGATGGTCGTCAACGAGGTGGTCGTCGGGGACGTCGTAAAAGTGTTCCGTAGCCTCTATTACGAGGGGTTCCCAATTTGGGAAATGGTGCCCGAAGACGCTTACCACGGCAACGACAACCGGGCCGCGGCGGCCGACGACACTTCCGGGTTCAACTGCCGTCTGGCCGTGGCGTCCGGTCCGCCCCAATGGTCCGTCCACGCCTACGGCGAGGCCATCGACGTGAACGACGTCCAGAACCCTTATGTTTTCGGCTCCGAGGTCATACCGCCCGCCGGTGCCGCCTACCTCGAGCGCACAGACGTCCGGGCCGGGATGGCCGTGCCCGGAGGCGAATTGGTCACGGCATTTATGTCCGTCGGCTGGTACTGGGGCGGCCGGTGGGTAGTGTCGCCGGACTACCAGCACTTCTCGCTCACCGGAGGCTGATGGCCGCTAGACGGCGCCGGTGAGCGAGGGCAACCACGCTGGCCGACCGGCCTCGTAGGCGTCGATCTCGCCGTCAAATCTCAGGGTTAGACCGATGTCGTCGAGCCCCTCGAGGAGGCGGTGCTGGGTGAAGGCGTCAAGAGGGAAATCCGCCTCGATGCCGGCGGCCGGGGCTTCTATTCTCAGGCGTTCGATGTCCACGGTTATTTCCAGAGATGGGTCGGTCGTCACTGCATCGAGGAGCGCTCGTCCCACCTCGGGGCTGACCTGTACTGGGACCAGCCCTGCCTTGGTGGAGTTGTTGCGGAAAATGTCGCCGAAGCGGGGTGAAATGACGGCCTGGAAGCCGTAGTCCGTGAGCGCCCAGACCGCGTGCTCGCGCGACGAGCCCGTCCCGAAATTGGGCCCGGCCACCAGTACAGTCGCCCCCGCGTACTCGGGCCGGTTGAGCACGAAGTCCCGGTCGTCGCGCCATTCGCTGAACAGCCCCTGGCCGAAGCCGGTCCGCTCGACGCGTTTCAACCAGGAGGCGGGGATTATCTGGTCGGTGTCAACGTCGCTGCGGTCCAGTGGAGCGGCGCGACCGGTAATTACCCGGATTGGTTTCATGATAAGTCCTCCGGTGAGGCGAGGTGGCCGCTTACGGCGGTGGCGGCGGCCACGGCGGGGGAGACCAGGTGGGTGCGCCCGCCTCGGCCCTGGCGGCCCTCAAAATTGCGGTTGGAAGTGGAGGCGCAACGCTCCCCGGGGGAGAGCTTGTCCGGGTTCATGGCCAGGCACATGGAACAACCAGGGTTGCGCCATTCAAACCCGGCCCCCACGAACACCTTGTCGAGGCCTTCCTTTTCGGCCTGGGCTTTGACCCGGCCCGAGCCGGGCACCACCAGGGCTCGCAGCCCCGGCGCCACCTTTTTGCCTTCGAGCACGGTGGCTGCGGCCCTCAGATCTTCTATACGCGAATTAGTGCAAGAACCTATGAAAACCGTGTCGATCTTCACCTGCTTCATGGGTGTGCCGGCGGTGAGGCCCATGTACGACAGTGCCCGATGGGCCGCTTCGCGGGCGGCGGGCGAGGAGAAGCTGTCGGGGCTGGGCACGGAGGCGTCGAGGCGCACCACTTGCCCGGGGTTGGTGCCCCAGGTGACGTGGGGGACGAGCGAGGCGGCGTCGATGGTGACCTCTTTGTCCCAGTGGGCGCCTTCGTCGGTGGCCAACGAACGCCAATCGTCGAGGGCCCGCTCCCATTGGGCTCCGCGGGCTGCGTGGCGGCGCCCTTCCAGGTAGGCGAACGTAGCGTCGTCAGGAGCTACCATGCCCGCCCGGGCACCGGCTTCGATCGACATGTTGCACACGGTCATCCGGCCCTCGACCGACAAGGCGCGCACGGCGGAGCCGCGGTACTCGATGACGTGGCCTATCCCGCCCCCGGTCCCGATGCGCCCGATGACGGCCAGCACCATGTCTTTTGCCGTGACCCCGGCCGGGAGCTCGCCCTCGACGTTGACGGCCATCATCTTGGGTCGCGTTTGGGGCAGGGTCTGAGTGGCGAGGACGTGCTCGACTTCGCTCGTCCCTATCCCGAAGGCCAGTGCGCCGAACGCTCCATGGGTCGAGGTATGACTGTCGCCGCAGACCACCGTCATCCCCGGCTGGGTCAGGCCGAGCTCGGGCCCGATTATGTGGACGATCCCCTGATCAGCGTCACCCATGGCGAAGAGCCGGATCCCGAACTCGGCGCAATTGGCCGCCAGCACTTCCATTTGGCGGGCCGAAACGGGATCGCTGAGGGGCTGGTCCAAGGCCGTGGTGGGGACGTTGTGGTCCATGGTGGCGACGGTCAGGTCGGGTCGGCGCACCTGACGGCCGGCCAACCGCAGCCCGTCGAAGGCCTGGGGCGATGTCACCTCGTGCACCAGATGAAGGTCGATGTACAACAGGTCGGGCTCGCCTTCGCCCGAACGGACGACATGGCGTTGCCATACTTTTTCGGCGAGGGCCGCCGGTGAGCCAGTGCTCATTCGCTCCTCCGCTGCTGCTTGGTACCGTGGATTAGTCGTGTCCACATTGTGAGATATGATCTCGCCATGAGAGACACTGTAGCCGGAGCAGCATCCCTGGGCAAGGCCGTCGCCGTTCTCGACGGCCTGGCCGCGCAAGGCTCTCTCAACCTCGCCGGGCTCGTCGGTGCCACCGGCCTGCCCCGAGCTACCGCTTACCGGCTGGCCACGGCCTTGGTCTCCTACGGCCTGGTGGACAAGGGGGCCAACGGCACCTACCGCCTGGGCGGCCGTCTGGTCGAGCTCGGCCGCCTGGCCGGCCAGCGGCGGCGCAGCCTGGCCCATGCGGCCACGCCTGTCCTGGAGAAACTGCGGGATGCCACCGGCGAGAGCGTCCAGCTGTTCGTGGCCGACGGCGCCCGGCGGATCTGCGTCGTCTCGCTCGAGTCGCCCCACAGCCTGCGGACCATCGTCGCCATAGGCGCGTCGCTTCCCATGGACAAAGGCTCGGCTGGCAGAGTACTGGCGTGCGACCCCGAGACCCTGGCCCGGGGTTGGAGCGAGAGCGTCGAGGAGCGCGAACTGGGGGTGGCGTCGGTCAGCGCGCCGGTGTCCCTGGACGGGGCCGTGGTGGCCGCGGTGTCGGTCTCGGGCCCGGTGGAACGCACGAGCCGGGCACCGGCGCAACGTTATGCGTCGCTGGTGGTGGCGGCGGCGCAGGAGGTTTCGGCCGCCCTGCGCTAGTCCGACTTAGGCCCCCGAGTAGGACTAGCCGATGAGCTCGGCGCAGGCCGCCTGGAGCGTGGGCAGGAACGAGGTCGGGCTGGTCACCACGGCATCGTGCCCGGCGGCGACTTCATAACGCCTCGAGCCTCGGATGAGGGCCGCCATTGCCTCCTGGCGCCACGGGGCGACGATCTTGTCCCGCAGCGTCACCAGCACCGCCGCCGGTATGTCCAGAGCGGGGAGCCACGTACTGCTGTCATAGCCGTTGAGGGCGACTCCCGCCTCGATGAAAGCGGCGAGGTCGGCCTTCGCCCGCTCCTTCAGGGCCCATTCCGGATGAGCCTGCCCGGGCACCGGGGCGGTGCCCTCGTCCGCGGCCCGCGCCGCCAGCCCGTGCTCGCCGGCGCTCTTGGCGCCCCGTGCCCTGCGCCGCAGGGCGGCCTGGTCGTGACGGTCGATGCGCCGGGCCAGGAAGCGTTGCCCGGCGTCGGGCCATTTACGCACCGCGGCGGCGCCCACCCGGCCGGTGATGCGTAGGGCGGGCCGAAGTTTCACCCGCCGAGCGAAGGAGGCGGCCGTGGCACACAGCACGATGCCGTCGGCCCGCCGCCGGTGGCGCTGGGCGAAAACCTGGGCTATGGCCCCGCCCATCGAGTAGCCGACGATGAGGGCGCGGGCCAAGCCGAGCTCATCCTCGAGGCTGGCAATGTCGTCGGCGCAGGCCTCCACGCTGAAGGGTGGCGCCCCCCGGCCGAGGCGGCCGTGCCCTCGCAGGTCGGGAGCGATAACCCGGAACGAGCGGCCGAGGTACTCCAGCGAGCCGTACCAATTGAGGGCGGCCGTCGCCATCCAGCCATGCAGCAGCACAAGCGCCGGCGCGCCCGGAGGCCCGGCCATTTCCCAGGCCCACGTGGAGGAGCCGGTCGCCAGAGGGACGGTCCGTCCGATCGGCCCGTTAGTGGGCGCGCCGCCCATCACGTTGGTGGTTACGCTCGCCGGCGGTACATGAGAGATCGCCACATGCTACCGGCGGGGTGCGCGACGATAGCCGCGTCGGCGTCTACGGCCCGGTGCCGGCGAGCCCCAGCTTACGATCAGGCGATCTTAAGCGAAGCAACAGGCAACCCTCAGCCGATAGGGCCAGCGCCTCACTACATTCGGAGCCGTGATGACTCTGGGAAAGGCGAGCCAGGCCTCAGCGGTGGCACTGGCATTGATGTTTGGTGCAGGGTTGGCCCTTTTCGGCCCGTCTGCCGCCTCGGCCAGCGTCCTGCCGGCACAGACAGCAGCCGTCCTGTCGGCTAGTGCCACCCCCGCGCAGCTGCCGGCGACGGGTGGCACCGTGACCGTGACGGCCAGGGTCGCCAATGCCACCTCGTGCCAGCTCCAGCTCCTCTCCAGCCCGTCCTTCGCCGTGGTCTATTCGCACAACCCCAAGAGCTGCGCCGACGGGACGTACTCGGCCCATGTGACCATCGGGCCCAATCCCACGACCGCACGGTCCACGGTCGCCTTCGCGCTCGTTGCCCGCAGCGCGGCGTCGTCGTATTCAGGACAGTTCTACGTGCTCCTGGCGGGGGCCGCCCCGGCGGCTGTCCTGTCGGCTAGTGCCACCCCCGCGCAGCTGCCCGCGACGGGTGGCACCGTGACCGTGACGGCCAGGGTCGCCAATGCCACCTCGTGCCAGCTCCAGCTCCTCTCTAGCCAGTCCTTCACCGTCGTCTATTCGCACAACCCCAAGGACTGCTCAGCGGACTACTCGGCCCGGGTCACCATCGGCCCTAATACGACCGCCGTGACACGCACGGTCGCCTTCGGCCTCGAGGCCCACAATGCCGCCTCTGGCTCTGCCTCTAGGGCCCGGTTGTACCTTTACCTGGCCGCGGGCGCCCCCGGACAGATCGTGACCAACACGTCCGCCCCCCCCACCACGACGGTCCCCGGCACCGTACCGCCGGCGCCCGTCAACGACGAGGAGAGCTCCAACTGGTCCGGGTACTCGTCGACCGGTGGTCCGTTCACTGTTGCGAAGGGCACCTTTACCGTCCCCTCCCCAGTAGCCGGGACGTCGCCGCGCGCTGAGGTGGCCGAATGGGTGGGCGTCGACGGGACGAGCGCCAGCGACCCCTCGCTCATCCAAGCCGGAGTGGACGAGCAGGCGGACCCGAACAGTCCCAGCGGGTTCGACTACTCCCCCTGGTGGGAAATACTCCCGGCCACGGCCACGCCGATAACGACCGTCACGGTCAACCCGGGCGACAAGGTCACGGTGACGATCTGGCAAGTCAGTGGTCCCACCTGGGAGATCAACCTGACTGACGACACCACCGGCGAGTCTTTCTCCACACCGCCCGAGCATTACACCGGGCCCGGCTCGACCGCCGAATGGGTGGTCGAAGCCACCACAGAGTGCCGCTTCCAGTGCCGGACGTCGCCGCTCGCCCCTTACAGCCCAGCCGTGACCTTCAGCGACCTGGGCATGGCCGGCCCGCAAAAGTCGTTGGACGAGATCACGATGGTGCAGGGGCTGGGCGCAGTGTCGACGCCCTCGGCCATGGCCCCGGCCGGGTTCAGCGTGAGCTACACGGGCCCCTCGCAGCTTCTCGCCGCCAGGCGCGACGCCTAACGTCGGACCTCGCTTGCATAAACACATCAGCATGTGCTTATGTACGCGGATTGTCTGTGACGAAGGCCTACGAGGTCGCCGGCGAGCTGCTGAAGGTGCTGTCCGCTCCGGCCCGCCTGGCTATCGTGGTCGAGCTGGGGGAGGGGCCGCGCTGTGTCCACGAGCTCGTCGATCACCTCGAAATGAGCCAACCGCTCATTTCGCAGCACCTGCGGGTCCTGCGCAGCGCCCGGGTCGTGGCGGCGGAGCGCCGTGGTCGTGAATCGGTTTACACTCTCGTCGACCAGCACGTCGGCCACATTGTCGCCGACGCCGTGCGCCACGCCGACGAGGAGCCGTGAAACCGGCGCGGGCAGGGCCGAAGCCAGAAGAGCACGCGACGCCAGAAGAGCACGCGGAGAAGGAGGAACTGAGCCACGACGACGAGCAGTGAGACGAAAGGCTCGGGCGCGGGCTTGCTCGACGAGCTGCACGAGCTAGTCGAAGCACGGCTGCGCCGGACGGACCAGCGTTACACGGCGGGACGGCGCGCCATCATCGCCCTGCTCGCTACGGCGGGTAACCCGGTCAGTATCACCGAGATCGCCCGCGGTCTCCCCGATCTGCCCCGCAGCTCCGCTTATCGCAACCTCGTCGACCTCGAGTCCGCCGGGGTGGTGCGCCGGGTCGTGGCCCATGACGACTTCGCCCGTTTCGAGTTGGCGGAGGATCTCACCGAGCACCACCACCATCTGCTCTGCGTCGCCTGCGGGAAAGTAACTGACGTCACCCTGGCCGCCAGGGTCGAGCGCAACCTGAGCGCGGCGATCGTCGAGATGGCCGGGGCCGAGGGCTTCCGGCCCCACGGTCACCGTCTGGACATACTCGGGTTGTGCAGCGCCTGCGCGTAAGCGAACAAGCCGCGGTGGGAGGTAGCCCTCCCGGGCCCGCTCTTCGACCTACACCAGACTAGGAGGACCGAAGTACTTCTACAAGGCTGTCCAAAAGTCAAGGCGTGCCGAGAAAGCCCTCGTCTGCCTTGTTTTCCGATGGGCCTGCGTCGTGGTCAATTCCACCCCGGAGGGGCTAACATCGCAATACTGACCTCCCTAAGCGACAACGAAGCCGCATCGGTGCTCTTGGACGATGGCAGGCCTGGAGGGTGACGGCTTTGGCCGTCCTTTAGGGATGGGCCGCGTCCGCGCAGCTGCCGAGCTGATAGTGGGGACCGAGCCGGACGCTGTTCCACGCGCTCGTTGGTTGGTCCGTTCTGCTCTTTCCGGGGTACACCCAGAGGTGGCCGCCGACGCCGAGCTGGTGGTGAGCGAACTGGTCACGAACGCGGCCCTGCACGGCGAGGCGCCCATCACCGTCAGGGTGTTCCTCGACGGTTGGGTGCGGGTGGAGGTCGAGGACGCCAGGCGGGCAGCGCCTATTGTCCCCCGCAAGAACACCGAAGCCATGACCGGACGAGGCCTGGCGATGGTGGCGGCGCTTTCCTCCGGGTGGGGGATGGGGCTCGCCGCCGGCGGCGGCAAAGTGGTCTGGGCCGAGCTCGGCCGTAACGGGGCCCGGTCCGAGCAGGCTTCGCAGCCGGAAGTCGACATCGAGGCGCTGTTGGCGGCGTGGTCCGAAATCGAGCCGGGCGCCGGGACCTACTCCGTCCGCCTCGGGGCGGTTTCGACCGAACTGCTGCTTTCGGCCAAGGCGCACATAGACAACGTCGTGCGTGAGCTGACGCTGTTGCGAGAGGGCGAGGCGTCGAGCGGCGTCGAGCTCGCTCCGGAAATAGTGGCGCTTATCCAGACGGTCACGGTCGATTTTGCCGATGCCCGGGCTGAGATCAAGCGCCAGGCGACCTCGGCCGCTGCCCGGGGCGAGCTGATCACCAACCTGGAACTGCACCTGACGCCCGCAGCGGCGGACGCCGGCGAGCGCTACCTGGCCGCGTTGGACGAAGCCGACCGTTATGCACGTTCAGCGCACCTGCTCACCCTGGCGCCACCCCCGGTACACCGCATCTTCCGCCGGTGGTACGTCCAGTCGATCGTGGACCAGCTGCGGGCGCTCTCGCGGCGCGAAGAGCCCGTCCCTCCCAGACCGTTCCAGGTGGTGCTGACCGAAGAGGTCACCAAGCTGGCGGATGCGGCCGATGCCCTGTCCCGGCTCGCCCTTTTGCAGAAAGTGACGGGTGAGCTGGCCGACGCCATCTCGGCGCAGGAGATGAGCCAGATCGTGGTCGACAACGCCGTGCAGTTCCTCGGGGTCGAGACCGCCCGTGTCCGCCTGCTCACCGACGACGCCACGCTGCGGTCGGTGGCGCGGAGGGGCTGGGGGGATGGCGAGCCGGAGCGGTTCCCGGAGTACCCGCTGAGCGCGGACCTCCCCGGCGCCGAGGCGGCGCGGACCGGCCGTCCGGTGTACATGCGTTCCCTGGTGGACACATTTGACCGCCACCCGGCCCTGGCCGACCACTACCGGACCGGTCGGAGCGCCCATGTCATGCCCCTGGTGGTCGGCGACCAAGTCCTCGGGTTGCTATCGCTCACCTTCCTGAGCGGCAAGCTCACCGACGACGCCGAGGTGGCGGTGGTCGAGTCCCTGGCCGACGCCCTCGCCCAAGGTCTGAAACGGGCGCAGCTGGCCGCCAGCGACGCGGAAAAACGCGAAACCCTGAGCCTCTTAGCCGATGCGACCCAGATCATGGTCACCGCCCGGGAGCCGTCGGACGTGCTGGAGCGCCTCGTCTCGCTCGCCGTGCCCCGGCTGGGCGATTGGTGCACGGTCTACCTGGCCGAGGGGCCGGTGCTGCGCCGAGCGGCGATGGCTATAGATGGGCAACCGTCGTTGGCCAAACGGCTGAAAGCCTTCAGTCTGAGCCTGGCGCCCGACAGCCCCCATGCCCGGGCCTTCCGCACCGGCGAGACGCAACTGATCCCCGAGGGTGCCGGTTGCATGTTGCAAAGCTTTTACCCCGGCCTCGATTTCTCCGCCATCGGGGGCGACCCGGGCTCGGCCACCGGTATCTGCGTCCCCATTAATCTGCGGGGCGAACGCATAGGAGTTATCGGGCTCACGTTCGTCAATTCCAACCGCAAGGTCACGCCGCACGTTGTCGAGGCGCTGTCAGGCCTGCGGGACAGGGCAGCCATAGCCTTTGACAGCGCCCGGCGCTGGAGCGAGCAGCGCCAAGTGGTCCGTACGCTCGTAGAGGCGCTGCTCCCCGGGCAGCCGCCCAGAGTCGAGGGCATGGTCTTCTCGGCCCGGTACCTGCCGGCCGGCGGTGATGTCGCCGGTGACTGGTGGGAGGCGCAGATTATGCCCGACGGTACGGTATTAGTCGGTCTTGGCGACGCCGCCGGTCACGGCCTCGCGGCCGTCTCGCTGATGTCCGAGCTGCGGCACGGCGCCCGGGCCCTGGCCCTTGTCGAACCGAGCCCGGCAGCGCTCCTGGCCGATCTCAACCTCCATCTGACCGGCGTCGACGCCGGGTTCGCCACGGCCGTGTACGGTCGGCTGCAGCCGACCACCGGCGAGCTGCGCTGGGCCATCGCCGGTCACGTGCCGCCCCTGCACGTGACCTCGGAAAGCAAGGTCTCCCTGCTGGACGAGGGCGCCGGCCCGCCCCTCGGCGTTCCCAGCACCGAGCCCGGCCACGACCGACTGATCCGGCTAGGCCCGGGAGAAACACTTGTGTTTTACAGTGACGGCGTTGTCGAGAGCCGGTGGGCCCAACTCGACGAGGGCATCCGCCGCCTGGCCCGCACGGTGGCTGCTCATGCCGATGAAGACGTCGAAACGCTGGCCGACAGCCTCGTCGCTGCCCATTGCGTGTCGCGGGTCGACGACTGCTGCCTGTTGCTCCTGCGCCGGAACATGGACTGACTGATCAGGCCTTTTTTTCGTCGGCGAGTGTGGCTTTAGCCTCGCTTTCAGCTGTGTGGTGGCTGTCGCTTGCGGGTGCCCGGCCGGGAATGGTCGTGAGGGCGACCAAGGCGCCGGCGAGAGCGACAACCGACGCGGTGAGCAAGCCGAGGTGCATGCCGCTCATGAAAGCGGTGCGGGCCGCGTGCGCGATGGTCGCTCCGACCGCGCCGCCGAGGCGCCGGGCGGCACCGAGCGCCGAGCCAACTGTGCTCTGGATGGCTTGCTCCAGCGGGTGCGGGAGGCGGTAGGGGGCGAGGGCACTTCTGAGGCGGTCGTCGTACCGGTTGGAAAGGAGGCTGCCGACCACGGCGACGCCGAGGGCCCCGCCCGTCTGTAAGAACGTGCCGTTGGTGGCGCCGCCGACTCCGGTGTGCTCGGCGGGCAGCGAGCTCATCACCGACGCGGTCACCGCGGGGATGACGAGCCCGGCGCCGACGCCGAGCAGGGCCATGCCGGCGACGATCCCGCCATAGGTGGTGGAGTTCGTGGCGGTGGAGATCTGCCAGAGCCCGATGGTGACGACGAGCAGGCCGGCGGCGATGGTCAGCTTCGGGCCGAGCGCACGTACGAGCGTGCTGGAGAGCGGGGCGACCACGGCGATAGCGCCGGCGGCGGGGAGCATGCGCACGCCGGCCTCCAGCGGGCTATTGCCGAGCTGGAACTGGAGGAACTGTGTGAGGACGAAAAGAGAGCCGAACAACCCGAACATGGTGAGGCCGACCGAGACGATCGGTGCCGAGAAGCTCTTGTTACGGAAGAAGTGCAGGTTGAGCATCGGGTGCGCGCTCTCCCGCTCCCAGGTCACGAAGGCCGCGAGGACACCGAGGCCTGCGATGCCGGTCGCGACCACTGGGGCCGACGTCCAGCCGTGCACGGGGGCCTCGATGATCGCATAGAGGAGAAGCCCGAGCCCGGTGATCGACAGCAGCGAACCGACGAGATCGGGGCGCTGGGCCGAAGGGTTCTTCGAGTCGGGGACAAGTGGGAGCGCGAAAACAAAGCCGGCAACGGCGATGGGGACGTTGATGAGGAACACCGAGCCCCACCAGAAGTGTTCCAACAACAGGCCGCCCAAGATCGGGCCGAGGGCGATACCGGCACCGCTTGTGGCCGCCCAGAGGCTGATCGCACGCTGCCGCTGGCGCGGCACGGTGAAGGTGTTGGTGATGATGGCCAGGGTCGAGGGCATGATCAGAGCTCCACCAATGCCCATGCTGGCGCGCGCAGCGATCAGCGAGCCGACCGACCCTGAGGACGCGGCCCACGTGGAGCAGGCCGCAAAAGCGGCCAGGCCGGCGAGGAAGGTGCGTTTCCGGCCGACGCGGTCGGCGAGGCTGCCCGATACCAGCAATAGGCCCGCGAACACGAGCACATATGCGTCGACGATCCACTGCAGATCGCTCGAGCTGGCGTGTAGCTTGTCCACCAGTGTCGGCAGGGCGACGTTCAACACCGTGTTGTCGAGCGTCACGATCAGCAACGACACGCACAGCACCGCGAGCGCGAACCAGCGGCGCGGCATACCGACGCCAACGCTCGATGACCGTATAAAATCATCACGTGATGAAGTCATCGTGTGATGATGTACCACACGGTACCGCGCGAGTCAAGGCGGACGGAGAAGGAGGGTCGACTTGATGGCGAGGACCGGGCGCCCACCGGGCGGCACCAGTAACCGGGAGGCCATCCGCGCATCCGCCGCGCACCACTTCTCCGAGTACGGCTACGACCGCACGTCGATGCGCTCAGTGGCGGCCGAGGCCGGTGTAGACCAGGCCCTGATAGCCCACTATTTCGGCTCGAAGCACGAGCTTTTCATCGCCGCCGTCGAGTTCCCTTTCGATCCTGCCAAGATCCTTCCCGAGGTGTTGGACGGCGACCGGAGCTCGATCGGCGAGCGCCTGGCGCGGGCGCAGCTGGCACTGCTCGACGACCCCGACGCGAGAAGAAGGCTAACGAGCCTCGTCCGGGCCGCTTCGTCCGAGCCGGACGCAGCCCGCATGTTGCGCGAGTTCCTGATGCGGGAGGTGATCGGACCGCTTGCTGAGGCACTCGGGTCAGACGAGCCCGAGCTGCGCGTAAGCTTCGTCGGGTCGCAGATCATTGGCCTGATGATGGCGCGGTACATCGTCGAGGTGGAGCCCCTCGCGTCCCTGCCGGCCGAGCGCGTCGTGGAAATGATCGGCCCGACCCTGCAGCGCTACCTCATGCACCCTTTGCCACATAAACACTGACACCCGGCTGCTCGGCGCCGGCGAGGGTGGCGAGTTGCGACAATGAAGTGCGCGATGCTGCAAGGTGCGGCGTTGCTGATGGTCATTGATGGCACGAACGGAGGCAGCCATGCAGGATCCTGGGCCGGCAAGACCGACAGTAGACGTAGAGGTGGTTGGTACGCGGGGCGCGGCTAAGGGGGAGCTACGCCAGGAGGTGGCGGGCGATTGGCGCGAATGGGAGTTGTCTGGTCCCGTGCAGGGTGAAGTGGCGCGACTGACCTTCGGGGTGGACGTGGAAGCCCCCCTGCGCGAGCTGTTTATCACGGCGCCGAATAGTGAGGACATTCGTTACGCACACCCGAGCCAGCCGGTATGGCTGGGCTACGGGGACCATAGCACGGGCCCGGTGAGGTCTCGCTTCGGGCTGTCGTGGATGTTCACGCCGCCCCCATTGGTTTTCCCGTTCCGCTCGGGACGGGGCTGGGGAGGCGTGGCTGTTGGTGCCGATCCGGGACAAAATCTGTTCTCAGCCGTGAGCTACGAGCCGGTCGATGAGCACACCTTTGAGGTGGTAGTCCACTATGAGCCGGCCTGCCGCGTCGCTCCTGGCGCGGTTAGGCTCATGGTGGCGGCTCGGGAGTGGAGCTCGCCCGGCGAGGTCATTGCCAGTTACGCCGAATGTCTGCGGAGCAGCGGGGCTGCGCCTAATCCCCGTCGGGAACCTGCAGAGTGGTGGTATGACACCTTGTTGTGCACTTGGGGTGAGCAGTGCAATATTCGTAACGAAATAATTGCTAATGGGCGAAAGGACCACCTTGAGCACCCGGTGGTGACCTATGAGTCCCAGGCCAACCAGGCAAGATGGATAAGCCACCTGGTCGACCAGGGTGTCCCGGTCGGGGTGGTGAGCACCTCTGACAAGTGGCAGCGTGACCGCTACCGGTTGCTCCCTGACGTTGGACGATATGAGGATCTTAGTGCGTTCGCTCGTTGGAACCACGCCGCGAGCCGTCATGTGATCGCTTGGTGGGGGCTGTGGTCGGTCGACGGCGCACCTCGGGACTGGTGCATCTGCGACGACGAGGGAAAGCCACTTTCGGTCGACCCGGGTAATGCCGAGTACCGTGAGGTCTTGGTCGAGGACGTGACGCGCTTGCTCAGCCCTTCCGGCTATGACCTAGACGGGTTCTTCCTTGACTTTACGGCGCGTCAAGCTCTGCCCAAGGCGTTGGCAGAGGGGCACAAGACAGGTATCGAACTGTTGCACGACTACGTCGCGCTGGTACACGGAGCGGCCAAGGCGGCGAAACCGGACGCGATGATAATGACGCACTGTCCGCACCCTTACTTCGCTGACGTCACCGACGTGCTACGGCTCAACGACTGGGCGCTGAAGCGGCCCAACATCATCGAACAGGCTACCTATCGGCACCAGATCGCGTCGTCGTGTTCGGATTGGCTTATAAATACGGACAATTGGCCGTTGTACGATGTAGGCCAGTGGCGTGAGTACCTGCGCTACCAGCCCGAGATCGGTATCCCGGCATCCTGGTTCACACACGGCGTGTTCGGGGAGGGGGACCGCAGGTACGGGCCTTTCAGCGCCGACGACTACGCAGTGTGGAGACAGACGTGGGCCGCCTACCGCAAGACGATGGGCCTGGCCGATCTCGAGGGCTGAAGGGGGGTGGGCCCGTAGGTCGTAGCGTTGGTGAGCGTACTGCAGACCGAGGAGGTAGGAGATGAGGCACCGAGACCGAGTGGCCGAGGCGCTTAGCCATTCGAAGCCGGACCGTTGCCCGTGGCAGGCAAGCTTCACGCCCGAGTTTGCCGGACGCCTGAGGGGCGAGATGGGCTCGGGCGGCTCGCTCGCTCACAACCCGCACGGAGGAGGTAACCCCTATGACCTCGAGATGGGGTTCGACCAGGACATCCTGATTACGTCCGTGGGTTGGGCGAACTCGTACTACGGCGAGGGTGACGAGTACGTGGACGAGTGGGGGGTGGGTTGGCAGTCGGTCGCCTACGCGACGCCTTTTGGGGTGGGCCACTACACCGAGCCGCGTGGTCATCCCCTGGCCGACGCGGGCGCACTGGCCCGCTACCAACCGCCGGATCCCAGCCGGCCGGAGCTGTACGCAGACGCGCACCGGCTTATCGCTCAACACGGCGACGAGTACTGGATCGTGGGCTCCACCGTTACCACGATCTTCGAGACGGCGTGGGCCATGCGGGGGCTGGAACAGTTGATGACGGACTTCATCGAAGACCCCGACCTGGCTGATGCCATCCTCGATATCCCCTACAAGTACCATCTCATCGCCGCCGAGACGCTGGCGGGCATGGGCGTGGACATGATCTGGATCGGTGACGACGTGGGCCAGCAGCACGGCATGCTCATCTCTCCCCGGCACTGGCGGCGTTTCCTGAAGCCACGTATGGCCAACATCATTGATCGTGTCAAGGCGGTAAACCCCGCAGTAAAGGTGGCTTACCACACCGACGGGTGCGTCTATGCCATTATCCCCGAGCTCATCGAGATCGGGCTGGACGTGCTCAACCCGGTCCAGCCGGCAGCCATGGACCCCGCGCGCCTGAAGCGCGAATATGGCCGAGACCTTTGTTTCTGGGGCTCGATCGACGAGCAGCACACGATGCCCTTCGGCCGCCCCGGCGACGTCCGCCGCGAGGTGGCCGAGCGCATCAAGACGGTCGGCTCGGACGGGGGGCTCATCCTGGCGCCGACCCATCATCTGCAGCTCGACACGCCACTAGATAACTTCTGGGCCCTTCTCGAGGCGGTCACGGGCAGGAGCTGGGCACCCGATGTCCTAAGACCGTCGCCTATCTGAGCGCTCGCTCCAGGACGAGGTAGAGGTCGGAGCCCCGATCTGCATCGTCGAGCCGTGAGGCGACGGCGTTCGCCGGCGCCCCTACCGAAGAGGAAAGAATGAAGATAACGCAGGTAAAGCCTTGGAACGTCAGTTACCCGGAACCGAACGATTCGGACAATACCCGCTACCTGACGTTTTGCTCGGTAGAGGCCGACGACGGCACGGTGGGCTGGGGAGAGGCCATCACCCAGTTCCCTGAGCCCACCCGGGCCACAGAGCGGATCATCGAAGCGATGGGTGAGCAGTTGCTGGGCGCGGACCCTATGCAAAACGTCGCCCTGTGGCGCAAGCTCCACCAGAATTCCTGGTGGTACGGCTACGAGGGCGGCCCGGCTTCCTTTGCCATCAGCGCCATCGACATCGCCTTGTGGGACCGGAAGGGCAAGCTGCTCGGCCAGCCCGTCGTCAACCTGATAGGGGGCGCCTACCGCGACCGCCTCCCCGTCATCGCCAGCACCCATGCCTTCGACGAGAGCCTGGAGCACGAGGCCGAAAAGCACGGCCGTTACGTGCGGGAACAGGGTTACCAGGGAGTCAAGGTGGGGATGGGCAAGCGGGGCAAGGCTCGGCTATGATCAAGCGCACCAACGCTTTCGAGGAGTACGGGCTCTACTGGTTCGAAGAGCCGCTGGAGCCGACGGACACGGCCGGGTTCCTGAGCCTACGGGCTCACGCCAAGTGCCTGATCGGCACGGGCGTGCGGGAGTGGAATGCCAGGGGGTTCGCCCGGGTCATCGAGAGCGGGGTCACGGACGTGGTCGGTTGCGACCCCGGTCGGGCGGAGGGCATCACCGGCTCGCTGAAGGTCATTGAGCTCGTTGAGAAAGCCGACGTCTGGTATAACGCCCACGCCTGGAGTAGCGGTGTCATAACTGCAGCCAGCCTGGCGTTGTCCGCCTCGACGCCCCGTTGCCTGTTGTTCGAAATGAAGCCGCTCACCAACCCCATGCAGCACGAGCTGGTGAAGAACCCTTTCACTCACGATAAAGGTTGGGTCACCGTGCCTCGGGAGCCGGGGCTCGGTGTCGAGGTCGATGAGCAGATCCTGCAAAAGTACCGTTTCGACTGAGGTCACCCGATCGTGATCAAGATCAACGAGGTGGCCCACCTGGCACGCGTCGCCCCGTCTTCGGTCTCGCGGGTGCTCAATGACCACCCCGATGTGAGCGATGAGATGAATGTTCTCGAACACCATCGACATCAGGTACTGGTAACCCCTCGCGCTCTCGGCCAGGCCATATATGTACAGCCTTCGATGAACGACACCCGCGTACGAGGAGCTGGACGGACAGTTCGGCGCCTCTTAGCCCGTGATCGAGCAGCAGGCGAGCGGCTTCGGCTGGGGCCCTTCGTGACAAGGAGGCCAAGGAGCCGCCCCAAGAGATCTGACGGTTCAGACAGCACCCGATGTAGACTCCCTTATTGTACGCTCCGTGTTGACGCGGGAGCGCTTGCAGATCGGTAATTCCGAGCACGTTGCCCCAGACCCTGGTGACTTTTCTACTAGGGAGGCCACAATATGGACGCCTTAGCGGGTGAGTTGTATGGCGGTTCATCGACGACGAGAAAGCTGTAAGAACATGATCATTGTGCTGGCACTAGTTGTTGTCCTGCTCTTTGTGGGGCTTAGTTTCGCTGTCCATCTATTGTGGATCGCCGCCGTCATTTTCTCTATTATTTGGCTCGTCGGGTACGCCCTGGGGCGCGGAGAGAGCGCAGGCAGGCACCACTTCTACAAGTGGTGAGCGGTGGGCGGCGTGGCTAATGCCGTCCCTGTCGCTCCAGAAAGGATGTACGATCACAACGACACGACAGAAGCCCCCCGTGTCGGGCCGGCAAGAGCCGGCCAGGGGCGCTACGCCGGGCTTGACCTACGCCCTTGGTGGGGACCGGGTGACGAAGGGTTAGGGACGAGGTGTTGGCGCAATCAAGGCGTCACGACCGCGGGCTCAAAAGTGCCGCCGAGACCAACCCGGGCGCGCTCGTGGCGCGAACTCGTGGGGAGCGGTACCGGTCCAGGGCCGGGACTGTAGCCCTGAGACAATAGTGTGGACCATCATTTCGAGTTGCCGCGTCTGAGAGATTTGGCCAGACGGGCGGCGCCCCAGGTCATCGAAGCCACGCTGGTGCCGTTGGCCTTGTTCTATGCGGCCCTTTGCCTGCTCGGGCCGACAGGGGCCATCTGCAGCGCGCTGGCCTGGAACTACCTGGCACTCGTGCGCCACCTGTGGCGGAAGGAGCGGCTCCCCGGCCTCCTTGTCCTCGCCACCGTCGGCCTGACAGCTCGTTCCATCGTGGCGCTGGCCAGTGGTGCCAGCATGTTCGTGTACTTTTTGCAGCCCTCGCTCGCCACCGCCCTCGTAGGCGGCGCGTTCCTGCTGTCAGTGCCCCTTGGTCGGCCCCTGGCCGAGAAACTAGCCCACGACTTCGTACCCATGCCGGCAACGTTCCTGAAGCGGCCGAAGGTCAGGCAACTGTTCGTGAGGATCAGCCTCCTGTGGGCGTTGGTCAGTCTCGTGAACGCAGCCGGCACTATCGCCTTGCTGGTCAATGTCCCCATTGCCACTTACCTGGTGGCCAAGACGGGCCTGTCGTGCTCCCTCACCGTGCTCGGCATTGTGGTCTCGTCATGGTGGTTCAGACGTGGCCTGCGCCGCCAGAGCCTCGAGCCCCAGCACCCACTACCCTCAAGGCTCTTGGCTGCCATGGATGTCGAGCGTCTCTCGCAGACCTGTCAGCTCGGCCATCCGGTCGCCGAGATCGTCTGCGATATGGCGGAGGTCGTCGAGACCGGTCTGCTCTACCGGCAGGCCGCCACGGTACGCAGTTTTGTTATAACTGACCCGTCTTAGTGACTCGTCGGGCTGGTCACCCACCCACGACGCGTGAGTTTCCCGCTCCCAGCGTCCACAGAGCCTATTAACCGCTACGCACCAAGTGACGACCTGGGCACAGATGGGCTCGTCGGGATGGTGCTGCTTCACCAATCGGTCGAACTTCGCCGTCAGCTGGGAAGTGTTGTCGCCCGCCAACAGCGCTTCCACGCTAGGCCCGTCCGCGCCAGGGACGAGGTCGCGCACTGTCCTTAGCAGGGCCAGGTCAAGATGGCCGAGCGCTGTCACGATCGAGCCCATAACTCGAAGGTGCTCGTCAGAAAGGGGCTGGACGTTGTGACCAGCAGGAAGGCTCGGTGGAAGGCTCATGGTCGATTAAACCAGCTCCCGAGGTGATCGAGTGAGCCGCGTCTCCATCGAGTGGCAACCGCCACCTCGCCCCGGAGCCGGGCTCGGTTGACGGCTCAAATCTCACAACCTGCCGCAGTCGCCGGCGAAGTCTTTACCGGACGGTAGGCTGAAGGAGCACCAAACAGCCTTGCCAGTGCCCCTGCGTTCCTGGCCCCAGCGGGTCGCGACCGCTTCAACTAGTGCCAGCCCTCGTCCGTTCTCGTCAAATACTTCCGGGGAACGCCTCGTCGCCTGAGCCGGGTTGTCGTCGGTGACCTGAACGTTGATCTCGTCTCGGTGGACCTGCAAGCACAGGTCGAGCTCGCCATCCCCGAATTTGACTGCGTTCGCGAGCAACTCGCTGGTGGCCAACAAAACGTCGTCGAGATAAGCGACCGTCCCATCAGAGGGCACGAGCCCGCAGCGCGCTAACTGCGCCGCTATGAAACGCCGGCCTATGCCAACCGCGTTCGCGTCGCGATCGAGGGCGCACCTAGCTACGTAACACATCGATGCTCCTCCCGGGACCCTCCACGGACGTCTCTACCCAGGTTCATCGCAGCGCAAGCGCGTCCCGCTAGGCGAAGCGCCACCCTCGGGCAACCGGCGCCGGCCCCGGTGCTCTGGACCGGGCCAGCTTGCGGTCATCGCAATACATGTGGAACGACGGGAAAAGGGCCAATGGTCTTACTCCTAGCCATGTCGCCCTCGCGGTTCGGTCATTACTTATCGGACTTGCCATAGTGGCGCTCAGTTCCTCGGTGTCAACCGCTAACCCGCAGCGGTCCTCGTAGGAGTTGAGGAGCGGTTCTCTACGGACGGTCGCCGCCCGGTCCCGCGTCGGCGCCCGCCGTGCTGAAAACTCCCGAGCGCCTCTGAGCGCCGGCCCACTCCACCGCTTCGCTCGCCAGGGAGCTCGGGTAGCGCCACCGCAGCAGTTGGCGCTCGGCGGCGCCATAATCCTCGTCCAGGTCAATGAGCGACAGGGCTAGCTGGCGCGCTCGGCGTAGCTGGTGCTCGTCGGCCGGGATCTGCAGCTGTTGCTCCTGCCAGGCCGAGTGCCGGGCCTGCAGGGCGGGGGAGAGCCGGCAAACCCGAGCCCGGTTGAGAGGCGGGACCCGCCGGCGTACCGAAAGGGCGTCCTCGCCCACCAGTTGGGCCAGGCCGAACTGGATGGTCCGGTTGATGCTGCGCACGAAGGGCGAGTGCCTGCCGCTGCGGTCGCCCAGCCCGAGCGAGCGGGCCGTCTCGGCCAGGTCCAGGTCGAAGCCTTCGGGGCCGTACTCGAAGCCGGCGGCGAAGCGGCGCAGGAGCCAGACCGTCGACGGGCCCAGGATCCCCAGCCAGTACTCCTCCACGTACGTCGACCTCGGGTCATGCCCGAGGTTGTCTATTACGTCGTCCGGCCACGGCAAGACGTGCAGGACTTCGGGAGCGAAGCAGAGTTGTGAGTGCACGGGCGTCTCCCTGAGACGAGGGTTTGTTGCTTAGGGGGAAGCACTCTCAGTGTATTTCATATCCCTTCAGAGCACAAGACCTGCTGCAAGGCGGCGGGCAGGCTCAGAACGGCTGGGCCCGTACTCTCAGCTCAGGCTGGCGGCGTCGGCCTCGATCGAAGCTCGGTCCGACGTCCGGTCCTCGACGCCCATGTACGCTGGGGCCCGCAGGCCCGGAGCGGGGTCAATGGCCTTGAAGATCGAGGCGGCGATGCCCGGGCCGTCCAGGCCCAACTGGCCCAAGATCCGCTCGGGCTTGTCGTGGGGGATGTAGGCCGTCGGGACCCCGAGGTTGAGCACTGGTGGGCTCTGACGCTTGGCGTTGAGGTCGGCGATGGCGTCGGCGATGAAATTGCCGGCTCCGCCATTGCGGATCCCGTCTTCCACCGTCACGACCAAGGCGTGCCTGCCGGCGTCGGCGATCATGATCGGGTCGAGCGGTCGCACCACCCTTACATCCCAGAGCGCGGCCTCTACCCCCTCGTCAGCGAGGAGGGCGGCCGCCTCCTCGGCCGGCTCGAGCAACTTGCCCACAGCGAGGATGCAGACCGAGCCGTCCCCGGCACGGACGCGCCGGGCCGACAGGCCCGTGCCGACCTGGTTGGACGGCACCTGACGGGCCGCCGTCTTGGCGAAGCGCAGGACCGAGGGCCCCGAGAGGTCCAAAGCTGAGCGGAGCATCACCTTCAGTTCCTGAGCAGACGAGGGGGCGAAGATGGTCATGCCCGGGATCTTGAGGCAGAGCGCCATGTCCAGTATCCCGTGGTGGCTCGGACCATCGTCGCCGGTGATGCCCGCCCGGTCCAGGGCGAAGACAACCGGGAGGCCGTGGAGACCTACGTCCAGGTTGGCCTGGTCGAACGCCCGGCTGAGGAAGGTCGAGTAAACCGCCACCACGGGCCGCAAACCGCCCATGGCCATGCCGGCGGCCGAGGTCACGGCCGCCTGTTCAGCGATACCGACATCGAAAAACCGGTCCGGGAAACGGGCTTGGAAAGGCAATAGCCCAGTGGGGCCGGGCATTGCCGCCGTGATGGCGACCACGTCGTCGCGCTCTTCGGCAATTTCCAGCATTGATTCACTGAAGGCCAGCGTGTAACCCTTCAGGGCACGCGACGATTGGGTCGGTCCGACCGCGGGGTCAAAAGAGGCTGCGTCGTGAAGACACTTTTCCTCATCTTCCTCGGCGAATTTATAGCCACGGCCCTTCTGGGTTATGACATGGACGACGATCGGGCCATCGAACGCGGCGGCTTGGCGAAAAGCCTGTTCCATTCCGGCAATATCGTGGCCGTCGAGGGGGCCGACATAACGCACACCCAGAGCCTCGAAGAACGCCGGTGGCTCGATCACTTCGCGGATGGCGGAATAAAAGCCCTGAAGGCTCGAATAGGCCAGGCTCCCGACCCGAGGAAAGTCCCGGACCGCCGACTCGATACGGCGCCGGGCTGAATTGACCCCAGGGTGGAGGCGCAACCGGGTGAGGCTCTCGGAAAGACGGGACACCGTCGGCGCGTAAGAGCGTCCGTTGTCGTTGAGTATCACGATGACCCGCGACCCGCTATGGCCGAGGTTGTTGAGGCCTTCGTAGGCCATACCACCGGTGAGAGCGCCGTCCCCGACTATGGCGACAACGTGACGCCCGGGGTGGCTGCTGCGCTTTACGGCGGCAGAAAGACCGTGGGCGTAACTGAGGGCGGTAGAGGCGTGGCTGTTTTCGACCCAGTCGTGCACCGACTCAGCGCGTGACGGGTAGCCCGAGAGCCCGCCGGCCTGGCGCAACGAGCTGAACATGTCCCGTCGGCCCGTCACCAGTTTGTGGACATAGGCCTGGTGCCCGGTGTCCCAGATGAGGTAGTCGCGCGGTGAGTCGAACACCCGGTGCAGGGCCAGGGTGAGTTCTACGACCCCAAGGTTGCTGCCCAGGTGGCCCGTGTTGGCGGTGGACACGGCCTGGACGACGAAGTCCCGGATCTCTCCGGCCAGGATGCCCAACTGCTCGTAGTCGAGAGCCCGTAGGTCGCTGGGTCCGCTGATCGTCTCCAGTAGCACCCCCTCAAGCTACCTCGTGTCCTGGCCCTCCGACATCAGCACCGCGAATGAGGCGCTCAGGGTAGTACCCAGACCGGGCCACTAGCTTGGTCTGGGCTATGACCGCGGCAGCCGCCGACCCCAATTTAATCGACGAAGCCGTCGTGGCTCGCGTCCTGGACCAGGCCCTCAAGACGGGGGGCGAGTTCGCCGAGGTCTTCGCCGAGGACCGCCGTGGCTTGACCCTGGGGCTCGACGACGGCCGGATCGAGGACATCAGTTCCGGCCGGGAGCGCGGGGCAGGCATCCGCGTCGTTGCCGGCAACACCACAGGTTTCGCGCACACGGCGGACCTCTCCGAGCGAGGTCTGCTCAAAGCGGCCGAGTCGGCGTCCGCGGCCGCGCGAAGTGGGGGAGGGGGCACCCGCGAGGTGGCCCTTTCCCGGAGGCAGCCGGCGACCCCCTCTCCGGTCGAGGTGCTCCCCGCCGGCGTGGGCAAGGACAGGAAAGTGGAGCTGTTGCGCAAGGCCGACGCCGCCGCCCGGGCCGCCGGCGGCTCGGTACGCCAGGTCAAGGCCTTCTACCGCGACAGCCGCCGACAAGTCCTGGTGGCGAGTTCAGAGGGCGTGCTGGCCTCCGACGACCAGGTCCGGGCACAGTTCCGGGTAACGGTCGTTGCCAGTGGCGACACGGGGATGCAGACCGGGGCGGAAAGCGTCGGGGCGACCATGGGCTTCGAGCTGTTCGACCGCCATGACGTCGAAGAGCTCGCCCGTTCGGCGGCGCGTCGCTCCCTGCGCAAGCTGGAGGCGAGACCGGCGCCGTCGGGGACCATGCCCGTTGTCATCAAATGCGGTAGCGGCGGCGTGCTCTTCCACGAGGCCTGTGGTCACGGGCTCGAGGCCGATCACATCGTCAAGGCCGTTTCTGTCTTCGCCGGCAAGGTCGGAGAGCAGGTGGCCGCCCCCTTTGTAACGCTCGTGGACGACGGGACGATGAGCCACGAGTGGGGCGCCATGGCGATCGACGACGAGGGCCATCCCACTTCGCGCAACGTCCTCATCCAGGACGGTGTGCTCACGGACTACATGTGGGACTGGCTGCGCGCCCGCCAACAGGACAAGGACGTATCGGCCAATGGCCGGCGCCAGAGCTACCAGCACCTTCCGATGGTCAGGATGACCAATACCTATTTGCTCAACGGGGGCGAAAACCCCGACGAGATCGTCCGCCAGACCCGCCATGGCGTTTACGTCGCTCAGCTCGGTGGTGGCCAGGTCAACACCGCCACCGGGGATTTCGTTTTCGGCATGACCGAGGCCTACATGATCGAGGACGGCCAGTTGACGGGCCCCATCCGGGACGCCAACCTCATCGGCAACGGCCCGCAGGTCCTGCGTGACATCGATGCGCTCGGTGACGACTTCGCCATGGGCTGGCCGGGCACGTGCGGCAAGCAGGGCCAGGGCGTCCCCGTCGGGATGGGCCAGCCCACCCTACGCGTACGTGGGCTGACGATCGGCGGTACGGCCCGTTGAGCGAGCTACTGGAAGTGGCGGCCAGGGTGGCCGGTTGGGCCCGGGACGGCGAGGACGTCGAGGTCTATGTTTCAAGGGGTACCGAGACCGAGGTCCGCGCGTACGAGGGCGAGGTGGAGTCCCTGTCGTCCGCCACGTCCGCCGGCGCCGGCGTCAGGGTGGTGCGTGGAGGCCGTCAGGGCTTTGCCTACGCCGGGTCGCTCGACGAGGAGGTGCTGGCCGAGACGCTGGCCGAGGCCCGCGACAACGCCTCGTTCTCGAGCGCCGAGGCTTGGGTCGGTCTGCCCGAGCCGGACGGCGCCCGCCCCGTAGTCCTAGACCTGTGGCGCGAGGAGCTGGCGGGCTACCCGACGGCCGACAAAGTCAATGCCGCCCTCGACCTCGAGCGGGCGGTACGCGCCGCCGACCCCCGCGTCCGGCAAGTGGAGTCGGCTAACTGGGGCGACGCGTGCAGCGAGAAAGCTCTGGCCAGCTCGTTGGGGGTACAGGCCAGCGACCGTTCGACGGCGTGCTACCTGTCGGCCGTCGCCGTGGCCGGGGAGGGCGCCCAGAGCCAGGTGGCCTACGGCTTCAGCGTCGGCCGTGCTCCCTCCGAGCTCGACTCGGCCAAGGCGGCAGGCGACGCCGTCACTCGGGCCGTGCGGTTGCTGGGAGCGACCAAGCCCCGGTCTGCCCATCTGCCCGTTGTCTTCGAGCCCAGGGTGAGCGCACAGTTGACAAGCCTGCTGGGCTCGGTCTTGAGCGGGGAGAGGGTCCTGAAGGGGACCTCACTTTTCGCGGACCGCCTGGGTGAGCAAGTGGCCGCTCCCGGTGTCACCCTGGTGGACGACCCCACGCTCCCTGAGGCATGGCGCGCCGCCTCTTTCGACGACGAGGGCCTGGCCTGCCGTCCCAACACGATGATCGAGGGCGGTGTGCTGCGTGCCTATCTCTACGACAGCACCTCGGCTCGCCGCGCGGCCACGTCCTCTACCGCCAGCGCCGTCCGGGCCGGTTACAAGAGCGCCCCCGGCGTAGGCAGTCGGGCCGTCTACCTGGTGCCCGGGGAGCTCAGCGCGGACGAGGTACTAGCCCGGCTGGGAGAGGGCCTTTTGGTCCAGTCCCTCAGCGGGCTCCATTCGGGCGTGAACCCGGTTAGCGGCGACTTCTCGGTGGGAGCGGAGGGCTTGCTGTTCCAGGGCGGCGAGCTGTCCACCCCGGTGAGAGAGATAACGATCGCGTCGAGCATCCAACGCATGCTCCAGGGCGTCACGACTGTGGGCAACGACCTGCAATGGCTACCTTCGTCCGCCGCGGGCGTGACCCTCGCCATTTCTGAAATGTCGATGAGCGGCGCCTGAGCGCGTGCCTAGGAGGCGGCGGCCGCTGAAGAGCTGGCTGGAGCCGTTGTTTTGCTGGCGCTTTCCTTGGCCCCACCGTCCTTAGCCCCGCCGTCCTTAGTGCCACTGTCCCTCGAAGCTGCTTCGGGCTTGGGCCCGCCCGGTGCACCAGGGGCCTTGCCGGCGCTGTCGGCGCCCCCCTCGGCCGTCTTCGTCTCCGCCGGCCTCGAAGCGCTTTTATGGCCGTCCGACCTGCTGTCGGTCTTGTAGAAACCGCTGCCCTTGAAGGTTATGCCAATGTTCCCGAATACCTTTCGCAGCGTGCCCCCGCACGCCGGGCACTCAGTCAGTGCATTGTCTTTGAACGACTGCACGACTTCGAGATGTTCGCCGCAGGATTTGCAGGCGTACTCGTAGGTTGGCATGTGAAGCTGCCCTTTCATTAGCACTCTCACTGTTCAACTGCTAAGTGTAGCCGGGTACGAGCGCGGAGCGACAGGGAGGCCCGGCGGCTCGGCTGGGACCTGAGCCGCGTGCCGGGTGGCTACAAGCCGCTGAAGTGGTAGAACCTAGTCAGGACGACGGGGCCGAGGCTCCGACTGACATCGTTGGGGGCCGGGTGGCGGCCCTGAGAAGGAGGGCGCTGATGTCACAGAGGGTTCGCAAGGCCGTGATACCGGCCGCTGGATTGGGGACTCGGTTCCTTCCGGCCACCAAGGCCCAGCCCAAAGAGATGCTGCCCCTGGTCGACAAACCGGCCATCCAGTACGTGGTGGAAGAAGCCGTAGCGGCCGGCATCACCGACATCCTGGTCATCACCGGCCGGGGCAAGCGCAGCCTCGAGGACCACTTCGACCGTTCGTTCGAGCTCGAGTACTACCTCCAGGAAGGGGGGAAGCTGGACGAGCTCGAGGAGATGCGGCGCATCGCCGAGATGGCCGACATCCATTACGTGCGCCAGGGCGAGCCCAAAGGGCTGGGGCACGCCGTCCAGGCGGCGGCCGAACACGTCGGGGACCTGCCCTTTGTCGTAATGCTCGGAGATGACATCATGCACCCCAAGGCGGGGGTGCTGCCCGGGATGCTGGCCACCTTCGAGCGCTTCGGGCACAGCGTCATCGCCCTCAAGGAGGTCCCTCCGCAGGATATTTCCTCTTACGGCTGCGCCGCCGTGAAGCCGCTCGAGGACAACATCGTGGAGATCGAGGACCTCGTCGAAAAACCCGCGCCCGATGAGGCGCCGTCCAACCTGGCGGTGATGGGACGCTACGTGTTCAGTCCCGAGATCCTCGACGTGCTCGCCCATACCCCCGCCGGTCGAGGCGGCGAAATCCAGCTCACTGACGCCATCAAAACGCTCACCGAGCGCCAGCCCGTGTACGGCTGGACTTTCCGCCAGGGCCGCTTCGACGTGGGCAACAAGCTCGATTACCTGCAGGCGACGGTGGAGCTCGCCCTCGAACGTGAGGACCTCGGACCGCCGTTCCGGAAGTTCCTTGTGGAGCGCCTCGCCCGTGAACAGGGCTTACAGCCCCAGGTGGGCCCAGCGGACCGTTTGGCATAGAATCGCCCTGTGACCGATCACGGCCTGACACACCTTGACCCATTGGGACGTGCTCGCATGGTCGACGTCACTCCGAAGGACCCCACGCACCGGCGTGCCATGGCCCGCTGCCGGGTGCACATGCAGCCCGAGACGACCGCGAAAGTGGCCAGTAACGCCATCACCAAGGGCGACGTCCTGGCCGTGTCGCGCGTGGCGGGGATCCAGGCGGCCAAGCAGGCGGCCCAGCTCATACCTCTTTGCCATCCTCTGCTCGTAGGAGCCGTGACCATAAATTTCACGATCGGCGACGACTACGTCGAAGTGGAGACTCAAGTCGAGACCGTCGACAGGACGGGCGTCGAAATGGAAGCGCTTACAGGCTGTGCGGTCGCCGCCCTGACCATTTACGACATGTGCAAGTCGTTCGACCGGGCCATGGTTATCGGGGATCTGGCGTTGTGGGAGAAGACCGGAGGCCGTAGCGGGAACTGGCGCCGGGAGGCGACCACCATCCTGGCTCCCGGGCCGTCCGAGGCGAGTCGGCCCCGGCCCATCGAGGATGAAATAGACGGCCTCATCGGCAACGACCAGTTGGGTTTCGAACGCTGACGTCTTCGCCAATGTGCTCCCCAAAACGGGAGGATCCACCATTCTCGGTGTTGCGCAGACTACCGTCCGATGAAAGACCGACGGTAGGCCGAGGAGTTAGATAATGGGAGCCGAGTTTCTCGTCGCCATCCTCTGGGGCGTTGTCGTGATTTATTGGGTGTGGTCACGGCGGCCCGCCTTCGGGGATTCGATAGGGCTGTTCCGCAACGAGTTGCACGCTCTGGAACATGCCGCCCCGGTACGGGTGCCACCTGCCAATCGCCGCCGGCCGCTGCCCTACACCGTAAGCGTGGCGGGCTACCCCCTCGGCGGACCACAAAGCGACCCAGCCCCTTCGACCGCCGGCACTGCACCTAGTGTCCCGTCCTCCCTGCCGGAGGCGTTGGCGGCTGCCTCGCTCAGCGCCAAACGGCTCAAGGCCCGGCGCCGGCGCCGTGACGTCCTTTCCGTCTTGCTGGTAGCGGTCGTGGTCACTGCCATTGCGTCGGTCGCCCGTCGTTCTGCGGTGACCCTGTCACTGCAAGCTCTCAGCGACGTCGCCCTGGCTGCCTACGCCTATCTGCTCGTGAGCAGGACCAGGACGGCAATGGCCAGGCCTACCGGGCCCAGGGTGCAGTTCGGCGCCCACGACCAGGCGGGAGCAGCCATGCCGGTGCTCTCAGCGCCTGAGCCTGTACGGCGTCCCGCCATCCCGGTGCTCTCAGCGCCTGAGCCTGTACGGCGTCCCGCCCCGCAAGAGGATTGGCTCGTAGACCTGGTCGACCTGGACCAGACGGGAGCCGGCTACTCACCGGCGCACGCTCAGACGACAACTCCAAGGGCGGCGAGCCGGTGGAGGTCACCTGTGACCAGGCGAAGCAGCCTCGACCCCGGACGACCGCCTGAGGCGTACGGGGACTTCGACAGCTATGCCAGTCTGGCCTTGGCTCAGGCCAACTGACAGACTAGGCCTGTCGGTCCGCGCGGCCGCGAGCCGGCTGACTGGAGGTCTCCAAGGTGAGGGTAGCTTTTATCGGGGCGGGGAGCGTCGTGTTCACGAGGAACCTTGCCCGGGACATCCTCAGTTTCCCGGAACTGGGCGACACCGAGCTCGTGCTCATGGACATCGATGCCGAGAGGCTCGCGGGGGCCGAAAAACTGGTCCGCCGGATGGTCGAAACGGCCAAGGCACCGGCGCGAGTCGTCGCCACCACCGATCGTCGTCAGGCACTTGCCGGGGCCGACTATGTGATCGTCACCATCCAAGTAGGCGGCGTGAGCCAGTGGGAATCCGACATACGCGTCCCCGAGAAGTACGGCGTCAACCAGTGTGTGGGCGACACCATCGGCCCAGGTGGGATCTTTCGTGGCCTGCGGCACTTGGCGGTCTTCGACGGCCTCGCACAGGACATGGCAGACCTCTGCCCGGGCGCCCTGGTCCTGCAGTACTCCAACCCCATGGCCATCCTCACCTGGAGGCTGGCGCTGGCCGGGTTGCGGGTCGTCGGGCTGTGCCACAGCGTCCAGGGGACGGCGCGCCTGCTCGCCGGTTACTGCGACGTGCCTGTGGAGGAGCTCAACTACTGGGTCGCCGGGATAAACCATCAGGCGTGGTTCCTGACCCTGGAGCACGACGGCAAAGATCTCTACCCCCGGTTACGTTCGCTGCTCGGGAGCCCGGAGAAGCTCAACATGGAACCCGTGCGGTTCGAGCTCATGCGCCGGTTCGGCTATTTCGTTACCGAGTCGAGCGGCCACGCCTCCGAGTACGTCCCATATTTCCGCAAGCGTCCTGAGCTTCTTGCCGCTTTGGTGGAGGCCTTCGAAGCCGACGGGACGGAATACTCGGCATGGTTCGACTATGGGCGCACGGGGGGCTGTGTGACGGCCAGGCAACACAAGGACCAGGCCTACGAGGCGGAGGTGGCCCGCCAGATCGATGGCACCGAGCCGATCGAACTGTTCCGATCGGACGAGTACGGCGCCCGCATCGTCCATGCCGAGCAAACAGGCTCTCCCCTGCGCATCAACGGCAACGTTGCCAATGACGGCCTCATTGCCAACCTGCCCGAGGGAGCTTGCGTCGAAGTCCCGTGCCTCGTGGACCGGGCCGGGGTCCATCCGTGTGTAGTGGGCACTCTGCCACCCCAGCTCGCCTCCCTCAACCGGAGCAACATCGCGGTTCAGGAGCTAGTCGTCAAGGGCCACATGGAGCGGGACCGCGAGGTGGTCCGCCAGGCCCTGGCCCTGGACCCCCTCACCGCCGCCGTGTGTTCGCTCGATGAGATATGGCAGTTGACGGACGACATGTTCGCCGCCAACGAACGCTGGTTGCCCCAGTTCGTGTAGCCGCTCAACCGCAATGGCCCGGCGACCTGACGACGTCGTTTTCAGATGATGTCGCCGGGCTGCTTTGTGCCCGTGACGACCGGGAGCCCGGCCGCGGCCCAGGCACCGTAACCACCCAGAAGGTCCGAGACGTCGGTGAAGCCGGCGTGGCGGAGCACGCTGGAGGCGACGAGCGAACGGTAGCCGCCCGCGCAGTAAACCACGGTTGGCGTCTCAGGGTCGAACTCGTCGAGAGAGCCGACGAGCTCGGCGAGGGGGACCGCTCGGGCTGCGGGCAGCGTGCCTTCCACCGTCTCCCCCGGGTTGCGGACATCGACCAACTGGATGTCGGCTTGTACCCCGATCAGCTCGGCCAGCTCAACGACGGTCACCCGAGAGCTAGCCTCGACCAGATCGGGGCGACCGATGAGCAGCTGCCCGGGCTCGATCAGGTAGCCGACGACCCGGTCGAACCCGATACGGGCCAGCCGGACACGGCTTTCTAAGGCCGTCGTCGGGTCGCCGACCAGCACGATGTCGCGCCCGGGATCCAAGACCTCCCCTGCCCACTCGGCAAAGCGCCCCTGCAGGCCGACGTTGATCGCGCCCCTCAGGTGGGCGGCGGCGAAGTCCACCGGTTCCCTAGTGTCCAGGAGCAAGGCGCCCGCCTGTTGGCGAGCGACCACTGTGGTGAGGTCCATCGGCGGGGGTGGCGAATGCTCATCGAGAAGTTGATGGGCTTGCCGGTTGCGCTGGGCATCGAAGGAAAAGTAGGCGGGCCGAACGGGCTGCCCTTCGGTTACCGCGGCGACGAAGTCGTCCTCGGTCATGGCGGCGAGGGCATAGTTGGACCGCCGCTGCTCACCGAGCGTCGAGCTGGTCTCGCTGGATAACTGCTTTCCGCAGGCGGAGCCGGCCCCGTGCGCGGGGAAGATCCTGGTCTCGTCGGGCAGGTCGAGGATCCGCCCGTGCAGCGAGTGGTAGAGCATGCGGGCGAGCCGGTCTGTTGTGAAACCACTCGCCGACGAAGCGAACAGGTCAGGTCGGCCCACGTCGCCGACGAAGAGAGTGTCGCCGGTGAGAGCCCCGTAGGGGACGGGATCGTCGGCGTGCTCGAAGACAAGTACGCATATGGACTCGGGAGTGTGGCCCGGGGTCGCTCGGATCTCTAAAGTGACCTCCCCCAGAGCTATGCGCTGGCCGTCGACCAGCGGCTCGGTCGGGAAGTCGAGGTCGGCAGCCTCGCCGAACGAGATGACGGCGCCCGTCCGGTCGGCTAGCTCGAGGTGGCCGGACAGGAAGTCCGCGTGCAGATGAGTCTCGATCACCCTCTCTATGCGCAGGCCCTTGGCGGCTGCCTCGGCCAGGTAGACGCCGATGTCACGGCGGGGGTCGACGACCACCGCCCGACCGGTCGACTCGTCGCCGATCAGGTACGAGGCGTGCGACAGGCATCCCAGATAGTGCTGAGAGAAGATCATGACCCGCGCCCTGCGCCTTGCTCAACCGGGTTGGCGGACGGTGCGGAGTTGAATGGCGCCATGCTGGTCCTCCGTTCGCGGGCGGCTTGACGATGGTACGGCGCTCCTGGTCCTAAATGGCGGCTCCGCCGGTCCAGCTCGACTACTAAAGCGGAATGGAGCGCACCCTATATTTCTCTTAGGAGCCAGCGAACGGCGTTCTTTTGGAACTGCAAGTAGGCGGGCTTCCACAGGGCGTCAAGGTTATGGCCGATCGCGCTCACGACAACCCTCCCCTCGCCATGGGTGTGCGCCCACGCCGTCGCCGAAACGGTGGCTCTCTTGGCCGCACCAGAGTCTGTGTCGAAACTGAGGCCGTCGATGTTGGCCCCTCGTAACAGCAGGTCGCCCGGAGTTCGCTCATAGATAGGAAAGTGCTGTTCGTCCGTGACCATGAAGTCTCCCATTCCCTGCGTGATGGGATGCTCGCCGTTTACCACCTCCACCTTCCACGGTCGTTCGGGGGGGTGCCCGTCATAGGCACCGCCGGTAATTTTCCGGTATGTACTTGAGTAATTGGAGACACCGAGGTTGTTGTGCCACGAGAAAAGGGACCCGCCGGCACGGACAAAGCGGTCGACGGCCACCGCCAACCCCTCGGTCACCCACGTGCCGGACGCGCCGTGGGGCGGTGCGTCCATCAGCGCCGTGACGACCCCATCAGAGGAGCCGGGCCCGACGTAACCATCCGGGAAGACCAGCCCGTCACGGCCGAAGATGAACAACTTCCTGCCCTCGAGCAACTTCGCCGTGGCCTCCTCGTCGACGAACCACTCGTAGTTGGTCGTGTACTCATAGGGCATGCCGAGCTCGGAGAAAACACGGTTGAAGTTGAGCCGGATGTAATCGACGTTGTGGTACCGGTCACCGATAAGGGCCAACACCGCTGAAGTCCCATAAGCCACAACGGCCATCGTTACCTACACTTTCCAGTCCGTCGGCTCGTCGACAATATCAAGTCGTTGACCGATGTTCCCGCAGCCGGTGAAGACGAGCTCGGTGATCCGTCGGCCCGTCTGCTCGGGATCGAGTTGGCTGGTCAGGCCTGATGCCACCCGGGCTAGGACAGGCGATACAAGGACATCCGAAACAAGGTCGATGTCGATGTTGGCCCGTACCTCTCCGCTCTCGATACCCCGCCGGAGGGCCAGGTTCATAGCGGCGCGCCTGGGGGCGACGATCTCCTCGAAGTAGCGGCGGTGCAGGGTTGGGAACGCTTGGGCCTCGGCATCGAGGGCGCGGAGCATATTGCTCGCCCGCTTGTCGAGGACACGCTCGACCACGACCCCCAGCAACTTGGCCACGTTGTCCTTGGCGCTCGCCCCGTTCAGGGCTGGTAGAGGTCGGTTTATAGCTTGGAGGACGTCGAGGTACAGGTCATCCTTGGTCTTCCAACGACGGTAAACCGAGTTGCGGGACACTCCTGCCTCTCGGGCGATCGTGACCAGTGACAGGCCCGACAGCGTGGCGCCGGCGCTGATCATGTCAAGAACAGCTTCGATGATGGCCTGGTTAGACCGAGGGTCGCGCTGGCGTCCGGGCCGGCGTTCAGGAGCGTCGGACGTCTGGGCCACGAGTTAAACGATACAGACCTGTTGCGTTCTGTGCAAAGGCTGTGGCATGGCTACGGGAACAGGCCCGGCTCGGCTGCCCTGGAGTGGGTGGTAGCTGGGGCCCCCGGTCGCGGGCCGCCGGAGCGTCTCATAGCCCGTCCAAGCAGCTAGAAAGGACGGTATGCAAAAAGTACCCGGTTCGCACCGTGACTTACTCAAGGCCCAGTTCGCCACCCTGGCCACTGTGGGTGCTAGTGGGCGCCCGCAACAGTCCGTAGTCTGGTTCTTGGCCGAGGGCGACGACATTGGCATCTCGTTGAGCAATAGCCGTCAAAAGACGGCCAACCTGCAACGGAACCCGACTTGCAGCCTGCTCATATTGGATCCGACTAATAGTTTTCGGTACCTGGAAGTGCGGGGCCAGGCGAAGATCACAGCCGACGAAGGCTACGTCTTTGCCACCAAGGTGGGGGCCAAGTACGGTGCGGACCTCCGCCAGTACGACGCTCCCGGGGATACGCGCCTTATCGTAACGATCGTCCCGGAGAGGGTGCGGGCAGTGGACATGAGCGGCTGAACGTCGCCTAGTTCGAGGGCTGGTTTGTCCGTGCACGGCCCCGGCGACGACTAAGTCCTCCCCGCCATCTGCTGCTCAGAGAAAACTCCACGACAACCTCAGCCCGTCGAGGCCGGCGACGCCGGACCAGGCCAAGCACCTTGGCTGCCCGGGCCCCGGCCACTTGGCGCTCGGAGGGTTTCCCTGTCTCCCAATAGTACAGACCGTCGAAGTGGGCGTCACTGTGGCGGGGGGAGAAAATGCAGCGGCCGTGGTACTCCCCGAAGTCAAGGCGGGCATCACAGCTTGCGAAAGTGATCATGGAGCAGCCTCCGACCAGGCAATCTCTCCCCTCACTGTCGAGGGACAACGCTCCCAAGCCCAGCCTACGCTCAACCCACCCGATCCCGGCGGCGAATAGTCGGCCAGTGGCGTGTGGGGCGCCTCCAGGTCCGCAGAAAGCGATGACGAGCTCGCCGACCGTGCGGCTGCCGCAACGGTCCAGGTAGAGCCCGTAACCGGGGGGCTCGTTGCGCCCGTAGGGATCGTCGCCCCTGTCTGTCCCTTGCGGACGAGGTGGCCCGCCATGGAGCCCCGGCCGGCACGGCAGGGGGGGAGAGCCAAACCGGCTGGGGCTCCTGCCTCAAAGCTACCCCAGACGGTCCCCCGGAACACCGGCCCGGGCAAGAGTTAACGCGACCGAAACCCAGCCTCAGATCGGCACTGGGCGGAGTGTTTCTCCCGAACCCCGGGGAAACCTAGAAGCGGCGCTCGGTGACCACTGAAGGCCCAAAGCCCTACACGGCCTCGATAATCCGGCTGTCGTGTGTTACGGCGATGCGCTGACCGGGCTGCAAGACAAGGAAATCGTCATCCCACTCGGCTGCCAGTAGCTTCCGGACGAGCTCGGGGTCGCCCTTCAGCTCTTCGAAGCGCCAGCTGTATTGGCGGGCGTCCTCGGCTGCCTGCTCCTTGAACGAGCCGGACTTCCCCAGTCCCGTCTCTACGTACGCGGCCCGGGCATAGTGGCTGTGCCACTGCCCAAGGACCTCCATGAGGTATTGTGCGTTGTCCTCGCCGAACTTGGCGACCAGATAGTCGTAATCCTGGTCCGTCGACGTCAGCACGCCCATGGTCAGTCGGCGACCATTGGTCCCGACTTGTGCCTGTCGCTCCATGTAGTCATCTGAGTAGTAGAAAGTCCCAGGTGTCCCGGAAAATTCGGCATCGTAGCGCTGCCGGGACCCGAGGTAAAGCGTGATGCAGTCATGAGCGCGCGGTACGGCGACCGGTAGGTCTCTGGCCTGCAACCCCTCGAGAGCGAGGTTGCAGAGACCGTAGACCAGGACGATCGCCTGGTACTTCGAAGCGTCCGTGCTATCGATCTGGTCCTGCAGTCGGCTGAGCCTGGAGGCAGGACGATCGTCGTGGAGCGCTTGCTCGAGCAGCTCTACGTCTACCACGTGTGGCGCCAGCGCGGCCTGCTGGTACACGGTCCTCGCCAGGACCTCACAAGTTACGGCCCGTACCCGCATGGCTCACATGTCCCTGTTCTCGGTGTCTGTCGCTCTTCTGCTACAACCATGCTACGTCCCCGGGCACGGGCGCTCCCCAGCCACTGACGTACCATTGGCGAACGAGCCGCCGGCGGGCCCGGACCGAGGCTTTGGGGCGAGGGAGGGCGAGCCTCGCCAGGCGAATGCCCAGTCCCTGTGCCTAAGAGCCGGCCGAGCCTGAGGCCCTCGCCGCCACCGCCTTTCCCGTGGGGGGGGGCAGTAGGCGCCAGAGCGTGTGCTCACCTCCGCGGCAGCCCGCCTCGCCCGAGCGCACCCAACCTGTAAGCGCCGGCCACGGAGCCATCGGCATGCAGGTGCGCAGGATTAGGGTCTTGGTGTGGAGATCTTCAAGGAGTTCACGTTCGAAGCCGCCCACCGGCTCCCCTACGTCGAACCTGGCCATAAATGCGCTCGCCTGCACGGGCACTCGTTTGGGGTCTCGGTGCACCTCACCGGCCCGGTCAGCCCGGCCAGCGGGTGGGTCCGCGATTTTTACGACATCAGCTCTGCCATGGCTCCCCTGCTCCAGACGCTCGATCACTACTACCTAAACGAGATCGACGGTCTGGAGAACCCGACGAGCGAGGTGCTGGCTCGCTGGATCTGGGCCCGGCTGACCGTGACGCTTCCGGAGCTCTCCGAGGTGGTGGTGCGCGAGACATGCACCTCGGGTTGCGTCTACCGGGGCGAGCTCTAGGGCGGGGTGGCCGGTACAGACGCCGTCGCCGTCTTGGCGAGCGGTGGCCTCGACAGCGCGATCCTGGTTGGTCAGCTCGCGAGCCAAGGGCGCGATGTGACACCCATCTACGTGCGATTTGGGCTGGCATGGGAGGACCTGGAGCTTCGCTGTCTGCGAGAGTTCCTGGCGTCGTTGGCGCCCTCGAGGACGAAACCTCTCATGGTGCTCGAGCAGCCGGTCGCCGACATCTACGGTGAGCATTGGAGCGTGACTGGTCAGGATGTCCCTGACCGCGACTCCCCCGACGAGGCGGTCTATTTGCCCGGGCGCAACCTTCTGCTGCTGGCCAAGCCGAGCGTGTGGTGCGCGCTCAACGGGATCACGACCATCGCCCTCGGCACGCTGGCTGCTAATCCTTTTCCCGACGCCGACCAGGAGTTCTTCGCTGGCTTTTCGGCGCTGGTCGGCCGGGCGCTCGGCTCTGCCCTGCAGGTGATCACTCCGTTCGCCGGCCGGTCCAAGCGCGAGGTGCTCGACGCCGGTCGGCAATTCGCCCTCAACCTGACCTTGTCTTGCATCGCGCCACGCTCAGGGCGCCATTGCGGGTGCTGCAACAAGTGTGCCGAGCGTCAACTCGCCTTCACTGAGCTGGGTATTTCCGACACCACCGAGTACGCTACGTCGTGAGCGTTGTGCGTCGACGGTTCATCGCGCCGGTGTCGTTCGGCCTCGGGGATCTCGTCGTCTCCCTCCCGGTGGTGCAGGCGGCAGTGAGCGCCGGTGAGCGTTCGGGCACCGAGGTTTGGCTGGTGACCCGCTCACCTGGCCAAGCGGCGCTGGCCGAACGCATCAGTGGCCTCGCCGGCACCGTGGCCGAGAGCGACCTCGCCGTCGGGCCCTCCGACGAGCTGATCGACCTACGTGACCACCCGCTGCAACGCGACTATTGGTGGGGCTCGGCGGAGTTCGCTGCCGCCCACGGGCCTATGTCGATCAACGAGATCATCGCCCGTATTGGGACAGATCTCGGGGTCATCGGCGATTTCTCGGCACCCGCTCCACTTGAGTCCCGGCGTCGACCTGACGCCGAGGGCCTGGTCCTCTTCGTTGCCGGCGCCGACGGTGCCACGAAACGGTGGGCGCCGGACCACTGGGTCGTGCTCGCCGCCGAGCTCGGACGCAGGGGGCTCGACTGCGCCGTCGTGACCCGCGGGTGTGGGCGGGACGCCCTTGTGGAGCGTGGACTAGCCGAAATCGTGGCCGCAACTCCCGGAGAGGCTGTCGACGCATTGAGCGCGTGTCGGGCCGTCATAGGCGTCGACACCGGTCTCACTCACATCGCCGCCCAGCAGCGGACACCGTCGGTCACGATCTGCCGGACGCCGGCGGTCTATTTCCGGGCCTGGGACCACACCCGCCTGGTGGCCGGAGCGGCGTGTGCTCCGGAGTGCCAACGCGTCGAGGAGGCGTACGCCTACAACCGGCTCGTGAACCTGAGCGCGACGTTCCCGGCGCCACGGGTGTGCCCGGCGGGAGTGGCCTGCCTGGAGGTGATCGAGCCCGGCTCGGTGCTCAAGGCCCTCCTGGAACTCTGTTGATCGATTCGGCACCACTGAGCCGGGTGCAGAACTCACAGCCGGCAGGCATCGGGCGGCTGGTCCGCCTCGGCAACCGGTGTGCCTGGAACAACCTGGGCCGCAATGTCGTGTTTGCCGACGCTTCCCTGCGTCCAGTGGCCATCTTTGGGGGCACTATGTTCCCCGATGACGACGAGGCATCACAGTTTGACCTCGACATCCACGCCATCGTCGAGCTCACCGGCACCGGGCAGGTCGCCGTCTTGAACCATCTGGGCGCCCTGCGCATCTTCGAGCCATCTTGGTCAGGCGCACCTGCTCGGGCCGTCGGGCCCGACCTCAACGAGGTGCGCCAGCTCGAATTTGTCGACGACATCGAGCGGGTGGTCGGCCTCGGGGACCGCCTGGTGACCTCCAGGCCCCGCGGGCAGCGTCTGGACGGCGTGATGGTGAGCGAACCCATCGGCGCGGCTCGCCAGCGGCTGGGGTGGAGCACCGCGCAAGAGCCCTTGGGCTTCGTCACGGCGCTCGCCGCCAGGTCCACGCCGGACGGCACGGGCTGGGTTGCTCTCGGCGGTGAGGGGTGGGCCCGGTTGGTCGAGGCGCGCCACGGGCGTCTCGGCACTACCCGGTGGCAGACGGCCGTCGATTTCTGCTGTGCCGTGCTGGTGGCCTGCGGGCCCTCCCTCTGGGCGGCGGGCAGCGCCCTCGGTGGCGCCGGCGTCGACGACTACGACTGGGGGCAACTGGGTGGAGGGGGGCTGGCCCAGCTCGACCTATCCACTGGGGCTGCGGTGGCGTCCGCTCGCTTTGGCGACGACCTGGCGTGGGGGAGTGGGGGCACGGCGCTGGTCGTCGCCGATGGCGTGCCCTACGGCGTGGGCCGTTCCGGGGAGCTGCACGCGCTGGCGCCCGGTGCGGGCGTGACCACTCGGGTCACCGACCGGCTGGCGCCACACCCGCTGGGCATCGCCCATGCCGCAGTGGTGGGTGACCAACTCGTCATCGGCTTCAATCGCGGCGGCTACCGGCTGCACGTAGTGCCGTTAGGCACCCTCGGTCGGCTCGTCCGAAGTCTCCCCGACCGTCGAGCTTGAGGCTCTCGTAGGCATGGGAGCGCCGCTCGCCCGCCTCATTGGCGCGACCCGAGGTACTTGAGGATCGAGCGGGCCGCCAGAGCTCCCTGGCCGATGGCCGTGGCGATGCGCTCGTAGGCGCCTTCGACCACATCGCCGGCCGCGAACACTTGCGGGCGCGAGGTGCAAAGGTCTGCGTTCACGACGATACCGCCGTGGGCACCGAGGTGCAGCTGGTGGCGCACCAGGTCGACGCGCGGCTCGCGTCCGAGCTTGAGGACGACGCCGTCGACATCGAGCCGGCGACGCTCGCCGGCGCGGTCGGTCACCTCGACCCCTTCGAGCTGCCCGGGCCCCACGAGCGAGCCGAGGGCCCACCCGGCCATCTCGACGATGCGACCTTCCGATCGGGCCCGGTCGACCAGGTCCGGTCTCGCCGTTAGTTGCGGAGAGCGGTGGACGAGCGTCACCTGTGACCCGGCGGATGCGAGCGCCAGGGCGTCCAGAGCAGCGCTGTCGCCGCCACCGAAGACCGCCATTGGCAGGCCGGCGAAGCGCGCCAAATGAGGTTCGACCAGGTAGGTCACTGCACCCCCGAAAGACCCCTCGGGCGCGTTTTCGAGTTCGCGACGGCGCGACCCGGTGGCCATCAGTACGCTACGCGTTCGGAAAGGTTGTGCTCCGGCAACGACTGTCCCGTTGTCGAGATCCAGTCCGGTCACCTTGCGGTCGAGCTGCAGGCGATCACCCAGGACCGAGGCGTGGTGCGCCAGTGCGTCAACGAGCGCGTCGTTGCCGTCCGGCGCCGGTGCGACGTTGCGCACCGTGTGGGGGATCTCGTCGATCTGGCCTCCGACCTTGCCGGCGCACTCGAGCACCATGACGTCGAGCTGGATGTCGAAGCACTCGATGGCTGCGCTCACGCCCGCCGCCCCGGCTCCGATTATGACCACGTCGTGGAATGCTTCCGTGGGCACCTACCCAGACTACGGCCGTGGCCCCGCTAGACAGCTTTGGCTCCCGTCACCAGGCGTTCCCGATCGAACATCCCCGACACGAACCGCAAAAGAAGCCCATCGACCACCAGCAACCCGACGGCGAATTCGAGCGCCACGGCGAAGGTCGGGCTGACCACGCCGACGGCCAGCAGAACGATCACACTCACAGGGGGAAAACTGGCCAGTATCCCGAGCTGCTGGGCGACGCGCACTTCGGTCGCCCTGACAGACACGGCCATGCCTACGAAAATGCCCCAACCGGCCATCAGGGGAGCGAACAGGAACAAAGCGAGAATTATCGGGCTGTCGTGGAAGACGGCCGAGGAGACGGCGGAGTTGGCGACCAGCCGGACGACGGCTAGGAAGAGGGCGAACACGATGTAGGAAAGTGCCAGCGTGGGGATCATCACCGACGTCGCTTTGCCCAGTAGGAACTCCTGCTGGCTGACGGGCGTGGTCAGGAGCGGTTCGAGCGTCCCCTGCTCGCGCTCGCCGACCACGGTGTAGGCGGCAAGCGTGCTCGGCATGATCGTCGGGATCAACAGTAGATAGAGGATGGGAAGGATGAGGCTCTTTTGCAATGCCGCACCCGATGTTGTCGGCGTGACAAGGAAGATGGTGATCACGGGCTCAACGAGGAACAGGAGCGGCAGGATGCACATGGTCACGACGATGGACCGTTTGCGTCGGAAGTCCCGTAACTCCTTGCGGACGACGGCGCGGACACGGTTGGCGTCGAGAGCCATCATGGCTTGCGGGCCTCGACGTCTTCGGCAATCAGCTCTAAGTACACGTCCTCGAGCGAGTGCTGCACCTCGCCAATGGTGAGGACATCTGCTCCGGCATTGACGAGGCCCCGTACCACTTCAGGTGCGGCCGTCCTCGGCTCCGACACCGAGAGCACATAGGAGCCGGGACCTTCGGCCCGCCAGCTCTCGACACCCCTGATCCTGCTGAAAAGTTGCTCGGGCCCGCTGACCGGCTCGGCGGTGGTGACGACGAGGGACTTCTGGAAGAGCTGTTCTCGCAGCCCTGCCGGCGTGCCAACGGTCCGCAGCGTGCTGTTCATGATGCCCACCCTGTCGCAGAGCTTCTCGGCCTCGTCGAGCCGGTGGGTGGTGAGGAAGATCGTCACTCCCCGCTGGCGGAGCCCGATGATCAGGTCGTGCACCTCTCGTGCCGCCACTGGGTCGAGGCCCGACGTCGGTTCGTCAAGGAACATGACAGCCGGGTCGCTCAGCAGTGTGCGGGCCAGGCCCACGCGCTGGCGGAGCCCCTTAGAGAGCCCGCCGCACAGATCTCCGGCCCGGTCGGCGAGGTTGACGGCCTCGAGTGCCTTTTCGATCCTCGGGGCGGGGCGGTGCAGACCGTAGAGACCGGCGAAGTACTCCAGGTTTTCGGTCACGGTCAGGCGCAGATAGAGACCGGGTGCCTCGGGCATGATGGCAATGCGCTGGCGGATCTCCACTCCGGTCTCGGGGCTGAGCGGGATCCCGGCGACTGTGGCCGAGCCCGAGGTCGGCGCGATGAGCGTGCCGAGCGTGCGGACGGTGGTGGTCTTGCCGGCGCCGTTGGGGCCCAGGAAGCCGAACACTTCGCCGTAGGCGACCTCGAAGGACACCTCGGAAAAGGCAGTCCGCTGGCCGAAGCGCTTTGTCAGCTGATGCACCGAGAGGGCGGCCGGGCCTGCTTTGCCATCGATGTTCGGCGCACTGGTTATTTCCTTGACGCTGGTGATCGCTCTGGCGCTGGAGGGTGACCTCGAGGCGGCTGCCGCCTCGGCCCGCCGCCCGTTGTCGTTACCGCCCGCCTCGAAGGCAGTCTCGACGCTGTCGTCAGGTGTGAGGCTGATCCACACGTCGTGCTTGAACAGGCTGACCACCAGCAAGATGATCGATCGCTGGACGATGAAGGGATGACGGGGCCGCCGCCGGCACGAGAGCCCGATTACCCGCCCATCCGCTACCTCGAGGGACTCCTTTGGACTGCGCAGGAACCGCATCGACGTCACCTGGACGGCGTGATGTCCAGCCTCGACCGGTAAGTCGACTGTCTCGTTGTTGGGGATAGAGCCAACGACGCTCCCGTCGATCACCACCCGCCACGCTCGACCGTTGTGAGAGCTACCCAACCCCCGGCCCAAGCGTGAGAGCCTTATGGTTGCCGCTGCGGTCACGGAGCAGTCTGGCTCGGAGCTAGAGAACGGTGGCTCTCACCGGTCCCTTCTCGTCCGCCCGCTCTTCCCGCTACGGCCAATGGCTTGCTCCCGGTTACAAAGTTCAGCGTACACGGGTGGGGGCTGCGCCAGCCGGCGCGTCAGCGTGTCTGCCGGGTGCACAACGCGTCCAACCGCTCGAGCGTCTTGGTCAACCCGGACCGCGCCCTTAACCTCGTCGAGGCGCCTGATGCTGCTCAGCATGCGGCGGCTGACCTGTGGTCATCAGCCATTCGCTGCAGTTACGTAACTGCAAGGGTACACATGGTGCTTTCCCGGCGCGGGAGAACGGCTACACTGCGGGATTGGTTGGGGAGTAGCCCTCGACCGGGAGATCGACATGCTGGCGCGGTGAGCGCCCGGTCCCCGGGCCTGCGTGAGCAGGTGGGCGAGACCTTCCGTCTGTGCCATGGTTGTGGCCGGGCGGTGGTCAGGCCCTCGCCCGGCAGAAAGGAACGAGCGAGTGGACCTCCACGTCGCCCTCATCTGCTTCCCACTAATTTTCCTAGCCGAGCTACCCGACAAGACCATGTTCGCCAGCTTGGTCATGGCCACCAAGGGCCGGCCTCTCCAGGTATGGCTGGGCGCGGCCGGCGCCTTCGTGGTGCACGTTGTCATCGCCACCTCTGTTGGCGTCGCCCTCTTCGCCGTCCTTCCCCACCGGGCCGTTGACGCCGTCGTCGCCGGCATGTTCGCGTTCGGTGCCGCTTACGCCTGGCTGGAAGCGACCAAACCAGAAGATGAAAGACCCCTGCGCAAGGTGCCCGGGCACGGTACCGTACTTACCGCTTTCGTCATCATTTTCCTCGCCGAGTGGGGCGACCTCACGCAGGTCGTCACGGCCAACCTCGCCGCCAAGTACCACTCGCCCCTATCGGTCGGAGCCGGGTCCCTGCTCGCCCTCTGGAGCGTGGCCGCGATCGCGGTGGTCAGCGGGCAGGCCCTGTTGCGGTTTGTGAACGTGTCGACCGTGCGCAAGGTCACTGCCGTCGTCCTCCTTGGCCTCGCGGCCTACACCGCCTATCTGGCGGCACGATGAGGCTCAGCTCGGCCGCGGTTGCCCTCCGCCTTGGCGGCGGACGGTGGGCACGCAGGAAGGCTCACGGTCAGCTGGCGGTCCGGTCCGGGGCGGCCCGTTGGAAGGGCTCTGGCATCGCGCCCGCGCCATGCAGCGGCATGTGGAGCCAACTATGGCTACAATTCTGGCGTTGTAACCCTTTGACATGGCACCACTTTGGTGCCACAATGGGGCCATGGACATACGTCCCTACGTAGAGATAATCCGCCACCAGCTCATGGCCGCGGCGGAGGCAGGTGGGGACGAAGCGAGGGCCGTGGCCGAGCGCTTGACCGCAGCGGTCGACTCCACCGTCCGGCTTGCCCTGCAGGACGCGCTTGTCGCGGCCGCCGAGGAGATCACGTGCGAGCTGGCCCCCGGCTCGGTCGAGCTGCGCCTCAGAGGCCGTGACCCCGAGTTCGTCGTTCGCCAACCGGCAGCTTTCGCAGGGGGACCTCCAGGGGCCGGGCTCGATGAGGCGGGCGCAGTCGAGGGCCGGGAAGCACCCGTCACCGGTGCCGGGACAGCCGCCGAGACAGGCGATGGTGGCATGGCCCGGGTCAATCTGCGAATGCGGGACCAACTAAAGGCGCGGGCGGAGCAAGCGGCGGCAAACGAACGAGTCTCGCTCAATGCCTGGCTCGTGAAGGTAGTGACGGCCGCTGTGGACCGCGCCGGGCCCCCAAAGCGCGCTGGCGCCGCTCCGTTGTCTGGCCGCCAGCGCTATGTCGGGTGGGCCCGCTAGCTGCCGCCTTCTCAGTTCGCAAAGCAACGGGGTACCCAAGGAGGACACATGCCAACATTCGACACGCCCGCGCCCATTTCCGTCTCGGTCGACATAGGCGCGGGCAGCCTAGAGATAATCACGAGCGACCGCGCCGACACGGTCGTGGAGGTGCGCCCCACCGACCCCGCCAAAAAGGTCGACGTGGGCGCCGCTGAGCAGACCCAGGTCAGCTACAGCGACGGGACCTTGACGCTGAAGGCGCCGAGGAACTGGCGGCAATATGTGCCTTGGAGCGAGGACGGGTCGGTCGACGTCAAGATCGAGCTGCCTTCGGGATCCCGGCTGCGGGGCGAGGCCGGCGTTGGCGTCCAGGCGCTCGGGCCAACTGGGCGGAGCGAGCTCCGCGGCACGGGACTCCTAGGTGAGTGCACTTTCAAGGTCGGGTGCGGCGACATCCAGCTCTCTCAGGCCGGGCCGCTGCAACTTCGGACGGGGGCGGGTGATGTCACCGTCGAGCGGGCCGTCGGCCACAGCGAAATAACGACCTGGTCCGGTGCCGTCCACGTTTCACGGACCGAGGGCACCGCTGTCATAAAGAGCTCCAACGGCGATATCTGGGTCGGCGAGGCCAAGGCAGACCTGCGGGTGACGACGGCCAACGGCAAGATCTGGGTCGCGCTGGCCTGTTCGGATGTCGAGGCCAAGACGGCCAATGGCAACGTCCAGCTCGACGAGGTCACGGGCGGCACGGTGCGCGCCCAGACGGCGGCGGGCAAAGTCGAAGTGGGCGTCCGTCGAGGCGTGGCGGCGTTACTGGACCTTGAGACCCCGCGGGGCAAAGTGCTCAACGGCTTGGACGCATCTGGCCCGCCACAACCGGGGGAGCCATCGGTGGAAGTCCGGGCGCGGACGGGCTTCGGCGACATAAGTGTCTTCAGGGCCAGTCGCCCAGACGTTGTGGAGAGCCCCGCTGCGACCAGGGCAGCTGACCATGGCTGACGCCGGCCCCGCCATCGAGGTGAAGGGCCTGCGCAAGTCGTTCGGGAATACCGTCGTGCTGGACGGTATCGACTTCAGCGTGGCGCAAGGGGCCGTCTTTTCCCTACTTGGCCCCAACGGGGCAGGCAAGACCACGGTTATCAATATCTTGACGACATTGCTGGGCGCGGATGGTGGCGTGGCGACGGTGAACGGGTTTGATGTGGCGAAGCACGGGGCCGAAGTCCGCGAATCGATTAGTTCAACCGGGCAGTTCGCGGCCGTCGACCACCTCTTGACCGGGCGAGAGAACCTCGTCTTGATCGGCAAGCTCCGCCATGTCACGAACCCAGCCCGAACAGCCGCGGCGCTATTGGAACAGTTCGACCTCATTGAGGCTGCCAACCGGCGCACATTGACATACTCCGGGGGGATGCGTCGCAAGCTCGACATTGCCCTGGGCCTGGTTGGCGACCCGGCCATCATTTTCTTGGACGAACCGACGACCGGGCTCGACCCTGAAAGCCGCAACACGACCTGGGACACCATCAGGTCGCTGGCAGATAGCGGTAAGAGCATTCTCCTTACCACACAGTACCTAGAGGAGGCCGATCGGCTGGCTGACAGGATCGCCATCCTCAGCCACGGAAGGATCGCCGCCGAGGGCACACCCCAGGCCCTGAAAAGCGTGCTGCCGCACGGCCAGATCGAGCTTCATTTTGCGGACGTGACCCAGCTGGCCAAGGCCGGACAAGTGCTTGCGGACCGTCATCCGGGCCGCAGCGAAATCGCCCTTACCCTTACCGTCTCCACCGACGGCAGCGTAGCGCAAGTCAACCGGTTGTTTAGCTTGCTCGAAACGGCCAGGGTCGAGGTCGCCACGTTCGCGCAAAAATCGCCGACGCTCGACGACGCGTTCCTACAAATCATTAATAACCACAACGGAGAGGCGTGATGCGTCTATTCAGCGATACCTGGACGATGACTACGCGAAGCTTGCGCCACATCGTTCGCAGCCCGGACACGATCATTACGGTCGTGGCGATGCCGATTGCTCTCATGTTGCTGTTCGTGTACGTGTTCGGTGGCAGCTTCGGCCATGCATTCAGTACGGGCCCGGTCAAGTATGTTGACTTCATCGTGCCAGGCATCATAGCCATGACGGTCGTGAGCGGCATCGCCTACACGGCAGTACGCCTGAGCATGGACATGCAGAGGGGCATGGTCAATCGATTTCGTACCATGCCGATCGCGTCATCGTCCATACTGAGTGGGCATGCCGTTTCATCATTGTTGTCAAACCTGTTCTCGGTATTGCTCGTGGTGCTTGTCGGCTTACTCGTCGGCTTCCGGTCGCAGGCTGCAGCCGTCGAGTGGCTGCTGTTCGTAGCTCTGACAACGTTGTTCATCTTGGCCACGACGTGGCTGGCCATTATGTTCGGCTTGCTAGCCAAGTCCGTGGAAGGCGCGGGGTCGTTCAGTTACATCCTGATGCTTCTGGTCTTTGTAAGCTCCGGCTTTGCGCCGACCGGGAGCATGAGCGCACCAGTACGCGCTTTTGCCGAGCACCAGCCAATGACGCCGATCGTCGGTACCATGCGCTCGCTGCTCATATACGGCCATGCGGGCAACAGCGCCTGGGCCGCGTTCGCCTGGTGTGGCGGTCTGCTGGCCGTATGTTACGTTGCGGCGCTACGGTTTTTCCGAACAAGAAGAGGACCGATGATTGCCTCACAGTAGATCGGCGAGACTAGGCCAGGATCTCGACGTACCCCTCCGTCCCATTGACGCGGATCCGCTGCCGGTCACGGACCAGCCTGGTGGCATGCTCCACGCCCACGACGGCCGGCAAACCGTACTCCCGTGCGATCACTGCGCCGTGGGTCATGAGGCCCCCCACCTCCGTCACCAGGCCCGAGATGGCGACGAACACAGGCGTCCAGCTGGGGTCCGTGTAGGCGGTGACCAGGATGTCGCCCGCCTCGAGATCGGCCTCGGCCATGTCCAGGATGACGCGCGCTCGTCCCTCGATGGTCCCGGCGGAAACGGCTAAGCCGACTAGCGCGCCCGCCGGGACATCGACGCGTCGGTACGTCCCGGCGACCACCTCGCCATCCGAGGTGAGCACCCGGGGCGGCGTGAGGGTTTGGTAAGACCTGAACGCGTCCTTGCGCCGCCGGATGAGCTGGTCGTCCACTTGGTTTGTGCGCACGACGTCGTGGAGCTCCTGGAACGTGAGGTAGAAGATGTCTTCCTTCTCACGAAGCACGTGGGCCTGCACGAGGCGCTCGGCTTCTTCTAGTAAGGCCTGCTTGTAAACGAAGTAGCGGCTGACCATGCCGTACTTCGGGTACTCCCGGTACCCGATGAAAGTCCGGGCCCGGTCGATCTCCCGCCTGGCCTCTTTCGCTTTGCGCTCCCCGTCCGGCAGAGCCTGCAGTTGCGCTAGCACTTCCTGTTCTTTCGTCCACGCCCTCAGCCGCCCTTGCTCGAAGCGCCGCCTGCCGGCGCCCGGCTGGAAGTTCTTGATGTTGCCGAGGACCAGGGGCACGATCGTGGTGGGGCGTTCGGTCCAACGCGGCCTTGTGATGTCGATCTCACCGACGCAGCGCATGCCGTACTTGTCGAGGAAGGCCCGGATGGCGTCTCGGGCTTCCTGCCCGCCTGTGAGCGTGGGCAGCTCGTCCAGGAAGCTCTCGTCCTCGACGTGCTGCAAGAAAGCCACTACGTCGGGGTGGGGGCGGACCACGTCCGCGACGTCCAGGAGCGCCAAGCCCATCTCCGAGGTGACGTTATTGGGCACGGACTGCGTGAGCGTGTCGGCCGCGTCCTTCTCGCCCAACAACGCCTGCAGCTGCTCGCTGAGCCACCAGGTGGCCTCCATTGCCACCCTGATCACCTGAAGGCTTTGTGGGTCGAACAGGATCCGCTTCAGCTCCTCGACGTCCGCCAGGATGAAGTCGAACAGGGCCGGTCCGGACTTCGTCTGGATGTTGCCCTTCAGCGTCGCGATGGAGGCCTGGCTGCGCTCGATCAGCTCGGCGACTAGGGCTGGGCCAGTCTCGATCGGGCCCGGCGCGCCGCCACCCGGCGTCACGCTTGGGCCTTCGTCCGGGTGGGTCGGGACGAAGTCGCCGCGTTCGAGGATGGTCTCCAGCGCGTCCCCGATCAGCGGGTCGGACCTCCCCAGGGCCTCTACGAGGGCGGCACGGCTCCTTGGCGAACCCAGCGCCTGAGCGACGTCAACGAACAGCCTCCCGCCGGCTTCGTACATCGGCCGGAAGGCTGTCAGCTGCCACAGGGAGAGCCCTAGCGGCTTCATGGGGTCGGTCATCATCTGTTGGTGACCAACGGAGACGTAGACGTGGTTCTCTCGGTCTCTGGCCACAGGGATGGGGAACAGCGTGGTGATCGGCCGGCTCTGGACGACCTGGAACCCATTGTCGAGCAGGCACCATTCGATGTCCTGGGGGTGGCCGAAGTGCGCTTCGATCCTCCGGCCCAGCTGCGCGAGCTGCACGACCTGCGCATCGGTCAGGGCCGGCTGTTCCTGGCGCTCCGGCTCGATCGCCAGTTCCTGTGTCCCGCCCCCCGGCAAGGCGTGGATGGCGAATTGCTTGGTGGCGACCGCCTTGGCGACGATCTCACCGTCACGGACCTTGTAGACGTCCGCGTTGACAAGGCCGGAGACCAGAGCCTCGCCCAGGCCGAAGCTGGCCTCCACGCAAGCGATCTTCCGGTTTGACGTGACGGGGTCGGCCGTGAAGAGGATGCCGGCCGCCTGCGAGAAGATCATCTTCTGCACGACCACGGCCATGTAGACCAGCCTGTGGTCGAAGTTGTTCTGAAGGCGGTAGGTCACGGCCCGCTCGGTGAACAGGGAGGCCCAGCAGCGGCTGACGTGCTGGAGGACCGCCGCCGGTCCTACGACGTTCAGGTACGTGTCCTGCTGGCCTGCGAAGGAGGCCGCGGGCAGATCCTCAGCCGTCGCGCTTGACCGGACGGCGTAGGCGGCTCGCGCGCCGAGCCGGGCGACCGAGCTGGTGATCGCCGCCGCCATGTCGTCAGGGATGACGGTCCCTTCGATGGCCCGGCGGATCTCGGCGCTGAGCGTACGGATCGCCCCACGGTCGTCCGGGCTCAGGCGCGACAACCGGTCGACCCGTTCGTCGATCGGGGGTGCGTCCTCCATGACCCGCCGGAAGGCGTCGGTCGTCACGCAGAGGCCGGCCGGCACGCGGATGCCTTCGACCCGCGAAAGCTCCCCCAGGTGCGCTCCCTTGCCGCCAACGACCGCGACCTGGGTCTGGTCGATCTCCTGCAAACCCAGCACGTAGCTGTCCATCCGTCCACGTTCCCCCCTGCCCCCTTGGGCCTCTTTCATTCCCACTGTCGGTTGCGCCGACCGCCTGTGGGCCAGCTTGTGGCGTTCAGTGTCAGCACACCCGGGGCCCTTGCGGCAAGGCCCCACCCTCGTGTAGTCTCGCAATGGCGGGAAGGACGAACGGATCCGGTGGGCGCGTCCGTCCTCCACTCGGCTCTTTGTGGCCTGCGGCCCCTGGCGGCTCTTTGTGGCCTGCACGAGGGCCCAAAGGAGCAGAAGGTGCCCGTGGCTGGCGCCAATTAGACCGTGGTCCTTAGGTCGGAACGCGCCCTTCCTGTGCCAAACTGGCGTGGGTGTCGTCGGACCACGGCGGGTACCTTGCCTTCAAGGCACTGTGCAGGAGGCGCGAATGGCCGAACAAAGGCGGAGAGGTCAACCTCACCTTGGGCGCCGGAGCCTCGACCGACGCCCTCACCGGGCTGGCGGGCCGACGGATGCTGGGGCGGGCCTTTGGCCGACTGGACGAAGGCGGCACGGTCATCATGATCGACCTTGACCACAACACGGCGAGGGACGACCTCTTATGCCACCGCGGGGGCGACCAGTTCGCCGTGGTCTTGCGGGCCGGCGCCGACCCTGAAGCCTTCCTGGCCTACCAACGCGCTGAGGACCAGTGCCGTCCCCAGGGCCAGGACCTGACAACTCGGCCCTTGCCAGAGAGCGGCGAGTGGCGTTATTCCCAGGTGGTGGAGAAATAGCCCCCGACATCCCTGCGGACCTGGTGGAGTCGTTCATCGACCGTGCCTTGACCGGTGGCTACACCGAGGCTATCCAACTGGTGATCTCGCGCCTTGACGTCGGTACGCCCGAAGAGCCCATCATCACCAACGTACTGGCGGCTGCGCTTCGTCAAGTCGGCGACCGTTGGCAAAGGGACGAACTCAGCGTGGCGTCCGAGCACTTGGTAAGTGGTGCTGCCGAAGCTGCTCTTTATGCCCTCGCCGGCGAGGCACCGCCACCGGCCACCGGCGTCCCCGTCATTGTCGCCTGTGCTGAAGGCGACTTCCACGCCACCGCTGCTCACATGTTCGCTCGGATCCTCCGTTGTCGCGGTACGGGGTCAGACTTCCTCGGGGCGTCAACGACCGCCGAGCACGTTGCCGAGTCGCTTGAAGAACACCGACATGTCGCCCTGGTTGTGTCCTGCAATATGGCCATGTTCTTCCCTGGCGCCATAAGGCTCGTCAATGCTGGCCATGCGGCTGGCATACCGGTGCTTGTCGGGGGCCGAGCGTTCAAGTACGGTACCGAGCACGCCCTACGGGTAGGTGCCGACGGGTGGGCGGCTGACGTCGACGCGGCGGTCGAGATCCTCGGCTCGTGGCGACGACAAAAGCCATCTTTCAGTGCCGTGCCCATCCTTCCCGGCCGTGCTACCACTGAACTCAGGCATCGGTCCAACGAGCTGTCGACTACGGTGCTCGACGATCTTTTTGGACGTTTACCAATACTGTCGGGTTTTAGCGCCCATCGGCTCGAGCAGGCCCGAGAGTACCTGTCTTATGTAGTGCGGTATGTCGCCGCTGCGCAGATGGTAGACGACGACCGTGTCCTAGTGGATTTCTTGGGCTGGCTGGGCGAAGTTCTCGACGCCCGCAATATCCCGAGGGAGCTGCTTGTGGAGGGGGTCAGGTCGCTCGTCGCGCTACTGGACGCGGTGAGCGCCGAGGCTGGCCGGATTGGGGAGGCCGGGCTCAGCCACATTGGCGCCGCACCCTAGTACTAAGCGGTGGGCCCGGGTCGGAAGCGGCGACACTGTACGCAGTGGGTAGGTACGACGGTCCGGGAGGTACGGGACGTGCTGCACGCGGGCGGGCCGCCGCGCCTGAGGGCCGGACCTCATGTACGCCCCGGGGATGCCGATACACCTATGCGGCCGCCTAGGCGCAGAACCCATGGACTGCTCAGGAACATAGGAGCCAAGGCGGCCGCCATAGCTGCTCGACCCTCTCCAGCCCCGGCAACGCCTTCAGAAGGTCAGCGCCCTGCCAGACGTCAGCCTCGCGTTTATGAGCGTGGCTTGCGGGTTAGACGGCCTCATCGGACAGAGCGAGGGTTATATCGCGCCGCCGGTCGCAGATGAGCTTCCCGTCCTCGGCCTCTAGCTCCGCCGCCAGGACCGACGACCTGCGGGCGGGGTAGGGCCGGCCGGGCGTCGTCGGGTCCGCCTCAGGAAGCGTGAAGTAGACAATGAAGGCGCGATCGCCGTCAACGACTACGTCGCTGTGCAGGCCCGGGCCCACGTCGTCTTCACGACAGCTCCTGCTGGCGCTGGCGGTGTCCAGGATCCGGCCCGCCGGTGACCAATGGGACAGCTCGTCTGAGCGGTAGGCCAACTGGCCGTCCCACGAGTCGACGATAAGCCAGTAAGCACCGCGGAACCGAAAGACGTTCGGGCCCTCATGGCCGCCCGGTGTCTGTAGGACTCGCTGAGGGCTATGCCACGCCTGTAGGTCAGAACTGTCGACTGACCATGTGCTGGAACCGTCGGCCTCGTCCTTGTACCACATCCTGTACCCACCGCCCGGGCGGCGGTGCACGGCGGCGTCAATAACGCGGTCGCTGCTTAGGGCTAGGGGGCCACGGTGGTCCCAATTGAGCAGGTCTTTGCTGACGTAGTGGTGGATGTGCCGGGAGTGCCCGGCCCACTGGTCGGGGACGCCTCGGATGTACGAGACGAACACGTGGTACAGGTCATTGGCCCAGGTGACCTCAGGTGCCCAGAACGTGTTGCGACCGAACTCGTAACTGAGGTCGAGGACGCCCCGATAGCACCAGGTCGCGCCGCCGTCGTTGGAGGATGCGACGCCCACGTCGCTCCCGTGGACCCAACCGACCCCCTTAGTCGGCACGGTCGCCCGCCGGCTGGTGTAAAGCATCCACCAGGAGCCCTCTAGGCGGTTGCGGACCAGGACGGGGTCGCTGGCCCCGTCGAAGACTGGGTCGCGGAACAACGGGCTCAAGGTCAGGACGTCCTCTCTGAAGATTCGACGCTATTTACTGGCAAAGTCTTAGAAAAGTCGGCGTTCGCCTTGGCAGGTCCTCGACGGCTCTCGGCTCCTTCTTCGCCCTCAGCCTCAAATAGTTTCTGTGGAAGACTTGCTATCGGCCCCCCGATGTGTAACGCTACATGTTGAAGGCAGCGGCCGGCAACATGGCCGGACGAACGCTTGCTCACCCGCACTGGGGAGCAAATAGTTGAACGAGGGGGGACCGGGAAGCTGCGCCTTGGCGCGCTCTCTGATCACGACGGCGCATGGACGGGGGGCTGGTAGCGCCTGTCCTGACCCCGACCCTGTTTCAGAAAAAGGGGGTTGTATTGGAAAAATGGGCGTATGGCCAGGCGGGGAGTGCTTGTCATGGTAGGTTCCTTTGCTCCTTGACCGAGCTTGGCCGGTCCTCGAGAAGGACAACGAGGCGTTGGACGGAGAGCGGCGCGAATTGTGAGGGCACCCGTACCGCAAGCGACAGGGACGGTTACCGGTGACCCAGGTCACCGTAGGACCACGGCGGACGATCGGCCACGTCAACCGCCATATTTTCGGGGGCTTCATCGAGCACCTGGGCCGTTGCATATACGGCGGCCTTTACGAAGAGGGCTCGCCACTGAGCGATGAGAAGGGCTTCCGGGCCGACACCCTGGCCCTGCTCAAGGACCTCCAGGTCAGCGTGCTGCGCTGGCCAGGGGGCAATTTCGTTTCGAACTACCATTGGCAGGACGGCGTCGGTGCCAAAGGCAACCGCCCGGCGCGCAGTGACCTGGCCTGGGGCGGTGTCGAGCCCAACCGCTTCGGCACCGACGAGTTCATGGCGTACTGCAGCGCTCTCGGCACGGAGCCCTACATCTGCCTCAACATGGGCACGGGTACACTCAAAGAGGCACTCGCGTGGATCGAGTACTGCAACTCGTCTCGGGCTACGTACTGGGCCGAGCAACGCAGGCGGAACGGACGAGACGAGCCCTACGGTGTGACGTGGTGGGGGCTCGGCAACGAGATGTGGGGCGAATGGCAGGTGGGCTCGATGTCTGCTCCCGAGTACGTCCGGGAGGCCACCAGGTGGGCCAAAGCGATCAAAATGCTCGACCCGGGCGCCAAGCTCGTCAGCTGTGGGTGGAACGGCTGGGACGATTGGGACCGCGAGGTCATCGACGGGATGGCGGGCCTCGTCGACCTCCACTCGTTGCACATTTATACGGGTTCCGACGACTACTGGACGAACGTCCTCCAGGTCCACCAGGCCGAGCGGGCCATCGCCTGCTCGGCCGCCCTCATCCAGCGCGCCGCATATGTCCAAAAGCTCGACCGGTGGCCACGCATCGCGTATGACGAATGGAACGTCTGGTTCCGTACCAGCGACGGCACCCTCGAAGAGCGCTACACAATGGCCGACGCATTGGCTGTTGCTACATACCTCAACATTTTTGTCCGCAATTGCTCGTGGGTCCAGATGGCGAACCTCGCTCAGTTGGTCAACGCCATCGCACCGGTCGTCACCACCCCCGAAGTCGCCGTGGTACAGCCCATCTACTTCCCGCTCCTTATGCACTCCCAGACCGCCCTCGACCTAGCCGTGGACGTGCACGTCGACGGCCCCACGGTCGCAGCGCCCGATCCCCTCCCGGTCGGGCGCTGGGCGCACCGCTTGGGCGACCTCGGGCCCTTCGACATCGTCGATGCGTCCGCGACGGTTGACCGAGCGCGGCGCAACCTGTCGCTAACCATGGTCAACCGCAGCTACGACGCTCCCGAGGTGGTCGAGATCATCCTGCGCGATATGGTGTTTGGTGGTGCCGCCCGGGTGCGGGCCCTAACGGACGGCGCCAGTATGGGGCCCTCGGCGGTCCCAGACGTCCGGCCGGTGCACATCGAGGAAAGTTCCGAGGCCGCCAGGGGCTCGAAGCTGGTCGTACCGATGCCGCCGCAGTCTTTCGCTGTCGTGGAGGTCTCGATGACGACGTCGTAGCTGGACAACTGAGCACAGGGTCATAACCCGTGGACCGTCCATTTGTAGAGAATGACCTCCTGTTATGTAATGGCACTAGCACCAACAGTGATATCAACTATCCTTACACTGAAAAATGAAAGGGGACCGAAATGTCCGAAACCCAGCCAAAGAGCGCTACAACTGGCGCTCCGGATCCAGCTCTAACAAGACGCCGGTTTCTAGCATTAGGCGCCGCCGGAGCAGCCGGCGCAGCGCTCGTCGCCGCCAGCCCATCGGTGGCCTCGGCCGCGGTGCGCTCAGGCGTAAGAAACGTAAGAGAGCCCGAGGCAAAGACCACGTTGAGCTTCCTGTCCTGGGACACTATTCCGGTGATAAAACCCATCGTTGACTTGTTCGAGAAGCAAAACCCGTCCATATCTATCGAGATCTCGCACCTACAAGGGCCCCAACCATACGTCTCCGTCTTGGCCACACGCCTGCTCGCAGGTGTTGGGCCCGACGTCTTTATCTACACAGTCGAGAACAAGACCCAGCTCAACAAGTACAATTATGTTTACGACCTCAGCAACCAGTCCTTTATCAGCGTGATGGCCGCCAATAATCGCAGCTTCATGTCGTACAACGGAGGGGTCTGGGGACTTTCGGTGGCGGCCTGGGCCGGAGGGATCTACTACAACAAGGCCCTGCTTGCTAAAGTGGGGTCAGCGCCGGCATCGACATGGGACGAGTTCCTGACATTGTGCGGCAAATTCAAAGCCATGGGCATCACCCCCTATTTCGGGGGCGGGCAGCCAGATGTCGTCGTCGAGGCACTTATTGGGAGCCATTTCAAGACCGCGGGGTTATCGGACGCAGCCATCTTTGATGGAAAGGCGACCTTCGCAGAGTACTGGGGCCCCCCGCTCGCCTTGTACGACAAGTTGTACTCGACCGGGTTGGTCCCGCCGAGCATGGTGGGCGTAAGCGAAACCAGCGGCGAGTTACAGAGTGAATTTGCCAATGGAAAACTAGCGACCTACGGGTCGGGCCCATGGGACGAACCTGCCATCCTGGCCGACAACCCGAAGTTGGACTTCGAGATGTACCCTGTACCCGGGGCTACGGCAGCGAGCCAATCGTTTTGGTGTGGCGCGCCGACCGAGGGTTGGGCGATCAACGCGAAATCCAAGAACCTCCCCGGGGCGTTAAAGTTCCTGGAATTCCTCGCCAGCCCCGCTGCCCTGAAGCTCTACGGCAGCTCGTCGGGACAGATCATCACCACGACCAACGTCTCGACGCCGGTGGTCCCAGAGCTCAACTTGTGTGCCAAGGCGGCGCGGGCGAGCAATTACTACTACACGGGCATCGCGTGGCCGGCGCCGATCGCCGACGCTCTAGGCAATGATGCGAACGCTCAGTTCGAACTGCTGGTCGGGGGCAAGATCACTCCAGCGAAACTGCAAGCGAACATGCAGGCCGCCCTCAAGCAGCTGCAAGGCTGAGGCGCACAGAGCGGGCATTTTGGAAGGCCCCAGGTACCCACATCTCTGAACGAGGACGGTAGCAAGGTGTCCCTGTTGTCCTTTAGCGACTTGACGGCAGAGTGCTTGCGAACCCCCGTCTCGATGACCGTGCCGAGCAGGCCAACGCCCATGGTCTGCTTGGCACCGGTCTGTGGTAGCCCGGCGACTCGGAAATTGCGCGCTACAGTGCAGCCGACAGAGGCGACCGCCAGGGAGATCCTGGTTAGCGCACCTATCGGCTCGTCGAATAGCCCTCGGGATCTGGTATCTTCCCGCAGACGGCAGAGTGTACGTTGAGCACGAGTTCCCGCAGCCCGCACGCTGAAGCGAGACGTGACGTGGGACGGCGCCCGGGGAACCCAGCACAGGCCGCTAGACCGACTGGGTTACGGCGGCTCCCGCTGATGTTGGGGCCGACCCGACGGCGCGAGCAGGTATCGTTACGCCTATTTGTTGTACCCCTTGTAATTATATTTATTGGCCTGTTCGCTCTCCCCGTAGCGCGTTCGCTCTATTTCAGTTTTACAAACTTCGGCGGTTACTCGAACAAGGTCTCCTTTGTCGGCTTAGCAAACTACAGAGCCCTGTTTTCCAACCCGACCGTCTTGACTGGTCTGGCCTTTACCCTCACCTATGCCTTAGGACGAGCCCTGATCGTAACTGTTCTAGCGATCCCGCTCGCCGTAGTCTTGAACAAAAGGTTCGTGGGACGGAACTTTGTGCGTGCCGCCATGTTCTTCCCGGCCGTCCCGAGCGCGGCAATTCTTGGGCTGGTATGGGCATTTATCCTCGCGCCGATCTCGATGGGGGTGGTCAACTCAGCGTTGGGCGCATTATTCGGGGTCGGGCCCGTTCCGTGGTTGTCGACCAACCTGCTCGCCAGGCTGTCGGTGATAATGGTGGGCGTATGGCAACAACTTGGCTGGCACGCCATGCTATACTTGGCATACCTGCAGTCGATCCCCGCGGATTACTATGACGCCGCCGACGTCGACGGCGCGTCAAGTGTACAGCGGTTCTTTTACATCACGGTACCCCTGTTGGCGCCGGCGATGACGATCAGCATTGTGCTTCTAGTCGTATTCGGCTTGCAGGAGTATGCATTACCACTCGCGCTTACGGGGGGCGGCCCTGGGTACGCTACGTATACGGTATCGCAGACCATCATCACGCTCGGTATCTCTAACGCCCAGTACGGCCAAGGTGCGGCCCTGAGTATCCTGTTCCTTCTCATGGTGGCGGTGGTGCTTGTAGTGCAGATCTCTATTCTCCGACGGCGAGAGGCGCGGTTGCGATGAGGAAAGGGTCGTGGGTCACTAGGCTCGCGATGAGCGTCGTCATGCTATCGATTGCGTTCACGTTCGCGGTCCCGTTTTACTATATTGTCGTCAACACATTTAAGACCCAGCAACAGACGTCTGTTTCACCACTTGGTTTGCCAACTTCATTTAATCTTTCGAACTATAAGAACGTCTGGGATAACATCCCGGTTCTTCAGAGCTTCGAGAACACCCTTCGTGTCACGGTGCTGTCGGTCGTTGTTATGCTATTGGTCGGTTCTATGGCGGCGTACAGCATAGTGATGCGGAGGACTCGGTCCAGCAGGCGCATCCATGTCGTCCTCTTGCTAGCGCTGGCGGTTCCGTTCCAGGTTACGCTAATACCGATATATGAAGCCTTCGTCTCGCTCCACTTGATCGACAGTCTCAATGGTTTAGTTGTCATATATTGTGGTGGCGCTATATTCAGTTATTTTCTGATCCAAGGTTACATGCTAACGATCCCGTACGAAATTATCGAGGCGGCGCGTATCGACGGCTGTGGCACAGTTCGGATGTACTGGAGGATCGTCCTTCCACTGATCCGACCGGTGCTTGTGACGGTGGGCATATTCCAGACGATTTGGGTGTGGAACGACTTTTTGGCGCCGAGCGTATTCATAATTTCGCCTCAGAATTACACCCTTGTACTGCAAGTATACCAGGCGGTGGGCCAGTATACTACTAATTGGCCTGCCTTCATGACACTGACGGTTCTTAGCTTGATACCTATAACAATATTTTTTCTCTGGATGCAGCGGCACATCGTCAGCGGGCTCGCCGCGGGCGCTGTGAAAGGTTAAAGTCAGGCCGGTCCGCGGGTGCCGACGACGCGCCTGCGGGCAGCGGCACTCGATGCATGCAAAGGAGGGCTAGCTCATGGCCACGCTCGCGTTCGGTGGTCCCGTGTTCGATGAGGCCAGCAACCGCGTTGTTGTCCGTGATCACGTCGATAGGCCACGGGTGGGCCCCATGCCCCCGGGCGAGGCCCGGTTGGCCGCGGCGCCGAGCACGGGCGTGGCCCGGGTCGCGGTTGGACGGCTTATGGACTGGTTGGCGGTCGTGCTAGGGAGGGATGTTCGGGGGAGGGGAGGCCCAAGGCCGTCCCGGGCGGGACCGGCGGACCGGACGGGGCCTTCGGCCAGGACGGCAGCCAGGGTTGCGATCAGGCATCGGCTGGTGGCACTGGGGGCGCCGTCGCTCCAAGCCATGACCGTGGCCAGGCAGAGCCGGTCGCGGACCGAGGGCGGCTCTGGCCGACGACATATTGTTACTGCCTTGTCGTTAGATGATGACAGACTAAGTCAATGGTGACCATGGGGGACGTTGCGAGAGCAGCCGGCGTCTCGCCAATGACCGTTTCGCATGTCGTTAATGACCATCCGCACGTCAAGGAGTCGACCAGGGCCAAGGTGCTCGAAGTCATGGATAGACTTGACTACCGGGTCAACGTGGCGGCTCGGAACCTCCGCACGGGGCGGACCGGGACTATTGGGCTCGCCGTACCTGAAGTCGACCGCCCGTACTTCGGCCAACTAGCGGCGCGCATCATTACGGCCGCAGCGAAGTACAATCTTCGCGTTGCCATAGAACAAACCGGTGCGTCTCGTGAAAACGAGCTCGACGCCTTGTCCCTCTCGCGCAACCGGCTGTACGACGGCCTCATCTTGAGCACCGTGGGTTTGGGGCCGGCCGACACCGACCTGCTGAAGGTCGATTATCCAGTGGTGATCCTGGGGGAAAGGATCTTCGATGGTCCTGTGGACCATGTCGCCATGCCGAATGTCAACGGCGCGTGCGCGGCCACGAGCCATTTCATTGAACGGGGCTGCCGGCGCATAGTCATGGTTGACGGCCAGGTGAGCGGGGAGGTCGACGTGTCGGGGTTACGACTCACGGGGTACCGCCAGGCGCTCGAACGATCCGGAATTGTTTTCGATCCCTCGCTGGTCGTAAATATCGAAAAGTTCACGATGCAGTCGGGCGGTGAAGTGGCGCGTGCGCTGGTGGCAAGCCGCAAGGGTTTCGACGGGGTCTTCTGCGTCACTGACACGGTTGCTATCGGCGTCCTGCGCGGTCTCGCCGACGCTGGTGTACGCGTGCCGTCCAGGGTAAAAGTGATCGGCTTCGACAACATCGACGAGGGCGCTTTCACAGTGCCATCGCTCTCGTCCATAGATCCCGATCATGAAAGGATGGCCCGGACGGCGGTTAGCCTTCTTGTCCGTCGCATAGAGGGAGGCGTGGCAGGAAAACCACGCCGAGAATTCGTCAGCAAGTTCTCTGTCGTCGAGCGAGAGTCAACTCATGTCTGAACCCGAACCGAAGCATTCCACGGTGTGCCATAGCAATTATCCCGGTGTGGGCAGGGCCCGGCTCGGCGCCGACGAGAACTGTCGGCTCAAGGTTGTGCCGGTGCTGCATTATTGTAGCTTCGTGGCCAGGGCGGACCTGGTGGCAGCGACCCTCGAGCCATAGGCAAAGGTTTAGAAAGGAGTAGGTGTGGCTCCGACGTCATGGGCCGTCGCCCTTGCTGAGACCATCATGAAGCGCAACCCCGGCACTCCAAGGGACGTACTTGCCGGCTGGTCGTACTGGAAGGCATACACGCTGCTCGGCTTCGAGATGCTCTGGCGGACCACGGGAGACCGCCGGTACTTCGAATTCATCAAGCGCGAGCTCGACCCGTTCGTGGACGAGCAGGGCAACCTCGTTGACGTCGCGCTCGGTTCGCTCGACGATATTATGCCCGGCAACGTTGTCGTGGCGCTCTACGAGCACACCGGCGAGGAGCGGTACCGCAGGGCGGCGGGCACGGTCCGCCATGCTTTCGACGACTACCCGTGCAACTCCGACGGCGGGTTCTGGCACGGGAAGCGCCTCCCGGGCGAGATGTGGATCGATGGCGTGTTCATGGGCCAGATGTGCCTTACCCGCTACGGCGCGTCGATCGGCGACGCAGGGTACTGCTTCGACGAAGCTGTACGGCAGATCACCGTCTTCGCTGAGCACTGCCTGAAAGGCGACAGCGGCCTTTACCTGCACGCGTGGGCCGCGCAACCCGATCTGGCGAGGGTCTGGCCCGGGAACATCGAGCGCTGGGCGGATCCCGTGACAGGGCTCTCGAGTGAGGTCTGGAGCGAGGGCCTGGGCTGGTACGCACTGATCCTGGCCGAGACGCTGGCCGTCCTGCCGGCGAGCCACCCGCGGCGAGCCGAGGTGCTCGACATCTTTGTCCGCCTGGCCGGTGGGTTGGTCCGCACCCAGGACCCTGCCACAGGCGGGTGGTTCCAGGTGGTGGACAAGGGTGACCGGCGGGACAACTGGATCGACACCTCCGGGACCGCCATGTTCACGTACGCGCTGCAACGCGGCATCGAGATCGGTACGCTGAAAGAGGCCGAGTACAAGCCGGTGGTCGCGCGTGGCTATCAGTGCATTGTCGACAACGCGACCGCCGACGACAACGGGCTGGTTGACGTGCACGGCGCGTGCGATGGTCTTTGCGTTCAGCAGAGCTACGACGCCTATGTCAGGGCGCCGAGAGTCACCAATGCAAAAGAAGCCGTGGCTGGGTTCCTGTGGGCCACGGTTATTGTCGAGAAACCGGGGCTGAACAGCTAACTAGTTGCGCGTCAGGGTGCGCACATCCCGGTGGAGAGCACAGTTCTAGGTAGCGGGTTGTTCGCGGGTGCGGTGGAAGGGTGGCCTTGGAGCGACGTTCGTGCTGGGGGGGTTCGGGCGAAAAGCGGAAGGCAGAGAAGGAGGTCAGCGCTTGGCGATTGCTTCGCGGACGGCGGGCACGACTTCGTGTGCCCAGAGGTTCAGTGTCGTGTCGCTCAGGCTGTCGCCAGGACGGAGCAAGTAGATGAAAGCGGCGGCGCCGTGTTCAAGCACGGCGAAAGTCAGTTCCTCTACCCACTGGGCCACTCCGCCCCCGACCCAGCGGCCCTCGTCGTCGCGGGTCTCAGCTAGCGGGGCCCGGGCAAGGCGCCCTGACACGTTGTAGATGGTGTCGACATCAGTAGGTGTTCTCCCTACCGAAGCAGCCGCTTCGTCGACGATGGGCCGTGCCTCGGCGACCGTGGTGCTGCGCCAGTCCGCGAGGTGCGCTGGTATCCATCCGTCCGCATGTCGGCCGGTTACTGCCAGTGCCTTCGGGCCGAGCGACCCGGTCCAGATCGGTGGCGTTGGTGCGGGCGCTGGTGCCAGCCCGGTGACGTGGTAGAACTCGCCGTCGAACGTGACCGGGTCGCCGCCGCCGGAGAGCGCTCTCACGATCATGATCGCCTCTTCCAGCGCTCGTACTCGGGCTGCGGGCGACAGGTGGGGGACACCGAGGGCGACGATTTCCTCCTCCATCCCGCCCGCACCCAGTCCGAGAACGACACGACCGCCAGAGATCGTAGATAGTCCTGTGACGGTCCGGGCGAGGATGGGAGCGGGACGGCTGAGCAGGTTCGTCATGATGACCGCTCCGGTGATGTTGCTGGTTGCGCCCAGAACGAACCCCAGCGCGGCGTAAGCATCGACGCGCTCGGCGAAGAAGGGATGGTCGGAGACGCTGACGACGTCGAGACCCGCTTGGTCGGCTAGGCGGGCGTGCCCGAGCATCTCGCTCACTTGGTGGACGCCGGTCTCCAGCCCGAGGCCGAAGAGGACTTTGTGGTTGGGGGCCACCAAACGAACAGCGTACCGGGTCCGAGCCGCCCTGGACACGGGCGCTGCCTCGCTCTACGTCGGAGCTACCCGGCCGTGCCAAGCTCGTCCTCGTGAACCAGGCCATGCGGCGCGCCCTCGCGTTCCGGTTAGCGGTGGTCCTCTTCATGGTTGTGCTTGTGACCTCGATGGCGGCTGCCGTCCCGGCTCCTCCCCGTGGCCAGCGTTGGTCGGGTTCGCGCTCTTTTTCCTCGCTTTCGGGGTCGGCGTCGTGACCATCAGCATGGCCACGGACCGGCGCCTTGCCGTCCGAGCTGGTCGTGCCCGCCCCCCGTGGACCGGCCCTAGGGACTGGCCTCAGCTACCTGAGCCGGAACGGGCCCTCTCGGATCTGAGGGTGTACCCTGGTCACGGGTGTTTGGGTCGCCCGTACTCCCCACTGGCGTCAATGATAAGGAACCGTATGTGCAGCGAAGCGGGCAAGGCGGGTACCGACGACGCCCGACCACTGAGCGGCCCGCGGGAGTCCCCGGAGCCTGACTTCCGGGCCCTGTTCGAGGGGGGCCCAGTTCTGTTCTTGGTGCTAAACCCGGCGCTGGAGGTCGTGGCGGTCAGTGACGCCTACTTGAAAGCGACGACGACCGAACGTCACGCCATCGTGGGCCGGGGGATTTTCGACGTGTTACCCGACAACCCGGCTGACCCCGGGGCGACGGGGGTGGCCAATCTGAGGATGTCGTTGGACCGTGTCGCTCGGAAATTGGTAACCGATACGATGCCGCTACAAAAATACGACATCCGCAGCCCGGATAACGCTTTCGAGGTGCGGTACTGGGCACCGACGAATTCGCCTGTCCTCGGCCCCGACGGTTCGCTTGCCTACATCATCCATAGGGTTGAGGATGTAACCGAGTTCATGTACCTCCAAAGGACCAACCGCGTCGCCGAATTCGTGACTAACGAGAACAGATCGCGCGCCGACGCCATGGGGGCCGAGATCTACATGCGGTCCCAGCAAGTGGCGGAGGAGGGCCAGAAGCTGCGCGAGAGCGAGGACCGGTTCCGCCTGGCGTTCGAACACGCCCCCGTCGGCGTGGCCCTAGAGAGCCTGGCCCCGGGCGGGCTCGGCCGGTACCTAGAAGTCAACCGGGCATTTTGCAACCTCACCGGCTACCGCCGGGAGCAACTGCTGCATATGACCTACCGGCAGCTCACACACCCCGACGACCTCGCCGACGGCGACGCTGAGATCGCCGCCCTTGCCTCTGGCCGCAGCCATTACAGCCAGGTCGAAAGACGCTACGTCCGAGCAAACGGCGCGATCATTTGGGTCCAGGCGAGTACGTCTGCCGTGCACGCCGGTGGCCAGCCCCTGAACACGATCTTGCACGTTGAGGACATCAGCGTTCGCAAGCACACGGAGGCCGGGCCTGGCGGGCGACAAGCGCGATAGGGGGCTAGTCGGTGGGATCCCAGGTGGGCCCTTGCCTGGCTGTCGTTGGCCGTCATCAGCGACTTTGGTAGTACGCGATGGAGCTGGAGAGCTATCGTTAGCGGTGGGGCATGGGGCGTGCCGTGCCCGGGTGTCGTTGCTCCGGCACGACCGACGAAAGAGAAGGCGCGATGGACGGTCGCCTGCCAGCCCCCCGACGGCGCAACTCGAGGCGCCTGCTCCAGCTTCGCCACGCGGGGCGTCCGGCCCTAGCGGGGATAGTGGCCGGCATCGGCCTGGTGTCGGTGCCCGGTGCCGTTCAGGCTCAACCGCCTGCGCCCACACCGCCGACCGGCGCGGCCGCCTGCAACCTAGTGAGCCACATTGACGTGTCCTACGAAGCCCTTTCGGCGCCGGTCCCGGCGGCCGTCGGGAAGATCGACCTGCAAGCGGCGCAGAATGAGAGCGGCGGATCTTTCAAGGTGACGCGCTACAAGGGCTTAGGCCACCCCGCCTGGCTTCTTAAATTAGGAGCACCTCGGCCGGGGGGCCAGCTGAGCTGATCGTGATAAAGGACCGACAATACCTAGCGGGTGCTTTCGTGTTCTCAAGCCTGCGCAAAGTCAAGCTAGCGGCGAGTGGCACCTTTCTCAGGCCACTTTCATAAGCGAAGATGACCGCCTGCATCTTCTGCCTGGTAACCACGGGGAGCCGGCTTGACTGCACCAAGGTGGAGCGACCTTGAACATTATGTGCTCCATTTGGGGTGCTCGTGCTGAGGTTCTAAACCACGTATAACGATGCCGATTACGCGCTGACCAGATCCTGAGCACCCGCTTGGTTTTTAGCGCTCAGATCGTCCCGTTCTGCGTGGCTGGCGAGGTCCTGCCCGAACCGTCTTCTCAGCCGGCGCCAACCAATGACCGAGGGCGGAGTCGTCCTTGGGAGGCCCAACGGACGGAGAGGTTTCGCATGATAAGGGCGGAATCGAGCGTGCAGGTACCCCGGGGGAAGAGGGCTTCGTCATCGAAGAGGCTCGACCTCATCTCACTGACGGAGGCGGGCTCGGCATCCCAGTGTTCGCTGAGCAGGCGGACGCCGTCGAAGCACTCGGGGCCCTGGGTGGGTGAGTACCCGAGCGGCGCCGTCCGGAAAAAGCTGATCGCCTGGTCGACGGAGCTGAACAGCTCCCCGGTCATGGCCAGTGCCGTTCGCACCGTAACCAGGAGACGGACCGAGCTGTCCCGACTGACCACCTCGATGTGAAGGCCGGTGCCGGAGTCGTTGACTTCGAAGCTCGCCAGGCCGTGGCGGCCGGGAAAGACTCTCCCACCCGACCACGAGATGACCCGGGAGGCGCTGTCGCGCCGGGGGACGTACACACCTACATGGCGGCCGTCGTCGTCGTCCCACTCCACGGCGAAGCGGTGAGCGACGTTCTCGCTGCTAAAGCCCAGCGCAGAGGGGATGCCGGCCGGCCGGAGATGGCGGAGCGCAATGAAGCACACGCCGCCGACGGCCCAGCCCGAGACGGTCTGGGGCCGGAACGGCGCCGGGAGCTGGGCCGCCACCACTTCCGGGTCGACCCGGTAGTTGACCAGCAGGCGCCGTGCGATGGTGCAGTCGACCTCACGCGTGAGCATTCTCAGTCCCCTCCAGTTTGGTTTGGACCGTGCCCCGCCGCTTGCGCACCTGGCGCAGGACTACCTGGTCAGGGCACACGGTGGAGAGGAACTGGCCTACGCATAGCGCCAAACGGTCCTCCACCAGGGAGTAGTACACCCGGTTGGCCTCCCGGCGCTCGTCGACCAGGCCGGCGGCCTTCAACACCCCGAGGTGGCGGGACACCGATGAAGGCGTGATGGTGAAGCGCGAAGCGATGTCGCCCGCCGTGAGCTCACCCTCCCGCAGGTCTTGGAGGATCTGGCGCCGAGTCGGGTCAGCCAGCGCCCGGAAGACCCCTGTGATTATATCCATATATTGATATTAGCCAATATGCGAATTAGCTGTCAAGCACAGCCACGGTTGAGCTGGTCCTTATTGACCCGTAACAAGAGTGAGCTGGCCTTCTACGTTTAGCTGAACTCGCGTAAGGCTGAAAGGCGGGACCGGGAGCCAAGCTCGGCCGCGCGCACCTGCAGGTCACTCAAGGCCGCTGCGGCATGGAGCGGGAACGGTTCGTCATGGTCCGACTCCATCCAGCGCTCAACGGCGATCGTGAAGGCGAGCATCCCCACTTCCGCGCCCAGCCGGGCGGTCAGCTCGTCTACGCCCCGTTCGCGCAGGGCGGCGTTGATCGACCTGGCGATCCGGGCGTGCTTGAGCAGCCCCCGCTCCTGCAGTTCGCTGTTCGCCGCGACCACCAGCACGCGCTGGGCGGCCTTGGCCCGCTGCTGCGGGGTCATCGCGACCTCGGCGGCCGTGAACGCCGCCTGCAGGCACTCGGTGAGAGTCGCATCCGGGGAGGCAGCCCGGATGGCGTCGGCGAACAGCCCGGCTAGCACGTCTTCACCGCCGAACAACACCTCCCGCTTATCGGCAAAGTGCCGGAAGAACGTGGCGCGGTTCAAACCGGCGCGATCCGCGATCTGCGCGACGGTCGTTTCCTCGTACCCGTTCTCCACGAACAGGTCCAGCGCGGCGGTCTCCAGGCGCTCACGCGCGTTCGGCGCCCATCTGCTCACCGGCACAGCTTAAGCGAGGAGACCGGATCGCATCACCTGGCAAGTGATGCGACAGCGTCGTATAGTGGCGTTAGAATTGATGCAACCGGATCGCATCGGCCTTCCGGTGCCGCGCATCTTCATCACCCGAGAGCACGACCAAGGAGAACCTCCATGCGCATCTTCGTCACCGGCGCTTCCGGCTGGATCGGCTCGGCCATCGTCCCCGAGCTCATCAGTGCCGGTCACCAAATCCTCGGACTAGCCCGCTCGGACGCCTCCGCCAAAGCAGTCGCCGACATGGGCGCCGAGGTGCTACGCGGCGACCTGAACGACACCGACGTGCTGCGCGCCGGCACCCTCGACAGCGACGGCGTCATCCACCTCGCCTTCGTCGTGCCCAGCGTGAGCGAGGCTGCGACGCGGACCGACGCCAAGGCCATCGAGACATTTGTCACCGGACTGACCGGCTCCGGCAAGCCCCTGATGATCTCTGGAGCAACGCTCGTGACACCCGGCCGACCCGCGACCGAACGCGACGAACTCATCGCCGCCGGGCCCATCGCGGCCCGCATCACCAACATGCAGGCCGCCCTCGCTGCCGCCGACAGGGGCGTCTGCTCCTGCCTGGTCATGCTGCCCCGCTCGGTGCACGGCCAGGGAGAACGTCACGGCTTCGTCCCCCAGCTCATCGCCGCGGCCCGTGCTAAGGGCGTCTCCGGCTACATCGGCGATGGGACCAGCCGCTGGCCCGCCGTCCATGTGAAGGACGCCGCGAGCCTGTACCGGCTAGCCATCGAGCAGGCTCCCGCCGGCGCAGTGCTCAACGCCGTCGGCGACGAAGGCGTGCCCGTCCGCGAGATCGCCGAGGCCATCGGTCGGCACCTGAACCTGCCCGCCCGGTCTTTGCCAGCCGAAGAATTCGGCGGCATGCTCGTGCACATCCTCAGCACCGACATGCCCGCTTCCAGCACCATCACCCAGGAACTCCTGGGCTGGAAGCCCACCTACCCCGGCCTCATCGAGGACATCGAACAGGGCCACTACTTCGTCTGACCAGTGCCCATGGACGCCACCGTTTGGACCAGCGCCATCATCGCCGCCGTGATCGCCATCCTCGCCCTGCCCCACCCCGGCGAGCCGGCCGTGGCCTACGCGATCGGGCCCGGAAGTTCAACCTCTCTAAGGGCCCACTCCATGCCCGACAGCGCCGCTAGAGTCTGCACGGCGGCCGCCGGCCGGAAAGGGGGACCCTCATGTCAAAGTACCTTCTTGAGCTCAAATACACCCTGGATGGCATCCGGGGGGTCAAGGCCCAGGGCGGCTCGGCCCGAGTCGCAGCGGCCACCGAGCTGATCGAAAGTGTCGGCGGCAAGCTCGACCACATGTATTTTGCCTTTGGTGATACTGACGTCTACTGCGTTGCCGACCTTCCTGACAACGTGTCCGCCGTGGCAGTCGCTCAGGCGGTAAGTGCCGGGGGTGGGGCTAAGGCTCGGACGGTAGTTCTCCTCACAGCTGCAGAAGTTGATGCCGCCGTTTCCAAGACGTCGACCTATCGACCGCCAGGGAGCTGAAAGCAAGCCCCCCGACTCGACAGCGAGCGCGACACGTCTATGGCCGAGGCGGTGGGAACAATGCCGACCACACCCAGGTACGTCTCTGGTCGACCGACATCGACAAGGACATCTCGGCGCTCACCGCGAACGGCGTCGAGTTTGACGACTACGACACCGAAACCTTCAAGACTGTCGACCACATCGTCACCTCGGCCGGCATCGGCCGTGCGGCCTGGTTCAAGGGCCCCGACGGCAACACCATCGCAGTATTCCAACCGGAGAACAGCCGCGAGCGCTCCCGAGCAACTCATCTGTACCTGCGCCCGTCGAAACGCCTCGGCCATAACCGGAGAGTACGGAACGACCGATCGCGAAGCCGACAGCGAGACCGGGCAGCGTTCGCTCACCGCACCGAACTGCAAGTAGGTCGTCGCGGCCGCCGGCCGGCGTTATGTGCTGGAGGCCCTCCGGTCGGCCGGCTCGATGAGCGAGCGCGCGAACGATGCTGCCGATTCGGCAGAGACTACTGTGCTGGAGACGTCCCAAGCGGCCTCAGTAATCGGGCTCCCAAGCGAGCATTTCCCGCCATTCGGGGCGCCTGAAGGCCCAGGCGACAACGACATCGTACGCCCGCCGAACGTTATCGACCTCGGCGTGGAAGTGGTGTTGCAGATCGCCGTCCTGGTACTCCACGGTGAAGCGCCCATCGGGGAGGACTGCCGTCTGGATGTACGTCCCGTCCTTTGAAGAGTCGGGAACATGCTGGACCATGACGAAATAGTTGTCGCTGGCCGTCAACCCCGAGATGATCTGCCAGAGCAGCTCCTCGGACGGGTTGTCGAACCGGTTGTCTAAGGCGTCGGTCGCCACCAGCCGGCCCGAAGCGGCGATTTCATGGCCCCGGTCACTCAGCATGGTCTGCCAGCAAGATAGCAGGTCATGGTAGCGGGCCGAAGGGCCCTGAGCTCTTCGCTCTCGTGCACCAATGCCTTCGCGCGCTCTCGGTAAGTGCCGAAGTCGACCGCCTACCAGGGGCGGTCTGTCGGGCCCTGAACGTGCCATTACTTCCGTTCTGAGCGGCTGGGTCGCCTGTCCCAGACCATGTCGTAGTAGGTCGAGGAGAGGACGTCGCCTAGCCGATTCGTGGGGGAAGCGTCGAGCGCTGCGACCCATGTTACGGTGAAGAGCCGGCGGGGCGTACGACTGTAGATAAGGAGTAAGATGCAGCACTGGAGCGATTTCGGGGTGGGCCAACTCCCCTCCTTTTCGGCACGCAAGAGGGTTGAGTTCCCGCCGCCAATACAGGCGCTGCTCGGTGAACGGGCCGGTGCCGTCGAGCGGCCGCTGGAGGGTCTCACCTCAGACGGCACCCTGCGACTCGGGCTGTTCCCCCTCCGGTCAACAGGTGTGAGCACGGCGCCGATCACCGATGCTGCGAGCGATTTCCTCAGTGCGCTCAGCGCTGAGCAGCGCCAGCGGGCCGTGTTTCCTCTCGACGCGCGGGAGCGTCGGATGTGGTTGAACGTCCACCCCTTCCTGTACCGTCACGGCGTGATGCTCGAGGATCTGGCGCCCGCAACCCGTCAGCTCGGACTGCGGCTGCTCGAAGCCGGCCTGTCGGCTCGCGGCTTCGCCCAGGCCCGCGACATCATGCGACTGAACCGCCTCCTCGCCGAGGTGACAGGGTTCCACGACGACTTCGGCGAATGGCCATACTTCTTATCCTTCTATGGTGAGCCCAGCACCGAACGGCCATGGGCCTGGCAGATCGACGGCCACCACCTTTGCCTCAATGGCACCGTCATCGGTGACCAGTTCCTACTGACGCCCAGTTTCATGGGCTCAGAACCGTGTCAGGTCTTCGACGGTCCACTGGCAGGCACGATGGTCTTCACCCCTGAGGAACGGGCTGGCCAGGATCTCATCCGCTCCCTGGATGACCAGCAGGCGGCGCAGGCTGTTCTGCGACCGTCGATACATCCCGATGACCTACCCCCGGAGTTACAGGACCCCTTCGACGGCCGGATGCAGGCCGGTGCGTTCCGCGACAACGCTGTTGTTGCCTATGCGGGCGTCTGCGCCGCTGACCTGACCGGTACCCAACGCCGGCGCCTGCGGGCTCTGGTCGCCGCCTATGTTGGCTGGACGCGCGAGGGCCATTCTGGGGTGAAGATGTCCGAAGTGGACCAACATTTGGATGAGACCTACTTCGCCTGGATGGGTGCGGTCGCCGATGATGGCCCCTTCTACTACCGGGTCCATAGTCCGGTCGTGCTCATCGAGTTCGATCACCATCCTGGCGTGGCGTTCGACAATGTCGTGCCATCGCGCAATCACATTCACACCGTTATCCGCACGCCAAACGGCGGCGACTACGGTCTCGATCTACTCCGCCAGCATCACGAGCGGTTCGACCACAGCACCGGGGCCCACGTCGCTCGGCCATAGCACTTGAGACTTCCGTTTGCCACCCGGTCCGGCGGGCCAGCTTGGCCAGGGCCGTGATGCCGTCAAGGAACTTCACATCGTATATGTGGATGACTCCGGTCAGCGCTCATTCTGGGCGCGAAGAATGCCGCCGGTGCTAGTGATTCGCTGCTCGATAACCGGTGAAGGGGGTCAAGTCCCAGCAGGTGGTGTACGAGGTTGCGGTCCTCGCAACAACCTGAGTGATTAGCGGTCCGCTTATCAGCTCGTTTCTTGCTATAGCAAGGAATCGTTATCCTGTAAAGGGTTTCTTGTTCGGATTGTTTGTTTGATGGGCGTGCGCGTATAACTGCTGGCCGACGTGTGGTTTGGTTCAGGACGTTCGGCGATGGTCAGCCAGCGGCAAGCTGTATTGATGGTCTGGGGTCGGCGGCCGACGGAGCGGTGGTCCTGGGGGCAGCGAGAGTCTCGGCCCCCATGTGTTGGGACCTAAGCCCTTAGTTGATGGCCACATGGAGTACTAACCTCGCCTTTTCGCGTTTTCACGTCGTCTGAGCTGGGAGCATCCGCCAAAGTGCCTGTCCTGTAAGGGAAACTGGGGTTGCTGAAGACTCCATCGCCCTCACAGGAAGGCACTCTCTAGGTGAAGAAGCGTAGCCCACGTTGGGCCAAGATGAAAGTACCCGCCGACGGTGCCGGGGTGGCCTCCCACGCCGGTTGCGAGGTGCTGAGAGAGCTGGCGGCAGCGACCGGGCTGGTCGACGCCTGGGACAAGTCGCTCATCGGCACCTACTCTGGCCTGCCCTTTCACTTCCCCGGCCAGGTGCTTTCCGACCTGGCGGTGTCG
>Ga0182014_10000061_pt1 | contig 104808 bp, 92 predicted proteins | sample 612S2DmetaG_FD_120489 | JGI IMG/M metagenome (GOLD analysis project Ga0182014, IMG submission 120489) | Permafrost microbial communities from Stordalen Mire, Sweden - 612S2D metaG | ecosystem: Environmental > Terrestrial > Soil > Wetlands > Permafrost | place: Sweden: Stordalen | collected... | reverse complement strand
TTCAGTTGCGCCTCGGCCAGCTTCAAACTCTCGCGATCAATCGAAACATCGTTGCCGTCGGGGCGGGTAATCAAACCATCCACTTCGCCGATCTGTATCTTGCGTGGATCGCGTTTCTGCTCCACATCGCCCATCGCCTGGCGCATCTCGGCCTCAAAGTCCATGCCCACCGCACGGTAGCCGGGCGTATCGACATTGGCCATATTCGCCGCGGTCAGCTTGGCCTCGGCATTGGCTAGATCGAGATAGCGGGCGATCTGGTCGCTTAACATGGTTTCGATCTGCATGCTCATGGAAATCCTCCTCGGCAGCGATCAGTTAACGGAGAAGCCGAAGTCAATCTCCCGCGAAGTAAGCATGGGAGCGTCTCCGGCCAAGATCACGCCGCGTTCGAGCACGTGTTCGAGTTCGCGGACATTGCCCGGCCAGTCGTGCGCGGCCAGTTTCGCCATCGCGCCCTGATCCACTTGTTTGATCGGCGCGTCCTTGCCCATCTTTTGCATAAAGTGGTCAACCAGCAACGGCAGATCCTGCGCATGGTCGGCCAGCGCCGGGGTGCGGATCAAAAAGACCGCGAGCCTGTAGTACAGATCGGAGCGGAAAGCGCCGCTTTGCGCCTGCTGAGCCAGCGGACGATGGGTGGCGGCAACAATGCGCACATCCACCTTGACGGTTTCATTGTCGCCGACCCGTTGCAATTCACCGCACTCGACAAAGCGCAGCAGCTTGGATTGCAAACCCAGCGGCATTTCGCCGATCTCGTCGAGGAAAAGCGTTCCGCCGTCGGCGGACTCGATGCGTCCAACACGCCCCTGCACAGCGCCGGTAAATGCGCCTCGAGTGTGCCCGAAAAGTTCCGCCTCAAGCAGAGCTTCGGGAATCGCCGCGCAATTGATGGCGACAAAAGGTTTGCGACTGCGCAACGAAAGGCGATGCAGCGCCTCGGCAACCAGCTCTTTTCCCGAGCCCGTTGGGCCTTCGATCAAAACGGGGGTCATGCGCGAGGCCACCAGCCGCACACGGCGGCTGACCTCAAGCATGACGGGAGCATTTCCGATCAATTCCGGCAATCTGTCGGCGAGGTTCGAATCGGTGCCGGCGGCCGGCTGCGCGGCGCGAATCGGCATGACATTGGATGGATTCGCAGAAGCCGTCACAGCGATGGGAAATTCATGATTCGAAGAAGCCAAAATAACCGGAGAAGAGAAATCCGCCGATGCGATCTGATGCGTGCGGTCCGTCCCCAGATCGGCGGCATCGAGTGCAGGAGCCGCGTTCCAGGCCGCCGTATCGGTTTCCTGGCTATGCTGGAGAGCATAGAGCAGTTCCTGGCGATAGGGACCACGCGGGCTTTCATCGGCATCGGCACCAGCGGCAGTCACCAGATCCACGCCCGGAAAGCTCTCTCTGAAATCGCTCATGAACTCGTGCAGATCAAGATCTGGCAGCCAGGTATCGACAATCATCGCTTCGGGCAGCGTTGTTTCCGCTTCCGCCCATGCCTGCGCTCCTCCCTCAGCCTCTCTCACCTGCCAACGAAGGCCGGCCAGCACCTGAGTTACGCGCTGGCGAAAACTGCGATCGGCGCTGGCGACAAGCGCCGTGCGTCCGCGAAGACGGGGAGCAGAGGGAAGAACCGGAACAGAAAAAGGCTGCATGGAAAATCTCCTAACGTGTATGGTCATTTCGCTGTAGCGAATGAGCTTGTATTACTGAGCGGCGATAGCCGGAGGTATGACCGCGGTTCCAACGGCCAGATGCTTGGGAGCAACGATGGGCGCGGGAAGCGCCAATTCGGCCTCCGAGGGAACCGTGTATCCCTGCCCGCGCACGGTGCGGATCAAGCGTCCTGGCGGCGGATCCGCAATTTTACGGCGGAGATAGTTAATATAGACATCGACGATGTTGGTCGTCTGCGCCGGTTCCATATTCCAAACCGAATCCAGCAACTCGACCCGCGAAACGCATTGGCCGCGATTGAGCAGCAGGTGTTCTAGAAGCGCAAATTCCTTATTGGTTAACACGATCAGGCGACCGGCGCGACGCGCGGTATGATCCAGCCGATCCAGTTCCAGATCGCCGGCGCGCAGTTGCAACCGCGTTTCGCGCTTGCGGCGCAGCAACGCACGGCAGCGGGCACGCAGTTCATGCAAGCTGAAGGGTTTGGTCATCAAATCGTCCGCGCCGCGATCCAGGCAGCGCACGCGCGTATCGACCTCCTGCCGCGCGGTCAGTACCAGCACCGGCAAATCGGCATCCATCGCACGCAACTCTTCAAGCACCTGCTCGCCATCCTTAACCGGCATGTTCAAGTCAAGAATCGTCAGATCGGGCATCTCCTGACGAAAGGCTTCGATTGCAGCACCACCATCGTAGGCCACACGAACGCGATGTCCGTCAGCCTCCAGACCGCGGCTCAGAAACAGTCCAAGTGCCCTGTCATCCTCAGCGATAAGTAACCTCATGAGAGCCCTTTCCTTTTTGCCTGCATCCTGCTCCGCTGCACCATCTTGTCCGTACCAAATCGCCGGCGCATCTGGTTCATCGCCAACCAGCTAACTGGCTGCTGTTATGTAGCAGGCTAGGTTCTTCTTAACTTTGCAGTGTGGTGAAAAGGAACTCAAGATTGAAAAGTAAAAAGATACTGAGGAGATTCCAGAAATGGCACAGTAAATTGGAAAGTTTCAAAATGGCCACGCATACACAACTGCGCCGGTTCCTTGCGGATGGCTCCGCAAGAAACGCAGCAACGACGCAATCGTCCTGTCTCTGCCGCGCACCAGCGCTACTGCCGAGCGCTCTTCGAGGCAGCCTTCTGCTCGTACATCGCGGCATCGGCACGCGCCACAAGCTTTTTCATCTTCTCGCCCGCCACCCGCTCGGCCAGCCCAATGGAGGCATTGACGCACAACTTGATGGTTCCGGATTTGCCCTCGACCTCGTAATTGCCGCAGATCCATTTGCGTACACGCTCGATCTGCGCTTCGGCTTCCTGCAAATCGCAGTTGTAGAGCAAGATAAATTCGTCTCCGCCCCAGCGGCCGATAATGTCCGAAGAACGACAGGAAGAGCGCAACTCGCGGCCAAATTGCTTCAACAGATCGTCGCCAGTCAGATGACCGTGTTCGTCATTCACTTTTTTAAAACCATCGATGTCGATCACGGCAACGCAAAATGGATCGCCGGAGTTCAGGCATTTTTCCAATTGTCCTTCGACATATAGCCGACTGCTCAATCCCGTCAAAGCATCGCGCGAAGCCAGCTCTTCGGCCTTCTCCAGCTTGGTCTGGTAGGTGGCGACCTGCTCCTGCAATTGACTGAGAGCGGCCTTCCCTTCTTCTTCCATTCGATCAATCGAAGACTTCAGTTCCGCTGTGCTCTTCTGAATTGAAGCGCGAATTTCTGTCAGATCGTCCAAGGTCGCAATGGTTTTGAGCTGCTCGGTCACTTCGTTCATCTGACCGGCGCAGCGCTGATCGCGCGCGCTCACCGATTCGGCAGCGCCAGCCATCGTCAGCAACATTTCCTTGACCTCGCTGGTCATTTGCTGATTGTGACGCGCCGCATCATTGCCCCAGGTGCGCAGATGCTCCCGCACACTGGTATCGGTCTTCGCCAGCGCATCGCCGCTCATGCGCGGGGAGAGTCCGACCTTCAGAGCGTCGAGGCTATGCTTGAGTCCATTGCCTAAACTTGGACAGGCATTCAGGCTGCAATTGCCCATCTCCATCAGGGCAGAACCGTACGCATCGATAGCGCTCCCCAATAAAAAATTATTATGCTCAGGCACATCCGCCTTCGCGAATCCAGCCTCCGTTGCATCAAGATATTTTTTCAGCGAAATCATCGATCCCTCGACGCAGATTGCCACGCCTTCCCGCACAAACGAGATATAAGCGCTTATCGGCAAAGCCTTAACAATTCTTTAGTACATACGGGCTCATGCACGGCCAAGAGCCACGATGAGAGATGATGAGAGAAATCGGAGAGAAGCCCCGGTCTACGTTTTAGCTAATGAATTTGCCTTAAAAATCGACGTGCACGACCACAGGCGCATTTAGAATGCATCAAGAATTTAGAGCGGTTTCAGGAAAGCGATCCCCCTCTTAACCTCTTGCAGGGTCGCCACGCGCTGATGCTCGCGGTGACTTGAGTGAATTGGCTTCGAGGTACACCATTCCTGGAACCGCTTTAGCGCTGTTCCGCAACGAAAAGCCCCGGGCATGATGCCCGGGGCTCGTCGCAAGTAGATAAGTACAACTTGGTTTATGCCTGTCCGCCGCTGCTCGGTCCACGACCACCGGGACGACGATGACGACGGCGACGATTGCCAGCAGCACCACCTGCCGCCGGCGGACGTCCTCCGCCGTAAGGCTGGCCGACCGGACGCGGCGCGGGCGCCGCAGCAGCATCGTCGCGATTGAAGTTCGGCTCGTTCTCCTCGTCGAAGACCACATCGCTGTCTTCGCCGGAGTCGTCGCCGCCTTCGATCGTGATCGTGCTCTGATTCGAGTTCGGCTGACGCTCGTCGAATTCATGACGGGGCTTGGGAGCAGCCACAGGCTCAGCGGCTTGCGGTGCTGGCTGTTCGGCTTCCTCCGCATTCTCCGCGGCCGGTGCCGATTGCGCCAGCTTGGCCTTCTGTTCCCTGAGCAGAGCCTTGCGGCTGAGCTTGATGCGATTGCCCTCGATGGCCAAAACCTTGACCATCACCTGATCGCCCTCGCGCAGCTCGTCCTTCACCTCTTTGACGCGGTGTTCGGCAATCTCGGAGATGTGGAGCAAACCATCGGTGCCCGGAAAGAGCTCAACAAAAGCGCCAAACTCGGCAATACGAACCACCTTGCCCAGATAGGTTTTGCCCACCTCGGGAACCGCGGTGAGGTTGCCGATGATCGCCAGAGCCTTCTTCAGCCCCTCGGCGTCACTGGAAGCAACGCTGACCTTGCCGGTATCGTCCACGTCGATCTTGGCGCCGGTCTGCTCAACGATGCCGCGAATGGTGGCGCCACCCTTGCCGATCAGATCGCGAATCTTGTCGGTCGGAATCTGCACCGTCTCGATTCGAGGGGCGTACTTGGAGCGCTCGGTACGCGGTCCGTCAAGCGCCGCGTCCATCTTGTCGAGCAAGAAGAGCCGTCCGCGCCGCGCCTGCTCCATCGCCTGCTGCAAAATCTCGCGGCTCAGGCCGCTGATCTTGATGTCCATCTGCAGAGCAGTGATGCCCTGGCGCGTTCCGGCAACCTTGAAGTCCATGTCGCCGTAGTGATCTTCAGCGCCGGCAATGTCGGTCAGGATCGCGTAATCGTCGCCTTCCTTGACCAGTCCCATCGCCACTCCGGCCACCGCCGCTTTCAGGGCAATACCGGCATCGAAGAGCGACAGGCTCGATCCGCAAACCGTAGCCATCGACGAGGAGCCATTCGACTCCAAAATGTCGCTGACGATGCGAATCGCGTAGGGCGACTCGTCGGCGCTGGGCAGCACCGCGCTAATCGCGCGCTCGGCCAAAGCACCGTGGCCCACTTCGCGGCGGCCTACACCGGTCATGCGGCCGGTTTCGCCTACGCTGAAGGGCGGGAAGTTGTAGTGGAGCATGAAGCTCTTCCGCTTCTCTCCCTCATAGGATTCCAGCCGCTGGCTGTCGTCCATGGTGCCCAGCGTCGTCGTAACCAGCGCCTGGGTTTCGCCTCGCGTAAACAGCGCCGAACCATGCGTACGCGGAAGCACGCCGGTCTCGATCGTGATGGTACGAATCTCGTCAAAGGCGCGGCGGTCGGGCCGGATATGCTCCTTGGTTACCTGCTCGCGGAAGAGCCGCTCGCGCATCAGCTCGTAATAGGTGGCCAGCTTCTTCTTGGCGTTAGGATCGTCGGCCGGCAACTCGGCAACCAGCTCGTCGCTGAGCTTCTTGATCAGCGCATAGCTTTCCGTCTTGCCGTGCGTCTTGGTATCCAACGCATCCTTCAGACGATCGCCAATCTTGGTCTTCAGCTCGTTGTAATAGGTCTCGTCGATCACCGGCGGCGTAAAGCTCCGCTTGGGCTTGCCCGCCACGGCGACCAACTGCTCAATCGCGGCGACGATCTTCTTGATCTCGACATGAGCGAACTCAATCGCGCCGAGAACTACTTCTTCGCTCTCTTGCTTGGCGCCCGCCTCGATCATCACGATGCCGTCTTTGTGACCGACCACCATGATGTTGATGGTGCTCTCGGCACGCTCGGCATAAGTCGGATTGATGACATATTCGCCGTTAATGCGGCCTACGCGCACGGCGCCGATGGTCGCGGAGAAAGGAATATCGGAGAGCGCCAGCGCGGCGGCGGCGGCATTAATGCCCACCACGTCAGGATCGTTCTCTTTATCCGCGGAGAAGACCAGCGCAATGACCTGCGTCTCGTTGCGGAATCCGTCAGGAAACAGCGGCCGGATCGGACGATCGATCTGGCGCGCGGTCAAAATCTCTTTTTCGCTGGGACGGCCCTCGCGCTTGATAAAGCCGCCGGGAATACGTCCACCGGCGTAGGTGTACTCACGATAATCGACCGTGAGGGGGAAGAAATCGATTCCCTCTCTGGGATCGGGAGAGGCAACGGCCGTCGCCAGCACCACGGTTTCGCCCGCAGTCACCAGCGCGGCTCCAGAGGCCTGCTTGGCCACGCGTCCGGTCTCAAAGACCAGCCGCTTGCCGCCGGCAAGCTCGACGGCTACTTCATGCTTGGTAGACATAGTGTCCTCGTTTCGTATTGTTCGCTAGGGAAACCTGTAAAAAAAAGGTGCGCCGCGGCATGCGGCGACACCTGTGCAACGGCTCGCGCAGAGATGGCGAGCCGTCGAATGAGCTTGGGTCCGGCGTTCCGAATGGGACGGAGACCGCAACCAGTGTCCGGTCTGAGCGCTTCCGGTTCAATGTAGGCTTTCTGGTTACTTGCGGATGCCAAGTTTGCCGATCACATCGCGGTAACGATCTGAATCATGTGTCTTCAGATAGTCCAGCAGACGACGGCGTTTGCTCACCAACATCAGCAATCCACGCCGGGAGGCATGGTCCTTTTTGTGGGTTTTAAAGTGTTCGGTCAGGTCGCTAATCCGCTCGCTCAGAATCGCGATCTGGACCTCCGGCGAACCGGTGTCCGTTTCGTGGGTACGGAAGCGCGCAATCAATTCAGTTTTCGTATGAGTCGCCAACACGGCGTCGATTACTCCTCGTTCTCTCAGATCCACTCTTCAGTGTCTAAAGTGAGATTACCATGAACGCCTCCTTCGAGGAAAATCCTCTTGCCGCGGGGAATCTTATTGAAAAACTTCCCTCTTCTACGCAATTCCGCGAAAAGGCGTCCGCCATCGTGCTTACTGCGGCCCATCGGCCCAATAATTGGCCCGCGCCACAATGTGCGCGCCGTAGTCCTGGGCCGTACGCACGCGGATCGTATGCAGCCCCGGCGTTGGGCTCGAAGGGCTGAAGGTGATCAGATAGCGGTTGCGGGCATGTTTAGCCGCATCCACCACGCGAGCCTCGAAGCGCTTGTCGCCGGTAAAGGTGGTGTACTCCCCGCCGCTCTCCTCGGCCACCTCCTTGGCTATATTTTTTTTGAAGGCATTCACCGCCATCACCAGCGCGGAGATCATGTTCATGGTCCGGTCCTCGCCGGAATCCTTCACGTCGTGCGCCAGCTCGGCGAGTGCCGGCGAAAACGAGACGCTCAACACCAGCACATCCGACTCGCCGATCTTGCGGATCAACTGCACCGGCTTGGTGTGTTTGCTGCCGTGGTCGCGCGCCTCGCTAATCAGCAGCAGAACGCGGCGGAATTCCTTGGGCTGTGTTTCGAGCAGCGTTACGCCATAGTTGACCGTATCCAGAATCGCCGCGCCGCCGTCGCCCGGCTGCAACTGCTTCAACTCGGTGTTTACCTGATCGCCGGCATGAGTGTAGTCCTGGATCAAATGCGGTACGGAGTCGAAACCAACCAGCGCCACCTGGCTATGCGGATCGGAGAGGAAGACATCAAGCAACGGTCCTAACTTGGCGAGTTTGTCGAACTCCAGCACGCTGGCGCCGCCTAGTTCCACGGCTACGACCAGCGCTACCGGCGCGGTATCCATCTCCTCTTGCACCCGAATCTTTTGCGGTACGCCATTGTCTTCCAGAATAAAGTCGCTGGGCTTCAGACCGTAGACGACTCCGCCTCCGCGCTTTTCGACCAACGTCGGAACCAGAACCTCCGTTGTCGTTACCCGCAGGCTCGGCATCTCACTCTGCTCGCTCTGCAGGGGTTTGGGCGATTCGAGCGGCGGCAACTGCTGCGCCCGGACCAGATCGCCCGCAAACCAAACTACCGCCGCCAAAATAAACGCCAAGCTACAAAATCCAAATCTCACGCGCAATTTCGCTCCGCCGATCATCAGGCCCGCCTCCGCGCTTCGCGTTCCAGTCGCTCGATCCAGACCAGGAAGCATAAAAGCTCCCAACGCGAGGCCCACATGAAGCCGAAGATGTCTTTGAAGGTGAGGGTTTCCGCCCGCTTACCGGAATAAGTCTCAACCCGCCAGCGCAGAAACTCGCTCCGCCACGGAGCGAGGCGATGACCGCGAGTGGAGTTCCAAAGAAATCGGATCGGAGCGAGCACCACAGTGTCCTTTCCGATTGAGTATAAACGGTTCGCGTAGAACGGCCGTTCCGCTTTACTAGAGCATTTTTACCAATGAGGTAGAGTGCCGAATCTTGTTGAAGGTTGCCGCTCACTGATCTTCGCGTCAACTCGACGATCCTGAATTCTATACACTATGGGTAAAAATGCTCTAACTCAACTTTTCGAAGAGATTGCTGGAAGAGGCATCGAGCGTTGAGATGACGTCTTCGAGCGCTGTCTGTTGCGTCTCCGCGGTGGAAAGCCGCGTAGCCACCGTGGCCGTATCGGTTTGCAGCAGATCCGTCTGTTTGGCAACCAACTGCATATTTTCGCTGGTCAGCGCGTCGGAGGCGGCCGAGACTTGATTGATGGAATTATCGAGAACGACCCGCTGACCGGAAAGATAATTCAACGCCGTATTCAATGCCGCCATATCGCTGGCCGCTTGCGAGGAATTGACAGTACCGCTGGCGTAATCGGAGATCAGCGAATTCAAGGCGCCGAAGACGCTGTCGGTGCCGCTTCCCATAAAGATCGAATCTCCCGGCACGTTCAATTGAATCTTCTGGCCACTGGGTGTCTGGACATAGTTGATGTTGCTGTCGCCGTTGTAGGCTGTAGTGGCCGTGGAGCCGGAAATGGTCGTGCTAAAAGGAGCCGTCGAGGTCATGCTGCCGGCAAAAATATACTGTCCCTGATAGCTGGTATCGGCCAGCGAAGTCACTTCAGTAAGAATCCCCGTCAATTGGGTAGAGACCGATTGGACGTCCGTCGTGCTTAATGTCCCATTATTGGCGCTGGTCGCCAACGAAATAGCCGAGGTCAACTCGGTCACCACGCTGCCCAAGGCTGAATCGGCTACCTGCAACTGGCCGGTAACGGAGTTGGCGGTTTCGGTAAAAGAATCCTCCTGCTGAATCTGATTGAGCAGCACCACGTTCTCGGCGGCCGCAACCGGATCGTCGCTCAAGGAATTTACGCGCACCCCGCTCGATAACTCTTCGCTGAGACTTTGCTCCGATGCTGTCACTTTATCCAGCGAACTGACCATCTTGCTGATATAGTTTGGGTCTACTCGCATTAATTTCTCCTCCAAGTTGCAGCGCAATCGTCGTGCGCAGTCGCCCCGCACATCTCTTTCTTAGCTTTAAGAAACCGTCGTCGTTTCTCCCAAATTCAACGCCATCGCATAAATTCCGTTCAAGATCGAGAAGACATGAGATGCGGCCTGATAACTTCTCTCATACGTTGTCAATGAGGCGGCCTCATCGTTCAAATTGACGCCGGAGGTCGAGTCGACCTGGGTTTGCAATTGGCTGACAGAGGATTTCTGCGCTGTTTGCTCGGTGCTGACTTCAGAAACAGTCGTGCCCAGCGTACTCACTATGCTCGAATAGTAGTTGCTGGGCGTCTTTCCGCTGACAAATGCCGAGCTGGCGAGTCCAGCCATGGCCATGACATTCGTGCTGCCTCCAGTCCCCTCGTTGGCTGTAGACGCGGCGATTTTATCGGAATCGGTCATCGTCACGCTCATCGCCAGCGCGCTGCCGGAAGCCGTCGTGGGCTCACTGAAGATATTGGAGCCCGCGGCGCCGTCCAAATCGGTTCCCGAAGCGTTTTGAGAGTTCACCGTGGTAGAGATGCTATAAGCCAATTGATCGAGCGAGGCCAGCGTACCTGCAATGTCGGTGTCGCGCGCCGTCAGGTAACCGCCCAACTGACCACCGCCGTCAGCCAACTCCGAGGTTACATCCGTCGCTCCGACATAAAAATGCGTGACGCCATCGCTGGTGCCCGTCGTCAGATCGAAATTCGTGTCTCCATCAACCAGCACGCGGCCGGAGGTCGTCGTAATCTGCAAACCGTTATTTTTCTCGCTCACCTGATTGATGCCGATCAGCTTTGACAATGAACTGATGTCGGTTTGCCGCTGATCTTCAAGCGGTCCCGCGTCGGAATCCGGCGAAGTAGCCGTAATTTGTTTGTTCAACTGCGCAATCGAAGTGGTCAGCGCATTCACCTGACTGGCCACGCTTGAAGCCTCCTGATCCACCGCCGCCTTTTGTTCGTTCAGGCTGCTCGCCGAGCTGGAGACATCGCTGGCCAGCGTACTGGCCGCCGAAAGCACGGCTTCGCGGTAAGAAGAACTGGAAGGCTCGCTTTCCATGCTGGAAAACGAATCGAAGAAGCTGGTAATGTCACTGCCTATATCACCCCCCGAGGAAGAAGATGAATTGGCGTTCACCTTAAATAAACTCTGTACATCGTTCAGCGCCGACAGCCGCGTACTCGATGACGACTCCAATTGCTGTTGCTGGTTCAGGCGCTGCAGCAAAACACTATCTCGCTGCGAAGTGGATCCGGTCTCCGTTGCGCCCTGCCCCACAGTTTCCCCGTTGATCGTGATCGAATCGTTTTCTTTGAAGCTCGCCTTTTCTTCGGTATATCCGGTGGTATTGGCGTTGGCCACGTTATTGGCCACAACATCGAGCGCTGACTGATCGGCATCCAGCGCTCCGGTGATGAGACTCAGTGCACCACTAATGGTTCCCATGCCTGTTCTCCATCATCCAAAGGCCTTGCACCTGCCGCTGGCTATACTCAACCTTGCCCGCGTGCAGATCACTCAGCCTGCTCATCACATCAAGATTGGCCCGCGTCGCCTCCAATACCCTGGCGAAGACCGCCATATCGGAAACCGCATCCTGCGCCTGTCGCGCCAACGATGCCCGCGCCTCCACGGTATCGGGTGGCAGCTTGCGGTTTAACGCCTGACAGGATAGGGCCAGTTCCTCTAGCCGGTCGGCATCCCAACGGGCCAGAGAGCGCGAAGCTTCAACCACCAGTTCCTTGAGCTCTGGATCGGTTTGCTCCTGCTTCGGCAGAGTTTCCCCGTTTGCCGGCCGAAGCCCTTCCTCCGAAGGCCGCAAACGCCATCTCCGCTCTCCGCCAGCGCGCTGCTTGCCGGCAAGATCGCTTTCAAGTTGCGCGGCCGCTTGGTCGGTCAACATGCCTGCTCCTCTCAAAGACAGAAATTATCGTCCGCTGCTCAACATCGAATCGATCATTGAGGAGGCCACCGCGGATGAAGGTACGCTATACGTACCCGCCGCCAGCGCACTCTGTATCGACGCAACCTTGTCGGCGCGCACATCGTCGCCGGAGGCCATCTGCGAAAACCCGTTCCCGACACTGCTAAATGTTGCCTGATCGCCATCGAGCGCATTGCCGGAAGCAGCCTTGCCGCTCTGACTCTGGGAAACCGAAGAAGACGACGTCGAAGAAATTCCCAGTAGCGACCCTAACCCATTCAAACTTGTGCTGATGTCCATTTTTGTTTCTCCCTGTAAGGTCTATCGGAGCCTTTACTAATCACTCTAGTCATTCAGGAGTTCTCATCACGTTATTCTGGTGTCAGATTTTGGTTACTTTTCCTTTTTCGCCCTGGTTACCAGAATGGGAAAGAGACCCGATAATTTGGTTTGCAATACCGAAACCGCCACCTTCGCTCATGGCCTGGCCCAGCACCTCGGAGGCATACTCGCTCAGCGCGCCCTCAGAACCGGCGCCGGAGTCGGAATCATCGTCCTCGCCGGTAAGCCCGTCCCCGCTGGTTAAAGGCTTCAATAACTCCTTCATCATCAGCCCCTCGAACTGATGCGCGGCCCGCATCAGACGCGGTGAAGCCTCATTTTCCGCCTGCGGAGCGGTCGTACCTATCGCTTGCGCCGCAACCATGCTTTCACCTATCGCACTCGCTAACACCAGACTCGCCCCCTTCTGTGTCTATTCGCTCCACGTACAAATGGCTCCATGTACAAAATTCAGTCAACCGCTACAGTACTTCCAGGTCGGCCTCCAATGCACCGGCCTCCTTCATCGCCTGCAGAATCGAGATCACATCCCGCGCTCCTGCTCCAGTACGTTGCAATTCTTGTACCAAATTCTCAACCGTCGCGCCTTCTTTCAGGTCAATCCGGTTTACCGGCTTGTCCTGCGCCTGTACAGTCGTCTGTTGTACGACCTGCGTGGTTCCTGTCGCCGACATGGGATTGGGTTGTGAAACCTCGGTTCTTGAAATCACATTCACGCTCAAACCGCCATGCAAGATCGAGACCGGCTGCAGACGCACCATCCCGCCAATGACGACAGTTCCCGTCCGCTCGTTGACGACCACCTTGGCCCGCGGATAGACATCGACCTCCACCTGTTCGACCTTATCGAGCAGCGCCGCCAGATCCTCGCCCGGCAACGAAGCAATCTGTATGCGCCGGCTATCGGAGGCGTGCGCGCGCATCGAGCCTAACGTCTGATTGATGGCTGCCGCCATCTGCTCTGCCGTATGGAAATCGGCATCGTTCAGCACAACATCGACGGTACGCATCGACTTCAAATCGAAGGGCACCGACCGCTCGACAAGCGCGCCTCCGGGAATACGCGCCGTCGTGGGATAATTCATCGTTTTCGAGCTGCCGCCAGCCGTGACGGAATAACCGCCCAAGACCAGCGCGCCCTGCGCCTCAGCGTAGATCTGCCCGTCAGGACCGTAGAGCGACGTCATCACCAGAATTCCACCCTCGATCGAACGCGCATCGCCGACCGAGGAAACAGTGATGTCAATCCTGCTGCCCGGAGTGCTGAAGGGCGGCAGCGTGGCCACAATAAAGACCGCCGCCACATTCCTCACCTGCATGTTGCTGACGCCTTCGGTTCCCGACTGCGGCACGATAATGCCCATACGCTGCAGAGCCGTAACCAGCGTCTGTTTAGGAAAGATAGTCTGCTTGCTATCTCCCGTACCGTGCAGGCCCACCACCAAACCGTAGCCGACAAGCTGATTATCGCGAATGCCCTCAATCGAGGCCACATCCTTGACCCGCGCCTTGCGCCTGGCCTCTTCGGAACGGCTTTCGACCGCCGCCAAAAGAAAGACCACAGCCAATGCTGTCGCCCACCAGCCGGCAGCCCGGCCAAATCTTCGATCTCTGCTCGCTCCCAACACCCTGTGCATTCTCAACCTCATTGCCAGCAACCGTTCCCGCGCCATTCCTGCTCCACCGATCTAATCCATGCGTCACATATTCTGTGCATCGTCTTTTCCGCGCACGCCGTCGCGCATTATTTTTCTCTCACGCGCCAGCCGCCGTTAGCTGGCGACAATGGAAACTACGTCGTGAAGCCGGTAGGCTTTTACGTCGGTACCCAGGCGCACGAGTTGACCATTCGGGTTCCAAAGCGACCCCGAAGTCCGCACCTCCGCCGCTTGTTGGGCACGTACCCGCGTCATGCAATTCCGCAGCGCATCTTCCGGCGGCGTGGCCTTAGCCGAAAAGGTGGCGGAATCGCTTTTTTTCAGCGCATTTGCCGCCGGCGCCAGCAGCGCGCACAAAATGGCCCATACTATCCATTTGATTCTCATCACTCCGCCTCCGGCGCCAAAATTGCGTGCCCAGGTCCCGTAGCTACCGCGCCAACGATCTTGCCGCCAACCTTCAGACGCACCCGGAGAGGCGCATCGCTGGCCGCCGAACCGAGCGCTACCGCTTCCAGTCGCGCATCGACCAGCGCCGTATGCTCCTCTACAATCACATAGTCTCTGGCATGAATCACCAACCGCACCGTCGGCTTGATTGCGGCCAAAACCGCTGGCGACAGCGTATCGGCAGTCGCCGGGCCCAATTTTTTCCCCGGACCAGAAACCAGCACCAGACGCCCCGGAGCCCCCGGATGATTGGAACTTCTTAACAGCAGCCAGCGATCTCCGGTCGAGACGTCATCGATCTCGCGCAGAACCGCATCGAAGGCTACCGCGGCCCGAGATGCGCTCGGAAGCAGAGGGGCAGACTGGCCATGCGCCACAAACGCGTTCATCGCCATCGCGATCAACAGACCCACCCCCGCCCACGCATTGTTCCAGCCACCCATCTTCAATTTCTCTCCCCGTCCCATAACAGCCTCCGAGCCGTCAGCTCTCGCGCAACCCCGCCCCGAGGTTTATAGGCCACAGGTTTATTGCGCCATGGTGTTGACTTGCGAATACATCTCGTCGGCGGCTTTGATCACCTTCGAATTCGACTCGTAGGCCCGCTGCTCCAGCACCATCTGAACGAACTCGGTCACCACGTCGACATTGGAATTTTCCAAGTAACCCTGCTGCAGGGTTCCCAAACCTTCGGCGCCACCGGGATTGCCCGTGATCGCATCGCCAGAGCTGGTGGTTTGCTGCATAAGGTTGGAACCGATATTCTCGAGCCCGCCCGCATTGGGGAAGGTCGCCAACTGAATCTGCCCCAGTTGCGAACCTGTAGTCTGACCGGAAATTGTCGCATTCACCACGCCATATTCGGTGATGGTGACCTTGGTCGCATTGGAGGGGACAGTGATCGTGGGAATCAGCGTATCGCCATCGGTGGTCACCATGGTCCCTTCGCCATTCAAGTGAAACTGGCCAGCGCGCGTGTAGGCGGTCGTGCCGTCTGGGCGCTGAATCTGGAAAAAGCCATTGCCTTCGATCGCCAGATCGTATTCGTTGTCGGTCTCGTTCAACGAGCCCTGCGTATTGATCACCTCGGTGGCGGCCGACTTGGTGCCCAAGCCGATCTGCAATCCGGCCGAAACCGTATTCTCGCTCTGCGCGGCGCCGGGCGTCACCATGTTCTGATAGAGCATGTCCTGGAACTGCAGACGTAACTGGCGAAAACCAGTCGTCGACGAGTTAGCCAAGTTGTTGGCGATCGTATCCAGGTTCAGTTGCTGCGCGCTCATGCCGCTGGCGGCGGTGTATAAGGATCGGATCATAAGACTAAACTCCTCGTCCCAGAGGAGACCTTAGGAAACCTTCGGAAGGTCTTCGGTGGCAAACTTGTTGAATTCGGTATGGAAGACAGTGAGCGCCCGCCGCATCATCTCAGCCTGACGCTGCATCATGATCAGGTTCAGCGATCCCTGCACAACATCCTGATTGGCACTTTCAAGCGCGCCCTGATGAACGGCGGCATCGCGGGCCAGTACGGCCTTAACGCCCTGCGGCGCCACATAACGATTGGCGCCCTCCGGTGTTAATTCGGTACCTTGAGGAAAAGTGAAGACGCCGACCAGCGCCACGGTTCCGCCATCGACGGAAACCGAACCGTCGGAACCGACCGAAACCTCGCCGGGAGGAATCACGATCGGCTGTCCGGTCGTCGAGAGCACCTGCTCGCCCGACTGCGTAATCAATTGTCCATTGGGCGCGCGGTGAAAGCCGCCATCGCGGGTATAGCGGACGCCGTTGGGCGTCTGCACCATGAAAAACCCCATACCTTCAACGGCCAGATCGAGCGGATTGCCAGTCTGCGACAACGCGCCCTGCGCCATGCTCAGATGGTCGCCGCCCAACAATCCATAGTTGTTCACGGTTTGGCCCAACTGCGAGTCTTGCGCATCGGGACCAAGCAAAACCGAGCGAAAATATTCCCGCTCAGCCCTATAACCGGGCGTCTGGGCATTGGCCAAATTGGCCGCAGCCGTATCCAGCGCCTGGGTCCGCGCCACCAGTCCCGTCATCGCCGCATAGTAACCGCTATCCATGGCGTGCTCTCCTATCGCACAGGAGAGCACTTGCATCTGGATAACCTATTGGGCCGAAGAGAGATTAGAACATGATTAGAAAGGAGAAGCGAGCAAGGCGCGGAAGACAGAGAGTCAGCCTCGGAGCGAATTACTGTATTCCGTCACAAACGATTGTGACCTCGAAAAAGACATCTTCAAAGCGATAGATGTGGTGGATCTGGAATTCGGGAGCCTGCACGTGGAGGTTATAGTCCCGCCCGGTAATGACGGCCGGGACCGAAAGCCCACAGTTCGCAGCCAGGTTTGGAAACCTGCCCTTCCAGGCGCCCGCCAACATGTTGCAAATCTCGCCGACGGCATCCTTGACGGTATCGTCAACCTCGGTGAACTCCATTCCGGTCATTTGCTCGGCGATCTTGCGCGCGGCAGTCACACCGGAACGGAAGACGCAAGCGCCGCTTAACATGCCACCGAAACCAACCACCGAGGTCACCGTCTCGCTTTCAGAGACGGGCTGCTTGTTTTCCCACCGACATTCAACTCCAATCATCAGCTGAAAGACCTCAATTACGCTTTCATCCAGCTTTTTCGGATCGGAGACTAGCTGCACAGAGTCGCGTAATGATACAGACATCCTTTGTTCCCTTTCCTTTGCACCGCCATTTCGTGTCGCGATTGAACCAGAACGCACACCATTAAGAATCATTGTGGCCTCCGTTAAGCCGCAGGCAATAAAGAAAGTACGCGTTTTTTCACCTGCTCGGCCGTAAACGGCTTGCGGATATAGCCCTGCGCGCCGGCTTCGATCGCCTGCTTCACGTGTTCTTCGCTTGACTCCGTGGTGATCATGACCACAGGCACATTCGGCGCCAGATTCTGCGCCTTGATCTGGCGCAAGAACTCAAGCCCGTCCATCGAAGGCATATTAATGTCGGATAGAATCAGATCCACCGTCTGGGTCTTCAATACATCCAGCCCTTCGGTACCATTGCCGGCTTCGTGCACAACCAACTGGTCCAGCCCGGCCTGGCGCAACGACCGTTCAACGATCTTACGCATTACCGAGGAATCATCGACAATCAACGTCCGAATTTCACCCATCTCGAGCCCCCCTACTCACTGTTTACCCTATCGGCGCTTTGACACGGTCCATGAGCCGAAATCAAAAAATTCCGTTCATCCAAAACCCATTGAAGTCGCCTGCGGTCCACCGATAGGCTTTCCTTGCCAGGCACGCCGCGGCCTATCGCAGCGCGGCGCACAGACCAGAATGCGAAGCACGCGGCAACGCTTCCTTGGTAGAGCATTTTCACCGTTGCACGTAAAGTGTGAAGTCTTTTCCAACCCACCATCACCGTCCGCCACGGCGGACGGCGATGGTGGGGCACCCATATTTCCACTACACCACTTTCCACTACACCGCTTTCCATCACACCACCCGGTGAAAATGCCCTAGCTGCATGTCGAACCGATCAAGTCCCTGATCGATCCCAACTCGGGAATCGGTCCCTGCTGTGGCCCCATCCACATTCGCAACCAGAAACAATCGTGCACGCGCACCAAACGAGCCTCGATGGGACGAAAGCGCTCGACAGCATTGGCCAAAGCCGTAGTCAAGGCCGGCTCGGTGCCGGCTTCAATCAATTCCACCGAAGGAAAACGCGCTTCGAGCATATGCGTATGCGCCGGCCGAAATTGCGACTCCCGCACCAACCCGCATTCGACGCGCAAGCCCGTCATGCGCTCGATAGCTAGCGCCAGAGCGGGATCGAGCCGGTCCTCAAAGCCCAAATACAAGATTTTTCCGGCTGCCACGCGCAAAGGCAGGGCCCCAAAGGCGTCGATAAAGAACCTCGGCACCAGCGAGGTCAACCCCTCCGGCGCATGGAATTCCATGCCCAGCACCGGACAGCCCCACTGCAAGCCCAAGGCCCGCGTCACCAGTTCCTCGCTAACGCCCTGCTTGCGCACCAGCCAGGCGCCGAGCTTGCCGCCGCCAGCGGCTTTTTGCGCCGCCAGCGCCGCGCGCAGTTCGCTCAGCGTAATCCAGCCCTGCTGAAGCATTGTCAAACCCAACGGAATCCGGTGATGATGACTGTCCATGGCCGTGCCCCGACCATCCATCTCGCGCCGGATCGCCGCCTCCACGCAGACCGCCGTACAGGCCGGCGAGCAGCACCATCCGCCCTCGAAGACCGGCGTCTCGCGGCGACGTAAAATATGCATCCAGCCGGAGCGGCAGCGAGGATTGGCGCAAGCCGGAAAGAGTCCCGCCGAAACGGCAGCACGAGCCGCTCCCGGCCAGTTGGCCGCAGTAGTTTTTCCGAAATCTCCCATCATCTTTTCGCGAATCATCTTGCTTGGCCCCTAATTATTTATCCCGAATTTGCTTATGCCTAACGCCAAATGGCAGCTTAGAAGAGGCATCGAATGCTCTCCAACCGTTTCAGCGGCGCGGCGACCTCGGTGATGCGCAACCCGAAGTTACCGTTCACTAGCACCACTTCGCCACGAGCCACGATTTTGTCGCCAACGATCAGATCGACCGGATCGGCCACATAGCGATCGAGTTCGACCACATCGCCCGGCCCCAGTTCGAGAATCTCTCCCAACGGCATCTCGCGCGATCCGAAGCGCAACGAAGCGTCCAACTCCACATCGAGCAACAACTCGAGACCTGAACTCATCGCCGGCAATTCGCTGCCGCCAGCACTGGCCGCAGTTCTGCTTGGCGGCGGTGGTGGCGCGGCCGGCGGTTGTGGCGCGGGCGCAGAAACAGGCTTTGCCGCCTCGACGGCGCGCACCTCGTCGCGCACCAGGATCGTCCAGGATTTGTCTCCGGCCCGCAACTGGAAGGCGCGCGAGACCTGGCTTTCGCCCGTAATCTCCTCGAAGTTCTTTACCTGGCATTTTTTGCCCTCTTTGGCCAGCAATTCTCCGGCCGCCGAATTGACTGTCTCCCGCAACAGTTCGTTCCAACCCGCCTTCTGGTCGGCCCCATCGCCCATCAGGGGAGCCTCGAAGATGGAGCCGTCGAGCATAATGGCAAAGCGACCTTTAACATCGCCTTCAACGGTCGCGGCAAAACCAATGGAGCCATTGCCAAGTGGCTTGGGCAACGATTCGCTTAATTCCGGTTCGCCGGCCAGCGCCTGGGAAAACAGAGCCGTCGCCACAGAGGTCCAGCAGTCAAGATAGTTCATCATTTACCCCCTCCAGTAGTGAGAAGGCTCTCGATATGCGCGGCGCGGTGCGATCCGTTCCGCATGGGACGGCCCATCGAAAGCGGCCGACCAGAAACGCGCCATTCCGAAAGCGCGTTGGCGCTCAAGTTCAGGCGCAACACATCGCCCGGCGCAATATGCTCCAATTCACGGGCGGCAATGCGCACCGTAGGCAACTGCAGCGAACAGCCGAAACGGATGCGCTTGGCCTTGCTCTTCATCAGATTCAGCGTCTCGTTGGAATGGCGACGCAGCCGCCCCCACTCGGTCGTCAACCGGCGCAGAATCGTGTTCGAAACAATGGCAGGGAAAGCCAGATTCAGCAATCCTGAACTATGCTGCATGCGAATCTCAAAGCTCAGGCAGAGAGTTTTTTCGGTGACCGAGATTACGCGCGCCACCTGGGTCTGCATCTGGCGGCGTTCAAAAACAAAGCTCAAGCCGACCGGTTGCCAGGCAATCGTCAACTCGCGGCAGATAATGTCGATGACGCTGCCCAGAATCGATTCTTCGATCATGGTCAGTTCGCGTAACGGTCCCTCTTTCCCCTCGCCGCCCAATAGCAGATCGACGATCGGAGGCGCCAGCCCTAAATCCAGTTGCAGTACGGAGAGTACCCCCAGCGGCTCCAGACGAACCGAAGCCACATAGCAGATCTCCGGAATTCTTAACAGAAACTCATTAAATTGGATCTGCTCGGCCGAAACCAGATTCACCTGCAACTTAGTACGCAACCATGCGCCCATGTTATGGGTCAGGTTACGTGCGAATAGGTCGTTGAGCATACTGATCGCGCGCAACTGATCGGTTGAAATCTGGCCGGCGGAAGAGAAGTTATAAGGAATGACGTTGAGTTGCGTTTTGACTTGTTCGGCCTGCGGTTCCGTACTGTGCGCGGCCTCGAACAGCGCATCGATCTCATCCTGTTTGAGGGTCTTTTCAGCCAATTTAAACTCTCCGCGTTGATCGGTTCTATTTTTCCGTTAGGGTTCATGTCTAGGCAGTGTTTTGCCACCGGTTTTGTCTTAAGCTTGCCGTCTGACCTGACGCGTTTTGACGGCTCGCTCCACCTTCGGATGTATCCTTTGGTGCACGGATAGATCCCTGAGCGCGGCGCGCAGATGAACGACAGCCGAGGCGTGGACCTGCGAAACCCGCGACTCGACAACCCCCAGGGCCAGACCAATCTCGCGCATCGTCATCTCTTCGTAGTAGTAGAGAGTCATCACCAGCCGCTCACGGTCGGGCAGATGGTCGATCGCCTCGGCCAGCCGCTCCTCCAACTCGCCCCGCAGACAGCAAAACAGCGGATCGGCTTCCTGCGTATCGGGCACATAGGCGATCTCTTCCTCGCCGGAGTTTTCGTTCCGCTCGACATGCAGCGTACCGATCTCCAGCCCCTTTAAGTCGCCAAGCAGTTGCTGATAATCCTCCATGCTTATGCCCATCTCGGCGGCAACCTCGTTTTCGCCCGGCGCGCGCCCGAAGCGCGCCGTCAGTTGGCGAATCGCCTCTTCGACGGCACGGCCCTTGCGACGCAGCTCGCGCGGACTCCAGTCGAGCGTGCGCAAACTATCGAGAATCGCGCCCCGAATACGGAACTGCGCATAACTGCGGAACTGTACCTTTTTTGTCGGATCGAATTTGGCAAAGGCATCCATCAGGCCAACAACGCCGGCCGAAACCAGATCTTCTATATCGACATGTTGCGGCAGCCGCTCATGAATGCGGCGCGCCAGATAGCGCACCATCGGCAGATGATCGAGCAGCACCTGTTCCTGCTCGCTGGTCAGTGCCGGAACCACTGCCGTCGGCGGCGGATAGCCGTCTGCCGCCGCAGAACGACGTAAAGCCTTCGATTGTCCCATAGCCGCAGCAGCTTCGCTTCCCATTTTCTCTTTCACCTCAATCCAAACCCGTTTCTCGACTGGCCGATTACACCGCGCCAGTCGATTGATTTCCTTGCCGCAGCTTTATCTCTCTGCCCAACCGCTGCCCGAGCCGTCTGCTCTATCGACCTCATCGCACCGTCGCCACCGGGCGTACCCGAATCTCCGGCGGAATTTCAATGGCTGCAACCACCGCCAAGCGCGGCAAAACCGGCTCCAGCCACCGCTTGACGTGATAACGTGCTGGACTAGGACATAGAAGCACGGGCAGGGCCGCAGATGAGGCGTTTCCGATAAGAGATCTCACAGAGTCGGTGAGACGACGAACGACCGGGATCGAGGGCACCACCGCCGAGAGCAACCGGTGGCCGTTTTCCGGCCCCAGCGCCGTCAGGATTTCTTCTTCCAGGCCGGAATCCAGTAGCATAACCGGCAGTTGGCCGTCGTTATCGAGCAGAGGCCGCACCAACCGGCGGCCCAACGCCTGTCGGGAGGCTTCGACCAATGTCACGATGTTTTTATTTACCGGCGCGGTTTCGATCAGCGCCTCCAGAACCGCGCCCAAGTCGCGAATCGAGACCCGCTCGCGCAACAACTGCTCGAGGACGCGGCCTACCTCACCGAGAGTCATCAGCTTGGGCACCAGTTCTTCGAGCAGCTTGGGATGGCTATCGTTGAGCGAATCGAGCAGACGCTTAGTCTCGGCCCGGCCCAACAGTTCCCCGGCATGTTCGCGTATCATCTCGCCCAAATGCGTGGTAATAACCGTCACCGCATCGACAACCGAATAGCCGGCGGCGATAGCCTGTTCTTCGAGCGATGGCGCGATCCAGATTGCGGGAACGCCAAAGGCCGGCTCTTTGGTCTCCTTGCCAGTCAAAGGCCTGCGACCGGGCTCGCCGGAGACAGCCAACAGATGCGTGCCCTCGGTCTGCCAGCGGCCAATCTCGATGCCGCGCAGCGAAACGACGTACTCCCTGGGCTTCAAGCGCAGGTTGTCCGAGATATGAACGGCCGGCACCAGAAAGCCCATCTCCGACGAGAGGTGGCGGCGCAATGTGCGCACGCGGTTGAGCAGTTGGCCGCCCTGTTTTTCGTCGACCAGCGGAATCAGTTGGAAACCAATTTCGAGCGTCAGATCCTCCAACCGCAGCAGTTGCGCCAGATCGGAGCTTTGCGCGCCCTCGGCCTTCTTCTTTTCGGTCGGGGTCAACTCGGCGGGAGGCGCCACGGCAGCCTGTTTCGCCAAATGCTTGCCAAGGACGAAAAGTCCGGCGGAAACCGCAAGAAAGGCGATCTTCGGCAATCCTGGAATCAAGCACATACCGCCAGAGACAATGCCGGTCATATAAAGCGTGGAGGGCCGGCTCAACAATTGCTGGCGCAATTCGCCGCCCAATTGGCCGGCCGAGTTGGCGCGAGTCAGCGTAATGCCACAGGCCATCGAGACCAGCAGCGAGGGAATAATCGTCACCAGTCCGTCGCCGACGGTAAGAATCGTGTAAGTACGCGCGGCCTCGGCCAAGGCAACGCCCTGCTGCAAGGTTCCGATCAGCAGACCGGCGATGATATTGATGGCGGTGATCAAAATCGTGGCCAGGGCGTCGCGCTGATTGAAGCGGGCCGCGCCGTCCATGGCGCCGTAGAACTCGGCCTCGCGGGCAAGAGCTTGCCGGCGGCGCCGAGCCTCGGCCTCGTCAATCGAACCGGCATTCATGTCGGCATCGATGGCCATCTGTTTGCCGGGCAAAGCATCCAGAGTAAAGCGGGCCGTCACCTCGGCAGTACGCACGGTACCGTGCGAGACCACCAAAAACTGAATCGCGATCAAAGCCAGAAAGAGAACGAAGCCGACCACGTAGTTGCCGCCGACCACGAATTGCCCAAAGGCTTCGATGACCTTGCCGGCCGCCGAGGTGCCATCCTGACCATGCAACAGAATGCGCCGGCTAGAGGCGATATTGAGCGAAAGCCGGCAAAGCGTCAACAAAAGCAGCAGCGTGGGAAAAACCGATAATTCAATCGCGCGCCGAATCTGCAAGGCGGAGAGAAAGACAACAATCGCCGAGGCCATCGATAGCGCCAGCAAAAAATCCAACACAATGGCGGGCACCGGGATCAGCATGACAAAGATCAGGCTGATGGCCCCCATCGGCAAGATATAGTCGCGCAACCGGTGCAGGATCGACGGAGCCGGTAAAGAACCGGCGGCCAGGGCAGCAGTGCTCATCGTAAGTCTCCTCTCATGCCTGAAGCAGCCGATGGGCCGCCATTCCATCCTTGAGCCTGCGTACGGGCCGCGGCTTCACGGGCGCGCCGTTCGCGCAATTCTTCTTCCACGCGCTGCCGGTAGAGATAGGCCAGAATCGACGCCACGGCGGCATACAGATCGACAGGGATCGACTGACCGACTTCGACATTGCGATAAAGCGAGCGGGCCAGTGGCGGGTTTTCGATAATGGGCACGCCGGCCCACCGCGCCTCGGCCTTGATTTCTTCGGCCAACAGATTGCGCCCCTTGGCCAGAACTTTTGGGGCCTCCATGGTCTCGAAGTCGAAGCCCAGAGCCACTGCGAAGTGGGTCGGATTGGTCAGCACGACGGCGGCCTTGGCCACATCGGCCTTGACGCGCCGGCGGCGCATCTGCCGCTGCAGACTGCGAATGCGGCCGCGAATTTGCGGATTGCCTTCGGTCTCTTTGTACTCGTCGCGCTGGTCCTGGTGGCTCATCTTCAGGCGCGACTCGCGGCTTCTCCACTCGGTCAGGTAATCGATCGCCGACCATCCAAAGAGCAGCCATGCGGCGGCCAGCAACAAACCGTAGACGTCTTTGCCGAGAATCTCCAGCCGCATGTTCGAAAAGGGCGGCACCGTCAGTTCCCGGCCAATGCGCTGCACGGCAAAGACGGCCAAAAAAGCGGCGGGAATGATCGATTTGCCCAGTCGGGCCGCGGCGCGCAGCGAAAACAAACCCTTCAGGTTCGTCACCGGATTGAGGCGATCCATCTTAAAGCCGATCGCTTTGCCGTTGATGTTCACCCCACCGGTTTGCGCCACGCCTGCACTCAACGCCGCCAGCGCAACCAGGGCCATCACGATGGCCGGCGTGGCCAAAACCGAAAGCGTCAGCCGGCGAAGCGCTAACAGGGTCGGCCCAATGGCCTGCGGCTCCCAATGGGCGGGCGAACCGAGGGCGAGAAATCCGGCAAAAGCGCCGCGCCAGTTTTCCATAATGTCGCCGCCCAAAGCGCCCAGTGTCATTACGCCAGCCAAGGTTCCGGCCGCGGAGGTCAGCTCGCGGCTGTGTAGTACATCGCCTTCCTTGCGCGCTTTTTCGCGCCGGTGCGGCGAGGCCTGTTCTGTGCGATCGTCGGGCATGGCTTAACCTCCATACCCAGGAGCGGCGATCAGCCGCTCGGCCATATCGAGCAAACCGGCGAAACGCGCCTCGATAAAGCGAGGCCAGAGCGCCAGCGAACCGGTTAGAATCACCAGGCCGGTTAAAGTTTTCAGCGGCACGGTCAACGACATTACCGGCAACTGCGGACTGAGCTTGCCCATCAGCGCCACGGAAATCTCGACCAGAAGCGTGGAAGCCAATACGGGCGCGGCCAGTTCAAGCGCGGCTAAAAAGATGCCGCCGGCGGCGCGCACAATTACCAGCGAAGCGGTCGGCGCCAAAGCGAAGGTTCCCAACGGCACGGCACGGAAGCTGCGCACCATCGAGGCCAGCAGGATGCGGTCCAGGCCGGCGGTAATCACCACCAGCGTGCCCATCAACTGGAAGAGGTCGCCCAGAAGCGGCGTTTGGATCGAAGAGGTCGGATCCATCAAATTGACCGCCGAAAAGCTGAACTGCATACCGATAATCTGTCCGGCAAAAAGCATCATCTCGGTTAGCAGGGTCAGCGAAAGCCCGTAGACCAACCCGATGGCCAGTTCGCCTAGAAGCGACGAAAACGTGATCCCTATCTGCGCATGAGGCAGAGCCGCCACCAGCGGAGCCAGCAGCCAGGCCACGGCGGCGACAAAAACGGCCTTGGCGCGGACCGGCAACGCACTCGACGAGAAAAACGGGGCAAAGACCACCACGCCGCTGATCCTTATCAAGGCCAGCACCATAGCGCTTAAAAAATTGCCCCAGTCGCTCATCATTTATCAGCCGTCAGCCGTCAGCTTTCAGCTCTCAATCCTTTCCGTCTGTTTTCAACATTCATGTCCGCGCTTTCGCGCCTTCGGCCGGTCCATCCGTAACGCTCGCGCTATCCCAAGTAACGATGAAAGTCGCCCAGCAAAAACTTGGTATAGGTTGTGATCCGCTCGATGAACCACGGCATTCCAGCCAGCATGATCAGTGCGATGGCCGCCAGCCGCGGCACGTTGGTCAGCGATTGCTCCTGCAAACTGGTCAAGGTCTGCACCAGACTGAGCACGAAACTGAGGGCCGCGGCGGCAATCAGCAGCGGCGCGGACATGATCATTGCCTCTTTCAGCAGTTGGCGCATGAGTTCGGAAACCAAGTCGGGAGTCATCGGCCTTCTCCTAAAAGCTGTGTAGTAGTGAATTCGCCAGCAGATTCCACCCATCCACCATGACGAAGAGCAGAATCTTGAGCGGCGTCGAGACGACGACCGGCGGCAACTGGAACATGCCGATCGAAGTGGTCACCGCGGCCGTCACCATATCGATCAGCAGAAAGGGCAGAAAGAGCACGGCGCCAATGGCGAATCCGGCCTTCAGCTCCGAGAGAATATAGGCCGGCACGACGACGCGCATCGGCAGATCGCCGGGAGTATTCGGCCGCGGGATCTGTCCGGCGGCGGTAAACAGCGCTAAATCTTTTTCGCGCGCGTACTTGAGCATGAAGTACTTCAGCGGCTGCGCTCCGCGATCGATCGCCTGCAGGCCGGTCAGTTGCCCGGTGCGGTAAGGCTCGACGGCCTGCTGGTCGACCTGATTGAGGACCGGCGCCATCAAAAACCAGCTCATCATCAGCGCCAGTCCCATCAGCGTGGGATTGGAGGGGGCGGTCTGCGTACCCAGCGCCTGGCGCAAAAAGTGGAAGACCACCAGCAGCCGCACCATCGGCGTCATCGCCATCAAGATCGCGGGCAGCACGGTAATCAGCGTCAGGACGAAGAGGATCGTCCACGGCGTCGAATTCGACGGTTGCATTTTGGAGTTGAAATCAGGCAAAAGGGGCACGGCGGCCGGAGCGGCGGCAGCCATCAACTGCACGGTCCAGGCACCTACCATGAAACCCTCGCAGAACGCGTCGGCACAGCGGAGCGCGCCGGAATGGATGCACCGCGAGAAACCGTCCCGCGCGGAAGATCGTCGAGGGCGTAAAAGGCCGGGCCGCCCTCGGCCGATGTCGCCACCAGAATTCGCCGACCTTCGGCCTCGACCAGCGCCAGCGATTGCCGCGGCGCCAGCGCAATACGTTCAACCAGCGCCAGACGCGACACGGGCTGAGGCCGGCTGCGGAGCTTAGCTACCAGCCAGCCGGCCAGACCGCCGACCGCCGACCCAGAAGCCGCCTCGTCTTCCCTCTTCACCCGTTTATCCCCCAACCTGCTTTTCAAGCCATCGCAGGCGAACCAGCCAAACCGGAAATCTTGGATTTTTCTCATTTCAACTCGTCTTCCTGTACAAGTCGCGTTACTCTCACCGCCAGCTGCGCATCCACCACCTCGAACTCGCTCCAGGCCAGTTGCACTTCTCCGGCCGAGAGCGGAACGTCGTTCGGATGCCCCCAGCGCGTTTCGATAATCGTGCCCGGAGTCATCGACAGCAGTTGACGAACCCGAAACTCCTGCACCGGCACCGCCACGTCCAACTCCACGGGCAGTAGCGCAACCAACGGAGAGAAGACCTCTTCCGCTTCTTCCTCAACGGGAGACGGCGCTACGGGAATCAGTGCCTGTTCGGCGTTATTCTCGGGCGTCTCTGCTTCGGACGCTTTATCGCGCAACTCTTCATTTACCGGTGCCGGTTGTGCCTGTGTGGTCGCCATAACGCCCATAACCATGCAGAAATGAGTCCAGTTTCAGAACAGATGGATTGGAATGGTCTAATAAATGCGCTTAACCGTATCCAATTAACAGCCTCCAATTCCCACCGCCGGTAACATCGCTGCTAGACTAGGAATTAACAATTGTTCGATTTTTCGGCCAAAAAGGCCGGAAACAATCACGGATCGAGGTCGAACCCATGGCAGAATCATCTGAAAACAAGAGTTTTAACGGAACAGGTCTCCGTCTCAAGATTGGATTGGCCGAAATGCTCAAAGGCGGCGTCATCATGGACGTGATGAACGTCGAACAGGCGCGCATTGCCGAAGAGGCCGGCGCAACTTCGGTCATGGCGCTGGAACGCGTACCGGCCATGATCCGCGCCGAGGGCGGCGTGGCCCGCATGGCCAAGCCAAGCCTTATCAAAGAGATCATCAAAGCCGTCTCCATTCCCGTCATGGCTAAGGCTCGCATCGGCCACTTCGCCGAGGCCCAGATCCTGCAGGAGATCGGCGTCGATTTCATCGACGAGAGCGAAGTGTTGACCCCCGCCGACGAAGCCCACCACATCGACAAACACGCCTTCACCACTCCCTTTGTCTGCGGCGCGCGCAACCTGGGTGAAGCCTTGAGGCGCATCGCCGAAGGCGCGGCCATGATCCGCACCAAGGGCGAGGCCGGTACAGGCGATGTCGTGCACGCCGTTCGGCACATGCGCCAGATCACCCGCGAGATGCGCCAGCTTACCGTGCTCTCTGAGCAGGAGCTCTACGCCGCCGCCAAGGATCTGCAAGCACCCTATGAGTTGGTCCGCATGGTCGCTCAAAGCGGCAAACTTCCCGTGCCGAACTTCTCGGCCGGCGGCATCGCCACTCCGGCCGACGCCGCGTTGATGATGCAGTTAGGCGCCGAGGCCATCTTCGTCGGCTCGGGCATCTTCATGAAGGAGCGCGCCACGCCGCTCGATGTAGAAAACGACGCCAAGGAACGCGAAGAGGCCATCTCCCGCGCCAAAGCCATCGTCGTCGCCACCACGCACTACAACGACCCAAAGATTTTGGCCGAGGTCAGCGAACAGGTCACCGGCACCATGAAGGGCCTGGCAGCCGCCTCGCTCGACGAGTCGCAACTGCTGCAAACCCGCGGTTGGTAATCGGCCGCATAAGAAAAATAGACGGAGTCGCGCCCGCGGCTCCGTTTTCCTCTTATAATTGCCTCCTGATCTCTTTCCCCGGCCTGTACAACCTCGCATCGAATTCCTAATGGATGAACCGCGGCCATCGCGAATGGCCACAGGCATCTCCACGGGAATGCGCCATCTTTCGAGAGAGCTTTATGCCCACTCTGTTCACCCCTCTTCCGCCCAGCGTCGTGCGCAAAGCGCCTGGAAGCGGAGGCAAACCGCCGGTCGCCCGCAGACCCACCGGTGGCGGCGGTAATGGCGACGACGGCAACCAGCCAGGCCGCGGTCCACGCGAACGGCTTTATCGCGCGCGCACCTTCGTCTTCTGCGCTTTGGCCGTCGATCTGCTGCTCTTCACCGCTTTGGCCGGATTTATTTACTCCCGCCAAACCGCGATCGACCTGCTATCCAGCACGCCTCATCCGGCGGAAAACTTGCGCGCCCTGCCTCCAATTCTGTTTCTGAATACCGTATTTTTATTGCTCAGTTGTTTTTCGATAGAAAAGGCGCGCCGCCAGATCTTTCGCGAATTCGACATTATTGAAGAGTGGCTCGGATTGGGCAAGCCGGCATTGCGCCGCGCGCAGCCATGGATCGCCATCGCCTTGGCGTTCGGCCTATTGTTTGTTGCCGGCCAAGCGCTGGCCTGCAAGCAGTTGGCCGCGCAGGGCTTCGCATTCAGCCTCTGGACGACGCCGGCCGACAGTTTTTTCTTCCTCGTGGGAGTTCATGTCGCCCATCTGATTGCCGGCCTGCTCGGAATGGTCTTCTGCCTCTGCGCGCTGTCCAGATTCAAGCGAGTCGAATACCGTCAGATCGCCATCGACGCCACGGCGTGGTACTGGCACGCAATAGCGCTTGCCTGGCTTCCTCTATTGGTTATTTTGTTTCTGGGGATATGAAGGCGCGAAGGCGCGGACACAACGGATATTTCATGACCGCGGAAGACTCGCGACGGCCAAGCGTGCTACTGCCCGCATGAAAAAAATACGTTCTACTCGCCGCACGGATGAGAAAGAGCGGAAACCGCGGGGCTGACCTTATGCAGTACGCTCTTATGCCGTACGCGGACGCAACAATGCGCGGAAACGCTCTCCAAGACTAGGCAGCTCTGGGCAGGCAAAGTAAATCTGCCGGTTGAGTCCCATCAGCAGTTGAATCGCTTCCACCTGACCGTCGCGCGCCGAAAATGAACCGCCAGAATAGATGAACTCATCGGTCAGATACTCAATGGCGTGGCCGAGAATTTCCAGCGCATGACCGGCATCGCGCGAAATCTTACGCCGGCGCTTTGGACCGCGACTCGATGCTGGCATCGGAAGCGCTGTCGGCAAGGAAAAACCATTCGTCGATGAAGAAACCGTCATGCAGATTATCCTCGCCTAATTCTTCGACACCACCTAGCACATTCGTTAGATAACCGAAGTACCTGTACTAAAACTGTACAAATTAATTAACGACAATTCTAATGTGGAAAGCAAGCAACGAGACTCCCGATCTTTGCCGGCCGAACCCATCCGTATACTTTATCGGTGCACAACGAATTGATGTTGCAGGCGATACAGCAAATTTTCCATTATGAATCGCAGCCTTGACGGAAGGAGCGCGAAAACCTAATCTCAATCCAGGCCCATGTTTAGCCCGAACAGCACCTTCCCCGGGCAAACAACCGGTTCCCCATCGAGGCTGACAGTCATGATTCCCTATGCTTGGCAATATTTACCGTTGCTGATGCAGATTCTGGCCGCATTCCTGCTCGGCGCGGGTATGGTTCTGGCCTCGTGGTTTGTCGGCCGCCATCGCAACAGCAAGGCCAAACTCGACCCCTACGAGTGCGGCATTCCGGCCACTGGCAACGCACTCGGCCGGCTCAGCGTCCGCTTTTATCTGGTTGCCGTTCTGTTTATCCTATTTGACGTCGAGGCGGTCTTCATGATGCCCTGGGCCGTCATCTATCGCCGCCTGCCGGCGCTCACCGGCTGCTCGCGCTTCTTCGGATTTTGGGAGATGATCGTTTATCTCGGTTTTGTGGCTGTCGGCCTCTACTATATTGTTCGCAAGGGCATCCTGAATTGGAGCCAAGACAAGGCGGAGCTTTAAATGGCGCTCGCCCCCACATTGACCGGCAAAGAAGCTGTTCTGGCCCAGTTGCCCGAGCATCCGGCCCTCAAGGCCATTCTCGCCTGGAAGCCCGAAGCTCTCACGGACGCGAAATTCGATCGCGACGAGTTGACGCTTACCGTCGCCCCGGCCGAGCTCCGCGCCGCCTGCTCGACCCTTCAGGCCGCCGGCTACAACTATTTTGAAGACATGACCGCCGTCGACCATTTTCCGGCCGCGCCGCGCTTTCAGTTAAGCTACCATCTGCTCTCGCTCGCCCGCAAAGAACGCATCCGGCTCTGCGCCTGGGTCGGCGAGCCCGAGCCGGCCATCGATTCCATCACACCCATCTGGCCCGGAGCAAACTTTTTCGAGCGCGAGGTCTTCGATCTCTTCGGCATCGGCTTCAACGGTCATCCAGACCTGCGACGCATCATGATGCCCGACGACTGGCAGGGCCATCCGCTGCGCAAAGACTATCCGGTGGAGGGATACCGCTAATGAGCGAACTCGCCGCCACGCCCGTTCTCGAAGCCGCGCCCTCTGGCAGCCATAACATGGTCCTGAACATGGGGCCGCAGCACCCGGCCACTCACGGCGTTCTGCGCCTGATCGTCGAGCTTGATGGCGAAATCATCGTCAGCCTACGGCCCGAGATCGGCTACCTGCACACCGGCATTGAAAAAACCTGCGAAGCAAAGTTCTACCAGCAGGTTGTGCCGCTCACCGATCGCACCAATTACCTCGATCCGCTGGCCAACAATCTCTGTTACTCGCTGGCCGTCGAAAAACTTCTTGGGCTGGAGATTCCCGCGCGCGCGCAATGGATGCGCGTGCTGCTGGCCGAACTGAGTCGCCTGAATTCGCACTTGATCTGGCTCGGCACCCACGCCATGGATATTGGCGCGCTGACCGTCTTCCTCTACACCTTCCGCGAGCGCGAAGAGATTCTCCGCTTCTTTGAGGCCGTCGCCGGCCAGCGCATGATGACCAGCTACATCCGCATCGGCGGTCTGGCCATGGAGCCGCCGCTGGGCTGGCTCGACCGCGTGCGCGCCTTTATTCGCGCGCTACCGGAAAAGATCGACGAGTATTCCGACCTGCTCACCGGCAATCCGATCTTCATCAATCGACTGAAGGGCGTCGGGCTTCTTTCGGCCGCCGATGCGATTGCGCTCGGTGTCTCCGGCCCTCCGCTGCGCGCCTCCGGCGTCGATCTCGATCTGCGCCGCGACATGCCCTACTCCGGCTACGAGCGCTTCAAATTTCACGTCCCCACCTCCACCGTCGGCGACTGCTGGGCACGGTACGAAGTGCGCCTGGTCGAGATGCGCGAGAGCGTCAAAATTATCGAGCAGGTGCTCGACGGCATGCCCGGCGGCCCGGTCAAAGCCGACGCGCCCAAAGTCGTTTTGCCCGACCGCGAAAAGATGAAAACGCAGATGGAGGCCCTCATCCATCACTTCAAGATCGTCACCGAGGGCTTCAACGTTCCGGCTGGCGAAGTCTACCAAGGCATGGAATGCGGCCACGGCCTGATGGGCTTTTACGTCGTCTCCGACGGCACCGCCAAACCCTGCCGCGTTCATATGCGTTTTCCCGGCTTCGCTACCCTGCAGGCCGTCGAAACCATGGCCAAGGGGCGCATGATCGCCGATCTGGTCGCTATCATTGGCTCGATCGATATTGTTCTGGGAGAGATCGACCGATGAGCGCTGAATCCATCTCCGTCTTTTCACCCAAGCTCGAAGCACGCCTCGACGCGCTCGTGAAAAAGTACCCGGTCAAGCGCTCGGCGCTGATTCCTATGCTGCTCTACGCGCAAGACGAGGTCGGTTATATCTCCGACGCCGTCGTCGCCGAGGTCGCCATCCGCATCGGCATCACCGAGCTTGAAGTGCGCAACGCCGCCACCTACTATTCGATGCTGCGCTTCAAACCCGCCGGCCGCTATCACGTTCAGGTCTGCACCAACATCAGTTGCATGTTGCGCGGCGGCTACGAGATTCTCGACCGCTTCCGTCAGGAACTCGGCATCGAGCCAGGCGGCGTCACAGCCGACGGCATGTTCTCGCTTGAAGAAGTTCAATGCATCGGCGCCTGTTGCTGGGCCCCGGCCATTCAGGTCAACTACGACGATCACGACGAGCTCAAGCCCGACCTTGTTCCCGGCATTCTCAGCAGTTATCGAGGCAAAGCCAAGGCGGAAGGGAAAACGCCGCATGCCTAAGCTCGTCTCCCATCCCGACGAAGTAAAAATCATCTCTCGCCGCTTTGGCCAGGGCGCGGAAAAGATCGACCGCTACATCGAGCTCGGCGGCTACGAGGCCGTGAAAAAATGCCTCGCGCAGGGTTCCGACTGGATCATCAACGAGGTCAAGGCCAGCGGCCTGCGCGGCCGCGGCGGCGCGGGTTTTTCCACCGGCATGAAGTGGTCCTTCGTCCCCAAGCAGTCGGCCAAGCCAAAGTACATTCTGGTTAACGGCGACGAGAGCGAACCGGGCACCTGCAAGGATCATCTGATCTTTTTGCACGATCCCCACTCAGTGATCGAAGGCGCGATCATCGCCGGGCTGGCCGTCGGCGCGAAGATGGGCTTCATCTATATGCGCGGCGAGTACCGCACCCTGCTAGAAATCATGGAGCGGGCCGTCGCCGATGCTTACGCGCGCGGCTTTCTGGGCAAAAACATCTTCGGCTCCGACAAGGAATTTCAGATCATCACGCAGACCGGCGCGGGCGCTTACGAAGTCGGCGAAGAGTCGGCGCTGATGGAATCGCTCGAAGGCAAACGCGGCGTTCCGCGCATCAAGCCGCCCTTCCCGGCCGTCGTCGGACTTTATGGCGGACCCACGGTCATCAACAATGCCGAAACCATCGCCACCGTGCCGCACGTCATCAACATGGGCGCGGCGGCTTACGCGGCCGTCGGTTCGCCGCGCAACGGCGGCACGCGTTTGTTCGGCGTTTCGGGCTGCGTCGAGCGCCCCGGCGTCTACGAACTGCCGATGGGTTACAACCTGAAAAAAATCATTTACGAAGTTGCCGGCGGCATTCGCAATGGACGGCAATTAAAAGCCGTCGTTCCAGGCGGATCGTCAACGCCCGTTCTGCTACCTGATGAAATCGACATCGGCATGGACTTTGACCAAGTGGGCAAAGCCGGATCGATGCTCGGCTCGGCCGCCGTTATTGTGCTCGACGACCAAACCTGCATGGTCGAGTTCGCGCTGCGCACCATCAGTTTCTATCGGCACGAAAGCTGCGGCTGGTGCATTCCCTGCCGCGAAGGCACCGACTGGCTGAAAAAATCGCTTACACGGATTCATGCAGGCTTCGGCGAGGCCACAGACATCGACACCGTTCGCTACATCGCCGAGAACATGCTCGGCCACACCTTCTGCCCGTTGGGCGATGCGGCCGCAATGCCGACTATCGCGTTTGTGAAAAAGTTTCGTCAGGAGTTCGAGGATCATCTAAATGGCAAACCTTGCCCGTTGGCGAAAATGGGCCTGCCGCAATTCACTGTTGTGTAAGTCGGCCGCGATCTCTGGCATCAAGAGGCAGTAGCTCCCTCGAAACGCAACACGAGTTACGAGCAAATAGCACGAGGAACCGACCAAGAGGAAAATGCCTGACGTAACCTTCACTGTCGACGGAAAAAAGCTCACCGCTCCGGCGGGAACGCTTTTGATTGACGCCTGCCGCAAGGCCTGCATCGAGATTCCGGCTTTTTGCTACTATCCCGGCCTCTCGTTGCAGGCCGCCTGCCGCATGTGTCTGGTCCGCATGGAAAAAGTCGGCAAGCTGCAAACCGCCTGCACCACGCGCGTTGCCGAGGGGCAGATTTTTTATACCGACACGCCAGAAATCGCCCAGGTCCGCAAGGCCAATCTTCAACTGCTGCTGGGCAACCATCCGCTCGACTGCCCGGTTTGCGACGCCGGCGGCGAGTGCGAATTGCAGGACATGACCTTCAAGTACGGCGCCGGCGTTAGCCTCTACGCCGAAGCGAAAAACCATCGCGAGGAACAGCAATGGTCACCCGCGGTCTTCTACGACCGGCCGCGCTGCATTCTCTGCTACCGCTGCATCCGCATGTGCGGCGAGGGAATGGATGTGTGGGCATTGGGCGTAAACAATCGCGGTGCTGACTCCGCCATCGTGCCCAATGGCGCCGGTCACCAGCTCGACTGCGAGCAATGCGGCATGTGCATCGACGTTTGCCCGGTCGGCGCTTTGACCAGCGGAAGCTATCGCTATCAGACCCGTCCCTGGGAGATGAATCACGTCTCGACCGTCTGCGCCCATTGCGCCGACGGCTGCAAGGTCACCCTCGGCGTGCGCTCCACGCCAGAAGGCGCAGCCATTGTGCGCGCCGATAACCGCGACAAGAGCGGCATCAATGGCGACTTTCTCTGCGCCAAGGGCCGCTTCGGTTTCGACTTCGCCGGCTCCGACGAGCGCCTCACCCAGCCGCTCATCCGCAACGCAGAAGGCAAACTCGCACCCGCCACTTGGGAACAGGCGATTCGCACCGCGGCCGCCAAGCTCAAAGAGATTCGCGACGCCAAGGGCGGCGAGGCGATCGGCGTCATCGGCTCTAACCGCCTGACCAACGAAGAAAACTATCTGCTGCAAAAATTCGCGCGCACGGTTCTTGGCTCCAACAACATTGACCACGCGCGCACTGCCGACTACCCGACCTTCGTCCGCGCTTTGGCCGGCCATGCCGACAAGGCCGCCAGCCTGCGCGATCTGGCTTCGGCGCCGGCGATTCTGCTCGTCGGCGGCAACCCGACCGAAGAGCATCCGCTTCTTGCCTGGCATCTCCGCACCAATGTGCGGTTGAACCATGCGCGACTTTACATCGCCAACAGCGCGCCAATCAAGCTCGACCGCCAGGCAAAAGCCGTACAACAGATTTCCGCCGACGGCTACAGAAAACTTGCCAGCTTCCTCGTCCACGGCGAATCCGACTTCGCTAAAACCATCCTTGCCGAAGAATCGCTGCTGGTTGTTCTTTCCGCTGACGTTTCTGGCAAACCGCTCGCCGATCTCATTGCCTGGGGGCTCAAGCGCGGCAATGTGCGCTTCGCGCTGCTCGGCGCTTACGCCAACTCGCGCGGAGCAGCCGACATGGGCCTCGATCCGGCGCTTTTACCCGGTTACGTTCCGGTTGATAAGCCTGGCCCCTTCGCCGAGTACACCAACCTGCCCACCACTCCGGGAAAAAATTTCGCGCAGATGACAGCCGCCGACTCCGGCCTTGACGCGTTGTTGATCGTCGGCGCAAATCCCGCGGCGCAAACCAAGCTCGACTCGAAAACATTCCTCGTCGTGCAGGATCTCTTCCTCACCGAAACCGCAGCTCAGGCCGACGTGGTTCTGCCCGCCGCCAGTCTCTATGAAAAATCCGGAACCTTGACTAACACCTTCGGCGATGTGCAGATGGTTCGCAAAGCCGCCGACAGGCCCGGCGTCAAACCCGATTTCGAAATTCTCGTTCGTCTCGCCGAAGCCATGGGAGCGGAAATCGCCAAGCTCGTGCCCTTCGGCAAGCGCGGCACGACGGGCGATCTGGGCCAGTCGCGCGGCGCCGAGGCCGGCGAGGCTGACCGTCACGCCGTCTGGCTTGAGGCCAACAATCTCGAACCCCGGCTCAGCCCCTTCGATCCCTTCGCGCTCTTTGACGAAATCGCGCGTTTGGTTCCCGGCTACTCGCTCGACCGCATCAATCTTTTCGCGAGCAATGACGTGCATTCCGCGCCTCCGGCCGCTTCGAACTTCGTGCCGGCCAAAGCGCTGATCGCACCCGCCCGCGATACGCTCTTTACCTCCGGAACGCTCGGCCGTTATAGCCAATCGCTCCAGCAACTGGAACAACATCAGACGCGGAAACAGGCCAAATCCGCGGCTGACTAACGCAAAGGAAGATTCGTTGACGCTCGTTGCATTCATACTCTGGAGCATTCTCAAGGTCGCCGTCGTCACGGTGATGCTGCTGATGGGCGTCGCCTACACGGTGCTGCTCGAGCGCAAAATGGTCGGCCGCATCCAGAACCGCTGGGGGCCCTCGCGCGTCGGCCCCTACGGCTTGCTGCAACCGCTGGTCGATGGCGCAAAATCTTTTCTCAAAGAGGACATGATCCCCACCGCCGTCTATCGGCCGCTCTATCTGCTGGCGCCGATTCTCGCGCTCGGCTGCGCACTGCTCACAATTGGTGTGGTGCCCTTCGGCGAACCAGGCATCGCGCCCAAGGGTTTCGATCTTTTCGAGATTTCCGACACCAACATCGGCCTGCTCGTCATCCTCGCCATCACCTCGCTCGGCGTCTACGGCGTCGCGCTGGCTGGCTGGTCGTCGAATAACAAATTTTCTTTGCTCGGCTCGCTCCGCGCCTCGGCGCAGATGATCAGCTACGAGTTGGCCCTCGGCCTTTCGCTGGTCGGCGTCGTGCTGCGCGCCGGCTCGCTCAACCTGCGCACCATCGTCGAACAGCAGGCCACGCTTGGCGTCGCCACCTGGAACATCTTCGGCGGCTTCCAAATTCTTGCCTTCTTCATCTACCTGATCGCGGCCTTTGCCGAAACCAACCGCTCGCCCTTCGACCTGCCCGAAGCCGAAAGCGAACTGGTCGCCGGCTACCACACCGAGTACAGCTCGATGAAGTTCGCCATGTTCTTTATGGCCGAATACGGCAACATGATCAACGTTGGCTGCGTCGCCACGCTGCTGTTTTTAGGCGGCTGGACCAGCCCCTTCGGCAACCTCATTGAACCGCCGCAGAACATCATCGTTCACGCGCTGATGCCGATTTTCTGGTTCGTGCTCAAGGTCTTCTGCTTTCTCTGTCTCTACGTTTGGGTGCGCGGCACGCTGCCTCGCTTCCGCTACGATCAACTCATGAACTTCGGATGGCGCATTCTGCTTCCTCTGGCCATCCTTAACATTGTCGGCACCAGCCTTTGGCTGGCCTTCCGCTGAGCGCATCTCGCACAACCGCGAATCACGCTCATTTACAATTTTGATGGATTTTTAGGCACGCTATGCATTTGGTTCTGTTCTTCCTCTTCGCCGGATTTTGCCTCGCTGGAGCCGTCAATCTCCTGGTGCAGAGCCATCCCATCAATAGCGCCCTCTCGCTGATCGTCGTCATGGTCTCGCTGGCCGTGCTCTATCTGCTGCTGGGTGCCGAATTTCTCGCTATCGCGCAGATCATCGTCTACGCCGGCGCGGTCATGGTGCTGTTCACCTTCGTCGTTATGCTGTTGAACGACGGTCGCGAAGAGCTCACCTATGGCAGCCACGTCGCGCGCAGCGTCGGTTTCCCCGCCGTCGTCGCCATCTTCGCCGTCATTGCCACCGTCATTCTTCGCGCCGAAGGTCTGGGCTACGCGCATTTGGGCGCGGGACTCAACGCCGCGCAGGGCCTCGGCACGGCCAAGGACAATTCGAATCTCGTTGTTCTCAGCCAGGTGCTCTTTCACGAATTGCTTTTGCCCTTTGAGGTCACCTCGGTGCTGATCCTGATCGCCATTCTCGGCGCGGTGGCGCTGGCGCACAGCGAAGGCGCGGAAAGGACAGTCGAAAAATGAACCTCGACGTCCCCATCTCCTGGTATCTATTGCTGAGCGCCCTGCTCTTCTCTCTCGGCGTCGTCGGCTTTCTCATCAAGCGCAATCTCATCACCATCTTCATGTCGATCGAGCTGATGCTCAACGCCGTCAATCTTTCTTTTGTTGCCTTCGCCAGCCAATGGCATGAGGTCAAAGGCCAAATCTTCGTCTTCTTCGTGATGGTGGTTGCCGCCGCCGAAGCCGCCGTCGGGCTGGCCATCATCATCGCCGTCTTCCGCGCACGCGCCACGCTGGCCGTCGACCGCATCGATCGGATGAAGCTATGAACGGACTTCTCTGGCTCATTCCGCTGCTGCCTCTCGCAGGATTTCTGTTGAACGGAATCCTCGGCCGCCGTCTGTCTAATCTTCTGGTAACGACAATCGCTCTCGCGGCCTCATTGGGCTCATTCGTTACGGTTCTTCTCTGCGCCAATGGATTTTCTGGCGGCAAGCTCGCGACGCTTCCGCTCACCGCAGTCGCGCCGCAGCCCTGGATCGCGCTCGGCGCGCTGCACGTCGACTTCGCACTGGTCCTCGATCAGCTCTCGCTCACGATGCTTTTGGTCGTCACCGGCGTCGGCTTTCTCATCCACATTTATTCCGTCGGCTACATGCACGGCGACTCCGGCTACGCCCGCTATTTCAGTTATCTGAATCTCTTCCTCTTCTTCATGACCACGCTGGTGCTGGCCGGCAACATTCTAGTCATGTTTGTCGGATGGGAAGGCGTGGGCCTGGCTTCGTATCTGCTCATCGGCTTCTGGTTCCAGAGAAAATCGGCCGCCGATGCCGGTAAAAAAGCCTTCCTCGTCAATCGCGTCGGCGACTTCGGTTTCTTAATTGGAATTTTTCTGCTGCTCGCAAATTTCGGCACGCTCGGCTTTAGCGAAATCTCGGCCAAGCTCGCAGCCTCGCCCGCACAAAGCCCTATTTTGACCGGCGGAGTGCTCACCGCGATCTGTATCTGCCTGCTGATTGGCGCGGCAGGAAAAAGCGCGCAGCTTCCGCTCTACATCTGGCTGCCCGACGCCATGGAAGGCCCCACGCCGGTTTCGGCGCTAATTCACGCTGCCACCATGGTCACCGCCGGCGTTTACATGATCGCCCGCACGCATTTTCTTTTTGACCGCGCACCGGTAGCGCTCGCGGCAGTCGCCATTGTCGGCGCGGCCACGGCGATTTTTGCCGCCACCATCGGACTGGCGCAAAACGACATCAAACGGGTTCTGGCCTACTCCACCATCTCGCAGCTCGGATACATGTTCCTGGCCTGCGGCGTAGCGGCTTACTCGGCCGCCATCTTCCACCTCGTCACCCATGCCTTCTTCAAAGCGCTGCTCTTCCTCGCCGCCGGTTCCGTCATTCACTCGCTTGGCGGCGAACAGGACATGCGCAAGATGGGCGGCCTATGGAAGAAGATTCCCGTCACTTTCTGGACGATGACCATTGCGGTCTTCACCATCGCGGGCTTTCCGCCGCTGGCCGCATTCTTCTCTAAAGACGCCATTCTCTACGCCGCTTTCGTGCAAGGCCCTGGCGGCAAGCTGCTCTGGTTCGTAGGCCTCGTCACGGCGCTGCTCACTTCGCTTTACATGTTCCGCCTCTGGTACATGACCTTCCTCGGCAAAGCGCGCTCGCCAGAAGTTCATCCGCACGAAAGTCCCTGGACGATGCTCGCGCCGCTTATCGTGCTTGCGCTGCTTTCGATCGGCGGCGGCTGGATCGGCATCGAACGCTTCACGGCCTTTCTCACGCCTGTCGTCGGCGCGCACCAGCAAGCCTCCGCTTCACCGCATCTTGAGCTGATCCTAAGCGGTGCGGCCGTCGCCGTTGCCTTGCTCGGCTGGCTTATCGCGCACCTGTTCTACTGCGAAAGCAGCAGCCGCCCGGCACAGCTTGCCGCCGCGCTGCCCACTGGCTACAAGCTGCTCGCCAACAAATACTTTGTCGATGAAATCTACGGCGCGGCGATCGTGAGGCCGCTGCTGGCGATTTCAAAATACTTTTTAGGATGGGTCGTCGATTTCGCGATTCTCGGCGGAGCTGCCTGGCTGCTGGCCGGCATCGCCAACTTTGCCGGCATGATTCTGCAACGCTGGCAATCCGGCAATCTGCGCTCTTACGCCGCATGGCTGGCAGCAGCGGCCGCAGCGCTGCTGCTCTTCGTGCTGCTGGCTGGCTGGCCGCAAAGTTTAAACCTCTCCTTGCTGCACGCCGAACCGTTCTATAACATTACCGTTCTTCATTTCGGAGCGAGGCCTTAGATGACTGCCATCAATTACTCCATCCTCGCTCTCATCCTGCTGGCTCCGCTGGCCGGCGCTCTGGCCGTCTCTCTCGCGCCCGACCGCGCCAAGCTGCCCAACTGGATCGCCCTCGCCACGACTCTGGTCACTTTTCTGCTGACGCTCCATCTGCCCGCGCACTTCGCCGCCGGCCAATCTGGCTTTCAGTTCGAGGTCAACCAGCCCTGGATCGAAAACCCGGCGATCTTTTATCACGTCGGCATTGACGGCCTAAGTCTCTGGCTGGTCGTGCTCGTCGGCCTGCTGGCGCCCATCGGCGTCGTCGCCAGTTGGAATGCCATCGAGAGCCGCCGCAAAGTTTTCTATTCGCTCTTTCTCGTCCAGCAGACCGCCATGTTCGGCGTCTTCGTCTCGCTGGATCTGATTCTCTACTACGCCTTCTGGGAGTTGTCGCTTCTCCCCATGGCCGTGCTCATCGCCATGTATGGCCGCAAAAACGGCCCCCGCGCCGCGCTCAAATTCTTCCTCTTCACCTTCATTCCCTCGGCGCCGCTGCTGGTCGCCATTCTGTGGCTCTACACGCAAACCCGCACCTTCAACTTCGTCGAGCTGCAATCTCAAATCGCCGTGCTGCCGGCTGGCGCGCTCTTCTGGGTCGCACTCGCATTTCTCTTCGCCTTCGCGGTCAAAGTACCCGTCTTTCCGCTCCACGGATGGCTGGCCGACACCTACAATGAAGCGCCCGTCGCTCTGGCCATGGTCGTCGCCGGCAAGCTCGGCCTCTACTCCATGCTCCGCTTCCATATCGGACTCTTCCCCGTTCAGGCGCGGCAAATCGCTCCGCTGCTCATCGCTCTGGCCGTCATCGGCATTCTTTACGGCGCGTGTCTAGCCCTTGTCCAGCGCGACTTTTGGCGATTGCTCGCTTACGCCGCGCTGAGCCATCTCAGCCTGATCGTGCTTGGCATTTATGGCTTTACCTTCACCGGCTGGACCGGCGCGATCTATCAGATTCTTTCCCACGGCATCATCGACGGCGCATTGTTCCTGCTGCTGGGCGCAATCGAGCTTCGCTACGGAAGCAGCCAGATTCCCGACTACGGCGGGCTGGCCTCGAAGCTGCCGCGCGCGGCCACTTACTTCGTCCTCGCCACGCTGGGCATGATCGGCCTGCCGCTTTTGAGCGGCTTCGTCGGCGAGTTCCTGATCTTCTCTTCCACCTTCACCGAGGTCAGCCGTGGCTGGGCCATCGCCGCCGCCGTCGGCGTCATTCTCGGCGCGGCCTACATGCTCTGGCTTGTGCAGCGGCTCTTTCATGGGCCCGAGAGTGCGCTCGTCGCAACCAAACCGCCTGTCGATCTTTACCGCGGCGAACTGGCCGCGCTCACGCCGCTGCTTCTGCTCATGCTCTTCATGGGAGTCTCTCCCGCGCTTTGGCTCAACCAGATTCAGTCCGGCGTGCATCTCGACGCGCAACCCAAACCAGCCGTGAACTCGCCAGCAATTCCACAGCCGCGCATCGTATTCGTTTCGCCCGATAACGCTCCGGCCCCAATCCAATCTCCGCGGGAGGTGCAGCGGTGAATCAGGTTCCCGACATATTCCGCATCCTTCCCGAAGTCGTGCTCACGCTGACCGGCGTCGTTATCATGCTCATCGACGCCTCGCTGCCAACATCCTGGCCTCGCCGGCCTCTCGGTTGGGTCGCCGCCATCGGAAGCACCGCCGCGATTTGGACCAGCCTCTGGCAACTTTCGCTACCGCAGGGCACGGGCTTTTACTCCACCGTCGAAACCAGCGCCTTTACCGTCTTCTTCCACGTTCTCATCTGCGGAATCGTGCTCGTCGTGCTGTTGCTCTCGCTCGACACCTTGCCCGCCCAAAGCCACCATCAGGGCGAGTTCTACGCGCTGATCGTCTTCGGCGCTGTCGGCATGTGCCTGATGACCTCGGCCGTCGAGTTGCTGCTCGTCTTCATCGCGCTGGAAATCTCCTCGATCTCCACCTACATCCTCACCGGCTACCGCAAACAGACGGCCAAAGGCCCCGAGGCCGCCATCAAGTACTTCCTCCTCGGCTCCTTCGCTACCGCGTTTTTCCTTTACGGCATTGCGCTCGTCTTCGGCGCCACCGGCACCACGCAGATCTACGCGCTCGCCCACCTCATTCCCACCGCGCAAAACCAGGGCTTTGTGCTGGCCGCGCTGGCGCTGATGCTGGTCGGCGTTCTCTTCAAGGTTTCCGCCGCGCCCTTCCACGTTTGGACGCCCGATGTCTACGAAGGAGCGCCGCTGCCTGTCGTGGCATTACTCTCGACCGCCCCTAAAGCCGCCGCCTTCGCGCTGCTGCTCCGCGTTGTCTATGAGATCTTTCCCAACCTGCACACGCTCTGGACGCCGCTGCTCTGGATCGTCGCCATTCTCTCGATGACCGTCGGCAATTTCGCCGCCCTGCGCCAAAAAAACGTCAAGCGCATGTTGGCCTACTCCTCGATCGCCCACGCCGGATACCTGATTGCCGCCTTCGCCGGGGTCGGCGCCAACGGCATCGCCGCCGCCAGCTTTTACACCGTCGCCTACGCCGCCATGAACGCCGGCGTCTTCGCCGTCATCGCGCTGGTGGCCGGATACGACGAACAACTCTCCGTCATTGAAGACTTCCGCGGTCTGCTCTACCGCTCGCCGCTTTCGGGCAGCCTGCTGATCCTCTTCCTCATCTCCCTCGTCGGTATTCCCTTTACCGGCGGCTTCTTCGGCAAGTTCTACGCCTTCTCGACCGCCATGGACGGCGGCGCGATCGCTCTGGTCATCATCGGCCTGCTCAACTCTGGCCTCGCCGCGGCCTACTACCTGCGCTTCGCTCTGGCTTCCGTTCAGCGGCCAGCCGAAAACAATCAACCAGCCGCGCCAAAACCGGCCTTCGGCGCGGCCGTTATCGCCGCACTTTTCTTGGCCGCGGCCGCCACGCTCGTTCTCGGTATCGCGCCCGGTGCAACGCTTGGCGCGGCCCAGTCAGCCGCCCACACGCTTCAGGCACCTCCTGTTGAAACCACACAGCCCGCAATTCCGCTACAATCTCATCAATGAAGCTTGGAGAATTAGCAAGCCGTCTAGGCGCGGAACTCCGCGGCAACCCGGAGTTGGAAATTACCGGCGTCAAAGGCATTGAAGAAGCCGGCCCGACCGAAATAACCTTCGTCGCCAACCCGCGCTACACGGCGCTGGCTCGCTCTACTCACGCCGCCGCCGTTGTTGTCGCGCCGGATTTTCAAGAAATTTCCGTCGCGACCCTGCGCATCAGCAATCCCTATCACGCCTTTGCGCGCGCGCTGGGAATCTTCTATCAGCCGCCCAGCTACGCTCCCGGCATTCATCCCACGGCCGTCATTGATCCCACCGCCGTCATCGGCTCCGAGGTCCACATCGGCGCATATGTTGTCATCGGCCCCAACGTCCGTATCGGCGACCACGCCACGATTCTGCCTCACGTTGTGCTCTACCCCGGCGTTCAGGCCGGCAGCCACTTCTTCGCCCATGCCCACTCGGTCGTCCGCGAAAATTGCATTCTGGGTGACTACGTGACGCTGGAAAACGGCGTCATCGTCGGCGCCGACGGCTTCGGTTTCTCCAAAGACGAGCAAGGCCATTGGACCAAAATTCCGCAATCCGGCCCTACGCGCATCGGCAACCACGTCGACATTCAGGCCAACGCAACAGTCGACCGCGCCACCGTTGGCGCAACGGAAGTTGGCGACGGCTCAAAAATCGACAATCTGGTGCAGGTCGGCCATGGCTCCAAAATCGGCCAGAACACGCTGCTCTGCTCGCAAACCGGACTGGCCGGCTCCTCGGTCATCGGCAACAACGTCATCCTCGCCGGTCAGGTCGGCATTGCTGGCCATTGCACCGTCGGCGACGGCGTCATTCTCACCGCCCAATCGGCCGTCTCCCACGATGTGCCACCCGGAAAAATGATCTCCGGCTCGCCGGGTTTCGACAATCGCACCTGGTTACGCGCCGTCACCATCTTCCAGCGCCTTCCGGAACTGCTCAAACGCCTGGATCGGCTGGAAAAGCAGCTCGGGAAACAATAAATTTTAACAATCGCAGCATCGGCGGCGGCAATTGTCCGCCGTCGATACCATTTTGGGCCTCCCGGCAGCGCTCGGTTGCCTCGCCATTATCGTCTTTAATATCTTCGATTTATCGCCATCGAATTGCCGCGCGAATATTTCAGCTCAGTATTTCTATTGAAATCGTAATTCCAACTCGTTTTTGTCCTCATCTTCTGCCGAAAGTCATCGATATTCACAACTTATTGTGCAGTTCGCCTGTTGCCGCGCGCATTCGCCCCGATAAGTAATTTAGGGAGAGCAAGAATGCACGTTATCCCCATGCCTGATTCACATAAGCCGCTTGGCAGCTGGCTGAGGGCGCACGGTTTTGCTTTACGCCTACTCGGTTGCGGAACCGTGGTTGCACTCACCACAGGCATTGCTGGCACTATTTATGAAGGCAATCTGTTTTGGGTTGCCAACGGTGTTCTACTTTCCTACCTGCTGCTGGCACCACGAAGGCGCTGGCCAGCTTATCTCGGCGCGGCGCTCGTCGGGCATGCGCTTGGCACAGCCTGCATCCATACGGCGTGGCAAGTCTATGTCATCGACATGCCACTGGATCTAAGTGAAGCACTGCTCAGCGCCTTTCTCCTACGCCGCCGATCGGCACAGCTTCCGCAATTCACCAATCGAACCTATCTCTTCCGTTTTTTCTTCATTGCCGTTCTGGCTAGCCCGCTGGCCTGTGCATTCTCTTATGCACTGGTCGAGTCGCTCTGGCTGCACAGTATCTTCTCAACTTCACTATCACAGTGGTTTACCAGCGATGCCCTTGGCGTCTGCATTACAACGCCCGCCTGCGTCGCTATTTTCCGTACGCGCATTAAAAACTTTCTGGGCACAGGATGGAAGCTCTCCTATCCGCTTCTGCTCGCTGCCGCCACCTGCGTAATCTTTTCCCAAGCCCAGGCGCCGCTTTCCTTCCTCCTTTACCCTCTTCTTATTTTGATTCTTTTTCGCCTTGGTTTGGGCTGGGCCGCGGCCTCCACCACCTTCATCGCGGCCGTTGGCGGTTGGTTTACCGTCCATGATTTTGGACCATTCGCCTCCTATCATGCGCTCTCCTTGCTGGAGCCGGCGTTTATCCTGCAAATCTTCGTCGCCACCACCATGTTGACCATCTATGGCGTCAGCGTGGTTTTAGAAGATCTAGACGCCACGCAACGCCGTCTGCACGAAGCGCTAGCCAAGTATCAACTTGTCACTGAAAATTCCCGCGACGTGCTGATCATCGCCGACTTCAGCGGTCATCGGACATTCGTTTCCTCCGGCTGTGCCAACTGGAGCGGATGGAACGCAAAGGAATTGCTTCAGCATCGCAGTCTCGAAATGGCGCACCCCGAAGATCGCCCCAAAATTCAAGCAGCGCTGCAAGAATTACGCAACGGCAAGGATGGCGCACTGATCGAATACCGCGCGCAAACGCGCGAAGGCGACTATATCTGGATTGAATCCAGCCTGCGAACAATTCGGAATACGGTCACGAACATACCGGAAGGAATCTTGAGCAGCGTTCGCGAGATTACCGAACGCAAACTCGCCGAGCAGCAACTGCAAAACGCCTACCATGCCCTCGAATCGCTGGCGATCACCGACGCGCTCACCGGCCTGGCTAATCGCCGCCAATTCGATCAGACCCTCGCGACCGAATGGCGCCGCGGCATGCGCGATAGCAAACCGCTCTCCATGCTGCTGATCGACGTCGATCTCTTTAAGACCTACAACGACAGCTATGGTCACCTACGCGGCGATAGCTGTCTGAAGCAGATCGCCGAAGCCGCGCTAGCAGCCGTCGCCAGGCCAAGCGACATCGTCGCCCGCTTCGGCGGAGAAGAATTTGCCGTCATCCTGCCCAATACCGCCGGCAATGGAGCCATACAGCTAGCCCGCGACATCTGCGCGATCATGCGCAGCCGCCATATCGTTCACGATTCCAATCCCATCGGCATCGTCACGGTATCCGTTGGCTGCGCCACGCTCGTTCCCAAATTCGGACTGCAGGCCGCTTCGATCATCGAGCAAGCCGACAAGGCTCTCTATCAGGCCAAGCGCAGCGGACGCAATCGCGCCTGCGCTTACCGCACTGAAGAAAATGCGGGAGCGCCCGCCGGCAAAATAGAACTCACCGACAACCCTCCCGCGTTTAAAAACAATCACGGTTATTAAATTCGATGCACAACGCGCGTGCAAACCAAGTTATTGTCAATGCACCATGCTGCGGAAGAGCTGCGATTGCAACAGACTGCCGAACTCGGCGTCGGAGGCGGCAAAGCGCACCATCAGCTTGCCCGCGCTGGAACTGATCGACGTATCGCTCAGAGCCGCCTTTTCCGCGTCGGAGGCGCTCATCTTACGCACCATCACCGCCGCCGAAAGCAGCGATGAAACCGTAGCCGCGGCAAAGGTGTCGCCGGTTTCGATCGTCAAGCCGAAACGCACGCCATGCTGAAACTCCATCGAATACCACGAGACTTCCAGCCGCTTGCGCACGCTCTCTAAATCCGTCACCGACCCGGCCTCGCCCAAAAGCTGTTTGAGCACGGTCTGCGTTCCCTTGGCGTCCAGAATGCTCCATAGCGGCGCCGAATCGGCGCTTTGCATCGCACTCATCATCGCGCCGTTGCTCAACATGCTCCGTGCCTGGCCGTCGCGCACATCCAGCGCCTTGATCACAGCTTCCTTGTCTCCGAAAACCATCGTCGACGGATCGACAAAGCACAAAACCATCCCGGTCTTGGTCATCGGATAGATGCTGTTGGAGCGCACAATCGTGGCCTTCACCTTACGCCGGTGAAAACTGGAGACAATCGACTGCACATCGAACTGTCCCTGCGCAATACCAACCGTTTCCAGCACGTCGCTTCCCGACGCGGTTCGAAAGAGCGCGAATGCCAACTCATCCACGTCGTGATTCTCATTCAGCCCCGAACGAGTCAAAGCATCGTCGAATTGCTTCAACTGCGGCGGCATAATGTGGTTACGCAGATTCATCGCCGCCGACGAATTCTGCATCGCACGATAGTCGATCACCACCAGTTGCTGCACTTCATGCGGAATCGCTCCGCGTGCGTCCGTCGACAACTGCGCGGCCGGTACGGACATCGCCGCGGACAAAAGCGCGACTACCGCCAAAAATCGAACCGAATACTTCAACAATTTCTCCCTCCCAGACCCATTCACATAGATTCGTCCGGCGCAACTGGCGCCAGGGTGCAATGCCAACCTCAATCCTCCGGCCAAGACAGCGGCCGCTCCAATCTCCGCTCCAAAATCTTGGTCTCAGCATCGAACCTGACTAATTGACGCATCCACTCGCTTTCCCGCTCGCAAGCCGCCTCCGGAATCAGCCCGATCACCTCGCCTTCGGTAATCGCTGCCTTATACCGGGCGGCTAACCCCGCGGCCTTGCTGTAAACCTGAGAAATGGGCGTAACCTCAAAATCAGTAATGTTCATGGAAAGCTGCGCCCGGCCATGAACCAGTACCCCCATGGCCTTGACACCCTTCAGCCCGCCCGAAGATGCCCGAATCTCCCGCGCAATGGCCCGCACCACGGCCACATCAAAGGAGTTGAAATAAATGTTGTAGGCCACCAGGAACTTACGGGCGCCTACGGCGCTGGCGCCGCCTGTTGGGTGAAGCTCCGGACCGCCCAGATCTGGCCGCCGCGCCGGGTCCTTCTTCACGACCTCTTTCAGCCCTTCGAACTGCCCCCGCCGCACATCCTCCAGATTCACGCGATCCGGCCGCGAAGCCGCCGCCTCATAAAAATAAATCGGCACGCCGTAGCGCTTCCAGATCTCCAGCCCCGCCTGCCGGGCAAGCAGTGCGCATTGCTCCAGCTTGATTCCCTTCACCGGCACAAACGGAATCACATCCGCGGCGCCGATGCGCGGATGAGCGCCGTGCTGGGTGGTCAGGTCGATCAGTTCCACAGCCTTGCCCGCGCCGCGCACCGCCGCTTCCACCACGGCCTTCGGATCGCCAGCCACCGTCACCACGGAACGATTGTGATCGGCGTCCATTGACCAGTCCAGCAGACGCACCCCATCCACGCGCATGGCCGCGATAATCGCCTCGACCCGCGCTGTGTCCGTTCCTTCTGAGAAGTTCGGGACGCACTCTACAATCGGCCCGCTCATTGTTATTTCACCCCCCTGGGGAACCTCCACCAAAGCGGAGGACAAGACCTCCATTATTTCCAGAACGAATAACCGACCTGGATCTGAATGCTGGCATTCACGCCTGGATTGCGGTCGCCCAGCGAAGCCGAAGAGATGTGCACGGCGTTGACGCCCAAATCGATCGACCGCTTCGGCCGAATAAAGTAATGAATTCCGCCACCGCCTTGCGGCGTAAAGTTCCACACGCTGGTTCCGCCGTCAATCGTCGCCGTGCTCATCATGTTCGGCGGAAATTTATGCGTGGTGTAGATCAGCCCGCCCGCGCCCTGGAACCACGGCTGAATCCGCCGCGAACGCGTCGCCAGATTCCAGCGCAAAATCACCGGCGTCAAACTCACGCCGTAATAGGTGCCGCCGCCATAGAGCAACGTGCAACTGTAGCGCAAGCCGCCAGTTGTAGCGCATGTGGTCTGCTGCATGTGCGCGGCCGGCGTATAGGCCTGCCACAGCGGCATAATATTGCCCGCGAATTCAAACTGCCCGCTCATCACGCCAGCGCGCACTACCGGCGTCAGCACTTTGCCCATCTCGAATCCGGCCGACAAAAACTTATACGACGAGCGGTTGCCGACGCCCGTCCCCCAGTTCACAAAAGGCTCGTACTCCCAGCTCTGCGCCTTGCTCACAGCCGCCACGGGATTGGCCGCCGCCTGCGCATCCGCGGCTTTCGGGAGGTCAGTCTGCGCTACAACCGTCGTCGTTCCGGCAATCAACGCCACTCCCAGGATCATTTGCACCCGCGTCAAAATCTTTCGCACCGCAGCCTCTTTCTTGTCCCTATTCCCTAATCCCTGTTTCATGCTTCTTCCAAAAAAAGACCGCCACAACCGGGCGGCCTTTTTTTCGATCTCTGCCTTCCGGCGGCTATCCGTCGACCTCGTCGGTCTCTTCCTCGTCCATATCGCAGTTCGAGTAAACGTCCTGCACATCGTCGAGATCTTCCAATGCTTCCAGCAGCCGCCTCATTTGTGCCGCGGCATTGCCTTCCAGCCTGGTGGTTGTCGAGGCCACCATTGTCACTTCACTCGCCACCGTCTCAATTCCGGCCGCCTTCACCGCCTCGGCCACCTTTTCGTAGGCCTCCGGCGCAGTCGTAATCTCCCAAACGTCGTCATCGTCCTTGAGATCGTCACCACCGTGTTCGAGCACGATGTTCATCAACTGCTCTTCATCGGCAGCCGACTTTTCCACCACGATCAGGCCTTTTTTGGCGAACATAAACTTCACCGAGCCGCTCTCGCCCAGGTTTCCGCCGTGCTTGCCGAAGCCATGCCGCACTTCGCTCACCGCGCGGTTGCGGTTGTCGGTCAACACCTCGACCAGTACCGCCACGCCGCCCGGACCGTAGCCCTCGAAGGTGATCTCCTCGTAATTGACCCCTTCCAGCTCTCCGGTGCCGCGCTGAATAGCGTGCTTAATGTTATCCGCCGGCATATTCTCGGCCTTGGCCGCCAGAATCGCCGTGCGCAGCCGCGGATTGCCGTCCGGGTCGCCACCGCCGCGTGCGGCGACAGTGATTTCTTTAATGATCCGCGTAAAAGCCTTGCCGCGCTTGGCATCGAGCGCGAACTTCTTGTGTTTGGTGGTGGCCCACTTTGAATGGCCGGACATAAGTACCTCAGAACAGATGGAAATAGCGGTGTTTGCAGACACCTGACTTTGCCAGTATACCCCAGCGACTCCGCCCAAAAATAGCCCTGGCCGCCGGCCGCCAGATGCACGCGGCAAACTCCCGAACGACTCTCGGTAAACAGGCTATTGTCCTGTGCCAGGCTGACGACCGGCTCTCTGCTTAAAAAGCAAGATGCAAACGATCATGAAGCCTGCGATCACCCCCGACGAAGCGTACCGGCTCAGATTCAATCCGCCGTTGGCTACCGGCTTGGTCAGCAGATCGCCCAGTGTCGCTCCCAGCGGCCGGGTCAAAATAAACGCCGCCCAAAACAAGATCGTCCGCGAAGTCTTGGTAAAAAAATAGATGAGCGTCACAATGGCGATCGCTCCGGCAAAGAGCAGCGCGCCGCCCTCATACCCAGGGCCGGAATCGGCCACCCAATCACCAAGCGCGGTTCCCAGTGTGTTTGAAAACAAGATCGTCGCCCAATAAAATCCCTCGACCCGCCAGTCGGTAATGCAATCGACTGAAACCGACCCCAGCGTCAGCCGCCAAACCGTCAAAGCCGCCATCACCAGTGCAAGAAGAATCAGCGACCCGCCCAGATAGCCAATTCCCAGCGACCGGTCGGCAAAATCAGCCATCGTCGTTCCGGTTAAAGTGGTTGCAACAATAACGGTCCAGTACAAAAACGCATGAAAGGCCCGGGCGCGCATCTGCGCAACGACAGAAGCGGCGAAAAACGCAAAAAAAATCGCGGTGCTCACCGCATATCCAAAATTGAGCGACATGGAAAAAGCATCGCCGCCAACTTCGCCCAGCGTCGTAGCGGCGATCTTGATTACCCAGAAGCCGAAAACCACCTCGGGCGCTTTGCTGTGCGCCGTCGCCGTTTTTTGCGCAAGATTAATTCCGTTGCTCACGCCGCGGTTTCTCCTGTAGTTGGCCGTGTTTCCTACTTACGCGAAGACCTCGGCGCTCTTGAAGGGAATTCCCTGCTGATCCTTGGCCGAAACGATCGGCTCACCTGCATTCTTCGGCCACGCAATCGCCAGATCCGGATCGTTCCACAGAATTGTTCGCTCGCCCTGGGGCGCGTAGTAGTCGGTCACCTTGTAGAAAAATACCGCCGTCTCGCTCAGCGCCCAAAAGGCGTGCCCGAAGCCGATGGGAATCCAAAGCATTTTGCCGTTTTCAGCGCTCAGCACCGCCGCTACATGCTTGCCGAAAGTAGGCGAGCCGCGCCGCAAATCGACGACCACATCCAGCACCGCGCCGTAGGCCACGCGCACCAGCTTGCCCTGCGGCTGCACGATCTGGTAGTGAAGGCCGCGCACTACATTTTTTTTCGATACGGAGAAGTTGTCCTGTACCCAATGGGTCGGCAGCCCGGCCTCGCCCATCACCCGTTCGTTATAGCTTTCCAAAAACGCGCCGCGCTCGTCACGAAAGATTTTGGGCGTCAGCACGCGTAAGCCCGAGATTGCCGTCTCTTCAATGTTCATAATCTCTCAGCTCCGCCCGCAAAATACGGTTCATGCAACAAAGCCTGCAAGTATTGCCCGTATCCGCTTTTAGCAATCGGCTCCGCCAGCGCAGCCAGTTGCCGGGCATCGATAAATCCCTGCCGATAGGCGATCTCTTCGAGGCAGGCGATATTCAGCCCCTGCCGCCGCTCGATGGTGGCCACGAAGGTCGCCGCCTCCAGCAACGAATCGTGCGTGCCCGTATCCAGCCACGCCATGCCACGGCTCATGATCTCGACCTTCAGCTTGCCAGCCTCCAGATAGCGCCGGTTCAGATCGGTAATCTCCAACTCGCCGCGCGCCGAAGGCTTCAGCGATTCGGCTATACCAACCACGTTGCGGTCGTAAAAATACAATCCCGTTACCGCGTAGCGCGATTTCGGGTGGGCAGGTTTTTCCTCCAGGCTTATCGCCTTACCCGATGGATCGAATTCCACCACGCCGTAGCGCTCCGGATCGTCGACCGGATAAGCAAAGATCGTCGCGCCAGCTTTCAGTTGCGCCGCCGTTTGCAATTGCCGCGAAAAGCCCTGACCGTAAAAGATGTTATCGCCGAGCACCAACGCACACTCGTCGTCGCCGATAAAATCCCGGCCGATTAAAAACGCCTGCGCCAGCCCGTCGGGAGTGGGCTGCACGGCGTAGCTGATCTCCAAGCCCCACCGATGGCCGTCGCCGAGCAACTCGGCGAATCGCCCCGTATCCTGCGGCGTAGAGATGATCAAAATCTCTCGAATCCCGGTCAGCATCAGAGTGCTTAACGGGTAGTAGATCATCGGCTTGTTGTAGACCGGCAAAAGCTGTTTTGAGACGACATGCGTCACCGGGTACAGTCGCGTTCCCGATCCGCCGGCAAGAATGATTCCTTTCATCCGTCCGTCCTCATCGCGCCGGGCCTTACGACTCTGTCCGATTCGCGTAATTTTTCGTAATCCAATCGCGATAGCTTCCCGTGCGCACGCCGTCGATCCACTCGCCATGCTCCAGATACCACTGCACGGTCTTGCGCAATCCGCTTTCGAATTTCTCCGCCGGCCGCCAGCCGAGCTCACACGTAATTTTGCGCGCATCGATGGCGTAGCGCCGGTCGTGTCCAGGCCGGTCCTTCACATAGGTAATCAGACTCCGCCGCGGCGCGGCTCCGGGGCGCGGACGCATCTCGTCAACCAGATCGCAGATCGCTGTCACGATCTCGATATTCGCCCGCTCGCTGTTACCACCCACGTTATAGGTCTCGCCCGGCCGCCCGCTTTCGAGCACCGTCCGAATTGCCGAGCAGTGATCCTCGACGAACAACCAGTCGCGTACGTTTTTCCCGTCGCCATAAACCGGCAGCGGCTTGCCTTCGAGCGCGTTCAATACCATAAGCGGTATCAGCTTCTCAGGAAACTGATACGGTCCGTAGTTGTTCGAGCAGTTAGTCGTCAGTACCGGCAGACGATAGGTGTGGAAGTAAGCCCGCGCCAGATGATCCGAACCGGCCTTGGAGGCCGAATAAGGGCTGTTCGGCGCGTAGGCCGTCGTCTCGCTGAAGGGCGGATCGTCGGGGCCGAGCGTTCCGTAAACCTCGTCGGTCGAAACGTGCAAAAAGCGGAAGTTCTCCTGCTCGGATGCGCTCAAGTTCACCCAGTAAGCCCGCGCCTGTTCGAGCAGAGTAAAGGTGCCCTGCACGTTGGTCCGCACAAAAGCATCCGGGGAGACAATCGAGCGGTCCACGTGGGTCTCCGCCGCAAAATGCACGATCGCGCGCGGCTTGTAGCGCTGCAACAGCCGCCCCACCAGTTCCACATCGCAAATGTCGCCGTGCACAAAGGTATAGCGCTCGTTGCCGGCCAGCGAGGCCAGGTTCGAAGCGTTGCCCGCGTAGGTTAGCAGGTCGAGGTTCACCACCGCCTCGCCCGCCGCCCGCATCCAGGTCAAAATAAAATTCGAACCGATAAATCCGGCTCCACCCGTCACCAGAATCATAGCTTGAGTTCGTCCTATCAAGCTGAGTATACGGCACAAAATGCGTCAGATGCCCGTCCAGCATCGACCCGGTGCCGAAGCAGCACACACAGTGCGCGGCGGCAAAATCAGCGCGGCGCAACTTCGCCGAAAAATTTTTCTATTCGCTTTTCTAAAGAGCAATTTCTGCGTTCTCGGAAATTTTTAGCTATATTAATAAGAACAGCACAGCATCTGGATGCGGCCGGAGCTGTCTAACCAACTACTTGACTCTGCTTGTACGCAATTTCGCGCTGAAATTGCAAAGTGGTTGTGTACACCAAGAACGTGGTACGAACGCCGCGATGAAAAAATTTTATTCACAAAGGCTGCTATGGAATCCTTAGATCGCCGTTTCCCCGTCCCCGGCCCCCAAGGCCTTTATCATCCTCGCGATGAACATGATGCCTGCGGCGTGGGATTGGTCGCAAACATCCGCGGTGAAAAAAGCCACGAGATCATCCGCAAGGGCCTGGAGGTGCTCATCAACCTCACTCATCGCGGCGCGGCGGGCTGCGATCCGGAAACTGGCGACGGCGCCGGAATCCTCATTCAGATTCCTCACGCTTTCTTCGCCCAGGAATGCGGCGAACAGAACATTCCGCTGCCCGAGGCCGGCGCTTACGGCGTGGCCATGTGTTTTTTGCCCGTCGAAAAGCACAACCGCCTACAGTGTGAAGGCGTCTTCGAGCGCATCGCGCAAGAAGAAGGCTGCGCCGTTCTCGGCTGGCGCGACACGCCGGTCAACGGCGACGCCGTCGGCCGCGAAGCCCGCCGCTCGCAGCCCTACATCGAGCAGCTCTTTATCGGCATGCCGCAGGGGCTGGACGAGGACGCCTTCGAGCGTCTGCTTTATCGCATTCGCCGCCGCACGGAAAACGAGATTGCCGCCTCCGACATCGAGGACAAGGAAACCTTCTACGTTCCCTCTTGTTCCTGTCGCACCATCATCTATAAGGGGCTGATGCTGGCCCCGCAGATTGAAAAATTTTATTTCGAACTAGCCAATCCTCTCGTCACCAGCGCCCTGGCGCTCATCCACCAGCGCTTTTCCACCAATACATTTCCCAGTTGGAAGCTCGCCCACCCCTACCGCTACATCGCCCACAACGGCGAAATCAACACCATTCGCGGCAACGTGAGTTGGATGAACGCGCGCCAGTCGGTGCTGGCCAGCCCGCTATACGGCAACAAGATCGACGATCTGTTTCCGGTCGTCATCCCGGGCGGCAGCGACTCGGCCTCGCTCGACAACGCCGTCGAGTTTCTCTTCCAATCCGGCCGTTCTCTGCCCCACGTCATGGCCATGCTGATTCCCGAAGCCTGGTCCGGCAATCCCGACATGGACGAGGACAAGCGCGCCTTTTACGAATACCACGCTTCATTGATGGAGCCCTGGGACGGTCCGGCGGCCATCGCCTTTTCCGACGGCCGCGTTATCGGCGCCACGCTCGACCGCAACGGACTTCGCCCCGGCCGCTACATCATCACCAAAGACGATCTGGTCGTGCTCGCCTCTGAATCGGGCGTCATCGACGTGCCCCCCGAAGACATTCTCAAGAAGGGCCGGCTGCAACCCGGCCGCATGTTCCTCGTCGATACGGTCCAAAAGCGCATCGTCTCCGACGGCGAAATCAAGAACGGCCTGGCCTCGCGCCAGCCCTACGCCGAATGGCTCAAGCAGCAGCAGCTCACTCTCGACATGCTGCCCGAACCGGCGCGCGTCATCGCTTCCAATCCTGAAACCTTGCTCCGCCGCCAGCGCGCCGCCGGATACAGCGAAGAAGATCTGCGCATCCTGCTGACGCCAATGGCCGCCAACGGCGCCGAGCCCATCGGTTCGATGGGCAACGACGTGCCCCTGGCCTGCCTTTCCGACAAACCGCAGCCGCTCTTCAACTACTTCAAACAGCTCTTCGCCCAGGTCACCAATCCTCCGATCGACCCCATCCGCGAAGAGATGGTCATGTCGCTGATCAGCTACATTGGCACCGAGCGCAACATTCTCGACGAAGCGCCCGAGAACTGCCACACACTCAAGCTGCCTTACCCGATCCTCAGCAATCACGACCTGGAAAAGCTGCGCCGCATCTCCTCTGGCGACCTGCTGGCCACCACGCTGCCCACGCTCTTCCGCGCCGACGAAGGCGAAGATGGCCTGCGCCACGCGCTTGAAGAACTGAGCGCGCGCGCCTCGCACGCCGTCGCCTCCGGCTACTCGCTGCTGATCCTCTCCGACCGCGGCGTCGATTCCACTTATGCGCCCATCCCGAGCCTGCTCGCCATGGCCGCCGTACACAATCGTCTGGTCCAAGAAAAAACCCGCACGCAGGTCGCCATCATCATCGAAAGCGGCGAACCGCGCGAGGTGATGCACTTCGCCCTGCTGATCGGTTACGGCGCCAGCGCCGTCAATCCCTACTTGGCCATTGAGACCGTCCGCGATCTTCAGCGCCAGGGCAAGCTGCCGGAAGAAACCACCGCCGATCAGGCCGAAAAGAACTTCATCAAAGCCATCGACAAGGGACTGCTCAAGACCTTCTCCAAAATGGGCATTTCCACCCTGCAAAGCTATCGTGGAGCCCAAATCTTTGAGGCCGTCGGTCTGAACAAATCTCTGATCGACGACTACTTCCCCGGCACCGCCTCGCGCATTGAAGGCATTGGCCTCGACGTGCTCGCGCGCGAAGCCCTGGTCAAGCACGCTTACGCCTATCGGCCGCTCACCGAATCGGAGACCGATCTGCGCGTCGGCGGTCAATATCAATTCCGCGTCACCGGCGAATATCATCTGGTCAATCCGCAAACCATCGCCACGATGCAACGCGCCGTTCGCGAAAACGACTTCGCTGAATTTCAGAAGTACACCGATCTGATCGATCATCAGAACAGTCAGCTCTGCAACCTGCGCGGCATGTTCAAGCTCAAATTCGCCAACAAGCCGCTGCCTATCGATCAGGTCGAGCCAGCCAAGACGATCGTCAAGCGCTTCACCACCGGCGCCATGAGCTTTGGCTCGATCAGCAAAGAAGCTCACGAAACCCTGGCCATCGCCATGAATCGCCTGGGCGGCATGTCGAACACCGGCGAGGGCGGCGAAGACGAAGCCCGCTTTAAACCCGACGCCAACGGCGACAGTCGCCGCTCGGCCGTCAAGCAGGTCGCCAGCGGCCGCTTCGGCGTTACCGCCAACTACTTAGTAAACGCCGACGAAATCCAGATCAAGATGGCGCAGGGCGCAAAGCCCGGCGAGGGCGGACAACTGCCCGGCCACAAGGTCAACGAAATTATCGCCAAAACCCGTTATTCGATCCCCGGCGTCGGCCTCATCTCGCCTCCGCCGCACCACGACATCTACTCGATCGAAGACTTGGCGCAGTTGATCTACGACTTGAAGAACGTCAATCCCAAGGCCCGCATCGCCGTCAAGCTGGTTTCGGAAGTAGGCGTCGGCACCGTGGCCGCCGGCGTCTCCAAGGCTCACGCCGACGTGGTTCTTATCTCCGGCGACAATGGCGGCACCGGCGCCGCGCCGCTCAGTTCCGTCAAGCACACCGGCCTGCCCTGGGAGCTCGGCCTGGCCGAAACCCAGCAAGTGCTACTGCTCAACGATCTGCGCTCGCGCATTCGCGTACAGACCGACGGCAAGCTCCAGACCGGCCGCGACGTCGTGATCGCCGCGCTGCTCGGCGCCGAGGAGTTCGGTTTCGCCACCATGCCACTGGTCGCCCTGGGCTGCGTGATGATGCGCAAATGTCACCTGAACACCTGTGCCGTCGGCATCGCTACCCAGAACCCGGAACTGCGCGCCCGCTTTACCGGCAAACCCGAGCACGTAATGCATTTCTTCCTGTTCATCGCCGAGCAGATGCGCCAATACATGGCTAAGCTGGGCTTCCGCACCGTTGACGAGATGGTCGGCCACGTCGAAAAAATCGACGCCTCGGTCGCCGCCGAACACTGGAAGGCCAAGGGCATCGACCTCTCCTCGATTCTGCACGCGCCCGCGCTGCCTTCGCGCGTCTCCCGCCGCCGCACACAGGCTCAGGATCACGGCCTCGGACCGGCGCTTGATCACGCGCTGATCGAAAAGGCCAAGCCCGCGCTCGAATCCAAAACGCCGGTCACCGGCAACTTCACCATCCGCAACGTTCACCGCACGGTGGGCGCGATGCTGGGCGGTGAAATCGCTCGCCGCTACGGCTCGGCCGGGCTGCCCAACGAAACCATTCACTTCAAGTTCACCGGCTCGGCCGGACAGAGCTTCGGCGCCTTCGTTCCCAACGGCGTCACACTCGAGCTTGAAGGCGACGCTAACGATTACCTCGGCAAGGGCCTCTCCGGTGGACGCATCATCGCCTATCCGCCCAAGACCGCCAGCTTTTTGCCCGAAGAATCGATTCTGATCGGCAACGTCGTTCTCTACGGCGCTACCAGCGGCGAGGTCTTCCTTAACGGCATCGGCGGCGAACGTTTCGCCGTCCGCAACTCCGGCGCTACCGCTGTTGTCGAAGGCGTCGGCGATCACGGCTGCGAATACATGACCAACGGCCTGGTTCTCATCCTCGGCTCGACCGGCCGCAACTTCGCCGCCGGCATGAGCGGCGGCATCGCCTACGTTCTCGACGAGCAGGGCGACTTCGCCTCGCGCCGCTGCAACAAAACCGGCGTCGACCTGGATCCGCTCACCGAACCGGCCGACATCAAGCTCATCCGCGGCCTTCTCGAGCGCCACCGCGACCTCACAGGCAGCCCGCGCGCCGCCTGGATTCTCGAACACTGGGCCGAGACTCAGCCTCAATTCATCAAAGTCTTCCCACACGAGTACAAGCGCGTGCTCGGCGTCCCCCGCTCCAGCGCCGTCTATACTCCACCCACCACCGCGTCGCCTCTGCAGGCGGCCACCGCAGAGGTGCACCATGGGTAAAGTTACCGGATTTCTTGAGATCGAACGCGAGCAACCCTCGCGCCGCAACGTTAAAGAGCGCGTCAAGGACTGGTTTGAAATCTACGAGCCCTTCCCCGAAGAAAAGCAGCGCCAGCAGGGCGCGCGCTGCATGGACTGCGGCGTGCCCTTCTGCCACAACGGCTGCCCGTTGAACAACCTGATCCCCGATTGGAACGATCTGGTTTACAACGACCGCTGGCAGACGGCCATTCACCGTTTGCACGCCACCAACAACTTCCCGGAGTTCACCGGCCGCCTCTGCCCCGCCCCGTGCGAGACCGCCTGCGTACTGGGCATCAATCAGCCGCCAGTCTCCATCAAGCTCATCGAGCGTTCCATCATCGAGCGCGCTTGGGAAGAGGGCTGGATTCATCCCGAGCCTCCCGAGCAGGCCACCGGCAAACGCGTCGCCGTCGTAGGCTCCGGCCCCTCGGGGCTGGCCGCCGCCCAGCAACTGCGTCGCGCCGGCCACTCCGTCACCGTCTATGAGAAGAACGACCGCGTCGGCGGCCTGCTTCGCTACGGCATCCCGAACTTCAAACTGGAAAAACACATCATCGATCGCCGCGTCGAGCAGATGCACGCCGAAGGCGTCGTCTTCCTCACAGGAACCCACGTCGGCGTCAACGTTCCCGTCGAATCGCTCACCGAGCACTTCGACGCCATCTTGCTCTGCGGCGGCTCCGAACAGCCCCGCGACTTGAAGATTCCCGGCCGCGAGCTGAAGGGCATTCACTTCGCCATGGAGTTTTTGCCCCAGCAAAATCACCGCAACGAGGGCGACGCGATCGATCCCGCGACAGACATTCTTGCCACCGGCAAGCGCGTTATCATTATCGGCGGCGGCGACACCGGCGCAGACTGCCTCGGCACCTGCCATCGCCAGGGCGCAAAAAGCGTCACGCAATTTGAGATCATGCCCAAGCCACCCGAAGAGCGTTCGCCGCTTACGCCCTGGCCACTGTGGCCGCTCAGACTGCGCACCGAAAGCGCCCACGAAGAGGGCGGCAAGCGCGAATGGGGCGTCAACAGCCTCAAGTTCATCGGTGATGCCGAAGGCCGCGTCAAGCAAATTCAGGCCGTCCGCGTCGGCCCGCCGCCGAAGTTCGAGGCCGTCCCTGGCTCCGAGTTCACCCTCGACGCCGAGCTGGTTCTGATCGCCATGGGTTTCCTCGGCCCGGTGCGCAACGGCATGATCGAGCAGTTGGGCCTGGCGCTCGACAAACGCGGCAACGTTCTCGCCACCGACTATCAGTCCTCGGTCGAAAACATCTTCGCGGCAGGCGACATGCATACCGGCCAGTCGCTGGTCGTTCGCGCCATCAATGAAGGCCGCCGCGCCGCCGAAGCCGTCAACCGCTATCTGGCTACGGCTGAGCCCCGCGTCCGCCACGCCGCCGTTGCCGCGGCGCATTAGGCCGCTGACGGTTTGAAGTTGTACCTTGGGCTTGTGCATTCCCAGATTCCGATTTTGTGACCTGGGAATGCACAAGCCCAAGGTACGGAATCATGTTAACCGTCAATGTTGTTGTGCTCGCCATCGGTAACTATCGACGGTGAACCGTTATTGGCCCAATCCTGAAGTGCCGGATTGTCCACCGAAACATATTCATCATAACTACCGTTGCCACTGTCATCGATCCAGGCGCCTTCGGCCTCTCCCGACGATGGATCAATGGCTACGCCGGTCACGGTAACAGCGTGATTTGTTTTTCCGGAATCGTAATAGTCTGGATTGTTCCATAACTCGCCGGCATTAACCTCGATGATGGCGCCATGACCTTCTTCCAGATCCTTGCCCAGCCCTTTTAATGTATTCCCGCTTTCAATATGCGCGGGGACACCCAGGCCATCTAACACCCGCTCCTGATCCGTTATGGTCGTTGCGCCTTCGCGCTTTGGATCGCCCGAGGAAACGCATAAGTTATTGTCCGCGGCATAATGCACGACGTCGTTTTCTGATACATTTTTTCCGAATTGATTGGCCACATCCCCGCAAGCCACCAGGCCGCAGTCTCCTTCGTAATGCAAATCGTTGTCGCCCTGCTTGTGAACATAATCTTCGCTGGAATCGACATCGCCGAGCTGCAATGCCTGCTTGCCGTCCGGTAGCGTCACGTCCTTTTCGAATTGTGGGCTTTGGATATCGAACGAACTGCCTCTCGATGCGCTGTCCACCGCATTGTTCGTGTCGGAGCTGCTGGCCTGCACGACGAATGCGGTCATCCATTGCTGCGCCTCGCTAGAAAACACAACCTTATCGGTTTCGGCGCTTGATACGCTCTCTGCCGTTTGGGAGGCTCCCGCGGCCGTTGCTTCCTTGCCGGATTCGGTCTCTGATGAAATAGCCTTGCTGTTATCGGAAGATATGCATGATGCGGCTAAATAACCACTTCCACTTACAGGTGTTACCATTGACATTCTCCCTTTGCTGCTAATTTGCCCAGGCATGTCACCTCATGTGCCAGGCATTTTCGTTCGCGTATTGCAATAAACTGCAGTATCCACGTCGAAGAATATCCGTGCCATGCCGAGCGACCGTTACAGAGGATTGCTACTGCGCACAATGTCCTTGATTGCCGGCGTACCCCCCCCCGAAAAACGCCCCACCGCATAGAAGGGCGTTACGTTTGTAACCTCGATTTGCCCAACCATATTTTCGATAACTCGAATGGGCTTGCTACTTTCTGGATCCTTTACTGTACGGGATATGTGCGAGATAATTAACATATCTCCTATATGCACCCCCCCCACGCTGCCGACATTCACAGTAATGTTGCTGCCTTCTATATCGGCCACTTCGCCATTAACTTGATTCGGATTATATACAGGCGCTTGCGGCGAATTATGCTCCAATACTTCTGTCGCCATCACTGCAATTTGATTGAGCACTTCGCCCAGGGGCGTCAGCGAAAAGTTATTGTCGTTAATATCGGTTATTGGCTTGGTGTAGCCATGAGCAATCAAGAGATTGCAACTGGCATGATGCGATGTCGCCGATAACTTCGCTGAGGTGACCAAGTCCCCCGTATTGAGGTTGATCATGCGCACATTGATTGTGGCGATGGCACGAGATTTGCGGCATCCTTTCAATAGGCCTAATCGGACTTGGTCGACTAGTGTCTTTTGCCGCATATCTTCTCGCCCGAAAGTCAGAACCTCGCCCGTAATCAGCGCATCTGCCTCAAAGAATTTGACCACGGGATCAACACCGAGCACCAATCCGACCTTGCTGGACATCTGCGGCGCCGAATCGTCGGGGCGTACGCCCAGATTCATTAGACCGCCTGACTGGGCAAAGCCGCTATCGGGTCTCTCGCTTGCCACGACCGGAGATGGAGGTTCAAATAATACTTTATTCATGCCGTCGCGATCGATAATGTGCATGACATTGTCTGCCGTCAATCGATTCGATAAAAGATCGGCGAAGTATCGACCTAAATTCTGTTCCGATCCAAAATTCGATTGAATTGAGTTCACGACCTTGGTGTGGCTGAAATTCATTACCGCGGCACGATGTTTCTGTACAACGGCCGGAATATCGCTCGTCGATCCGGTATTCGATGTATCGTGTTCGCTCGATGCGGACGGCGTGCTCGATGCGGACGGCGTACTCGATGCGGACGGCGTACTCGATGCGGACGGCGTACTCGATGTAGGTTGTGAATTCGCTACATTCCTATTTTTCGGGGTCTGATTTTGTCCGAAACCATTTAGCGAAACAATGAAGATGAGAGCCACCGTACCGCGAATTCCTCTACCTAGTTGCAGCATCACTCCTCCTGGATTTATAGCCCACTCGCTTGCCATCCCTGTCTCTATTCCGCGAACTGAGTGAACGTGGGAACAAACGATCTACCGCCATTAGGGGCAGGTGAATCGCCAATTAGAGGAGGATTTACAGGGCTTTTCTTATATTTATTTAATAAACGCAATCGAATATTAAACAGACGCTACAACAAACAGATAACATCGAATAAGCGCTCACTAACAAATAGCACGTAACCGTCGGTCGCCTTGAATGGCGACCTAAAGTAAATGTATCGTAATATCTCATCCGCAATCTTGTAGCGTGCCTTGGCAGATACGCGGATTCACTTTCCTTCGCCACACACACACTTTTGGAACGCGCTCGCTCCATCGTTCTCAAGCGCGCACACATACTCCGGCCAGAACAAGCTCAGCGTCCGCGCTCCCATCCCGGTTCCATAACTGTGGATGTAACTCTGACTCTCGCTTGTCTTCGCCCCCGGATCGGCGTTGAATCCCGCGATCAGGCTCCCCACCGTCGCTGCCGTGAACTCCCGTCTTCCGTACGCTTGCGCAAAATCGTACTCCTCGCTCCACGCCGTTCCCGCCTTGTCCATGGCTGCGATCACGCGATAATCCTTGAGCCCCGCCGTCGCCGCATCCACCCTCGCCACCGTAAACGACGGTTTGTTTCCGTTGATCGGTGAAATAGACGCCACGATCTTCGCCGCCACGCCCGCTGTGCCTGCTGCCGGCAGCAGCCGCACCTCGTCCATGTGCGTGTGCGCGAAGATCGCCAGCCGGATCGTATCGCTGTAATTCGCCAGTATCTCGGCCAACGCTTCTGAACTCAAGAACATCTTCGCCTTGCCGCCACTGCACAGGTTGGCCGCCTTGGTCGCCGTTGCATACGCATCCACTCCCGGCGGAATGTGCGTCATCACCCACACACTTTCCTTCCGCCTCCGCGCCTCGTCGAGTTGCGCCCGCAGCCACGCCAACTGCTCGGCCGCCGGCGCCGCCTCCGTCTTGCCGCTGCAACTTGCATATTGCCGCGACAGAAACAGATCGTCCAGCACCAGCAGTCGCGCGTGCGTGATCGGCGCCGGCAAGCTCACGCTGTAGTCGCCCTCGGCGGCAAACTCCTTCTCCGCCACATTTCGCTCCTCTGCACCCAGATCGGCCGTCAGCGTCTTGCCTGTTACCGCCAAAAACTCGCTATGCGCATCCAGCCGGTAATCCTCGCAATCCGAGTCGTTGTTCCCCAGCGCTGCATACACCGGCACGCCGGGCAGCGTTTCGCGCAGCGAGCCCACCACGAACGCGATTGTCTTCTCCACGAACGTACGGTAATCGCCCGGCCTCGCCTGGGGAAAGACCGCGGCGAACTTGCACGCGAACGAGTGTGCAATCAGATCTCCGCTCACGATGGCGAACTTCGCCCCATCCGCCTGCGTACGCATCGCCCGCAAGCTCGATTCCAGCAGCTTGTAGTCGGTGTCCTCGCCCCGCGTTGGGCACAGCCGCTCAATCTCCGCCCATCGCGCCTCTCGGTCCGCCGTATCCGGCGCTGCCAAAATCGCCTTCCACTCCCCCGCCGGCCGTTGCGCCAGAGTCTTCGTTTTTGCCGGATCCCTGAAGGGCTCGAAGTGAAGGTCACTGACCATCAGCACCGCAACTCCGTCGCCCGTACTAGGCTTTGCCGCTCGCTGCGCCACGGCTGCCGACGCCACCGCAAGCAAACACGCCGCGCAGAAACCTGTCCGCAAAATCTTCCTTCCTGCTCTCATTTTGTCTAAATTCCTCTCCTTGCGCGCTGCAACCTCACGAGTAGAATATGCTATACATTTCTATATGAATCTTCAGCGATTCTCTCTCGTTGTGCTCTTGGCTGCCGCCTGCCTGCTCCCTGCTTCCGCCCAATCCCCCGCCCCCACTCCGCCCCTGGGTTGGAATAGCTGGGACGCCTATGGCTTCACCATCGACGAGGAACAGTTCAAGGCCAACGCCACCGTGCTCGCCTCGCTTCAGCAATACGGCTGGAAGTACGCGGTGATCGACGAAGGTTGGTACATGGCCAATCCCACCGGAGACAATCTTGAACATCGCAAGTACCTTTTGAACCAGAACGGTTTGCTGATTCCTGTTCCGGCGCGCTACCCCTCGGCCGCCGACGGCGCGGGCTTTAAGCCGCTGGCCGACTGGCTGCACTCCCAGGGTCTCAAATTTGGCGTCCACATCGTCCGCGGCATTCCTCGCCAGGCCGTCACAGACAACCTGCCCATCGCCGACAGCAGTTTTCATGCCGCCGACGCCGCCGACACCTCCGCTCCCTGCCCTTGGGACGATGGCAATTGGGGCATTAAAGACGATGCCGCCGGCCAGGCTTATTACGATTCCATGCTCAAGCTCTATGCCTCATGGGGTATGGACTTCCTGAAGGTCGACTGCATCTCCGACCATCCCTACCGCGTGACTGAAATTCGCCAGATCGCCGAGGCCATTCGTAAAACCGGCCGGCCCATCGTTCTCAGCCTTTCACCCGGCCCCACCAACATCAGCCATGCCGCCGAAGTCGCCAAATACGCGCAGATGTGGCGCATCGCCGACGATCACTGGGACGGTTGGAACTTCCCTCACCCACCGAGCATGGGCGAATTCCCCACCGGAGTTAGCGCCTTCTTCGACCGCCTGGCCAAATGGTCTCCCTACACCGGCCCCAACAGTTGGCCTGATGCCGACATGTTGCCTGACGGCTGGCTCGGTCCCCATCCCGGCCTGGGCGAGGTGCGCCAATCGCGCCTGACGCACGACGAACAGCGCAGTGAATTTACTCTTTGGTCCGTTGCCCGCGCACCGCTGATCCTGGGCGGCAACCTGACCAAGCTCGACGACTACACCCGCTCGCTCATCACCAACCAGACGACGCTCTTCGTCAACCAGAACGCAACCTATAGCCGTCCGGTCGACACGACTGCGCTCGGCTCTGGTTTTGAAAACGCCCGCATCTGGCGCGCCACCATCAACCAGCCCGGCGCGCGCGGCTACGACGAATACTTTGCCTTCTTCAACCTCGGGTCGAACCCACTCACCCTGCACATCACCTGGAAGCAGCTCGGTTTAGAGGGCGCCAAACATACGGCCCACAGCGCATGGGACGACTCCACGACTAAAGCGTCGAAAGACATCTCCGTCACCCTGCCGCCTCACGGCAGCACGCTGTACGAGGTACACTAAACACGATTCAAACGCCTCCGCGCACAAGCCGGCTTCGTCATAAACGGCTTGTGTACGGAGAGTGGCATAGCTCCATCCAAAATCGATCTTCTTCCCGTGCTTAAATATTTAATTTCTAAAACAATCTCAAAATCTGACTTCGTTCCTCACTTATTTATGTTTTTCCAGTAATGGAATGGGCTCCGACGCCGAAATAGAAATAAGAGTTAGCCTCTGCCCGGACCACGGCTTCCAGTTGCGCACACCGAACAGGACCGGCGCAAAACCAGGCCCTAACAACAAAAAACTTGGAGACCTGCTCATGCCGGGAGTATCAACGGCTATAAATGAAAAACGGCTCAATCACCTGTCGCCGCACCAATCGCTGCTGCTGGCCTATGGCCTTATGGTGCCGCTGGTTCTTGCCGACCTCTGGACCAATCCGGAGATGCACTTTACTGTCTTCTATCTCGCGCCAGTCATGATCGCCGCCTGGCGCGCTTCATTGCGCTCCGCCATCGTCTTTTGCATCATCTCGGCGATGACCTGGGATTTTCTCGATCACTTGAAGGGCTTCCATGCCAATGAACTCTGGATTCAGCTCTGGAATATGGGTTCCCGCCTGCTCTTTTACATTGTCGTGACCATACTGCTGCATCGGTTGCACATCACCATGGAGCAACTCATCAAGCGCAGCCGCCTCGACCCGCTTACCAACTTACTCAACCACTCCGCCTTCACTGAATCGGTCGAAGAAGAGTTGCTCCGCCAGACGCGTAGCGGCAAATGGCTCTCTCTGGCCTATCTTGATATCGATCATTTCAAAAAAATCAACGACACGCTTGGCCATCAGGCGGGAGACACGGCCCTGATCGCCGTCGCCAAGGTTTTGCGCCGCAGATTGCGCAGAACCGACAAAATCGGCCGGCTCGGCGGAGACGAATTCGCCATTCTGATGCCGGAAACCGATAGCGACGGCGCCCAGGCGATTCTGGCGCCACTACAGGAGATGCTGGTGGCCGCCGTGGCGCGCAAGCAGATGCGCGTCACCTTCAGCATCGGCGTCATCTCCTGCAACACGCACAATGAAGCCAAACAATTGCTGCAAGAGGCAGACAGCTTGATGTATGAGGTGAAACGCAACGGCCGCGACAATCTCCGCTTGCGCAGACTGGCCGCCTGAACACTTGCGTTTGTCAATCATGGCTCTGTCGTAAATTGAAATTCAACCATACCCGCCGCCGGTCGGTACAATCGACGGGTATGGAATCTCTTGCGGACAAATCGCGCGCGAATGAAACAGCAGGCAACCGTTTTATTCGCGCCTGCCTGCGCCAGCCCGTCGATCGCACTCCGGTCTGGTTTCTGCGTCAGGCCGGCCGATACATGCGCGAGTACCGCGAAGTTCGCCAGCATCACTCGCTTGTCGAAATCTGCAAATCTCCCGAGTTGGCCGCCGAAGTGACGATCACCGCAGCGGAAAAACTCGGCGTCGACGCGGCGATCATCTTCGCCGATCTGCTGCTGCCGCTGGAGCCGATGGGCCTGGATTTCGAATTCCTCGCCGGCGAAGGCCCCGTTGTGCATCGGCCCGTGCGTACAGCCGAAGAGATTCATGCGCTGCGAACCGACCGCGCCGGCGAACTTATTTATGTCGCCCGCGCCATCGAAAAAGTGGCAGCGCACTTCGGCGAGCGGCTGGGCGTGATCGGCTTTTGCGGCGCGCCCTACACGCTGGCCAGCTACATGATCGAAGGCGGCGGCTCGCGAAACTTCATCGAGACCAAGCGCTTGATGTATAGCTCGCCATCGGCCTGGAGCGAACTGTTCGACAAGCTGGTCGCCGTGCTCATCGAATATTGCCGTCTGCAAATCGAGGCCGGCGCCGATGTCATCCAGATCTTCGACAGTTGGGTTGGCTCGCTGGGCTTGAGCGACTACCGCGCCTACGCCTTCGAGCCCACCAAGCGGCTGGTGCGCGCCGTGCAGGCCATGGGTGTGCCGGTGATCTACTTCGGCGTCGATACCGCCGGACTGCTTGAGCAGATGGCCGCCACAGGCGCGGACGTGATCGGCCTCGACTGGCATCAGCCTCTCGACGCCGGCTGGCAAGCGGTGGGCTTTAACCGCGCCGTGCAGGGCAATCTCGATCCGCTCACGCTCTTTGCGCCACCAGATGTATTGGAAGCGCGCGTCAAAGAAATTCTGCGCGCTGCCGGCGGTCGCGTCGGCCACATCTTCAACCTCGGCCACGGCATCGTGCCCAACACGCCGGTAGAAAATGTGCAAGCCGTCGTGCGCATGGTGCGGGAGTTCCGCGCATGAGCCGGCGCGCGGTGCTGTTGCTGGCACATGGAACGCCGGAAACGGCCGAGCAGGTTCCCGAGTATCTGCGCAAGGTCACCGGCGGCCGGCCGCTGCCGCAAGCAGCCATCGAAGAGATTCAGCGCCGCTATGCTCTGATCGGCCACAGCCCGCTGACCGAAATTACGCTCGCCCAGGCGCGTATGGTCGAGGCCGAGTTGGCCTCGCTCGGCGAACCCTCGCCCGTGTATGTGGGAATGCGCAACTGGCGACCGTTTATCGCAGACGCCATTGGGCAAATGCGCGCCGACGGCGTTGACCAAGCCGCTGTGATTTGCATGGCCCCGCAAAACTCGCGCACCAGCATCGGTCTTTATCGGCGCGCCGTTGAAGCCGAAGCCGCCGGACTGCGCCTCGATTTCACCTCCGGCTGGGCTGACCAGCCACTACTGATCGAGGCCTTCGCCGAGCGGCTTCGCCCGGCATTGGCCAAGCTCAGAGCGGAAACCAACGCGCCCGTGCCTGTGCTCTTTACCGCGCATAGCGTGCCAACAAGAACAGTCGCCGCCGCCGGAGTGAATCAACCGCCCGACAGCTATGCCGAAGAAGCGAGGCGTACGGCCGAGTTGGTGGCAGCACGGGTTAAAGAAATTACGAGCTGGCGCTTTGCCTTCCAAAGCCAGGGAATGAGCGGCGGCGAGTGGCTTGGACCGAACGTTGAAGAAACCATCGAACAGATGGCCAGCGAAGGCGTGAAGGCGCTGGTTCTGCAACCCATAGGATTTCTCTGCGACCACGTCGAGATTCTGTACGACGTGGATATTCACTTCCGAGCTTATGCGGCCCAGCGCGGCCTGCGTCTGAAGCGGCCGGATTCGCTCAACAACTCGGCGAAATTAGCAAAAGCGGTTGCGACGTTAGCCTTCCAGGGATTAAAAAGGCTGCACCGCTAATTTAGGAGAAAACACTCGGATGGACGCCTCGCATCGGATCGTGTGCCCGCGGTGCAGCTATGACCGCGTGCGCCGCGTGTATCGCAAAGGACCGCTACAAAAATTCATCTATCCGCTCTTCGGCTACTACCCCTGGCGCTGCACGCGCTGCGGCAAAAAGCTCATGCTGCGCCTGCGCAATCTGGAGCAAACAGCGTAGGGGGGGCCTTTCGATTGCCTGCACGCTAGCCGGTCGCCCCATTTAAACTATTCTTATGGCGGAAATGCAACGTAGAAAAGCCCCCACAGTCCTTATCGGAAACGTTCGCGTCGGCTCGCAGGCTCCCGTAGTCGTCCAGTCGATGACCAATACAGACACGGCCGACATCGAGGCCACCACCGAACAGACTGCGGTTCTGGCTCAGGCAGGCTCCGAACTGGTGCGCCTCACCGTCAACAACGACGAGGCTGCCGCCGCCGTGCCGCGGATCGTCGAAGCGCTGGATAAGCGCGGCATTCACGTGCCGATCATCGGCGACTTTCACTTCAACGGCCATCTGCTGCTTAAAAAATTTCCTGCCACGGCGCGCGCGCTGGCCAAGTACCGCATCAACCCCGGCAACGTCTCGATCGGGCGCAAAGACGACGACAACTTCCGCACCATGATCGAATGCGCCGTCGAAAACCAGAAGCCGGTGCGCATCGGCGTCAACTGGGGCTCGCTCGACCAGGCGCTGCTGGCGCGCAAAATGGATGAGAACAAGCAACTGGCAGCGCCTTTGCCGGTGCATGAGGTCATGATCGAAGCCATGATCGCCAGCGCTCTGGAATCGGCCGCCGCCGCCGAACACTACGGTCTGCGCAACGATCAGATCATTCTCTCCGCCAAAGTCAGCGGCGTGCGCGATCTCATCGACATCTATACCAAAATGGCCGCGCGCTGCTCCTACGCCCTGCACCTGGGGCTGACCGAAGCGGGCATGGGAATGAAGGGACTGGTAGCCTCGGCCGCCGGCCTGTCGCCGCTGCTATTGGCCGGCATCGGCGACACAATTCGCGTCAGCCTCACTCCTGATCCGGAAAAAGCTAAAATCGATCCCCACGCGGCGCGCAAAGAAGAGGTGATGGCCGCGCAACAGATTTTGCAATCGCTTAGCCTGCGCAGCTTTTTGCCGCAGGTCACCAGTTGCCCCGGTTGCGGACGCACCACCAGCACCTACTTTCAGGAGCTGGCCGCAAATATTCAGCAGTACGTACGCGACACGATGCCCGAGTGGCGCAAAAAATATCCGGGCGTCGAAGAGCTGAAAATCGCCGTCATGGGTTGCGTCGTCAACGGTCCCGGCGAATCCAAGCACGCCAACCTGGGCATCTCGCTGCCCGGCACCTTCGAGGAGCCCAAGGCACCGGTCTACATCGACGGCAAGCTCTCCACCACGCTGCGCGGCGACGGGATCATCGCCGAATTCCAGCAGATTCTCAATCACTACGTCGAAACGCACTACGGAGAACGCGCATAGGACAGCGAAGGCGGCGCACGACTAATGCGCCGCCGCTGTTATGAAATTTCTCGAAAGGGATTCTCGATTCGCACGCCTTCGATCATCTGCCCGTTCTGCATATCCTCGCTATAAACAGTCGCACATCCAGCCATGGTCGCCGCCGCCAGAATCATCGAGTCGTAAATACGCAATTGATGACGTCGAGAAATCGCGAACGCTGCTTTATGTGTCTCTGCAGTCAACGGAATCGCCGTCCCGCAAAAGGTTGAAATCGCTCCCATCCCTTCTTCGATTGCCGACCAGCCAACTCTGAATTTACGCGAGAGCACGTCGCAGAACTCACTTAAGACCTGAACGCTAACGACACCGCCTGCGCATAGTATCTGCTCGGCAATCTCGGTGCGATGATCGACAAGGGAACCTCGCCGCTTCATCAGCGCATAAACCAGAATGTTCGTATCCAGAAACGCCCTATTCATAGAGTTCATTTCGATCGAACTTGTAATCAGCGGGGACATCGAAGCGCAACTTGCGCAACGTTTCAATTGCCTCCTCGCGCCTGCGATCGCGAACGATCTCCAGCGTGTTCTTTTCCGTAATCCGCGCTACAACCTCGACGCCAGGCGAAAAATTTAACTTCGCGGCCATCTCGACGGGAATCCGCAGCGCCAGGCTGTTTCCCCATTTCGTCAGTTTCATTCTTGCCCCCCATGCGAAGCCCTTATCGTATACCCGCATGCATCGTATATCTAGCCATATCGGATACACAAGTATAATGTAGATCATTATTTTGCGAATATCCTGAAATTGCGTAGATCTTCTCGTCCGCTTCCCTTGCGTCCGGCTTTGCGCTACGCTATCCGCAGTTCGTCCAGGAGTTCTCGCCATGCGATCCAAACTCCCCTGCTTGCTCGCAGTTCTTGTTTTTGGCATTCCCACCACCACCTTCGCCGGCAAAGCCAAGCCTTGCGTCTCCGCCGACCAGGCCGCGCAAATGCCTAACAAAGACCTCTGCATCTCCGCGCACGTCTATGATGTGGTTGAGCTTGAAGACGGAACGCGCTTTCTCGACCTCTGCTCGCCGCAAACCTCGGATGAAAACTGCCGCTTTACCGTCATCAGCCCCGGCCAGGACCGCGGTCAAGTCGGCGAACTTGCAAAATATCGCGACACGAACGTGCAGATTCGCGGCATCGTTCAGCCCATGCGCGGCCGCTCCGGCATGGTTTTGAACCACTCGCGACAATTCTCCGGCGGTCCGCCCAAATTCCAACCCAATCCGTTGCTTGCGCGCGGCTTCTCGGCCGAGCAGGAGCAACCGCCCGTCGCCGACCCCAATTTGCGCACGCACGGCGGCCACCGCGCCTTTATGAGTAATAAAGATCAGGAACGATTGCCGGCGAAATAGCGCGGAGAGCGCTAAAAAAGGGCAAAATCGAGACCAAATCACTCCGATAAGGGCCGTTTCGTGGACAAAAACGAACAGAAACGGACGATTTTGGCCACAAATTCATAAAGTTTTGTTGATGATAAAAGAGTTATTTGTAAAAAAGCCGCATTTGCGATTTTTTGTGAAAAATGCGACCGAGCAAAGCCTTGGATCACGGCAGAAGGTTATGCGGCCGGCGGAAGAAATATTCTGCACAGACAGTAATCAGGAAACGGGGATCAGGGAACAGGAGTCGTCGCCGGCGTCGCTTTCTAGCGCCTCTTCAAGCGGCGGGGCTACGCTGGCCCCGGCAAACAAAATCACGCCGGAGACGGCCAACGCGACCAGCGTCGCGCCCATCGCCAAACGAAGGCTGTGCGCATGGTCGGAGATCGCGCCGATCACTTGCGGCGAAAAAGTATCGCCGAAGCAGTGGATGATAAAGAAATTCATTCCCACGGCCGTCGCGCGAATGGGAGCAGTAACCGAGTTGACGATAGCGGCGTTCAGCGGGCCGGTATTGAGAAAGAGGAAGAACTCGGCTGCCAGCAGAGCGGGCAACGTCCAGGCCGGCGGGCCGAAGAAGACCAGCAGGCCGAAGGGCAGCGTGAGCGCCACGCTCCAGCAGGAAAGCAGGTAGAGCGCGCGATGGTTGACGCGCAGCCAGCGCTGGGCCAGCCAGCCACCGACAAGCGTTCCCGCGATTCCGTCGATCACGGTAATTACGCCGACAGCCAAGCTCGCCCTGCCCATGGAAAAGCCGGCAAAGCGGCGCAAGAACTCCGGCATCCACCAGGAGATTCCCCCCATGGCGAAGGTCAGCGTGGCCAGCCCGAAGCTGGCGGCCAGATAGGCGCGATTGTGAAAGAGCCCGCGAAAGGTAGCGCGATCGAGCGTCGATTGAATCTGGTCGCTAGCGCCCCGCTCCGGCTCGCGGCCTAGCCAGCCGTAAAGCGCGGCGGCAACAAAACCGGGCAGCGCGCAAACGAAAAACGGTGCGCGCCATCCCCACTGGCCGCCTATCTGCCCACCGGCCAGATAGCCCAGCGCCGCGCCAACGGGAATGGCGACATAAAAGAGCGAGAGAATGCGGTTGCGCTCGCGCTCGGGATAAAAGTCGGCGATGACGGCCGGAGCGAAGATGCCAAAGGTAGCCTCGCCAATGCCGACAAAAGCCTGGCGGAGGTAGAGCGTCCAGTAGCTATGCACCCAAACCGTGCCCAGCGTCGCCAAACTCCAGAGCACGGCGCCGGAGATGATCAGCGGCTTGCGGCGCATCCGGTCGCCCAGCCAGCCGGTGGCCGGCGCGGCGAGCATGTAAAAAACGAACAGGGCCGTAGCCAGCGCGCCCATCTGGTGGTCGGTGGCGTGAAACTCACGCTGCACCGGCAGCAACTCGCCCGACAAAATGTAGCGGTCGATGTAGTTGAGCAGGTTGAGCGCGATCAGCAGCAGCAGGGTCGCCTGAACGGGGCCGATGCGTAAACGAGCGGAATGGACAGCGGTTGGCAAAAAATTTAGGCCTTGGGCCGCGGCCAGTGAGCCTCGACGGTGGTGCCGATTCCGCCGCGCGGACGGAACTCGCCCTTGACCGTCGCCCAAACCGGATCGCATGCCTTGACCACATCTTCCAAAACCTGGTTGACGATATTCTCCTGAAAAATGCCCAGGTTGCGGAAGCTGAAAAGATATTCCTTGAGGGATTTCAGCTCGAGGCAGCGCTTGCGCGGCACGTAGCGTATCGTTAACAGGCCAAAATCGGGCAGGCCTGTTTTGGGACAAACCGAGGTCAGTTCAGGATCGTCGATTTGAATTTCGTAGCCGGGAAACTGATTGGGCCAGGTCTCAATTGCGGGAAAATCGAAATCTAGGCCTGCTTTTGCATGTTCGTCGGTATAACGGCGTTTGGGTGACATGTGAATATTGTACGAGTACGGCAAAATATAAACGAGTCTTCCCTGCCCTCATTTTTTTATCTTTCAGGAGCCTGGTTTGCGAGTCTTATATACTAACCTCTGGTTAAGTGCATGGTAGAAGTGAGAAAGCAAGTCAATCGTATATGGCTTTGGATCGGCGCAGCCGTCGTTCTGACCGCCGTATTTTTTACCGCGCGGCATCTCTTGCGAGATCAGCTGCCGGTACGCGTCGTGCAGGTGCGGCATGAAATGCTGCAAACCACCGTCAGCACCAACGGGCGGGTGGAACCGGTCGTCAACTACCAGCTCTACAGTCCGCTGGCGACGACGGTGAAGGCTGTCTACGCGCAACAGGGCGACACGGTACCGGCGGGAAAGCTGCTGGCGACGCTTGACGACGTTGAAGCACGCTCGCATGTGGCAGCGGCCGAAAGCGGTGTAAAATCCGCGCAGGCGCAGCTAGACGCGGCGCTGCACAACGGCACGCAGGCCGAGCGGCAAGCCTCGACGGCCGAGGTCGAACAGGATCGTCTGGCGCGGGATCAGGCGCAGCGCGATTACAATGCGCTGGCCCGGCTGGTGGCGACCGGAGCAGCCTCAAAAGGCGAACTGGCGTCAGCGAACGGGCGGCTGCAATCGACACAGGCCAGTTTGAGAGCCGCCGAACAAAGCGCGCAGCACCGCTACTCGTCGGCGGAAATAGCTCGCGCCCGGGCCGCGCTGGCCGAGGCGCAAGCCGCATGGCAGGCGGCCCAGCACGTCGAAGCGCAAGCCTCTCTCCGTGCGCCCATCGCCGGCACCATCTACACTTTTGACGCCGCGCCTTCCAGCTATGCCGAAGCCGGCAAGTTGCTGGTGGAGATGGCCGATCTGCATCACGAGCGCATACGCGCCTATTTCGACGAACCCGATCTGGGGCGCCTGGCCCTGGGACAGGCGGTGACGATCCACTGGGACGCCAAGCCGGGCCGCGAGTGGCACGGCCACATCACCAGGCTTCCCATCACCGTGGTTACCTACACCACGCGCAATGTGGGCGAAGTGCTGATCGACATTGACGGCAACGATGACGGCCTGTTGCCTAACACCAATGTCACGCTTATGGTCACCATCTCCAGCACGCCCAATGCGCTGAGCATGCCGCGCGAAGCGCTGCACGAGCAAAACGGAAAATACTTTGTCTACAAGGTCTCAGGCCGCGAGTTGAAGCGCGTTCCGGTCACGATCGGAGCCCCCAATATTACGCAGGTTCCCATCCTTTCCGGCATCGAGGAAGGCGACTCCGTCGCCACCGGAACGGCCAACGGGCATCCCTTGCAAGAAGGCGTGCCGATTAAGGAAGTGCGGTGAGAAGAGAGTTGGCTTTGTTTTGCGCGCTAATGGCGGCAGGGCTGATCCTGGCCGCGACGCCACACGTTTGTGCGCAAATTCCGCCCGCAACGCTGGCCCAGGCCAACGCCGCGCTACAGGCCGGCGAAGCCGACAAAGCCATCACGCTGCTTGCGCCCCTGCCCACCTCGGGACCGGGCGCGGCCGAAGCGCAAAATCTGCTGTGCCGCGTGCACTTCACGCTACAGCAATGGGAGCCGGCGACCCGCGAATGCGAACAGGCCGTGCGGCTCTCCCCAGGCAACTCCAACAACCATCTCTGGCTGGGCCGGGCCTTGGGCGGAAAAGCCGAACACGTCTCTTTTCTCACCGCCTATTCGCTGGGCAAGCGCGTACGCGCCGAATTTGAAGAGGCCGTTCGTCTCGATCCGCATAACGCCGCCGCGCTTTCCGATCTTGGCGAATTCTACAAAGAAGCGCCGGGGATCGTCGGCGGAGGCACAGACAAAGCCGCCTCGGTGGCCGATCGCCTGGATAAAATCGATTCAGCGCGCGCGCATCAGTTGCGTGGCTATATCGCCGAAACGCGTAAGGACTTCGGCTCGGCCGAACGCGAATTCCGGCAGGCCATCGCCACCGGCATCCGGCCCGCCGCCCAGTGGGTCAATCTGGCCATTTTCTACCGCAATCGTCACCGCTGGTCAGAGATGGAAGCCGCCGTGCAAAGCTGCGCCAACACCGCGACGCACGAAAGAAACTCCGGCGTAGCGCTCTACGACGGCGCCGGAATACTCATCGAGACCAATCGCAATCCGGCCTTCGCCGCCAAAATGCTGGAAAGCTATCTGGCCAGTCCGGCAAAGGCCGAAGAAGCGCCGGCATTCATCGCGCACGGCCGGCTGGGACGCTTAAAACAGCAAATGGGCGACGCCGGCGGCGCCAAGCGTGAATTCGCCGCGGCCTACGCCCTGGCGCACGCATATCGTCCGCCACAGGATTCCCGACATTGACCTTGCAAAATCACGTGAACGCCGCATACAAATCGCGCCGAAAAATTTCCATTGCCGTAGCAGGGCTGAGCTTTGTTCTCTTCTCCGCTACAGCGCAGGCACAGGTCACCCTGGCCGCCGTCGTCGAACTGGCGCAGCGCAACAGCGCCCCGGTTCGTCTTGCCCAAGCCGACGTGCAAAAAGCCGCGGCCCTGCTCTCCCAAAGCCGCAGCGCCTTTATCCCTTCGGTCACCTTCGGCTCGGGACTGCCGGCATTTTCCGAAATCGGTTTCACCGGCTCGCTGCCAACCATCTGGGATAGCACGGTTCAATCGATGGTCTTCAGCCTGCCCCAAATCCAAGCCATTCGCGCGGCGCACACCGGGCTGCTAGCCGCGCAGTTCATGCTCAAAGACGCGCGCGAGCAAGTCGCGCTCGACGCTTCCACGACTTACCTTGAGCTCGACACGGTCAGCGGCGAAATCGAAGCCGCCAAGCAACAGCAACAGAACGCCGCCCGCTTAGTCGAGATCGAACAGCAACGCGCCGAAGCCGGCGTCGATCCCCTCAGCGAACTCTTGCAAGCGCAATTGACAGCGGCTCAACTCAAGCTGAAGCTGCTGCACCTGGAAACCCGCGCCACGATGCTCGCCAAGCAGCTTTCCGTGCTCACCAGCCTGCCCGCCAGTTCGATTGTTCCCGATCACGCCAGCATTCCGCCGATCCCGACGGTCTCGGTGCGCGATGCCTCGCCTTCGACCGCGGCCATCGAGTCGGCCCGCTCGCTGGCGCATTCGAAAGAACTGCTCGCAAAGGGCGATAAACAACATTCGTGGCTGTTGCCACAACTCAGCTTCGGTCTCGCCTACAACCGCAACACCACGCTGCTCAACAACATCAACAACTACTACGCCAAGCCTCTTCCCGCCAACAACCTCAGCAGCGGCTTCTCGATCCAGGTCCCACTGTTTGACGCCACACTGCGCGGCAAAGCCAAAGAATCTGCCGCCGAGGCCTTGCGCGCTCAGGTAGAAGTCGAACAGGCGCAGCGCCAAAACGAAATTCAGATTGCGCAGCTCGACGGCACACTGCGCGAACTTGATGTGCAGGCCGAAATCGCCAACCTCAAGCAACAGGTCTCCAACGAGCAACTCAAGAGCGTTCTTGCGCAGTTGGAACTCGGCAACGGTGCCTCCAGCTCCGCCGGTACGCCGCAGCTTAGCCCCAAAGCCGAAGAACAGGCCCACATCGACGAGCGCGATAAATTCATCGACTCGCTTGACGCCGCGCTCGACCTGGGCAAAACCCGCCTCAATTTGCTGCGCGCTCTGGGCCACATGCAGGACTGGCTCGACGAGTTGCGCGCAAAATAATTTCAACGCAGGCTTCGCCAACGGATTTCACTAAATTGAAACGCGCGGTGCTTCGGCCGCAACGGCCGCCTTGCCCTTTACCGATTCCCCGTAGCGCTAGCTGCCCCAATGCTAAAATAGAGTGATGCCGATGCCTCTGAAAACGCTTTTTCTCAACCCTCCTTCTTTTGAAAATTTCGACGGCGGCGCGGGTTCGCGCTGGCCGGCTACGCGCGAGATTGAGTCCTACTGGTATCCGGTCTGGCTCACCTATCCCGCCGGACTGCTTGAAGGATCGCGGCTGCTCGACGCCTCACCGCATCACGTCTCTGTCGAACAGACCATTGAGATCGCGAAAGAGTACGAGTTTCTGGTTCTGTTTACTTCGACCATTGGCTGGAAGAGCGACCATCGGCTGGCCGAGAAGATCAAAGAAGTACATCCGACAATCAAAATCGCCTTTGTGGGCCCACCTGTCACCACCGACCCCGAGCGCGCTCTCAACGAGTGCGCAGCCATCGATTTCGTTTGTCGCCGCGAATTCGAGTTCTCGGTCATCGAATTCGCACAGGGCAAGCCACTTGAGGAAATTTCTGGCGTCAGCTACAAAAAAGACGGCAAGATCGTTCACACCGCCGACCGTCCGCTGAACGAAAATCTCGACGCCATGCCCTGGGCAACGAAGATCTACAAGCGCGATCTCGACGTAACGCGCTACAGCGTTCCTTTCCTGCTGCACCCTTTCATCGCGCTTTACACCACGCGCGGCTGCCCGGCGCAGTGCACCTTCTGCCTATGGCCGCAGACCATGAGCGGCCATGCCTGGCGCCGCCGCTCCACCGACGATGTGGCTGCCGAACTGGCCTGGGCCAAGGAAAACTTTCCCGAGGTTAAGGAATTTTTCTTCGACGACGACACCTTCAACATCCAAAAGCCGCGCACCATCGAACTCTGCCAGAAGATTAAACCGCTGGGGCTGACCTGGAGCTGCACCTCGCGCGTAACCACCGACTACGAAACCTTGAAGGCGATGAAAGAGGCCGGCTGCCGTTTGCTGATCGTCGGCTTCGAGTCGGGCGATCCGCAGATTCTTAAAAACATCAAGAAGGGCGCCACCATTGAGCGTGCTCTGCAGTTTGCCAAAGACTGCCACGCGCTCGGCCTGACGATTCACGCAGACTACATCCTCGGCCTGCCCGGCGAAACCAAGGAATCGATTCACAACACAATCAACTTCGCCAAGCGCATCGATGCCGAAACCATTCAGGTCTCCATCGCCCACGCTTTTCCCGGCACCGAGTTCTATGAATACGCCGAGAAGAAAGGCTTCATCACCAACAAGTCGATGGAAGACAGCGGTGGCCACCAGATGGCGCACATCGAGTACCCTGGTCTGCCCACCGACTACATTTTGGAGATGGTCCATCGCTTCTACGACGAGTATTTCTTCCGGCCCAAAGCGGCCTTCCGCGTGGTCTGGAAAGCGATACTACACCGCGACGTACCCCGGCTTTATGTCGAAGCCAAGTCGTTTCTCAAGCTGCGCGCCGAGCGCAACAAAATGGTCAAGGCGGCACGCAGCCAGCAAAATGAACCGCACGCCCCCACCGGCGCATAGATCGATTGCCCGATTGCCCGATTGCCATGAAGGCAAAAGCTGTCAGCGCCCCTGCGATGGCCGCAAAATCAGCAGGGGCTTTAGCTCTGTACGATGGATCACTTTTTCCCACGGCCGATTTAGATTCTGAGTTCTTTTTCAGTCCGGCGATTCACGATAGCACCCCGTGCCTAATCACCGGACCAGCGCTCGGCCGTTCTTCGCCATGGTTGCTCAATGATCGCTGTTTCATAAAACAAGAAAGAACAAATGTCCCGCTACTCACTCTCGTCGCGTCAATACCTGATTCTCGGACTGGTCGCCGTCTGCGCTCCGCTGGGAGACAGTTGTCTCTCCCGAGGCATGACCTCCATGCACTCGATTTCACTGGCTCATCCCGGCGAGTTGATCGCCGCCGTATTCACGCCCTGGATCGCCATCGGCATTGCGCTGCTGATCTGCTTTTTCGCCAGCTATCTGACCGCGCTCTCCTGGGCCGATCTCACCTTCGTGCTGCCGGCCACGGCCTTCGGCAACATCATCGTCGCCTTTCTCTCCCGTTTCTGGCTGCATGAAACGATTTCGCCCTCCCGCTGGGCCGGCATCGCGCTGATCACGCTCGGCGTTGGCTTCGTCGCCCAGGGGCCTTCGCTCACCGAACGCGCTAATCCAGCCGAAGAGGATTCCACTCTTGAGGAGGCGCAAACCCGATGACGATTCCTCTGCCTCCCCTGCCGCTCGCCTCCGAACCACACCCCTGGCTGGCCGCCGCCATGATCGCCGCCGTCGTGCTCACCTCCACCACCGGCGAGGTGCTCACAGCCTCCGCCATGAAGTCCGTCGGCGACCTCGATCTGATTCGCGCCCGCGCTGGGCTGAAAGGCGCGATCCGCGCCGTGCTCGCCTGTCCGCGCTTCTTTGTTGGCGTTTTTTTCCTCTCCCTCTCCTTCTTCTCGCTGCTCTTCGCACTCAACCACCTAACCCTTAGTCTGGTCGCACCCGCTTCGGCTTCGCTCACATTGGTCACCAATGCCGTTGCCGGCAAAATCTTCCTCAAGGAAAACGTCGACCGCCGCCGCTGGGCCTCCGCCCTGCTGGTCTGCATAGGCGTCTATCTGCTGGCACATTAGAGCAAGTCTCCAAATCATATCGAAAGAGAAATCTTCTCTAAGGGATTTCACTCGCCGCGGCGAGTGAAATCATTCCCGTCCAAAGCGACCTTCTGTGCACTTACCGCTGACCGGCTAAAACAGAATGCGAAGCTCGGAAATCAAGCTGTGATTGTAGGTGTGGAAGCCGGAAGTGGCGATCTGCATTCCCGTGTTGACGACAAAAAACGGATGCGTGGGCTTCCAGTTTTTGGCGCGAATCACGTAAAAAGCGGCAGGCGTAATGAAGTTCTGTGTCTTGCCGTCGTGGCCGCCGGAAAAGTAGAAGGTGGAGTTGTTCTCCAGCTCCAGCCATGTCCCCCGATTCACATGCCACTGCGCGGCGTTGTTATAAACGATCGTCCGACCTTGAGTGGCGATCTTGCCGGTCGGTAGCGTGCCGCTAATGGCCGAGATCAAGTCGCCGTGTTTCAACCCGACGCCGCCAGCCAGCGTCGGCGTAAAAACATCGGTTCGCGCGCCATTGGTGGCGCTGCCCGTGGCGAAGCTGTGGGCCAGCATCGCTGTCAGAATGTAGTTACCATGCCCGGCGCCCGCCGACGCAATGCGGTATTTGGCCAACACCGACGTATCGCCAAATCCATCCTTGGCGCTGCCGTTGTGCTGGATGTATGCCGGCGGATAGGCATCGAACTCGAAGCGTTTTTTGCAGATAACGCCTATGCCGCGTCCATTGCCGTAAATAGCGGTTCGCTGCCCCGTCGTCGTGAATTGGTTGACGAATGGAATGCGCACGTACTGGATCAGCCGAGGATCGGCGGCGACCAGCGGTGTAACCATGACCGGTTGCAGCTTGGCCACTTCAGCATTTTGGCTGCGGAATTGCTCAAGTTTCGACGACTGAGCGCTGACTACGCCCGCGGAAATTGTACCTGCGACCAATAGCGACATAGACAGAAAGAAAATCGATTTCAAAGAAACGAACCTTTATTAAAAGCTCTTGCGTCTGATCTTCTGGGAAAGAATTCGCCAATCAAGAAATTGGCTCAGATCTCAATTACAAAAATAGCAGACGCCGCGACTTTAAATCAGCCACCAGAAAGCCATGCGGCTCGCCCGCGGCACGGCTGATCGCTTCGGCCGCCAGATGACCGCTGCGCGCCGCGCTTTCCATCGTCGACGGCCATCCGGTCTGAATCCAATCGCCAGCCAGAGCACAATTGGGCCACGGCGCCACGGCACTTGGCCGCGCCGCATCGATACCCGGCGGCACGGTAAAGGTCGCGCGCATTTCCTTTACCAGCGCTGCCTTTTCTAACTTCGCCGTCGCTACCGCGGGGAAAAACTCCGCCAGTTCGCGCATCGCCAGCGCAATCGCCTGGGCACGATCCAGTTTTGCAAATTCGCGCGCGGAACTTACAACCAGTTCCAGATAGCTTCCCTTCCCCTTGCGCCGCGGCTGTAAGCGACTCTTGTTGTACATCCAGTGAATCGTGCGATCGAGCAGCACGGCATGTTCCAGATCCGTTATCTCGCGATCGAACCAGAGATGAACGCTGGCAATCGGACTATGTTTGTGCCGGGCAATCTGGCCGGCAAGCACCTCGGCGCCTGCGGTGCGCGGCAACTGCGGCAACAGCGCGCCCAGCGCCTCAAAGGGCAGCGCCAGCAGAAGAAATTCAGCGCGCAATTCGCCGGTTCGCGTCGTCACGCACCACTGGCCTTCGCACTCGTTCCACTCCGCACTCTCAACGCCCGCGCCGAGCTTGACTTCGCTACCGCGCTCACGCAAAAACCGCACCGCGCCGTCGTAGAGTTCGCTCAGCGGAACACTGCTGACGCCCATCGCGCCGGCATCGGCGGAGCTCATGAACAATTCGCGAATCACCTTCGCCGCATAGGGTAGCGCGATTTCGTCCAGATCGCCATTGAGCGCGCTGGCGATCACCAACCGCCAAAAGCGGTTCATCGCGCCCTCGGTCTGCCCGTGACGTTTGAGCCACTCGCCCAGTGACTCCTGCGAATCGGCAGCCACGGGCCGCAGCAGCGCGCTAAAAGCCCGCCCCAGCGCCAGCTTGTCGCCCACCGTAAAGGCATGGGCCTTGAGCAGACGCGGCAAGCCGCAGAGTGGCGCGGGCAGCCACGACGAAAAGCCCAGCTCCGAGCGCCTGCCCCCCGGCTCGATCATCGTCATCGTGCGCGTCCAGTGAATTCGCTGCGCCACATCGATCCGCCGATAGAATCCGATCAGGTTCGTGCAGCAGCCGAAAAGCGCGTGCTGGCAGTTATCGATCGTCTCATCGACGCCCGGATTGCGATAGGAGCAGGCCCGTCCGCCGAGAAAGCCGCGCCGTTCGGCCAGTTGCACGCGTAGCCCGGCCTCGGCCAGCGCGCAAGCTGCGCTCAATCCGGCCACACCGCCGCCCACCACGATCGCCGTTTTTTCCGCTCCACTCACCGCTTCACGCACTCCGCAGATTCGCCGTTTCTGGCCTCGCCGAAAACACGGCGCACAAAACGCGCCCTTCCAGCTTTCTCCATCCTAATTGCGGAGGCCGACAAATAATTATGGCTAAAAGTAAATATCTCCCGGCAGAGCCGGGGTAATTTACAGGAACGGAGAGCGCGCTTCCCCGTTGCCCCCAAATAAGCGATCTTGAACAATTCCATTGCGACGCTTGCTTCGGTCTGTCTTGAGCACAACTGCTCAGATTCCCGATCAGTCCAAGACGATACTGATGGGAAGAGTTTCGGCCGCTGGCGTGACTCGTTTCCACGTCGCAGGGCCTTGGTGCGAGTTATCGACCATGAACCATATCCGTAAGGATAAGAACAACGTCCGCCCGATCATCTTTCAGATCGTTCTCGACGCGCTGAAGGGGCTAAATATGTCATCCCCCGTAACAGATGCAAAACGCCGAACCGAGCGAAATCAATCCGCAAGATGCTGGCCAAGTGCTGCGGCACCGTATAACGATCAAAACGAAACAGTCTGAAGTCTGAAAGCCACTGCCGGGATGTGAGCAGTTGCGGAGAAAGAGAAAGGATGCGTTACGATGGCTACCACCGAATACCCCATCAAAGTTGAGGATCATGGCACCTCTCAACCTTTCAGCAAGAACTTCGATCAGTTTGGCAATTCATCGGGGTTCATCTTCGACGTGAATTTATCAACCGCGATTGCGGCCGATGGCAAGAACGAAGAGAGAGCCCCAAAGCCCAAAGGACCGCTCTCGGCTGAGATGCTGGACAAGATGAATCGCTACTGGCGCGCGACAAACTATCTTTGCATTGGCCAGATCTACCTCTCTGACAATCCCCTGCTCCGCGAACCGCTCAAGGCGGAACATATCAAGCCCAGACTGCTCGGTCACTGGGGAACTTCTCCGGGGCAGAATTTCATCTACATTCATTTGAACAGGCTGATCAAAGAGCACGATGCCGACATTATTTACATTTCAGGTCCGGGACACGGAGGCCCTTCGCTGAATGCCTGTTCTTATCTGGAAGGCACATACACCGAGGTTCACCCGGAGATCACGCAGGATGAAGACGGTCTGCGGCTCATGTTTCGCAAGTTTTCGACGCCGGGCGGCGTGCCCAGCCATTGCGGGCCGCACGTGCCGAATTCGATGCACGAGGGAGGAGAGCTTGGCTACTCTCTGATGCACGCATTTGGCGCGGCCTTCGACAATCCCGACCTGATTGTCGCCTGCGTTATCGGCGATGGTGAGTCCGAAACTTGCCCACTGGAAGGAAGCTGGAAGTCAGTCAATTTTCTCAATCCGGTGCGAGACGGCGCGGTCCTGCCGATTCTTCACCTGAATGGATATAAGATCTCCGGACCAACGGCTCAGGGACGCACGAGCGACGCGGACTTGAAGGCCCTTTATGCCGGACGTGGTTACAAGCCCTACTTTGTCGAAGGTGACGACCCGGAGGTTGTGCATCAACTATTGGCGCAGGCGCTTGAGGATTGTTACGCCGAAATTCGAGGAATTCAGCAGGAGGCGCGCAAGAACGGATTCAAGAAGCAACCCATCTGGCCAATGATTATTTTCCGCACGCCCAAGGGATGGACCTGTCCGAAAGAAGTAGATGGAATCCCCATCGAAGGTACATTCCGCGCGCACCAGGTTCCGCTGGCAACCGTCCGAGAGAACCCAGAACATCTCAAGATTCTTGAAGCCTGGATGAAGAGCTACAAGCCGGAGGAACTCTTCGATGCAAATGGCACCTTCATTGAAGAATTGGCCGCGCTATCTCCTGCTGGTAACCGGCGCATGGGCGGCAGTCCGCATGTAAATGGTGGAAGGTCCCTGATTACACTCGCTCTTCCCGATTTCACGGATTATGCCCTTGAAATTCCAGGGCCCGGTCAGGTGCTTGCCGAAGCTCCGCGCAAACTTGGCGATTTCTTCCGCGACATCTTCAGGATGAATCCGACGAACTTCCGCATGTTCTGCCCCGATGAATCGAATTCCAATCGCCTGAACTCTATCTTCGAGGCTACAAAGCGGTGCTCGATGGCAGAACTTGTCTCCATCGACGATGAACTGGGTCCGGACGGTCGCGTTATGGAAGTGCTGAGCGAGCATCTCTGTCAGGGATGGCTCGAAGGCTACCTGCTTACAGGACGTCATGGCATGTGGTCCTCTTACGAGGCATTCGCACAGGTGGTTGATTCGATGACCACCCAACACGCCAAGTGGCTTGAGCAATGCGGCGATTATCCCTGGCGCAGACCGCTCGCCTCTCTCAATGTTCTGCTCACCAGCCATGCCTGGCGCAATGATCACAATGGCTTCAGCCACCAGGCAACCGGATACGTAGACAATGCGTTGGCACGTAGGAGTGAAGTGATCCGCGTGTATTATCCACCGGATTCCAATTGCCTGCTGAGCGTCTTTGATCATTGCCTGCGCAGCCGCAATTACGTGAATGTCGTCACCTGCGGTAAACAGCCGCAGCTCCAATGGCTGAACATGGACGAAGCTCTCGAACACTGCTCGCGCGGCGCGTCTATATGGAAGTTTGCCACCAACGACGAAGGCGAAGAGCCTGATGTCGTGCTGGCCTGCGCCGGCGATGTACCAACCATCGAGACCTGCGCGGCTTCATGGTTGCTACAGAAACACGTGCCTGACATCAAGGTACGCGTCGTCAACGTTGTCGACCTGATGACTCTCATGTTTCCCGACAAACATACGCACGGGATGGACGAAATGTCATTCAACGCGCTGTTTACCAAGAAAGCGCCGGTAATCTTCGCCTTCCACAACAACCGTTGGCTCATTCATACCCTTGTTCACGGGCGTTCCGATGAAGGCCGCTTCCATGTGCACGGCTATATGGATAAGGGTACGACCACCACGCCATTCGATATGGTGGTGTTGAATGAAATGAGCCGCTTCCACCTTGCACTCGACGCATTGAAACATATTCCTCGCCTCCGTCTGCAGGCCGAGAATGCAATCGACTTCTTCCATCAGGAATTGCAGCGCCACCACGACTATATCCGCGAGCATCTGGAGGATATTCCGGAGATCAGAAACTGGCAGTGGACGAAGGACTTCAGCGATTCCACCGCACCAGTTCCACTAGCCAAGGGGCATCCAGAAAAAGCGATGTTCACCGACAGTTAAACTGCGGCGGATTGAAATCGAGGCGGAGGCCGTTATCGCACGAAGTTAGCGATAGCGGCCTCCGCTTTCTGAACTGCGGCAAACGGAGGAGATATTGAACGATCCGAAAGCACCATCCGATTGGTTAAAGGTTGATGGCATCGATGCACTGGTTGAGTTAGCGCTCAATCTCCATTGGTCTTGGAACCATGCCGCGGACGAGTTATGGAAAGCGCTCGACAAGGAGCTCTGGGAAACCACGCAAAATCCATGTGTCATCCTGCGAACGGTTTCTCAGAAAAAGATCAAGGATGCATTGGGTGCACCGGAGTTCCGCCATCGTCTCGACACTCTGCTACAGAAGAATAAGGAATCCTATCGAGCAGACGCATGGTTCCAACACAAGCATCCCGGCGCCGCACTGTCCACGATCGCATACTTCAGCATGGAGTTTATGCTGAGCGAAGCGTTGCCTATCTATTCGGGCGGACTTGGCAATGTAGCCGGCGACCAGATAAAGGCTGCCAGTGATCTGGGAGTTCCAGTCGTGGGAGTTGGCCTGCTCTATGGTCAGGGATATTTCCGTCAGGATTTCGATTCGGAAGGCCGACAACAGGCACTCTATCCAATCAACGATCCGGGGCAGTTGCCGATTCGGCCGTTGCGCCAGCCAGATGGCGAATGGTTGCGTTTGCAAATTCAACTTCCAGGTTCGAAGATATGGCTGCGCTGTTGGGAGGTGTCGGTGGGACGAACAAAGTTGTACCTGCTCGACACCAACGATTTTGCCAATACCGCGGCTTATCGCGGAATTACCAGTGAACTTTATGGCGGCGACCCGGAGATGCGCCTGAAACAGGAGATCGTCCTCGGCATCGGCGGATGGCGCTTGTTGCGAGCGCTGGGGCTCACGCCCGAGGTCTGTCATCTTAATGAAGGGCACGCTGCATTCGCCGTGCTTGAACGCGCCCGTTTCTACATGGAGGATCACAAGAAGCCATTCGATCTTGCCATGAATATTACACGCGTTGGAAATGTATTCACGACGCATACCGCCGTAAGTGCCGGCTTTGACCGCTTCGATCCCCTACTTATTCGCACCTATCTGAACCACTATGCAGTCGATGAACTCGCAATCTCAGTGAACGATCTGCTCGCCATGGGAAGACAGAATCCGGAAGACAATTCGGAAGCCTTCAACATGGCTTATCTCGCGGTCCACGGCAGCGGCCAGATCAATGGCGTAAGCAAGCTGCATGGAAAAGTAAGCAAACAGATTTTCCAGCCACTGTTTCCCCACTGGCCGCAGGAGGATCTTCCGATAGGGTTCGTAACCAACGGCATTCATGTTCCCACATGGGATTCAGTAGAGGCCGACGCGCTATGGAGCTCAGCTTGCGGCCAGAAGCGTTGGTGTGGTGATCGTCCGGTCGAAGAGGCTATCCGTGGCATCTCCAATCAGCAACTATGGCAATTGCGCACAGCGGGGCGAAAAGATCTGATTGAGCGGATGCGGAAGCGGTACCAGTTCCAACTCGCCGCGGAAGGCGCAGATCCGTCGAATGCCACCGACATCTTCAATGAAAAAGTGCTGACCCTCGGTTTTGCGCGGCGCTTTGCCACGTATAAACGCCCTAATCTTCTTTTACACGATACCGAGCGGCTGGTCCGGTTGCTCTCTAATCCTCGATGCCCCGTTCAGTTAATCCTCGCCGGAAAAGCTCATCCGCAGGATCTTCCTGGGCAGGAGCTTATCAAGCAGTGGAAGGATTTCATCAAGCGTCCCGAAGTGCAGGGACGAGTGGTTTTCCTCAACGACTACGACATGATGCTGGCGCGAGAGTTGGTCCAAGGAATTGATCTTTGGATCAACACGCCGCAGCGTCCGTGGGAGGCCTGCGGAACTAGTGGCATGAAGATCCTCGTCAATGGCGGGCTGAATCTCTCCGAGTTAGACGGCTGGTGGGCTGAAGCATATTCGCCCGAGGTCGGTTGGGCCGTTGGGGACGGCCAGGAACATGGCGATGATCCCGTTTGGGATGCGAAGGAAGCAGACGCGCTGTATACCCTGCTGGAAACTGAAGTAGTTCCGGCGTTTTATGAGCGCGATGAATCCGGGATGCCATGCAAGTGGCTTGAGCGCGTCCGCGAAAGTATGGCGAGGCTCACACCGAAGTTTTCCGCCACGCGCGCCATTCGCGAATATACCGAGAGTCATTATCTGCCCGCCGCTTCTGGCTATCGCGATCGCACCGCAAATGACGGCGCGCTCGGCGCGAGTCTGCACGAATGGAAGCAGAGCCTCGATCGGCATTGGAGCACGGTGCATTTCGCTAAGGTACAAGTCAACACCCATGATGAGCAGCACTACTTTCAGGCCGACATTGTACCCGGGGCCCTAACTCTGGATATCTTGAGAGTTGAACTATATGCCGATTCATCGCACGGGCAGTGTGCTTGCTGCGAAGAGATGAACGCCTCCGGGCCATGCGCAGATACGCCAGGCGCGTTCACCTATTCAGCTCAAGTTTCCGCAACGCGCCCCGCCAGCGACTATACCGCACGTATTGTCCCCTATCACTTGAATGCGGTCGTGCCGCTCGAAGCGGGGCAGATTGTCTGGCAACACTGAGTGAACCTCAGAAGCATCCACCGCAAAGCGAACTTCCAAACACTACACGCGTCTCATAACCCTAGGTTCATTCGGTATTCAGTCCGAGTTGGGATAGCTTGGCACGAGAGGATTCGCAGTCTGTATGAAGAACGCCTTGCATTCCCAGCCCCTCGGCGATCTGAACAAACATCGGGGTATTGTCGATGAAGACAGCCTGCTCAGGTCGCACCTGAGCTATATCTAAAGCAAGCTTGAAAATTTCCACACCGGGCTTACGCATATGAACAAAGCAAGAAGATATGAAGCAGTCAACTAACCTATCCAGATTGAACCGTTCGATCCGGTACGCATTCAGCTCACGCGCTTCATTGCTTACGATCGCTATCTTCAACCCGAGATGCTGCTTTAGCCGAGCGACAAACGCGATCATATCCGGGAATGCCTTCGACTGCTCGAACATATAACGTCGAAACTGATTACGTGTGAAGGTTCGCTTTTGGTGAAACACAACCAGGTTCAAATACTCTTCGAGCGTAATCTTACCCTCCTCGAAGATTTCGAATGTAAGATGATGGCGTTCCTCCATTTCGGCCAAATCCAGCTTGAAGTTCTTCGCCGCCCGCCTGCGGGCCAGATGATCCCACCCATCGGTCAGCAAGACGCCACCTATATCCAGAAATACGCATGTGATTCCTATCTTTTTTTTCATCAGTTTCACTCCCGTAGGACAAACCTAAGTAGTATTCTTCGAGTTCTTAATCCCTCAATCACACGCAACGTCTATCTCAACTGCTTATTCCATCTGCCAGATCTACTTGTCGCCAAGGCAAGCAAGGATCGTCTTGATGACCACGTTGGTATCGTCAGGCCCTTTTACAGGGATCGACACCACTCCCGCCTCTTCCACCGGGTAGTCGTTCCCGCCTGGGAACAACGCATCGCCGATATAAATCATCTCTTTTAATGAAAGGTGCAGAGTGTCCCGCAGCTTTCCTATGCCGTAGGCTTTGTCAATGCCAGGTTTGGTCACATCAATTGATGTTGTACCGCCGATGCGAATGGAAAACTCCGGGATAAGTCTCTCCAGGATCGCCGTGATCTTCTTCCGCTTGGCAAAATCGGAATCCCACTCTTCTTTTTCAACCAAAGGCGCTTGTTGACCTAACGCGGAGTAAGTGACCTGACTTCCCCGGTCCTCAATCACCTTTCCCCACACCTTGCTGGCGCGATAGCCAGCCTCTCCCGCCGCCTTATCCAGAGAGTCAATGATCTTGTTTTTTTGCTCCGCCGTAAGATCCTCTGAATAGAGTTCCTCCCACTTTCCGTTATATTGAAAGAATTTTGTTCCACAAGTTGGAAGCAGAGACAAGTTCGCAAGGCTACTGTTCTTGGGAAGATCGGTAAGGAGTTGCTTTTCAAACTGCGCCCATGCGCCTCCAGAAATCACCGCCACTTTGATGATGCCCAAGAGGGCGCGCAACAGTACCGCCGTCTGTGGAGCAAGAGACGACTTGCTGAGCGCGAGGGTGCCGTCCAAATCGAACACGATGAGTTTTTTCATTCATCTCTCAGTCTTATGTTTTACAAACTTAACTTAGATTTGCGGCGTTTATGTAGACTTAATTCGCGGCACTCGCGGGTATCGCAGGTTGCCGATGGCCATTTGGAACCCAAGCCAGATTGCCACTAAGCACGTAGACAGACAGAGCCGCGGCCATGAGAATCGCTCCGGCCCAAAAGCGCCAGTCACGATGCATGCGCCGCCAATACGGTCCCGGATCGGGTTCGCCTGCGCTGTTGCTGTTTCCCTCCATGTAGTGTTTGCTCCCTGTCATTTCTCCTCCATAGCCGGAGAATATTCGCCCCTGCGTGCAGCTTGGTTGCAGCATGCGCGATGATACAAAGCCTTCTGAGCAGCCGGCACATTGGTCTCCTGCCCCTTCCAAATCTCCAAAGCGGGCTGTTGAATGGCGCGCGCAAACGAAAATGCAAACGCCCATGGCAACCGAGATTTGAATCTTACGTTCATCGCATTTAAGCGGGCCGAAGCCAATTCCGCGGGTTGACCGCCCGACAAGAATGCAATCGCCGGCACAGCAGCGGGCACGGCTCGCAGAAAGCAGTTCACGGTGGCGTCGGCTACATCGTCCGATGTAGGCTGGTTGCTCGAGGAAATTCCGGGAAGCACCATATTGGGCTTTAAAACCATACCTTCCAGAACTACTCCTTGCGCAAACAACTCGCTGAACACCGTGTGCAACACTTCATCGGTGACCGTGCAACACCGCTCTAACGTATGCTGCCCATCCATGATGACCTCCGGCTCGACTACCGGGACGAGGCCCGCTTCCTGGCACAGCGCCGCATAGCGAGCCAGGGCATGCGCATTGGCTTCTATACACTCCCAACTCGGCAGTCCTTCGCCGATCGCAATCACGGCACGCCACTTGGCAAAGCGCGCACCTATTTGAAAATATTCCTGCAGACGATCGCGCAATCCGTCCAGGCCTTCTGTGACTTTTTCACCCGGATGGCCAGCCAACTCCTTGGCTCCTGTATCCACTTTGATGCCGGGAGTAATGCCTGCCTCAATGAGAACTTTGACAAAGGGTGTTCCGTCGCTCTTCTGTTGACGAATAGTTTCGTCATAGAGGATTGCACCGCCAATCGACTCACCCAAACCGGGAGTGGTCACAATCAATTCACGGTAAGCTCTTCGAGTTTCGACGGTCTGCGGAATTCCAAGTTTTTCGAAGCGTTTGTTACAGGTCCCGTTGCTCTCATCCATCGCAAGCAAACCCTTGTGATCGGCAAAGAGCAACTTTGCAGTATCTTTCAGCAATTGCAAATTCATTTAAATTTGCTCGCTTTCTGGCCCTACTCTCCGCAGCGCGCCTAGATACTGCAGATTGTTGCTGGGCTACCATGAGTACTATCGAAGAGGGCACAAGCAGGAGTCCGGTCAATTGTGAACAGAATCCAGGCTGGCGGTTATTTGAAAAGGATAGTGGCTTGACTTTTCTCCAACCTGAGACTGAATTCTGTTTTGCAGTAATCCGGCGATGATGTACACGATTGCACAGCACTTTCAAATACCGCGTGGAAGACTGCAAGAAGAAGGAGACGAGGCATTTTCTGAAAAGTGGAGGGCACTAGGCCGCAGCGCAAAGATGATACCGCGGCGAACTTATATCGGAGTCCACGCCCACATTGCCGCCGCACACCACCGAGGCGATCACGAAGCAGCGGGAGAACTGAGCCAAAGGGTTCAGGAATACTCAATGGCAGCTTCTGACAAAGCGCTGGAGATAGCGAAGCAAGTCCATGCCCCGGTGAGGGCTTACATCGTTTTTGATCGAAATCTGACGATCATGGGAGGCAAGTGGAATGGCCGCTCCGAGTACATCTGTGAATTCACAGTCAATCCGTCTCATCGGTCCCGACGCGCGTCACCCGGTATTCGGATTCAATTCAACATCCCCCCTTCAACTGGCACTTCGCCCGCTACCTCCTGTCAGGATAGCGGTGATTGGGAACCACCTTCCAAGGCAATGCGGAATTGCGACCTTCACAACAGATTTGTGTGACGCAATCACTGCCGAGTATGGAGCCGCCCAAGTAGCAGTGGTAGCTATCAACGACGGTAACTCAACCTATGCCTACCCGGAGCGAGTACGATTCGAGATCAGCGAAAGCGATATTACATCCTACAGAGCAGCCGCCAACTTTTTGAATGCGAGCAATATCGAGCTGGTGTGCTTGCAACATGAATTTGGAATCTTCGGCGGCAAATCCGGGAACCACATCACGGAATTGCTGAAGTACCTCAATATGCCGGTACTGACAACGCTGCATACCGTGCTTCATGAACCGAATCTGGACCAGCGGGTTGCAATGCACAAGATTGCCGCACGCTCCGAACGCCTTGTCGTAATGAGCCAATACTCCGCGCGTGTTTTAGAGGAGGTATTCAATGTCCCGGCCAACAAGATCGATCTGATTCCTCATGGCATTCCTGACCTGCCTTTTGTGCAGCCGGATGTTTACAAGAAGCATATCTCATGCCAAGACAAAACTGTACTCCTTACGTTTGGGCTGCTGTCTCCTAACAAGGGATTCGAAAACGTGATTCAAGCCATGCCGCGCATCCTGTCCAGTCACCGCAACGTTGTCTATGTGATTGCTGGCGCGACTCACCCACACATCCGAGCCCGGGAGGGAGATCGCTACCGGCTAGAGTTGCAGGCACTGGCAAAGAAGCATGGAGTGGAAGAACAGATCCTGTTCGTCAACCGCTTCGTCAGTCCTGAAGAAATGACTTCGCTGGTCTGCTCGGCCGACATTTACATCACCCCCTACTGCCACGAAGCACAGGCTGTCTCGGGGACACTGGCATATGCTATGGGCGCCGGGAAAGCGATTATCTCGACTCCATACTGGTACGCAGCAGAGGTGCTTGACCATGGTCGCGGAATGCTGGTTCCGTTTGAGAGCCCAGATGCCATCGCAACGGCCGTAATCGAACTACTGGCCAACGATGCGGCACGCCAGACTATGCGCGAACGTGCCTACCTTTATGCGCGATCCATGGTCTGGAAACATGTAGCGCAGTCCTATATGGCCGTTTTCCAGCAGGCGTGCACCCATCATGCGAAACAAGCCCACGTGAAGTTTGGCGTCCAGGCTAGCACAAGGGAAGCTGAACAGCGCGCTGTGAGTATCTGAGCGATTCCCGGACGCCTATTCTTGCACAATCACAAAATTGTGAGCAATTCAGGACAGACACTCTCCCCGCGAATTCATAATTCTGGTATTGCAAGTACAATGGGACACTTTTACAAAGTGCACTCTTACGCTTCTAGGGCCAGCTATTTTGAATCGTAGTGTGGCCTCGATTGTCGTGGAGATAATTCATTCGGATGCTCGCCTTTTCATCCCACCTTCACGTACTAACAACTACTCTTGCCTTAAACAGGAGCAGACGTTCAGACCAGGAAGGAGGCAACCCTTATGATCCACACAATGATTCACGCGCTCGGCGAGAAACAGGGATTCGACCTTACGCACTTTCTTGCATGCGCCGGAGAGGGCAGAAGAATTGTCCACTGCGATCCCCCAAGAGCCTTGTTCTCCCAGGGGGACTCGGCCGATTCTGTTTTCTATCTTCAGAGTGGTCGTGTAAAGGTTACCGTTGTGTCGGCCAACGGCAAGGAAGCCACAATTACGCTGCTTTCCGCTGGAGACTTTGCTGGAGAGGATTCGCTTGCCGGAGCAGCTGAACACCGATCAACTACAGTTACTGCGATCACACCGTCTAATGCTATGAAGATCGATCGAAGTGAAATGATCCGAGTGATGCACGATGAACATGCATTCTCCGATCTGTTCCTTTCGCACCTTCTGGCTCGCAGCATGCGCACCCAGGAAGATCTTGTCGATCAACTTTTCAATTCCAGCGAAAAGCGCCTAGCAAGAATTCTCCTGCTGATGGCCGACTACGGCAAACCGGGAGAACCATCGGAGTTCATTCCTCCCATCACTCAGGAGACGCTGGCAGAGATGGTCGGCACCACACGTTCCCGCGTCAGTTTTTTCATGAACCGCTTTCGCAAACTTGGGCTTATTGACTACAACGAACGCATCCAGGTTCACAAATCACTTCTCAAAGCAGTCCTCCTCGATCACCTTCCTGAGCACAAATCTCAACAGCCGCGTCTTATCCTCGAACCGAAAACCGCTCCGGGAACGTTCATTGACAAACTTTGTGCTTGAGGAAGTGCCCTCATGAGTATCTGCTCACCGTCTTCGACGAGCGCGAATCGGCACAGGCGGATCGTGCGCGGCATAAGTCAATAGGATGAATGCCGCGCCTACACCCGCTGCTAGATAACGGGTCTCTTGTCTTAGATGCGAACGGAGGCCTTCGTGTCGGGAGCGCCGCTCTCTTTTACGATCAGGCGGAAGCAATGTCTCAATGCAAAGCATCCAACAGCGGAAAGGAACAAATCCCACATACCTATTCTGTATGTACGAGTGCGGCTTGCTATTGAAGTTAGCATCGTCTGACCTTACTTCATCCAATTAGGAATGTATGTGCATTCTTGCTCGCTGAGAGAGTTCATTGGGGCCAAGCCATGGTTGAAAGATGCGGCGGCAGCGTAAAAGGGGGTGCTGCCCTCAGGGGGATGTAGCCGCTTGAGCCGGCATCGTCGCCGCCGCTTGTGGTGTGGGCACCTAAAAGGATCATGACGCTGCAAGCCAGAAAACGCTGTGCAAAATTGCTCAGCGAACCGCATTACGGGGCACGGTTGGGGCAAGTGCATCTTAGTCAAGGAGCCAAGAGAAATTAGCCTCCTCACTTGCACTTGGCATGTGTCGGACCTAGGCCGGCGAGGTGTCCACTATTGAGCAGATTGAATCCAGCAGAAAGTGTCAACTCTAAGTCAGTTTGTTTCAGAAGCGATCGGGCGCAGCGATGATCGCAAAGACGAGGGCACAAACATGGAAGAGCGTAGGTGCGAAATGGCAGCGGCTACGACTGAAGACTGCCGCTGCAAATATCTTCTCGATAGTACAATACCCCCGACACACGACCCGCGGTACAAAAACCTGCGCCGTCGAGTCGAGATTGAGGTTGAAGACTGTAGGTGCAACAGCGTTTCAATTGAAATGGAAGACCCGCGGTGTAAGAGCCTTTCCTCGATGTGGTAATTGAGGTTCTAACTTCTCACCGTTCAATTTTGTACGAAAGAGCTGCGCATTCAAACTTTCAGACTTTTTCGATCGCCCCTAGAAATGCGATGAATCCCGGCCCGGTGAGTTTAATGAAGGCTTCTCAAAGGCGCTATCGATTTACCTTTGCGATCCTATCCTTTTACATTGACCTCGGAGATATTTCGAGGAACGAGCATTCTTTCCCGTTGCGATCACAATCACACGGAATTGAATACCTGCCGAATAATAGAGTGCTTCGAGATAGCCGCCTGCCAATGGGCACGGATATCGCAAGGAAGACGCAATGGCCATCGCCGCAGACAACAAAGATTCCGCTATCGCAGCACCGCCCCCGAATTCGCCGAAGAGTCAAGAAACGGACAATGCGGGTAAAGGAGAATCAAAACCCGAGGCATCGAAAACAGATACCCCAAAAGAAGCTGGTGTAACCGAAGCTCCACCAGCAAAGGCCGATACGTCTAAAGCTCCTAGCGTCAGTGACAAAATGCGCCGTTATCTCAAGCCTGCTCTTGGCGTCGCATTACTCGCCGTCATCGCAGTAACTGCTTATCTAATTTGGCAGCATTTTCGGGTTAAGGGCCTGGGAGAAGGTTTTGTCAGCGGTAATGGCCGCATCGAGGTTGTTGAGTTGGATGTTGCGGCAAAAGCTCCTGGGCGCATTAGTGAAATGTACGCAGACGAGGGCGACATTGTTACCACCGGGCAGGTGGTCGCGAGGATGGATACGGCCGTGCTCCATGCGCAACTGAAGCAGGCGCAGGCAGAGGAGGATAAGGCGCGCAATGCGACCAATACGGCCTTGGCTATGGTTGCACAGCACGAGGGCGAACAGTCCGCACAAGCGGCGGTGGTTGTACAGCGCGAAGCGGAACTGGCCGTGGCCGAAAAAACTGCAGACCGGACGCGCATTCTATCCGAACAACGCGCAGCCTCAATTCAGGAACTCGATGAAGATGTGGCGCGCCGGCGAGAGGCTGCCGCTGCTCTTGCCGCTTCTAAAGCGCAACTGGTTGCCACCCAATCTACAATCAATGCGGCCAATTCCCAGGTTCTTGAGGCGCGGTCGAACGTTGCGGCGATGCAGGCATCTGAAGGCCAGATCCAGGCAGAGATTGACGACACCGTATTGAAGGCTGTGCGGAGTGGAAGGGTTCAATACCGCATTGCTCAGCCGGGCGAGGTTGTCGGCGCAGGCGGCAAGGTGCTCAGCATGGTTGATCTGAGCGATGTTACAATCACCTTCTTCCTTCCAGAAGCATCCGCCGGTAGGGTTGCCCTAGGGTCAGAGGTTCATATCGTCCTTGATGCAACTCCGAACGATGTGATCCCGGCAAAAGTAACTTTTGTTGCCAGCGTTGCACAGTTCACGCCAAAGTCCGTGGAAACCCAGAGCGAACGCGAGAAGTTGGTCTTTCGTATAAAAGCCAGGATCAATCCGGAGATTCTGCGTCAGCACGCCTCGCAAATAAAATCTGGCTTGCCTGGAATGGCCTATGTTCGTCTTGATTCTGCCGTAGCTTGGCCAACTAAATTGGCTGTCAGGGCGCAGCGGTGAGCAGCCCGTCTGCCCCGGTTGTGCGCTTGCAGAATGTAGCCCACTCATACGGGGCTACGGTAGCTGTCGACAATGTAAGCCTGGATATTCCAGCCGGGAAGATGGTTGGTTTCATCGGGCCCGATGGCACAGGAAAGTCGACGCTTCTGGGCCTTATCTCCGGCGCCGTAAAAGCACAAAAGGGGACAATAGAAGTTCTGGACGGCGGCATGGCAAGTCGCGCCCATCGCAGACTTGTGTGCCCTCGCATTGCCTATATGCCGCAAGGCCTCGGCAAAAATCTGTATCCCACGCTTTCCGTCGATGAAAACCTCGACTTCTTCGGACGCCTCTTCGGACTGACCGGCCTAGAGCGCAAAGGGCACATTGAAGAGTTGCTTGCAAGCACCGGGCTCAAGTCATTTCGCGACCGGCCGGTAGGGATGCTCTCGGGCGGAATGAAGCAGAAGCTGGGCATCTGCTGCTCGCTGATTCACGATCCCGATCTTTTGATTCTCGATGAACCAACAACCGGAGTCGATCCGCTTTCTCGTCGCCAGTTTTGGGACTTGATCAAAAGCATACGCGAACGTCGCTCTGGAATGAGCGTAATCATCGCCACTGCCTACATGGAAGAGGCGGAAGGTTTTGACTGGCTCATCGCCATGAATGCAGGACGCGTGTTGGCGACCGGATCAGCGCATGAATTCAAAGAAAAAACAGGTCAGAAGACGCTTGAGGAAGCGTTCATCCAATTGCTGCCCGAAGATCAGCGCAAGGGGCACCGCGCACTTGTGATTCCACCACGAAAACCGGATGCCCAGGTCGTAATCGAAGCCCGCGATCTGACCAAGCGCTTCGGAAAGTTCGTGGCAGTGGACCATGTAACCCTGAGCGTCCAGCGCGGCGAAATCTTCGGCTTTCTCGGTTCAAACGGTTGCGGAAAATCCACGACCATGAAGATGCTCACTGGTCTGTTGCAGACCACCGAGGGTCAGGCGCTGCTTTTTGGCAAGCGAGTTACTGCAGGCGATCTTGAGGTACGCCGCCACGTCGGCTATATGTCGCAGGCATTTTCTCTTTATACGGAACTAACTGTTCGTCAGAATCTGTTTCTCCACGCGCAGCTCTATGACGTGCCGGCATCGGAAATCGATGCTCGCGTGGAAGAGATGACTCGGCGATTCGAGTTAGAAACGGTGCTGGATCAGTTACCGGAAGGGCTGCCACTGGGCATTCGCCAGCGCTTGTCTTTGGCCGTTGCGGTAATCCATCGCCCATCCATGCTGATCCTCGACGAGCCCACCTCCGGCGTAGACCCAATCGCCCGAGACATTTTCTGGGAATTAATGCTCGGACTCTCCCGTAACGACGGAGTGACCATCTTCATCTCAACCCACTTCATGGATGAAGCTGCGCGCTGCGACCGTATTTCGCTGATGAATGCCGGCAAAATCCTGACCACAGGCGAACCGGCCGCGTTGGTCAAAACTCATGGGTTCGGCACCCTTGAAGCAACTTTTATTGACTATCTAGAAAAAGCCCAAACCCCGACGGAAAAGGCTAACTCCCCCATTGCCATCTCTGCTAATACCAACAAGCCGTCTCAGGTTCCCATCGATCCGCGAAAAACTTCGCTAAAAAATCCCGTTTTCAGCTTGCAGCGATTACTCACGTACGCATATCGCGAAACGATCGAGTTGCGCCGCGATCCGATTCGCCTCGCTCTCGCTCTAGGTGGAACAGTCTTGCTTATGATCGTCATTGGCTACGGAATCAGCCTCGACGTGAACAATGTTTCTTATGCCGTCCTCGACCGAGACCAAACCGCGGCCAGCCAGAACTATGCGCTAAATCTCTCAGGCTCTCCCTACTTCGTCGAGAAGCCTGCCGTCACGGATTATAGCGATCTTGACCGGCGCATCCGCAACGGTGAACTTACATTCGCTGTTGAGATACCTCCAAACTATGGCCAGGATCTCCATCGCGGCGCGCAACCTGCCATCGGGTTGTGGGTGGATGGAGCCATGCCGCAGCGAGCAGAAACAGTGCTGGGCTACGTGCAATCGATGCATTACTTGTATCTCGCGAACCTTGCCACTCAGCGCCTTGGAGTAAGCGCCGTCCCTATCTATAACCTTGAAACTCGCTTTCAATACAACCCAAACGTATCCAGTGTCACCGCCATGGTGCCTGCGGTTATTCCCTTGCTGCTCATCTTCATCCCCGCCATCCTTACTGCTCTTGGTGTCGTACGCGAAAAAGAACTTGGCTCCATTCTTAACCTCTATGTAACTCCGGTAACTAAGGTCGAATTCCTGATCGGTAAGCAGTTACCCTACATAGCTGTCGGTATGGCTAACTTCGCGCTTATGACCTTGATGGCGCTCTTCCTTTTCCGCGTGCCGATTTCTGGCAATTTCATCGCTCTGGCAACAGGAGCACTGCTTTACGTTGTTTGCGCAACCGGGCTCGGCCTGCTCATGTCCACGTTTATGGATAGCCAGATTGCCGCTATCTTCGGGACGGCTATCGGGACGGTGCTCCCCGCGCTACAGTTCTCAGGCCTTCTCTATCCTGTTTCCTCTCTTTCGGGCGCGGGTGAAGTGATCGGACGGTTCTATCCAACCACTTACTTTCTTACCATCGCTCGAGGCGCGTTTTCCAAAGGCATTGGATTCTCGGAACTGTCGACTTCGTTCTTCGTCCTGCTCGCCGCGATTCCCTTATTAACCATCTCCAGCATTCTGCTGCTCAAGAAGCAAGGAGCGTGAGAGCATGACGACACTCAAGAATATCTTCAACCTCGGCATCAAGGAATTCCGCAGTTTGTACCGCGATCCAGCGATGCTCGTCCTTATTGCGTTCGCGTTCTCATTCGATATTTACATTGCGGCCAAAGGCCAGCCTGAGAGCTTGCAAAGCGCACCCGTTGCGATTGTTGATGAGGATCGAACGCCTCTTTCGATGCGCATTGCAGACAGTCTCTATCCTCCATATTTCATGCCCCCAACTATTACTTCTCAAAAGATCGCCAGTAAAGGAATGGACCGGGGCACTTATAGCTTCACCCTGGACATACCGCCAAACTTCCAACGTGACGTGATGGCCAGTCGTAAACCCGCGATGCAACTCAATGTCGATGCCACGCTGGTCAGCGAAGCCTACATTGGATCGGTGTACATGCAAAGCATTATTGATGGCGATGTAAGCGACTTCGCCCGCGGATATAGCATGGCTACGCCTATGCCAGCCGATCTCGATGCACGCATGCTCTACAATCCCAATCTGATTCAGGCGTGGTATGCGGGCGTCATGGAACTCATCAACAACGTTACCATGCTTTCCATCATCCTCTCGGGAGCGGCGCTGGTACGCGAGCGGGAGCACGGAACGATAGAACATCTACTCGTCATGCCGCTCAGACCCTTCGAGATTGTCGCTTCCAAAGTATGGTCCATGGCCGTGGTAGTTATGGTGGCAGCGGTCTTTGCTCTCGAAGTCGTGGTAAAAGGTTTTATCGGCGTCAGCGTCACTGGGTCTGTATCCTTGTTCCTGCTAGGTTTACTGATTACCCTCTTCGCCACTACATCCATGGGAATACTCATGGGGACCGTCTCACGCTCCATGCCTCAGTTTGGGCTTCTCGTCATTCTTGTGTTACTTCCTCTCGAAGTGCTTTCCGGATCGCTCACACCGCGGGCAAGCATGCCCATTCTGGTGCAAAAGATCATGCTCATCGCGCCCACCACTCACTTCGTCACCATGGCACAGGCAATTCTCTATCGCGGCGCGGGACTAAGTGTCGTATGGCCGCAGTTTCTGGCGATCTTTGGTATTGGTGCTCTCTTTTTTGTTGCCGCATTGATAAGCTTCCGACGGTCGATTGGCACGGTTCAGCCGTGAAGAAAGCAAATTCGGATCGTCTCTGCCTCAAACGTCTCAAATGTACTTTGCAGAGGAAGAATATGAATCGACTTATGCTTCTGGGTAGCACACTCGCAACGGCCAGCATTCTCTTCGGCTGCATGGTGGGGCCTCACTACCAAAGGCCGTCCGTAACCGCGCCTCCTATTTACCGGGATGCCGCACCGTCAACAGTGCTACCGGAAAACATCCAAGAGAATGCGACCCCTTCATTGGGCGATCTGAAGTGGTCGGAGGTCTTCAAGGACGAGCAACTCAAGGCGCTTATTGCCGAAGCCCTGGCAAACAATTACGACCTGCGAATTGCCGCGCAACGCGTGCTGGAGCAGCAAGCACGCGTCGGCATCGCGCGGTCGCAGTCCTTGCCCTCGGTGAGTGGAGGCGCAGCCTATGACGCTATCGGTGTCCCGAAGAACGCGCTGGGCCCTGGGACCGCTTCCACCTTCCATGGAGGCGGATTGACAGCCGCCGCCGCGTGGAACCTCGACTTCTGGGGTCTTTATCGCCACCAGACCGAAGCTGAGCGCGCCGATCTTCTGGCTACGGAATGGGGACGCCGGGCTACATTGAGTACAGTTATCACCGATATAACTGCCTCCTACATCCAGTTACGAAGTCTAGATGCGCAGTTGGAAATCGAGCAAAAGACTCTCGATGCGCAACGAGAGTCTCTTCGCCTCATTACCCTTCGCGAGAACGTCGGCTCAGCAACCATGACGGATGTTCATCAGGCCCAGCAGCTTCTTGACGGAACAGAGGCAGCTCTGCCAGGACTCGAACGCCAGATACACCAGGAGGAAAACGACATCAGTCTTCTACTTGGTCGTGACCCCGGTCCAATCTCCCGAGGATCGGAGACAGTTATACAGGCCGACCCTCAAGAGATTCCTCCCGGCATCCCGTCTCAGTTATTGGAGCGCCGGCCCGATATTCAGCAGGCGGAGGCGAAGATGATTGCCGCAAATGCTCGCATCGGAGTAGCGAGGGCACAGTTCTTTCCCCAGGTCAGCATCACTGGAATGGGAGGAACAGCGACCAGCCAATTCGACAAGCTGTTTAATGCGGATAGCCGCTTTTGGTTTGGAGCAGTCGGCGTAAGCCAACCGCTTTTCACCGGCGGAAAATTGAAGAACAATCTACACTTGGCCGAGGAGACCCAGAAGGAGACGGCGATTGCTTATCGGCAATCGATCGCCACGGCCTTTAAGGACGTTTCCAACGCCCTGATTGCCTGCCACAAATCAAGGGAAAGTCGCATAGCACAGGAGCAGAAGACTAGAGAGGCGAAGGAGGTCCGCAATCTGGCTCTTACCCGCTATAACAATGGACGAACGAGTTATCTGGAGGTTATTGCAAGTGATATGACACTGTATTCCGAGGAAATTTCCCTGGCGAATTTTCAACAACAGGAGGCGCTTTCATTGGTACAGCTTTACAGCGCCCTTGGTGGAGGCTGGAAGTAGTACCCACGCTATTTTAGCGGTTCTCGATCAAAAGCAACGGTTGAGGACCAACCACCAAACAGAAGAGGCGAATCCGAACACGGACGACAGTGCTACGGGCACTTTCCAGAGGGCCCAAAAAACATCCAGCAGTAGACCGTAGAACTTGCCAGGGACCTGAATGCCGCGCTCTTGTATCCGCAATCGGGAGTGTAAAGCTGGTCCGGAAAGGTATCGACGCAATGACAACCTCCGATCCGAGTCACGTGGCAGAAAGCGCTTCAACTGTGCAGAACTCCAGCGTCACAGACACAGCAAAGACTCTTTCGCCTGCCGAAGTATCTCCGATTCCCGCAAAGACGAAGGGACATAACATACGAGTCTCTCAGGCTGTTCTTGACGCAGCAGAGAAAGAGAGCGATGAGCTTCTTCGCTTCTTGCGCACAGCTTTAGCGGGCCTGACGCAAAGCGAAGCCGAGGTGAGGGCACGCACATCCGGCCCAAACGAAGTCGCGCAAGAGCGCCAGCGCGGCCGGTTTCTCCGCCTTCTGATTATCCTCCGCAATCCGCTGGTCATTCTGCTGGCAGTTCTATCGTCGATCTCCTTTGCCACCGGCGATCCGCGTGCTGGAAGCGTCATAGCGAGCATGATCGTGCTGAGCGTTACCCTCCGATTTTTGCAGGAAGCCCGTGCGGGCGCTGCGGCGGCGAAGCTCAAGGCTATGATCCACGTAACTGCCACGGTAGTTCGTGATGGCAAGGCGCTGGAGCTTCCGCTGCGCGATCTGGTTCCGGGAGACATCATCAATCTCTCCGCCGGTGACATGATTCCGGGCGACGTGCGAGTGATCGCGGCGAAAGATCTATTCGTCAGCCAGGGAACGCTCACCGGGGAGTCGCTTCCCGTCGAGAAGTTTCACGATGCGGATCCCAAGCCCGCTAACTCGCCGACTGAGCTCAAAAACATATGCTTCATGGGCACAAGCGTTCAAAGCGGCACGGCAACCGCGGTCGTGGTTGTGACAGGGGTTCACACCTATCTCGGCACAATGGCAAGTTCCATTACGCAGGAGGAAGCGCCTACCAGTTTCGACCAGGGGCTCAGCCGTTTTACTTGGCTCATGATTCAGCTCATGACCGTCATGGTTCCTCTGGTCTTCTTCATTAATGGTTTTACCAAGCACGATTGGAAAAGCGCATTTTTCTTCGCAATGGCCGTAGCCGTGGGCTTAACCCCGGAGATGCTGCCCATGATTGTTTCGGTTTGTCTAGCCAAGGGCGCGCTGGCCATGAGCCGAAAAAAAGTAATCGTCAAGCGCCTTAACGCTATTCAGAACTTCGGCGGCATGGACCTGCTCTGCACCGATAAGACCGGCACACTCACCGAAGATCGGGTCGTCCTTCAGCGGCACTGCAATGTCGCAGGTCGAGAAACGGATGAAGTGCTGCGGGACGGTTACCTCATCAGCCATTTTCAAACTGGCTTGAAGAACCTGCTTGATACTGCGATATTGAACAGCTCGGATTTTCACGAGCAATCCTTTGTCGAAAAGTGCAAAAAGCTCGACGAGATTCCCTTCGACTTCACGCGGCGCATGATGTCGGTACTCATCGAGAATCCTGAAGGCAAGGCCATCCTATTGACCAAAGGGGCACCGGAAGAGATTTTTCATCAGTGCTCTCAATTCGAGCTGGATGGAAAACTGTCGCCCATGGACCCCATCCTGATGAAGGGGCTGAAAGACGAGTATGCGAGCCTCAGCGATGATGGATTTCGAGTTTTGGCGGTAGCCGTCAAAGAACTACCAGGGAAGCGCTCCTGCACAAAGGAAGACGAGCACGATCTGGTGTTGAAAGGCTATGTTGCTTTTCTCGATCCACCCAAGCACACTGCTGAAACGGCGATCGAAGCGCTGCACAAACATGGTGTGACCGTGAAAATTCTCACTGGCGACAACGACTTGATCAGCCGCAAAGTGTGCAGAGACGTGGGACTCGTCGCAGATCCAATGTTGCTGGGCGATGAGGTCGAGAAGATGTCCGACACGGAACTTGCCATCGCGGTGGAAAAGACTACGCTCTTCGCACGCCTTTCCCCCGCACACAAGCAACGAATCGTTCGTGTTCTGCGCAGCAAAGGTCACGTCGTCGGATTTCTGGGCGATGGCATCAACGATTCTCCCGCGCTGCGTGCCGCCGACATTGGCATCTCGGTTGATACAGCGGCCGACATCGCCAAGGAATCGGCCGATCTGATCCTGCTAGAAAAAGACCTCATGGTGCTGGAAGGCGGCGTCATCGAAGGTCGAAAAGTATTCGCCAACATTCTCAAGTACATCCGGATGGGAGCCAGTTCCAACTTCGGCAATATGTTCAGCGTTGTAGGAGCGAGTGCCTTTCTGCCGTTTCTTCCCATGGCCCCTATTCAGATATTAACCAACAACATGCTCTACGACTTTTCGCAGGTGCCAATTCCAAACGACGCAGTGGACGACGAACAAGTGGCGCGGCCTCGGCCATGGAATATTGGAGAGATCAAACGATTCATTCTCTGCATCGGTCCCATCAGCTCGCTCTTCGACTACTCAACCTTCTTCGTCATGCTCTATCTGTTCAAGTGCTGGGATCCATCCCGCGCCCCGCTCTTTCAGACGGGATGGTTCGTT